>Ga0335081_10003970_pt1 | contig 23340 bp, 20 predicted proteins | sample Lox_Sample_35_FD_206713 | JGI IMG/M metagenome (GOLD analysis project Ga0335081, IMG submission 206713) | Soil microbial communities from Loxahatchee National Wildlife Refuge, Florida, United States - Lox_Sample_3.5 | ecosystem: Environmental > Terrestrial > Soil > Wetlands | place: USA...
GGCGTCCGGTCCGCCCGCCGGTCACCGTCACCGGCCCACCCGGAAAGCAGGACCTGGAAGCCTGCTGGGAACTAGGCGCGCTGCTGACCGCCGAGATCGCCGGCTGACCGCCGAGATCGCCGGCTGACCGCCGAGATCGCCGGCTGACCACCGAGACCGCCCGCCCCCGTCCCCGGCGCTACGGCTCGCCCATCGTCGCGGCGTGCGTGATGAGCAGCGAGTCCGGCGGCACCAGGTCCACCCCGTCCGGGTCGTTCAGGTACCCAGGTCCCGACCCGGCCTTCCCGGTGTGGCCGTACTGCCAGACGACGCGCTTGGTCGCCGGATCCACCACGCAGACCCGGTGGTTGAAGTCGTCGTTGAGCAGGATGTCCCCGTTGGGCAGCGGCAGCGCCAGCGACGGCTGGTTGAACCCGCCCATCCGCCACAGCACGCGGCCGGACGAGGTGAACTCGACGACCTGCCCCGGATCGGAGTAGTCGGCGGTCAGGTACCGCCCCGGGTACACCTCGTTGCTGTCCGACGGGTACAGCACGCCGGGCGGGTTCGCCGACCACCAGACCCGGCCGGACAGCGACATCTCATCGGCCCAGTCGCCGTTGATCTCGGTGACCAGGTAATGTCCGTCGGTCATCGGGAACGCGCCGTTCGGGCTGCCGAACCGATGCGGCGGATCGTGCTCGCACGCGTTCGTCGCCTGCCCGATGACCCGGGTCAGCGTGTGCGCGGGCGGGGTGATCATCACCAGACGGCAGTTCTTGATGTCGGCCGAGACGATGATCCGGTCCGGGGTGAGCATCGCGTCGTCCGGGTTGAACAGATGGTCGGGCCCCGAGCCCGGCGCGCCCGGCACCCCGTACCGGTAGACGATCTTGCCGGCCGCCACCGATATCACGCTGATGACCTGGTCGTCTTCCTGCGTTGCGATGATGTACTTGCCGTCGGGGGAGAAGAACGCGTCGTCGGGCTGCAGGAACGTCTGGCCGGCCGCGAGGTCGCCGGGCCGCGGGAACTCCCACCTGATCCGGCCCTGCGGGTCGACGATCAGCAGCCGGTTGTTGTGATGGTCGGCGATGAGGACGTCGGCGGGCAGCACCGAAGGATCCGACCCCGGCGCCAGCCGGCCAGGTCCCGAGGGCGCCGCCAGCCACGGAGCCGCGGCGGCCGCGGCGGCCGGGCCGGCCGGGCCGGGCGGCCCCAGCCGGAACGTCGTCACGGCGGGCACCGGGCGGCCGCCGTCCTCGCCGCCGACCAGGTAACCCACCCCGCCGGTCACCGCCGCGGCCGCGTAGCCGACCGGCACCGGCAGTTCGCCCGCGGCGCTCACCCGGGACGTGGCCGGGTCGAACCGGAGCACGGCCGGGCTGGTGCCCTGCGCGGTCACCCCGCCCGCGACGTAGATCTGCCCGCCCAGGCTGATCGCGGCCGCGCCCTGCACCGCCTCCGGCAGGTGGCCGGCTACGGCGGCCGCGCCGGTGGCCCGGTCGACCCGCTGGATGACGTTCGTCGCGCCCGCCGCCGTCTCGCCGCCGAACACCCAGATCAGGCCGTCGGCCGCGACCGTGCCTGCGTACCGGACCGGCACCGGCAGCCGCGCCGCCACCCGGAAGTGCTGCCCGTCCGCGGTGGCGAGCACCTGCGGGTCCAGCGCGCTCCCGTCGTAGCCCCCGACCACGTAGCCGTCCGGTCCCGCCGATACGCCATATGAATCCGAACGAACTCGGCTCAGCCGTCCCACCACCGCTGCGTGCGTTCCCGGGGTGAACGCCTGGACCGTGGACGTGCTGCGCACGGTTCCTCCGCCCAGCACGAACACGCGCCCGCCCAGGCTGAAGCCCGCGGCGTCGTGCGTCGCCTGGGCCAGCCGCCCGGCCGCGCTGGTCGCGCCGGTGACCGGGTTGAGGCTGGTCACCGTGTTCGCCGAGGCGCCCGACGCGGTCAGCCCGCCGACGATCAGCAGGCCGCCGGCGTCCGGCAGGACGATCTCGCGCGATACGGCGGCCGGCAGCTGGTACGGCGCGGGGATAACCTGGAGCGCCATAGCGGCACCCGGCTGGCGGCTGTCCCGGGGCGTGGGCCTGACCGGCCGGGGCGCGGCGTGCTGCGGACCCGAACATGCGGCCATCGAGCACGCCACGAGCGCGGCCGCGAATACCCTAGTGCGCGTCCGCCCGCTGGGAACCAGGAGATATGGCATGGCTGACCCTGATTACCGTACCGGTGCCAAGGCCGGGGCCGCGGCCCTTCAGCGGTGGTACCACCCGGCGACCGGCCTGTGGCAGGGCATCGGCTGGTGGAACTGCGCCAACGCCCTGACCGCGGTGGTCAGGTACACCAAAGTCACCGGCGACGGCAGCCACGCCGGCGTCATCGGGACGACGTTCACCGTCGCCCAGCGGCAGCACGCCGGCTTCATCAACGACTTCTACGACGACAACGCCTGGTGGGCGCTGGCCTGGGTGGCGGCCTTCGACCTGACCCGCGACAGCCGGTACCTGACCGCGGCCCAGGCCATCTTCACCGCGAACACGGCGGGCTGGACCGACGCCTGCGGCGGCGGCCTGGTGTGGAACGCCAAGAGCAGCTACAAGAACGCGATCACCAACGAGCTGTTCCTCACCCTGGCCGCCCTGCTGCACCAGCGGGTCCCGGGGGACCAGGGCAGCTACCTGACCTGGGCGCAGCGGGCCTGGGAGTGGTTCAGCTCGAGTGGCCTCATCGGCCCGGACGGCCTGGTCAACGACGGCCTCAATGCGGCCTGCCAGAACAACGGCGGCACCCCCTGGACCTACAACCAGGGCGTGATCCTCGGCGGGCTCGCCGCGCTGTCCGAGATCACCGGTGATCGCGCCTACCTGACGCAGGGGGAGACGATCGCCGCTGCGGCGCTCAGCCAGCTGGTCACCCCCGCGGGCATCCTGGCCGAGCGCTGCGAAGCTCCCGGCGCGACCTGCGACGGGGACCAGGTGCAGTTCAAGGGCATCTTCGTGCGTTACCTGTACGATTTCTGGCTGCAGAGCCGCCAGCCGGCCCACCGCGCGTTCATCCTGGCCAACGCCAGCTCGCTGTGGGACTACGCCAGGAACCCGGCCGGCCAGTTCGGGCTGCGCTGGGCCGGCCCGTTCGACCAGGCCGACGCCGCCCGGCAGGGCTCCGCCCTGGACGCCCTCATCGCCGCCGCCGCCGCCCTGTCCGCCTGATCCCGGCTGCCGCTCATCCCCGGCTGCCGCTCATCCCGGCTACCGCTCGGCGGTCCGGTCGAGCACCGGTTTCACGTCGATCACCGGCGTCCCGTCCAGGGCCTCCAAGTTGCCGACCTGGATCCGCAGCCCGTCGACCGCGAGCACCGGGACGCGGTGCAGGCCGACCGGATTGGGCCGGTCGGGGGAGCGGGTGCTGAACACCCCGGTCAGCGGATTGTCAGGGTCGCCGCGCGGGCGGGTCGCCAGCACGCCGCGGTCGGCCCGGTCGAGCCAGGTCAGGACGATGATCTCGGTCCCGGGCCGCAGGTCGCGGAGGGCTTCGGCGATACCGGGCTCGAAGGCCAGCCACGCCGAGGGCGCCCCCTCGTCGCCCTGGCGTGGTGCCTGGGCCCGTTCGGTCAGGGCCGACTCCACCCAGCCGACCGGGACGACCTCGTAGCGCGGTCCGGTCATGGTCACCGGGGCCCGGTCACACAGGCCACTGAGAACACTGCGAACCAGGCGATCGCCGCGAGGTAGAAGCCGCGCTCGACCGCGCCGAACCGCGCCCGGACCGCCGGGAACGCGCGGGCCAGCGCCAGCCCTACCAGGCAGGCGGCCATCACGCCGCCAAGCGCGGTCGAGACCGAGACCAGCGAGTGCCACCGGTCCTCTCGTGACAGCACGCTGGCCAGCCGGAACGCGGCGAGCGTGGCGCAGGCGAAGGCCCCGATGGCCAGCAGCCCGTGCATCTGCCCGGTCGGCGTACGGGCGGTGCCCGGCGCGTCCATCGGGAACCAGCTGATCGCGGCCCGGGCGATCGCAAAGACGACGAGCAGCGCGACCACCGCCTCGCCGGCGCTGCCGATGGCCAGGCCGAGGCCGGCCGCCAGCGCGGCGCCCGCGGCACCGAACGCCAGCGTGGCCACCCGGTATCCGGCCCGGAAAGGGGTGATGCCGTACTGGCTGACGGCGTTGCGCACCGGCGAGAGCCCGGTCGGCGCGAAGTGCAGATAGCCCAGGCTGGCGACCGTGACCGCCAGGGCCAGCAGGGCGGTCACGCCGGCCGCGGTCATCGGCGGCCCGGGCGGGAAGATATGCAACCTGATTGCATATCGCTAGCATGGGGTCTTATGGAGCAGGCGTCAACCCCTCCGTACCTGTTCGGTGACCTGCTTGCGCTGGCCCGCCTCAGCTGGATCCGGCAGATGGCGGCCCGGCTCGGCGAACACGGCTACCCGGACTACCGCCGCAGCGACGCCGCCGCGCTGCGGCTGCTGCGCCGCGGGCCCGTGCCGGTGGGCCGGCTGGGAGCCGGCCTGGGCGTCACCCGGCAGGCCGCGCGCAAGATCGCCGACGGCCTCGTGCAGCGGGACTTCGCGCGCACCGAGCGCGACGCGCACGACTCCCGGGTCCTCAACGTCGTCCTCACCGCCGCGGGCACGTCGTACGCGCAGGCCGTGACCGAGGTGATCCAGGCCCTCAACCGCGAGTTCGGCCAGCGGGTAGACCCCGCCCAGCTCGCCGCCGCCGACGCGGTCCTGCGGGCGGTGTTCGCCGGCGACAGCGCGCTGCAGGATGCCGCCGCGGCCATCCGCCCCCCGCGCACGCCGGTGCCGCCGCGGCCATCCGGCCCCGCGCCCGCCGGTGCCTGATTAAGCACCATAAGGCGGTTAAGCAATGCTATGGTCCTCTAGCCGGATAGGCCTGGATGATTATCTGCAGCCCTATAACCGGAAAGCCTGAATTGGTACTTACGCGGGGAGTAGCCATGTATCTGGCTTACGGGGCCCGGGCTTTGGCTGCGGGAATGCTCGGCATGGCGGTGGCCGCCGCCGCGACGGGGCTGGCCCTCAGCGAGCCGCGACCGGCCCCCGCGGCCTACGGGGTTCACGGGGTCCACCGGGTCCAGGCCGGCGTGATCATCACCCCCGGAGTGCGGCACTTCCGGCGTGAGTCCAGGCAAGGCCCGTCGACTACGGCCCAGTGCGAGCAGTTGATCCAGATCGCCTGCTACAACCCGGCGCAGGTCCAGCAGGCGTACCACCTGCCGGCGCTCTACTCCCGCGGGATCACCGGCAAGGGCGCGACGATCGTCATCGTCGACCCCTACGGCTCGCCGACGATCGCAGGCGACCTGCGCACGTTCGACCGCGCCGAGGGCGTGCCCAGCCCGCCGTCGCTGCGGATCATCAGGCCCGCGGGCAAGGTCCCCGCCTACAACCCGAACAACGCCAACATGGTCGGCTGGGCCAGCGAGACCACGCTCGACGTCGAGTACGCGCACACGATCGCGCCCGGCGCGAAGATCCTGCTGGTCGAGACGCCGGGCGGGGGGAGCGCCGGGACCGTCAGCATGCCGCAGATCGTCACGGCCGAGCAGTACGTGATCCGTCACCGTCTCGGTGACGTGATCAGCCAGAGCTTCGTGGCCACCGAGCAGGCCATCGGCTCGGCCGGGATCCGGTCGCTGCGCGGCGCCTACCTGGCCGCCTACTCCGCCCGCGTGACGGTGCTGGCCGGCTCGGGCGACAGCGGCGCGACCGGCTACGAGTCGAACCAGCGGAGCTACTACACCTATCCGGTGACGTCCTGGCCGGCCAGCGACCCGCTGGTCACCGCCGTCGGCGGGACCCGGCTCAACCTGGACGCCAGCGGCAACCGGAACTCGGCCGACACGGTGTGGAACGACACCTACAGCCAGACGGCGAACCAGCTGGTCAACGGCAACAACGGGCCGAACCCGCTGGCCGGCGGCGGCGGCAAGTCGGTCATCTTCGGCCGGCCCTCGTACCAGAGCGCCGTCCGCGGCGTCGTCGGCGCCCACCGAGGCGTGCCTGACATCTCGATGAGTGCGGCCTGCACCGGCGCGGTCAACGTCTACCAGGGCTTCGGCGGCCAGTCGGCCGGCTGGTACGCGCTGTGCGGCACCAGCGAGGCCACGCCGCTGTTCGCCGGGATCGTGGCGCTCGCCGACCAGGTGGCCGGTCACCCGATCGGCCTGATCAACCCGGCCCTGTACCGGCTGGCCGCCGAGCACGCGCCCGGCATCGTCAGCGTCCGGTCCGGGAACAACACGGTATCGTTCCGCCAGGGCGGCCGCTCCCGCACGGTGCACGGTTACAGTGCCCGGTCCGGCTACAACCTGGCGGTCGGCGTCGGCACCGTGAACGCGCAGTACTTCGTCGCCGAACTGGCCCGCCTGGCCGGCCGCTAGACTCGCCGCCCGTGACCGAACTAGACGAGCACGGCCGCCCGGAACCTCCGCCAGCGGCCGGCGAAGCCGCCACCTTGCTGGGTTTCCTGGACTACCAGCGCGCGACCCTGGCGTGGAAGTGCCGCGGCCTGGACGCGGCCGGGCTGGCGGCCACGGTCGGCGTCTCGTCGATGACCCTGGGCGGGATGCTCAAGCACCTGGCCTATGTCGAGGACTCCTGGTGCTCCCGGTTCCTGCACGGCCTGGACCCGGCGCCCCCGTGGGACACGGTGGACTGGGACGCCGACCCCGACTGGGACTGGCATTCGGCCGCCGCAGACACCCCCGCGCAGCTCCACGGGATCTGGCAGGACGCCGTAGCCCGCTCTCGCGCCCTGGTCACCGAGGCGCTGGCCGCCGGCGGCCCGGACCAGCTAGCCCAGCGCACCTGGCCCGACGGCCGGGCCCCTAGCCTCCGCTGGATCCTGTGCCACATGATCGAGGAGTACGCGCGCCACAACGGCCACGCCGACCTGCTCCGCGAGTCCATAGACGGCCAAACCGGCGAGTAGCCCCCCGCCGCCCCGGCTAGCCGCGCCGCCCCGGGTAGCCCCCCGCCGCCCGGCATGCCCCCGACTTCCCCGGCCCCGAGTCCCCGATCGCCACGGCGCAGGATGGGCAAAACGGTACAAATCAGGCATTTGCCGAGGCTGGCAAACGCGACTCCCGCCATCGTGTGCACTTACCCCCCTGAAAGGCTGTCGCATGGCTCTGCGGGACCGGTTTTAACCGCAACGATGGAACATCGTGGCCGCTATAGCGACATCAATGCTCCATCGTTGCCGTTATCCGGCAGGCGGGTGAGCGTGCAGGGGAGGCTGGCGGGACACCTGGGACAGGCGGGGCAAGCTGGAAGGGCGTGCCCGGGGCGGATACCGCCAGCCCGGCGCGGCGTCACCGCGCCGGACCGGCTGCGCGACAGCCTCTATCCGGGGGTAAGTACACACGAGCCTGAGATGAGATGGCACCGACGACCGGGGCGGGTCAGGATGTCCCGGACCAGCGGATGCTGAAGCCCGCCAGCGTGTAGCCGAGCGCGTTCACCGTCGGCTGGACGAAGTTGTTCCGGATGATCTGCGCCGCCTGCGCCTCGGCCGCGCTGATCAGCGGACGGGTGATCTGCGGATTGTTCCTGGCCTGGGCGAACGCGAGGTTCTGCGCCTGGGCGTAGAGCACCGACACGGAAAACTGCGGCCGGATCAGCGCGCCGCACCCCAGCCCCGGATACGTCCAGCTGTGCTGCACGTCGATCGGATGCGACATCGTATTGTCGACGGTCACGTCGTGCACCGACTGCGGCAGTTGCGGCTCGGGCAGCACGATGGTGACGCTGACCCGCCCGGGCGCGCCCGTCGCCGGGCGGCTGAGCACCTGCAGCCGGTAGTGGCCCGTTGACGGCGTCCACCAGGCTGACCCCGGATTAAGGTTCACGGTGGCCGACGCGTGCCCGACGGTGGCGAACGTGCTTGAGTACCAGCATGGCCAGATGCCGATGTTCTTCGAGACCTTGTGCGTGAAGGTGAAGTTGAAGTTCTCGGTGCCCAGCGCCGGCCGGGAGATGCCCTCGATTTTCTGCAGCACCCACGGGCCGACGTCGGTGTCGGTGGTGGTGCCCGCGCTGATCGACTGCCACGGCCAGGTGAGCTTGAGGTGCGGCAGGTGCACGTTGATCCCGACCAGGTGCAGGGTCGCGGACAGCGCCGCCAGCGCTGCCCAGGCGATCACCTTGCGGAATATCAGGCCGACCACGACCAAGACCGCGGCCCACTTCAGCGTGCGCGGGATCCGGCGGCGCCGGGCCGGCCGGCCCCAGCCCGCCCGGGCCGGCGGGCCGGCGGGCTCGCCGTAGAGCGGCTGCGTGGCTGGCCAGTGCGCCGGCCGGCGCTGCCCGGGCAGCGCCTGCGGAACGAACCAGGTGTCGTCATCGTCCGGCTCGCGTGGCGGCGGCTCCGCCCGGCGGTTGCCGTCGTCCCGCCTCCCCGAGCCCGTCCTCACCCCGCCCGGCCGGCTGGTCGTGAGCATCCCGGCCAGGAAAATCAGGAAGCGGAACATCAGCTCTGCCCTTCTACTCGCTGGTCATGGCGGCGCACTAGGCGAGGGCCGGATAGCGGAGGGACAGCACGACAGGTACCGCGCCGAACGGCATCCGGAAACGCGTGCCCGGCTTGTCGGGCGCGTTCGGCTCCTTGATGTCGGGCCAGCGCATCTTGACGTGCTGCTCGGTCAGGCCCTCCACCGAGTACGGGAACTCCATGGCGGATATGCCGTGCAGCTTCAGCAGCCCGCCCCACCGGAACGCGGCGAATACCTTGGCCAGGTCGCGCACCGCGAGGGGCCGCTGCGCGGTGATGTCGATCCAGTAGACCGCCATCGCGAGCTCGACCAGATCGCTGGCACACTGCGCCAGCGCCTCAGATTTGGTCCGGTAGGTCGTTCCGCTGTCGTTGACGGTGCCGAGCTTCTCCCCGTGCACCGGTGAGTAGCGAGGCTGGGCCTTGCACTGCATCCAGTCGCAGGCGGCCAGCAGTTGCCAGCGGATGCCGGTCCGGCTGGCCACGTCCTGATACAGCGGCTCGGCCCGGCTCAGCGGGGCGTTGGCCGAGGTGAGGAACGCGGTCGTGACGGCACGCGGCATCTGCGGCACATACCGGCTGACGCGCGCGGTCGTCCGCGCCTGGCGGGGCGCCACCCTCGGCGCCGGATGCCTGCCCGGCTGCGCCCTCCCGGTGACCGCCGCCCGCTGAGCCGGAGCGGACCTGACCGGCCCCGTCGTGTAGGCGTCGAGGTACCCGGGAATGCTCGCCGTGCCTTGGCTTCCCCGGCCCTGGCTGCCGCTCCCGCCCTGGTTCCCGGTCTGGCCCCGGCTTCCAGTCTGGCCTCCGCTTCCAGTCTGGCCCTGGCTGCCAGTCCGGCCCTGGCCGCCGGTCCGGCTCGGGCTGGCCACCCGGCCCCGGCCCCCCGACCCATTCTGCCTGGCGGGCCCGTTCTGGCCAGCACCGGCGTCCTGCCTGGCCGACCCGTTCTGGCTGGCACCTGCATTCTGGCTGGCCGTCCGGCCACTGGCCGTCCCGCCGCTAGCTGCCACACCGCTGGCCGGCACACCACCCTGACCGACGATCCCGCCGTCGGCCACCATGCCAGCCTGGCTGGGCGCCGCGGCCCGAGCGCTGGGCACGCCCGGTACGGCTGCCGCTGCCGTCGGCGCGGCTGCAGCGGGCGTGGCCGCCGCGGCAGGCGCGGCAGGCGACGCCGGAGCGGCCGGAGCGGCCGGAGCCGAGGAGTCGTAGCGGTACAGGTTGTATAGCCGCATGATCGCGATCAGGTTCGCGCCGTACTGCGGATCGGTGGCATAGACGCCGGTCAGGTCGGTCGCGAAGGCGTCGGGAACGTGACGGTCCGCCATGGCCTGCTGGTAACTCGGACCGGTGGCCAGCAGCTGACTGTGATCGGCGATGCTCTCCGCTACGTTGTGGTAGATGCGGAACGGGGCGCTGATCGTCACCCACTGGCCGTTCTGGAACTCCTGGGTCGGCTGCACGTCGCTGCCCGCCGGACCGCTGCCCTTGATGCCGAACAGGTTGTGGTCCCTGATCGCCAGCACGCTCTGGCCCCAGCCGGACTCGTCGATGGCCTGGGCGATCGTCACCGCCGCGGGTATGCCGTACCGGCTCTGCGCGGCTATCGCGCCGGGCGCGACCTCGCTGATGAAGGCCTGCTGGCTGGCGGTGCCCGGGACGTGCGTGGAGGCGGCGGGCGGGTTGTTCCTGGTGTACGACGGCGCGGTGGCCGCGGGCGCACCCCCGGTCGGGGTGTCGGCAGGAGGTACTGCTCCCGGAATGGCGGCCGAGCCCGGCTGCGCTCGCTGCGGCTGCCCCGCCCGCGCGCCTTGCCCAGCTCGTGATGACGTGCCTGCCCGGGAGGCCGTGCTGCCCCGGCCCGAGCTCCCCGTCCGCCGCCCGTTGTCCGCTCGTTCGCTGCTCCCGGCCCGGCCTGCCGAACCGGCCTTGGCCGGTACTCCGGCCCGCGCCGAACTCCGTGATCCGCTCGCCGCGCCACTGCCCTGACCCGCCGCGCCACTGCCCTGACCCGCCGCGCCACTGCCCTGACCCGCCGCGCCATTGGCCTGACCCGCCGCGCCGTTGCCCTGACCCGCCGCCACTAGGCCCGGCATGGGCACCATGCTCGCCGTCCCGACCCCGCCCGCTCCGTTCGCTGTGCCCGTCATCCTGGCCGTACCTTTCCTTGCCGCCGCGCCGCGGCCAGCCGCCGGACCGGTCCGGTTGGTCTTCGCCGTCAGCGCGGCCTGCGTCCCGGGAACCGCCGCCTGGCCCGCGCTCGCGGTCACCGCGCCGCCCTGGCCCTGCGCCGCCCCGTCGGCCACCACCGCGCCATCCGCCATACCGCCAGTCACCACGCCGCCGGCCGCCACCCCGCCAGCCGCCGTACCCCCAGCCGCCGTACCCCCGGCCGCCGCCCCGCCGGCCGCGGCAGCCGTCGCACCCCCACTGCCGGCCGCGCTCGGCTGGCTGGGCAGATCGCCGTTGTTCACGAAGCCGGTTATCCCCTGGGCGGCCAGCGACCCGCTGAACTGGTGCGCGTTGACCGACAGGTTCGGCGCCGAGTCCCCGCCGATCGTGCTGAGCACGCCGCCGGAATACGCGGTCACCACCTCGACGTGACCGTCGAAGAGCACCCAGTCGCCCGCCTGGGGCTGATAGCCGTCTCCCAGTGGGTGCCAGCGGCCGTGTGCCTGTGCGTCCTGCAGTAGCGAAATGATCTGGGGCGAGTCAGGATTGGGGTCGACGCGGACGTCGGCCCACTGATGCAGGGGCCACGGGTAGGTTGCGCCCCCGGTTACCCAACTTTGCTGGCCCACCGCCTGCGCGCCCAAAGCCAGCGTCAGGCTGGCGAACGCCGCGCACGATTCACCGTGGTCCACGCCGTCGACGCTGTCCGTGCCCCAGATCATCGCCTCCATGTTGGACGGGCTCCGGGTCTGCGCCATCCGCAGGTAGTTGCTGGCCACCTTGACGATGGCCGACCTCAGCGCGCTGTCGCTGGTCGACTCGGGCTGGGCGGGCTTGTCCAGCGCCAGCAGGTGGACCGGCATGCGGGTCGGCGACGTCATGTCGCTGACCGTTCCGTGGGCGAAGGCGAATCCGGTCACCGCTCCGCAGGTACTGAGGCTGACCAGGGCGGTCGCCTGCTGCCACGTCGGCTTCTTGGCGGGATTCACAGATTCACCTTCTTCCCACGATCCGGCTCGGTTATGTCGCCTCCTACAGGTCGCTGTGGTCTCAGACCGCCTCCGGCTACCTGGCGCCGGGCAGGGTCTTGAGGATCGCCTGGACCTGCGCGTTGCCTGGGTCGTCCGCGTTCGAGAACAGCACGCTCACGTCGTAGGCCGCCGCGGGCGTGGCGCCCACCACCCACTGCTGGTAGGTGTCCGCCACCAGTGCCGCCTGTCCGGTCCCGCTGGTCACGGGCTGGGCACACAGGCTGGGAAAGCCCGCGTGCGAGACGACGGCGGAGGACCCGGTGTACTTCACGCAGTTAGCCGGGTTGCTCTCCAGGCCCGGCTGGACTACCGGCTTGCCGTTGCTGCCGGTGACGGTGGCCCCGCCGATGATGTTGTTGATGGCCCGGGCCGCCACCGCGAGGCTGTCGACGGCATCGTTCGGGTTGTACGGATGGTGCAGGTTCAGCGACCAGGCCACCTCGCCGCCCTGGGCGGGGGTGATCGGCTCCAGCCCCTGCCTGCCCGTCTTGGCGTCGGTGAACTGCGGGTTGTCGCCGCTTGTCATCAGGGCGAACACCCACAGGATCTGGCTCGTCGTCTTCCCGCACGCGAAGTTGACCTGCCCGGGCTCGGACGCCACGTTAGGGTTCTGGCAGGCCGTCGCGATCTCGTTCTTGACCGTGGCCACGCTCGGCGGCCACGACGGGTCCGACCTGAAGATGAGCAGCGAGGCCACCACGATGACCACCACCAGGCCTGCCACCCCGAACACGATCTTGCGCGACCGCGGCATCCGGCGGCGGCCGGCGCTGCGCCGGCCCCGGTCGATGAGGGCCTGGGTGCGGTCCTCGGCCGCGGGCGGCCGGTACGGCGACTCGGGCCAGCCGGCCCGGGTCCCTGTCCCCGCCGTCGCTCCCCCCCGCCCAGTCCCCCCGGTTCGCATGATGATCGTCATGTCATCCTGCTCCAGGTCCTCGTCGTCGATGACGTGGTGCAGGGTCTCCTCCGGCGGCGCCTGCCGCGGCCGCACGTACCGCGGCGGCGCCTGGCGGGGCGCTGCTTCCCGAGGCGGTGCTTCGCGAGGCGGCGCCTGCCGAGGCGGCGCCTGCCGCGACTGCGTGCGCCTGGACGGTGCCTGCCGGGGCTGGGCCCGCACCCCGTTGGCCCGGCCGTCCCTCATCATCGGCTCCCTGGTCCGGCGGGGCGTCCCGTCCCGGCCGTAGCCCGCATCGGTGTCGATGTCGGTGTCGGGGTCATAGCCGGCATCGCGGCCGTAGTCGGCTTCCTCGCCGTAGCTGGTCTCGGGGAGTTCCCCGGCCTCAGCTTCATGCCAGTCGAAGAGGTCGTTCTCAATATCGGTGTCACTGATTTCTAGCTCTGTCAGCCAGTCGTCGTCGCTCTCGTTAAAACTTTCGAAATCCTCGTGCATCGTATTCACCTCCAGCGTCTGGCTTGAACTGGGGCACTCCGGGTTCAGGGCCGGTGTGCGGTCTGCCGTGGCGGCAGCGACCTAGGCGGGTGGCGTGCGCCCGGGCGGAGCGAGGGGCCGCGCCCCTGCCTTACCGAACCGACCCATGCGTTCTATTAGAACACAAGATCGATCTTAGAGGGAAGAGTTTGCCTATACGGCTTATCTGCGTTCGAAGCTTATCCCGCGCGCCACCCGTCAGCCAGGCCGGCCCGCCCGCCGGGGTCGGCCCGGCGCAGTTCCCGGAGCCGCGCCTCGCTGGCGATCCGCTCGCCGGTCGGCGCGTAGGTGAGCGAGGACGGTGCCAGGCTCCGCTCGCCGAGCCGTTCTGGCGCCAGGAACGCCGCGCCGATGCCGGTCATGCCCGAGCCGTACGGGTAGGCCTCGGTCGTCACCCGCGACCCGGCGGCCTGGGCCCGGCTGACCAGCGCGAGCACCCGCTCGATGTGCCGCTGCGAGGTGCTGTTGACGTGGCAGTAGTGCATGTGGGCGCCGGTCTGGCCGGCCGCGCGCACGATCTCCTCGGCGCCGTCGATGGCCGCACCCGGCGTCATCTCGATCAGGTCCCTGGCGTGCGTGAACGTCGGCACTCCGGCCTCCGCGGCGAGGCCGGCCACCTGCAGGTACTCCGCGGGGCTGGCCGCGGGCGCGTACCCGAGCAGGACGCCGATGCCCAGCGCCCCGTCGGCCAGGTCGGCCTCCAGGCTCGACAGCAGCGCCATGACCTGGCCGGGCTCGGCCGCGCGCTGCCAGGCCGGATCGGAGATGCGGGCCATGAACGCGCCCAGGCTGGCGTCCGGCGGCGGCCCGGCCACCGCCGCCATCCGGGCCATGGCCCAGGACGCGGCGAACCCGTAATTGACCGGGCGGCCCTGCGCCGCGGCCCGGCAATACGCCTCGGCGACCGGGGTCACCCCCGCCTCGAGCTCCAGCGCGGTAGTGACGCCGTCCAGGGCCTGCAGCCGCAGCCTGCCCAGGTCGGTGACGTGGCTGTGCAGGTCGATGAAGCCGGCCGTCACCACCTGCCCCGACACGTCTACCTCAGCCGGCCCGGCGGCCAGGCCGGTCCCGACGGCCGCGATCCGGTCCCGCGCGATCGCGACGTCCCGCACCGCGTCAAGCCCGGACTCCGGATCGATCACCCGGCCGCCGCGCAGCACCAGATCCCAGTCGCCCACCGAAACAGTGTGCCAGTCGCGGCCGGCTGTTAGCCTGGCCAGGCCGGCTCCGAGGGAGGGCACATGACGAGCGGCGAGACGCTACCGCGCAGCGGACCGGGCCAGACCAGCACCAGCACCGTCACCGGCGTCGTCGTGGTCGCGCACGGCGGCCAGGCCTCCAGCACCGCACCCACCACCGCGTTCCAGCTCGCGGTGCTGCGCATGATCCCGGTCGCGGCGGCCATCCGGCAGGCGCTCGGCGACACCGGCACGCTGGTGCTCCGGCCGCGCTTCCGGCTCCGCGGCTGGAACGGCGCGCAGGCCTCGCCGGTCCGCGACCTCACCGAGGCGCTCGACGATCTCGCCGCCCGCCACGGGCCCGTCCCCGTCGTGCTGGTCGGGCACTCCATGGGCGGGCGCGCCGCTCTCCGGGCGGCCGGGCATCCCGCGGTGACCGCCGTGGCGGGCCTGGCGCCCTGGCTGCCGCCGGGCGAGCCGGTCGGCCAGCTGGCCGGACGGCGGGTGCTGCTGGTGCACGGGACGCTCGACAGCATCACCAGCCCGGACGAGACCTGGGCCTACCTCGAGCGGGCCCGGGAGGTCACCCCGGTGGCCGCCATCGAGGTGCGGGACGGCGACCATCCGATGCTGCGCCGCGCGGGCCTGTGGCACGCGATCACGGCCGAATTCGCCCGCACCGCCCTCCTCCCGCCCGCGCAAGACGCCGGGCCGGTGGCCGCCGCCGTCGTCACGACGTCCGCCGACCCGTCCCGCACCGTGCTCTAAGATCATTGGGCCCGAACGAACTCGCATCACGCCCCGGCCACCCTGCTCGCCCTACCCGGGGGCGACGGTGAGCGAGGCGACGTGTGCCAGCACGGTGTCCAGGGCCGCCTCCAGCGGCTCGGTGCTGCGCCGGATCTGGGCCAGCAGCAGGCCGCCCTGCAGCGCGGCCAGGGTGGCGGTGGCGAGCTGGCCCGGGTCCGCCGCCAGCTCGCCGCGGTCGTGCATGGCCTGGTAGCCGCCGCGGATCCCGGCCTCCCAGCGGCCGAACCCGGTCGCTACGGCGGCCCGGGCCCGCGGGTCGGTCTCGGCCAGCTCGCTGCCCAGCGAGCCGATCGGGCAGCCGCCGCGGCAGTTCAGCTGCCGCTGGTGCGCGACCAGGAAGTCACGCCAGGCGCGCAGGCCGGCCAGCGTGTCCAGCTGGGCCAGCATCGGCTCCTGGCCGCCCACGATCGTCTCGTTCTGGTACTCGATGACCGCCCTGACCAGCGCCTCTTTGTCGGTGAAGTAGTGGTAGATCTGCGAGCTGCTCACCCCGGCGGCGGCGCGCACGTCCTCCATGGTGGTCCCGGCTACCCCGCCCTCGAACATCAGCTCCGCGGCCGCCGCCACGATGCGCTGCCGCGTCTGCCGTCCCTTGCTGGTCAGCTTCGCGCCCATGCTCGCACGATACCGTTTCTGGATTTACCGATCCACTCCACCTCGGCCGGCCCGGCGCCGCAGGCAGCCGTTGCACGTCACGACGCGCCAGGCGGTCATGAAGCCGCCGCGCACCAGCCCGTGCCGGCTGATCGCGCGGTGCCCGTACACCGAGCACGTCGGGGTCTGCACGCACCAGCCGCGCGGGCGGTTCGGGTTGACCTGCCAGGCCTCGATGGCCCGCAGCACCGCCGCCTTCACGGTCAGAAGTTGAACAGCTTCGACACGTCCACCTGGGGCCAGTGGCCGGGCCGCTGCTGCCACGGCAGCTTGCAGGTCTGGTGCACCGGCTCGATGTAACCGTTGCGTGTCACCAGGAACCAGGCCCGGTTCTGGGTGGAGACGGCCCCCTTGCGCTTGCTGTTCTCCTCCAGCGAGGGCCCGGCCAGCAGCACCTGCCAGGCCGGCTTGGCCATCGACGCGTTCATCAGCGGCAGGGCGATGAACAGCGTGATGAGCCCGAAGAAGGCCCGCCACTGCCAGTTGCCGCCGAACACGGGCTGGTCGGCGTTCGAGGCCCACATCCGGTGGACGCGGACGAAGTCCTCGGCCTCCGGCACGCCGTCGGCGATCCAGGCGGCGGTGCCGACCACCTTCTGGTACTCCCGCACCGCCTCGGCCGACTGGAGCGGAAGCAGCTCCCCGGTGACCCGCCCGATGATCATCTGCACCAGCTCGCTGCGCAGCGCCCGGTCGTCGCCCGACTGCCGGACCAGCTCGATGCAGTAGCGCAGCAACGGATCCCACGGCTCCCTCTTGAACCTGATCGCGAGCTCGCGCACCCGGAACGAAGCGGAGATCCGCGGCAGCCGCTTGCCCGCCTCCGCGAAGACGCCCGGGATCTCGGCCGCCCGGCCGGCCACCTCGAGCAGCTCGATCAGGGTCAGGTAGCCGGCCTCGGTCGGGCCGATCTGGTGCAGGACCTGATAGGCCCCGCCGATCGCGGACTGCAGGACGCTGGGGTCCAGCACGATGCCCGGCACGTTCTGCGCGGCTTCCAGGATCACCACGGACCGCATGTCGATGAAGCGCGGGTACTCGCGCCAGCGGTCCTGATACCGCTGCACCCGGTCCAGCGCGTCACGGTAGCGGCCGCGGAACAGCAGGCGCTCCAGCTCGCGCAGCACGTCGTCGACGGACCTGGGTGCCCGGTCGGGCGCGTTGGGCTGGAACTCGGCCTCGCCGCCGCCGGTCGCCGTGGCCCCGCGGGTGAGGGCGTCCTCGGCGTCGGCGATGGCCTGCAGCACCCCCCCGGCGAACCGCAGGGCCTCGTCCGAGCGGGCCTTCTGCTCTTTCTTCTTCCAGTACTTGCGCTTGGCCCGGATGTTGGCGCCGAGGTCCTCGGGCGGCGACGGCGGGATCCCGAAGAATTCCTGCAGGTCACGGGGAGTAGGTTGCTCCCGGTACTCGGTCGCGTCCAGCCATTCGATCGCGGTGGCGGTGCTCATCGCTATAGCACCATCACGTCGTCGAGGGCCGCGGCGGCCGCGGTGATCTGCCGATCGGTCATCGCTTCCTGGCGCTGCACGTCGAGCTTGGTGATCAGGCCGCCCTTGTGGCCGTCGAACACGTTGACGTGCAGGATGCCGTCGCCGTCGAGCGCCATCTTCACGGTGATCGGGTAGCCCTTCGGCTTCGGGCTGTCCAGCTTGCCCGTGGCGCTCGCGAGCCGGGCCACATACTGCAGTTCGAATTCCTCACCCTCGTTGACTACGACATCGATCTCTCGCTGGCCGTCGGCTTCCAGGCCGAACGTCTGCTCGGCCGGGGTCTCGGTGGGGATCGGCGCGTTGGCCGGCAGGACCACGAAGTTGCCCAAGACGCCCGCATCGTTGAGCGCGCTCACGCCGATGGCGTGGGACGAGCGGTCAATCGGCGCCGGCAGCGCGGCCAGCGCGCTCATCGGGGCGGCGGTGCCGGTCTTGAGCGCGCCGATGAGCGCGGCGCCGCGGGCCACGTCCTCGTCGAGGTTGCGGGAGAACTGCGGCTCCCGGTTGAAGTACCGGCGCAGCAGTTCCTGGAATGCGGGGATCCGCGAGCTGCCGCCTACCATCAGCACCGCGTCCATGTCGGCGGGCCGCAGGTCCACGTTGTCCAGGCACGTCTCCACGGCCAGCTCGACGCTCTCCAGGTGCTCGGACAGCATCCCGGTGAACTCGGTCCGGGTGAGCTCGAACGTCATCCGCTTGCCGCCCACGATCAGCGCGGCCTGCGCCCGCTCCCGGCTGCTCAGCTCCTTCTTCATCTGCTCGGCCTTCGCGGTGGCCTCGGCCACGTCGACCGGGTCCGCGTCGAGGACCACGCCGTGGTTGCGCATGGCGAACTCGCTCATCCGGGCCACGATCAGCCGGTCGAAGTCGGCGCCGCCCAGGCGGCGGTCGCCGTGGTGCGAGACCGCCTCGAGCTGCCCGTCGTCGTGGCGCTTGAGGATGGTGACGTCGAAGGTCCCGCCGCCGAGGTCGAACACCAGGAACTGCCGGGCCGCGGTGTTCCCGTCCAGGCCGTGCGCCACCGCGGCGGCCATCGGCTCGGCCGGGAGCGCGTGCACGGTCAGCCCGATCATCTCCCCGGCCTGCCGGGTGGCGGAGCGTTCCGCCTCGCCGAAGTAGGCCGGGACCGTCACCACCACGTCGGTCACCTCGTACCCCAGATGGTCCGAGGCGATCTGCACCATCTTCTTCAGGACCAGGCTGGACAGCTCCTCGGGCCGCCATTCCTTTCCGCGGACCACGAACGGCTGCCGCGAGTCCAGGAAGGTGGCCTTGCCCATGCCCCGCTTGAACAGCATCGCGACGTGATCCGGGTCGATCACGGCCTGGCTCTTGCCAAGCTCGCCTACCTCCACCCGGGTCTCGTCGTCCTGCGGGAACCAGACCACCGAGGGCACGATCCGCTCGCCGTCCCGCCCGGCGATGGCGTGGGCCTCGCCCGTCTCGTCGACGAACGCGACGACGGAATTGGTCGTGCCCAGGTCGATGCCGACCACCTGCGTGGTGCTTTTCATGGCTGCGGTTCTCCTTGCTCTGATTCCGGCACCGGAACGGGTTCGACGTCGACCTTCGCCTTGATGATCACGTCGCCGTAGCAGGCGAGCCCGCGCCGGTGCACCTTGGTGACCACGCTGGCCCGGCCCGCCGACCCCGACAGCGGCTCGTGGAAGGCCGGGTCGAACTGATCTCCCCTGGCCCCCATCTCCTGGTAGCCGATGCCGGTCAAGATGTCGAGGATCGTCTCCTCCACGTGCGCCTTGACGTCCTCGGCCGACTCGATCCGCCGGACGTCGGACAGCAGGTTCGCCATCCGGATGATCACCGGGCGTTCCTGGCGGGTGCGCAGCCGCGTCTCGAGCACCCGCATCCGGGCCTCGGTGTCGCGGTACTGCTTGCCGAGCAGCGGCATGACGGCACCCGCGAGCCGCTCGAATTCGCCGCGGAGCTGGTCCTGGACCTCGGCTATCTGCTCGAGGAACGCGACCGGGTCGATGATCTCGTCGGCGCCCTCCTCCGCTTCGCTGATCTCTATCTCGCTCATCTCGACCTCGCTCATCCCGCGTTCCCCTGGCGGTGCGCTCCCTGGCGATGCGCCCCCGGAGCCGGGCTGCGGGCCGGACCCGGGCCCGCGGGCGGGGCCGAGGCCGCGGCCGCGGGCGGCCGCTCGACCTCGGGTGCCCCCGGAGTCATGGTCAGGGCGACGGGCAGCACCGGCTTCTCGAAGACCTGGGCGTAACGGCGCCGCAGCGAGTAGCCCCCGGGACCGTAGAAAGCGAACGAGGCCACCGTGTCAGAACCGGACGCCTCCAGCTGGACATCCACCCGGGATCGCAGCATGAAGCGGAAGAACCGGTCCATCGCTGACACCAGGAAGAACGGCGCCCCGATGAAGGCGACCGCGGCCAGCCACATGCAGCCGGCCGCGCACCCGCCGTCGAAGCCGGCCATGCTGAGCGCCCCCATCTGCACGGAGCAGCCGTCGGTAACGGCGCCGGCCGGCTGGGCCTCTCTCATGAGGATTCTGCTCGGCCGCTGTGAGCGTTTCTCCTCGACGAAGAAATATCCGGTCGGATAGCCGAAGCGCTGTTCGAACGTGCCTTCCGCATACTCGGCGACGATCTTCCAGGCATGATCCGGGTCGGTGTCCCGGAAGGTGACATTTCCCAGGCGGGCCGGGATCGTCTGCATGCAGAGCGCCCCGATTGGCACCACGACGAACACCAGGATCAGCAGAACGTCAAAAAAATTCATGACAAAACCCCCCACAGAGCCCATCGGACAGGCTGGCCGCTTGGCCAGGCGAGCTCCCGGAAATGGCCATGCTCCACCCATGGCCACCCGCGAGTTAGGCGCGCCCGCCGTAACTGTCATAAGCCGACAACGGCAAGCCGATCTGCCGAGAAGTAGACGCGTCAGCTCGCTGGGTCGTTTACCCGGTAAAGCAGGCTTTTTGCGTTTTGTTTCCCCGGCACGGCGGCCGACGCCGGTCGGCGCGCAGCACGAACTAGCCTCCGTTCTACGACATTCCGGGCCCGGTGCGCGTGTTTCCGGGTGAAACGTGGAAAACTCGCGATAAATCTCAGCGACGCGAATAGCCTCCTTTACCCGTGCCGGCCGGCTGCGGCCGGGCGACCGCTACCCGGTATGGCCCGAGCAGCTGGTTCAGCCAGTCAGCCCCGTCCTCGTCATCCAGGCTGACGGCGAGTTCGGGGACCTCGTGCAGCAGGACCCGTTCGTAGTCGTTGCCGAAGGCCGTCGCGAGCCGGTCACCGAACAGCACGACCGCCAGGCCGCCCCGGTCGCGCAGCGAGTCCCAGACGAAGCCGTGTGCCCACTTGGCCTGGCTCCGCAGCCAGTGACCCCACTCCCTGGTCCGGGCGTACTCCGGGCCGGCCGCGGTGACCAGCCAGGCATCCTGGCCGATCGCCGCCAGATCCTGGCCGCTGATCAGGCTGACCAGCTGGAGGTCCCGGGTCAGCGTGAGCCCGGAAATCTGGCGTCCCGCCAGGGCCGCGCCGGTCAGCACCCGCATCCCGCGGTCGTCGGGGTCAAGGTCGCGGAGCAGGGCCTCGGCCAGCGCGGTCGCCTGGTCCAGGGCGGCGTAGAAGAAGGGATAGTCGTCCGCCTCGGTGGCGTCGAACCGCGCGCCGCCGAACCGCGGATCGGACGGCACCGCCTTGAAGGCGCGGGCGCAGTACTTACGGCCGTGGACCCGCCACAGGCAGCTGCCCCGGCCGAGCAGGTAGCGGTTAGGGGTCCCGTCGAAATACGGTGGCGCGGCTCCGTTCGGCACCTCACACCTCCGACCGGATCGCGCGCGCCGCGCGGATCAGCTGATCGTCAGGCACCCGGCCGATCAGCTGGCTGGGCGGCTCGCCAAGCCAGCCGTTGCGGCTCAGCCACCAGTCGGCCGCGCCCAGCGGATACCTTGCCGCGTCGAGCAGCACGTTGACTTCCCGCACTACCGTCCGCGGCCCTCCGCCTGGCGTGAACTGGAAGGCAGGCCACTGCCGTCCGCCGTCCGCCCGGTCCAGCCCGATCAGGCCCGCGTCCGCCGGATCGCCGCCGCGCTGCCGGACCTCATCCGCGGTCAGCGCGGGCGCCCGGAGCAGCCGGTCCGCCACGCTGCGCAGGATCGGCTCCCCGGGGTCCTCCTCCGGCCCGCCGCCTGCCCGTGCCTGCAGCGCCCCGGTCAGCGCCGGCCAGTCGAGCGCGGCGGGCGCGAACAGGTCGCCCTGGACCAGCGCCCGCCGGACGGGATGTTCTGGCGGCAGCCCTTTCACCAGGAGGTTCGCGATCTGCGCGACCGCGCGCTTGTGGCCGGGACCGCCCAGCGCGGCGACCAGGCCGCGCAGTTCGGCACCCTGGCCGGCGCCCAGCCGGGTCACCACATCATCCCAGTGCTCGTCCAGCGCGGCGATAGCGTGCTCGATGGCCATCAGCTCACCCGCTCACCTGGTAGCGCGCGACCGATTCCCTGGCCTTGTCCACCCCGGCCTGGTCCAGGTCGCCGATCTGCAGGTCGAATCTCAGGTCGCTGCCGGATCCTGGCTGGGTCGCGTGCACCGAGAGCAGGCCCGTCTCGGACATCAGGAAGGTGATCTCTATCGGGGTCCCGGCGGGCAGCCGCGGCGGGATGTTCCGCAGCCAGCCCTGGCCGATCTTCCGGTTGTCGGCCAGATCGTCCGATTCCACCGGGCCCGCCTGCTCCCACACCTCGACCACCACCATCCGCTGGTTGTCGATGGCGGTATGGAAGGTGTACGGGCCGGTGTCGGCCGGCAGCGGCGTATTGGCGGGCAGCAGGTGAATGATGATCTGCCTGGCCCGCATCGGATCGGTGACGGCCAGCGGGTCGTTCCCGTCTAGCCCCTTGACCCCGAACCCGCGCGGTATCACGCTGGCCACCCGCTTGCTGGCCATCTTCTCCACCTCGGAGACCGTCAGCCCGGTCTTGGCCGCTACGTCGGCAAGGTCACCCGGCCGGCCGTCATCCGCCCGGACCGTGCGCAGCAGGGCGAACAGGGCGGCGCCCTTGGCCACGGCCAGATCGGGCTCATGATGCCGGGCCTCCAGGCCCAGCTGGTCCTTCAGGATCCGGGCCACGGCCGGCGGCCGGGTCATGCCGCCCACCAGGAGCACGTCGTCCAGCCGGGTGGCACCGCGCGCGCGGGCCGTCGCGATCGTCTGCCTGGTCACGTCGACCGTGCGCTGGAGCAGGCCCGCGGTCAGTTCCTCCATCCGCTCCCTGGTCAGCTCCACCCGCGCGACCGCCCCGCCGAACCGCATCGCGTAGGGCCGCGTCCTGACCTGGCTCAGGTCCTTCTTGAGCTGCTCGGCCGAGATGAGCACGTCCTGCATGAACTGCGGGTCCTCGCGCGGCTTGCGGCCGGGACGCTGTTCCTCGAACTGGCCGAGCAGGTAGCCGGCGATCGCCTGGTCCCAGTCGGCCCCGCCCAGGCAGGCGTCGCCGTCAGTGCACACCACGGTGATGTCGTCGCCTTCCAGCCGGATCACGGTGGTGTCGAAGGTGCCGCCGCCCAGGTCGTACACGAGGATGTGCCGGACACCGGTCCCGGGCCCGCCGGCGACGGACTGGTAGTGCAATGCGGCCGCGACCGGCTCGGCCAGCACGTCGAGCACGTTCAGGCCGGCGATCTGCCCGGCCCGCCGGGTGGCCTCGCGCTCGGCCACCGCGAAGTACGCCGGGACCGTGATGACCACGTCCCGGACGGCCTGGCCGGTCCGCTCGGCCGCGACCCGGGCCAGCTCGCGCAGGATCAGCGCGGACACCGTCTCCGGCGTGTGCCGCTCACCGTGGAACTCGTACTGCACCTCCCGGCCCATGTCCCGCTTGACCAGCTGCGCGACCAGGTCCGGCGCGAGCAGCGCCGCGTTCTTGGCCGGCCGGCCCACCACCACGTTCTGCGGGGACTCGAAGTAGACCGCCGACGGCGTGGTGTCCTCGCCGAGGGCGCTCTTGATGACGACCGGCTTGCCCGCGTCGTCGATGTACGCGATGCAGGAGTGCGTGGTCCCCAGATCGATCCCGAAAGCCATGTC
>Ga0335081_10003971_pt1 | contig 23337 bp, 22 predicted proteins | sample Lox_Sample_35_FD_206713 | JGI IMG/M metagenome (GOLD analysis project Ga0335081, IMG submission 206713) | Soil microbial communities from Loxahatchee National Wildlife Refuge, Florida, United States - Lox_Sample_3.5 | ecosystem: Environmental > Terrestrial > Soil > Wetlands | place: USA...
TGCAACCACGCCTGCCCGGCGGGCGAGGATATCCAGGGCTGGCTGTACCCGGCCGAGGAAGGAAAGTACAAGGAAGCCTGGGAAGTCCTGATGCTGGATAATCCCTTTCCGGCGCTTCACGGCCGTGTCTGCTATCATCCGTGCGAGACGGCCTGCAACCGGGCCCAATTGGATGAGGCGGTCGGGATTCACGCCGTCGAGCGGTTTCTGGGCGATCAGGCGATCCGGGAAGGCTGGCGGGTGGTCTGCGGACCGGCGACCGGAAAAAAGGTCCTGATCGTCGGCGCCGGTCCCAGCGGCCTGTCGGCGGCCTACCATCTGGCCCGCTTCGGCCATGCCGCGACGATTTACGACGCCGGTCCCAAGGCGGGCGGAATGATGCGCTTCGGGATTCCGAAATACCGTCTCCCGCGCGACATTCTGGACACCGAGATCGCCCGGGTCGAAGCGATGGGCGTTACGATCCGGTTGAATCATAAGGTTGAGGACCTGGAGGCGGCCCTGATCGAAGGAAAGTTTGACGCGGCCTTTCTCGCCGTCGGAGCCCATCTCGCCAAGCGGACCGAGATTCCCGGGCGCGACGCGGGGAAAATCCTGGATGCGGCGAGTTTCCTGAAAAGCATGGAGGGCAAAACTCCTCCGAAGATCGGAAGGCGGGTCATGGTCTACGGCGGGGGAAACACCGCGATCGACGCCGCGCGGACCGCGAAGCGTTTGGGCGCGGAGGAGGCCGTGATCGTATACCGGCGGGACCGCGAGCATATGCCGGCCCACGATTTTGAGCTTAAAGAGGCGCTCGAAGAAGGGGTCGTCATCCATTGGCTTCGGACGATCAAACAGGCGGACGACGTAAAGTTTACGGTCGAGGTGATGGAGTTGGATGAAACCGGCCGTCCGAAGCCGACCGGCCGGTTTGAGGAAATCGACGCGGACACGGTGATTCTGGCGTTGGGCCAAAACGTGGATACGGGTTTTTTACGGAACGTTCCCGGCCTGGTCATCGCCGAGGACGGCATCATCCGGGTGGACGAGACGATGATGACGGGGCGGGCCGGCGTCTTTGCGGGGGGCGACATGGTTCCGTCCGAGCGCACGGTCACCGTGGCCACCGGCCACGGGAAAAAAGCCGCGCGGCATATCGACGCCTATCTGCGCGGGACCCGTTACGTGAAAGCGGCGGCTCACCCGGTCGCGACGTTTGACAAGCTCAACACGTGGTATTACACCGACGCCGAACGGTCCAAACAACCGGTTCTGGAAGCCGCCCGGCGGCGTTCCACCTTCGATGAGGTCGCGGGGGGCCTCGATCCGGAATCCGCGTTGCTCGAGGCCCGGCGCTGTTTGTCGTGCGGCAACTGCTTCGAGTGCGACAACTGTTACGGCGTCTGCCCCGACAACGCCGTGATCAAGCTCGGCCCCGGGAAACGCTTCGCCTTCAATTACGACTACTGCAAGGGCTGCGGCATCTGCGTGAAGGAATGTCCCTGCGGCGCGATCGAGATGGTCAAGGAGAAGATTTAGAAGTTTTCGCGATTCAGGTTGAGCGGTCGAGACCGATCTCGCTTGGAATCGGCGCTTTAATAAATCCCGGATGAAACGAGAGGAGAGATCGAATGCGACGAAAGAAAATTGCGGCGTGGGGACTGGTATGGCTGGGTATAATCTTAGGCGCTCCCGAGGCCTATTCTCAAGACGCCGATCTGATCAAGCAGGCCAACCAGTTTTTTAAACCGCTTCCGAGCGCGATGCCCGCGCCCGCGGACAATCCGACCACCCCCGAGAAGGTTGCCCTGGGAAAGATGCTCTATTTTGAACCGCGGTTGTCCAAAGGCGATACGATCAGCTGTAATTCCTGTCATAATCTGGCGACCGGCGGGGTGGACAACCTTCCGACGTCGATGGGACACCTGGCCCAGTTCGGTCCCCGAAACGCGCCCACCGTCCTCAACGCGGGCCTCGAATTCGCCCAGTTCTGGGACGGCCGCGCGGCGTCTCTCGAGGAGCAGGCGAAAGGGCCGATCTTAAATCCGATCGAGATGGCCATGCCGGATCAGGGCATGGTGCTGTCCCGGATCCGAACCATTCCGGAGTACGTCGAGAAGTTCAAAAAGGCCTTTCCCGGTGATACGGATCCGATCACCTATGACAACATCGCCCGGGCCATCGCGGCCTTCGAGCGGACGTTGTTGACGCCGTCCCGATTCGACGACTTTCTCAAGGGAAAGTCGGACGCACTGACTGATCCGGAGAAAAAAGGGCTGGGACTGGTCATCAAGAAGGGCTGCATCATCTGCCACAACGGGGTGGGGGCCGGTGGGGGCATGTTTCAGAAATTCGGCATCCGGGACCGCTACGAATACAGCGATGATCTGGGCCGGTACAACGTGACGAAGAAGGACGCGGACAAGTATTTCTTTAAGGTGCCGATGTGGAGGAACGTCACGCGGACCGCTCCTTATTTTCACGATGGCTCCATCTGGGACCTTGGCGAAGCCGTCCGGATCATGGGACGGATTCAGCTCGGCGCGAAGCTGACGGACGACGAGGTCGATTCGATCGTCGCGTTTCTTCATTCCCTGGAGGGAAAAATGCCGGAGGAGGCCCTGATCCTGCCGGTCCTTCCCGCATCCACTCTCGCCACGCCGAAGCCGGTGTTCAAGTGAACAAGCCCGATCCACTCATCAACGCAACCGAAAAGAAAAAGGAGGAAATGCCGTCATGTCCGATAATCTGCTGAAAGTGATCGAGGTTCTGTCCGAGTCCGACAAAAGCTGGGAGGATGCGGCCCAGAAGGCCGTGGCCCGCGCGGCCAAGACCCTGCACGGAATCAAATCGATTTATATTAAAAACTTCGAAGCCAAGGTCGACAACAACAAGATCGTCAAACATCGGATCAACGCCAGCGTCACGTTCCTGCTGGATTAGGACCGTTGCTTCGGCGGGGTGATGCGGTGAGCAGATCCGGCCCATGGGGAAGGAGTTTCCAGGGGTTTGGGTTTACAGGTGCCATAGGGTGCATCGGCCCATGCAAGCCCGGATGTTCATTCTGATTCACGGACATGCGCGTCAATCGTGTTCCAAGCAACATTGAGGAGGCATACCAATGGATACCAAGAAAATTATAGAAGGGCTTAACCAAATGCTCGAACAAGAACATGCCTGCGCCATCCGCTATGCAACGCATGCCGCGGTCGTCACGGGGCCTTACGCAGAGTCGGTGGCTGCGCGCTTGAAGGAGATTGCCGGAGACGAGCGGGAGCATGCGGAGAAACTGCGCGCCCGTATCACGGCCCTTGGCGGCACCCCCTCCATGCAGGTCTCCACCGGGGACCTCAAGCCGGCCGCTACACTTGCCGAGATTCTCAAGATCAACATTGCCGAGGAACACGCTGCGATTTCCGGCTACGCGCGGATTCTCGATGGCATTAAATCCACGAACGTCATCCTGTATCAAACGATCCAGGAGATCATTCGAGACGAGCAGGAGCACCTGGAGGAATTGGAGGCGCTGCAATCGCCAAAGTAGTCCGGCGCAGCCTCCGGGAAATAGGGCGGGATCCTTCGAACTTCCAGCCTGAGATATCCATCCGACCCGAATCGGCCGACGGCCTGTGTTATGAAAACGGCCGCGTCCAAAAGATCCGGCGATTTCCAAGGAGATCAAGCATTAACGGGTCGCCAACAAACCGGTCGCACAGGAATAATCTGCGGCAGCCGTTTGAGTCCGATAAGAGTCTCGATCGATGAAACCACTTTCCTTGATTCTTGGCGTTTTGGCGGCTGCGGCCCTGATCGTTGTTATAGGAATTCTTTACTTTAAAGCAGAGAAGGCTCCTTCCCGGGAGGAAACGGGAAAAACCGTCGTGGCCGCCACAATTTATCCCCTTTACGACATGGCCCGCAATGTAGGCGGAGAAAATGCGGAGGTGAAGCTCATCCTGCCGCCGGGCGCTTCGCCTCATTTGTTTGAATTTTCTCCGAGGCAGCTCGAGGCGTTGCAAAATGTAAAAACCGTTTTTGCGATCGGCCACGGGCTTGACGATTGGGCGACGCAAATCACAAACGTCGTCAAGGGCGCCCGCGTGATGCTTGTGGAGCAGGGAATAACGCTTCGCACGTTTGAGGATGGAACGACCGATCCTCATTACTGGCTTCACTTCGGAAACGCCCGACGGATCACGGAGAATATCGCAAAGGCGTTGATCGAGATGGATCCGGCGCACGCCGGGGCTTATCGGGCGAGTGCGGAGGCTTATAAGGAAAAGCTTGTGGAAAAAGAGCGCGAGTTGAAAGACGTCTTGGCTCCGGCGCAGGGGCAACCCATTCTGACTTTCCATGACGCCTGGTTTTACTTTGCGGAGGATTTTGGGCTCAAGATCGCAGGGACCTTTGAGCCTTCCGCCGGAGAAGAGCCCACGCCGCGATCCTTGGCCGCGCTTCAGCAAACCATAGAAAAAGAGCAGATCCGCATCATGTTTATCGAGCCGCAGCTTTCTTCCGGTGTCCTGGAAAGTTTCGCGAAAGATAACCATGTCGGCGTTGCAGAACTGGATCCGCTCGGAGGAGTGAAGGGGCGAACAACGTATCTTGAGCTGATGGCGTTTAACGCCGACTCCGTCCGGCGAGCACTTCAAAAACAAGGCCCGTGAGACAATGGATGACCGCTACGCCGTTCAAGCAGAACAGTTGTGGTTTTCGTACGGTTCCGATGATCCGATTCTTCAAGACGTATCTTTCTCCATTCCTCAAGGAAGCATTGCGGCCATTATCGGGCCGAACGGCTCCGGAAAGACCACGCTGCTTAAAATACTTCTGGGTTTTCTCTTTCCCCAGCAGGGGAAGGTTTGGATTCTGGGAAAGACGCCTCAGCAGGCACGGGGAGACGTGGCCTATGTATCCCAACGGTTCTCCTTTGATAAAAGCTTTCCGATTACGGTTCTGGAGTTTCTCCAATTATCGCACCCTCAATGCGCCAAAGAGAAAATCGTACAGTATCTGAGCCACCTGAAGATCGCAGAGACGTTGAACATGAAACTGGGATCGCTCTCCGAGGGGCAGCTTCAGCGCGTGCTGATCGAGCGCGCCATGCTCGGAGACCCGAAGATTCTCTTTCTGGACGAACCCGCGGCCGGCATTGATATCGGAGGGGAACAGCCCTTCTATGAGCTTGTCCTGCACCTGCATCGGGAACATGGGAGCACCGTCATTATGGTTTCCCATGAACTGGATGTCGTCGCCAATTATGCAGGCCTTGTGCTGTGCTTGAACCGGAAGCTGGTGTGCCAGGGGAAACCGGAACAGGCCTTGAGCCCCGAAACACTCCGGGAGCTGTATGGGAAGGAAGTGGCGCTGTATCACCATAGGGACCGGTCATGATGGAAATCTTGGCGATGCTTCAGCTCCCCTTCATGCAGAGGGCGTTGATCGCCGGAATCGCGCTCGGCCTGATCCTCCCCTTTCTTGGGGTGTTTGTGACGCTCCGCAGGATGTCGTTCTTTGGGGACGGGATTGCGCATGCCACGCTGGCCGGGGTAGCCATCGGCATCGTCGCGGGCGTAAGCCCGTTCCTCACGGCGTTGGGAATCGGGGCTCTGTTCGGGGCCGGCGTGTATCTTCTGGAACGCAAGACGAACCTATCCTCGGATGCGATTATAGGCGTTCTCTTCACGGGCGGCCTTGCCATCGGGATCGTTCTGATCAGCCTGCAGACAGGGTATCAGCCCGAACTTCTCAGTTTCCTGTTCGGCAGCATTCTTTCGGTCGGCCCGCAGGACCTCGGCATTATCGTGGGTTTTTCCGCCGCGATTGTTTTGGCCTTGCTGATGCTCTTGCGGCAGCTTACCCTGCTCGCGCTGGACAAGGAAACGGCATGGCTGTACGGAGTGCGCACGGAATTCTTGGACTTCTTTTTCTACGTGCTGCTCAGCGTCACCATTGTGCTCGGCGTGAAGCTGCTGGGGATCATCCTGGTCAGCGCTCTGTTGATTATTCCTCCGACGATTGCAAAGATGCTCGCGCCTTCTTTCAAGACCTTGATCGGCGGAAGCGTGATCGCGGGCGAGGCGTTCATTGTGCTTGGGCTGATGCTCTCGTTTCTGCTGGATCTACCCTCCGGAGCGACGATTATTCTCGTGGGGGTGGTTGCATTTCTCCTGGTGGCCATGAGACAGATCGTCCTCCGTGCACCGATAAGATAGGTTCTGACAAGAAATATGGAGCCGTTATGATATCGTTGAGCGAAAAAGGCGGCGGCACTTTTCAGGGGATCAAGCTGTTGCTCTGCGAAAACCCGCTGCCGCCGATCGAAGAAGCGATCGCTGCGGCGCAGGAGGAGCTGCCGAGAAGCAATTATTACACCGAACCCTACTCCGCGCCCCTGCGCCGCCTGATCGCTCGACAACTCGGAATCCCGGAACGGCTGATTCACATCAACGCCGGTTCGGAGCTGATCCTGCGCCAGCTCTTCGACCGCTTCGGGCAGCGGGTGCATCTGCTGACGCCGACCTATGCGCTCTTTCCCGAAATCGCCCGGCGCTGCACGGAGACCCCGTTGCTTCCGGAGAAAGACTTCGCATTCGACCTTTCCGAGCTGAGAATCCCCGAGGGCACCACGCTCGTCGTCATCGTCAACCCCAACAACCCCAACGGCGGCATCTTTGGCATGGGGCCGTTGCCGGGTCTGCTGCGCCGACACCCCGAGACCCGCTTCCTCGTGGACGAGGCGTTCATCGGCCTGGCCGGATGGTCGGTGGCCCATCTTGTTCCGGAACATCCGAACCTTCTCGTGACCCGCACGCTTTCGAAGGCACACAGCCTTGCGGGTTTTCGGGTCGGCTATGCGGTGCTTCCCGAACCCATCGCCGACGATCTGAACGGCCACAACGACGCCTATCCGCTGGCCCGTCCGAGCGAAGCGGCGGCGGTCGCGACGCTGCGGCACGAAGACAAAATCAAGTCGCGGGCGGCGCAGCTGCGCGCCTGGACCGAAATGCTGGCGGCGCAGCTGCGCGGCTTGGGCGTCCGCCCGTACCCGAGCGAGACCTATTTTTTCCTGGCCGACTTCGCGCCGCACGATGCCGGAGCCATCGCGGCGCGCCTCAAGGAGCGCAACATATTGGTGAAGCCTTTAAACGACAAGCGGCTCGGGCCGGGCTACATGCGCGTGACCACCGCGCTGCCGGAAGACAACGCGCGCGTCGTCGCCGCGCTGCGGGAGCTGCTGTGACCGGCGCGCCCACGACAGCGCCCTTCGTCCGTCACCATCGGCGCTACGATGAATGGTTCGAGCGCCACCGGGCGGCCTACCTCTCCGAACTGCTGGCCGTGCGCGCGGTTCTGCCCTGGCGGGGTCGCGGACTGGAGATCGGGGTGGGCACCGGGCGCTTCGCCGGTCCGCTGGGCGCCGAGTTCGGCATCGACCCGGCGGCCGAAATGCTCGGCTACGCGCGCGCGCGGGGCGTGAGCGTTGCCCGTGCCGTCGCCGAGGCGCTGCCTTTCGCGAACGCGGTATTCGACTACGCGCTGATTGTGACCACGATCTGCTTCGTGGACGATGCAAAGGCCATGATGCGCGAGGCGGGCCGCGTGTTGCGGCCGGGTGGAGAGCTGGTGATCGGCCTGATCGATCGCGAGAGCTCCCTGGGTAAGGACTATCTTGCCCACCGCCTGGAGAATGTTTTTTATCGCGAGGCGAGGTTCTACTCCGCGGGGGAGGTCGGGGCCCTGCTCGCAGAGGCGGGCTTCGGCGACCCGGTCTGGTTACAGACCTTGTCCATGCCGCTTTCGCAAGTCGGGGAGATCGAGCCGGTCACTGCGGGCACCGGCCGCGGCGCCTTCCTGACGGTTCGGGCCCGCCGTCGCTGACGGCAAGAAGGGGATGTGGGACGGCGGACGCGAAATGTAAAATGCCTGTGTAGACGCTTATCGGGAATACAAGTGATGATGAGAGAATCGGTCCGCCTCTATGGCTCGCTTTGTCGTTCATGAGCATCATGCCTCTCATCTCCACTATGACCTGCGTTTGGAGATCGGGGGCGCGCTTAAATCCTGGGCCGTTCCCAAAGGGCCCTCGATGAATCCGGCCGAGAAGCGGCTGGCCGTTCGGGTGGAGGATCATCCGTTGGAGTATGGAAGCTTCGAGGGAATCATTCCCGAGGGGAGTTATGGGGCGGGGCCTGTCCTGATATGGGATGAGGGACCCTTTGTGCCGCTTGAAGATGCGGAAGCTGGATTGTCCAAAGGCGGTCTCTCGTTCCGTCTGGAAGGGAAGAAGTTGCAAGGAGAGTTCTCATTGGTTCTGATGAAGGGGAGAGGTTCCGGAAGGGACTGGTTGTTGATCAAGAAGAAGGATGGACAAGCCGATGCCTCGTGGAAATTGAGGCCGGCCCTCACGCCGGCCCGGCTCAGGTCGTTGAAAACACGCATTCCGCCGTGTGAGGCTTCGTAAGAAGGTCGGTGGGGAGTTTCGTTGATGTTTTCTGGAATCCGGTCCGCGATTCACGAAGGATGGAGTATTGACGCCGCTCCGCCGGGTCTGTATGATCGGGAAGGATGAAGGGCCGGCCGGCGAGGGATGAATGATGAAAAAAATCGGCGTCTTGACCAGCGGGGGCGACGCCCCCGGAATGAACGCCGCGATCCGGGCCGTGACGCGGACGGCGATCGCCGCAGGCATGGAGGTCTGCGGCATCCGGCACGGGTACGCGGGATTGGTCGCCGGCGACGCCCTCCCCTTGACCGCGCGCGGCGTGGGCGGAATTCTTGAACGCGGCGGCACGATGCTCGGCAGCGCGCGCTGCCCGGAATTCAAGACGGAGGCGGGGCGGGGCAAGGCCGTCGCGGCTCTCCGGTCTCTCGGAATCGAGGCGGTGGTGGTCATCGGCGGGAACGGCTCCCAGGCCGGGGCCTATGACCTTTCGCGGATGGGCGTGCCGGTCGTGGGCGTCGCCTCCACCATCGATAACGACCTGGCCGGCAGCGAGATGACCATCGGCGTGGACACCGCGCTCAACATCGCCCTGGAAGCGATCGACCGGCTCAAAACGACCGCGTCGTCGCATCAGCGGGCCTTCCTGGTCGAGGTGATGGGACGGGAGTGCGGTTACCTTGCGCTGATGGCCGGCATCGCCGGCGGGGCCGAGGTAATCGCCATCCCCGAAGCCTCCTGCGACCCGGAGATCATCGCGCAGGAACTGAGGGGGGCCTACGATCGGGGAAAATCCCATGCGATCGGCGTGATCGCGGAGGGGGCGGAATACAAGGCGTCCGAGATCGCGGCCTATTTCCATGAGCACCATCGGCGCATCGGCTTCGACCTCCGCGTGACGCTGCTGGGACACGTGCAGCGGGGCGGGGCTCCGGGCGCGTTCGACCGGCTTCTGGCCACGCGACTGGGGGCCGGAGCGGTCGATGCGCTGGTTCGGGGGCAGCCCGGGGTCTTGGTGGGACTGCTCAAAGGACAGGTCTCAACGACGCCGCTGGCCGAGGTGGCCAACGTCAAGAAGCCTCCGGACCTCGGTCTGCTCGATTTGGCGCGCGTCCTGGCGCGCTAAGATCCGATTGCGAAAAAGGGATGAACGGGGAATGGCCGGATCATGAAGAAACTGGTGCTTGTCCGTCACGGCGAGAGCGTTTGGAATAAGGAAAACCGCTTCACCGGCTGGATCGATGTGGGACTGAGCGAAAAGGGGATCGGCGAGGCTCTCGCCGCCGCTCGGCTCCTGATGCGGGAGCAATACACGTTTGACGTGGCCTACACGTCGGTGCTCAAGCGCGCCATCAAGACGCTCTGGATCGTCCTGGAAGAAATGGACCTCATGTGGATCCCGGTCCATCGCAGCTGGCGCTTGAATGAACGGCACTACGGCGCATTGCAGGGGCTCGACAAGTCCGAAACGACCCGGCTTCACGGCGAGGAGCAGGTCCTGCGATGGCGTCGCGGCTACGACGTCCGTCCGCCGGCGCTCGCCCCGGACGACGAGCGCTTCCCGGGGCGCGATTCCCGTTACGCCGGCCTTCGGCCGGAGGAGCTGCCGTTGACCGAGAGCCTGAAGGACACGGTCGCGCGCTTTCTCCCCTATTGGAACGAGACGATCGCCCCCGCGATCCGGGCCGGCCGGCGGGTTTTGATCGCGGCCCACGGGAACAGTCTGCGGGCCTTGGTCAAGCATCTGGACCGGGTGTCGGACGAGGCGATCGTCGATCTCAACATCCCCACCGGCCTTCCTCTCGTCTATGAGCTCGAGGACGATCTGAAGCCGATTCGAAGTTTCTATCTGGGCGACCCTGAACAAGCGAAGCGGGCGGCCGAGGCGGTGGCGAACCAAGCCAGGAAGAAACCCAACAAGTAACGGGCATCCGGTCGGGAGCACGGTCATGACAAAAACGACGCAGCAGCCTTCTCCGATTCTGTGGTTCGAAGCGATCGGCATCGACGACATCCCGAGGGTCGGCGGCAAGAACGCCTCGTTGGGCGAGATGGTCCGGGAGCTGGCCGCCAAGGGAGTCAAGGTGCCGAACGGTTTCGCCATCACGGCCGAGGCCTATCGCCGTTTTCTTCGGGAAGCGGACCTGGACCGGACCATCCGTGAAACGCTGGAAGGATTGGATACGCGCGACATAGACAATCTTCGCCGGCGGGGGCTTGCGATCCGCCAGGCGATCGTGTCGGCGAGCCTTTCCTCGGACCTGGAACAGGCGATTGCGGACGCCTACGACCGCCTGGGCGATCCAAGCCGCGCCCCGCTCGACGTGGCGGTTCGAAGCAGCGCGACGGCCGAGGATCTTCCGGACGCCAGCTTCGCCGGACAACAGGAGACCTATCTCAACGTACAGGGCCGCCGGGCCCTGTTGGAGTCCTGCAAACGTTGCTTCGCCTCGCTGTTTACCGACCGGGCTATTTCATACCGGACGGACAAGGGTTTCGACCACCTGAAGGTGGCTCTTTCGATCGGCGTGCAGCGGATGGTGCGTTCGGACCTGGCGTCGTCGGGCGTCATGTTTTCGATCGATACGGAAAGCGGCTTCCCGGACGCCGTCCTGATCAACGCCTCCTACGGCCTGGGCGAGAACGTGGTCCAGGGGTCGGTGAACCCCGATGAATATTACGTCTTCAAGCCGACGCTCAAGACCGGCTTCCGGCCGATCCTGCAAAAGATCCTGGGCACCAAGGAGTTCAAGCTGGTCTACGACGTGGGCGGGGGCAAGATGGTGAAGAACGTGCCGGTTCCGCCCGACGATCGCGCCCGCTTCGCGATCACCGACGACGAGATCCTGACGCTGGCCCGCTGGGCCTGCGTGATCGAGGACCACTACAGCGCGAAGAGGGGCCGGCCCACGCCCATGGACATGGAATGGGCCAAGGACGGACGGACCGGCGAGCTCTTCATCGTCCAGGCCCGGCCCGAGACGGTTCAGTCGCAAAAAGACCGGGGGGAGGTCGAGATCTATCATCTGACGCAGCACGGTCGGGTCCTGGTGTCGGGCCGCAGCGTCGGGGAAAAGATCGCCCAGGGCCCGGTCCGGGTCATCAAGAGCGTTCAGCATATCGACCGGTTCAAACCGGGCGAGGTGCTGGTGACCGACAAGACCGATCCGGATTGGGAGCCGATCATGAAAAAGGCGGCGGCCATCGTGACCAATCGCGGCGGCCGGACCTGCCACGCGGCGATCGTCAGCCGCGAGCTCGGCCTCCCGGCCGTGGTGGGGGCCGAGCAGGCGACCGAACGGCTCAAAGACGGCCAGAAGGTGACCGTCTCGTGCGCCGAGGGCGAGACCGGGGTCGTCTACGAGGGCACGCTGCCCTTCGACGTGGAGAAGATCAACCTTAAGACGCTGACCCGCCCCAAGACCCGAGTGATGATGAACCTGGGCAATCCCCAAGAGGCCTTCAGCCTGTCCTTCATCCCCAACGACGGGATCGGCTTGGCCCGCGAGGAATTCATCATCAGCACCTGGATCAAGATTCACCCGCTGGCGCTGGTGAACTATCCGAAGCTCGACGACCCGGCGGTGAAGGCCGAGATCGACCGACTGACGGCGGGGTACGACGACAAAGCGCAGTATTTCGTCGACCGGCTGGCCCAGGGCGTCGGGACGATCGCGGCGGCCTTCTATCCCAAGGACGTCATCGTGCGCCTGAGCGATTTCAAGACAAACGAGTACGCCAACCTGATCGGCGGGCGGCCCTACGAGCCGGCCGAGGAGAACCCGATGCTGGGATTCCGCGGCGCCTCGCGCTACTACAACCCGCGCTACCGCGACGGGTTCGCGCTGGAATGCCGGGCGATGAAACAGGTGCGGGACGGGATGGGCCTGACCAACCTCAAGCTGATGATCCCCTTTTGCCGCACCGTCGAGGAAGCGCGGCTCGTCCAGGCCGAGATGGAAAAGCACGGGCTCCGGCGGGGGCAAAACGGGCTGGAGCTGTACGTGATGTGCGAGATTCCCAGCAACGTGATCCTGGCCGACGCGTTCGCCGAGTTGTTCGACGGCTTCTCGATCGGCTCCAACGACCTCACGCAGCTCGTGCTGGGCGTGGACCGGGACTCCGCGATCGTGGCCCCGCTGTTCGACGAGCGGAACCCGGCGGTGAAATCGATGATCTCGGCCGTGATCCGGGCGGCGAAGGCCAAGGGCCGGAAGATCGGCATCTGCGGCCAGGCGCCGAGCGACTATCCGGAGTTCGCCCGCTTCCTGGTCGAGCAGGGCATCGACAGCATCTCGCTCAACCCGGACGCCGTGATGAAGACCACGGTGACGATCGTGGAAACCGAGAAGGCGTCGGGAAAAACGTAAAACGGTTTGCATCGGACGGCCCGGTCGGGTAAACTTCAGGACATGAGACGACGGATTCCGATCCCCGCGAGCTTTCTCCTCCCGCTCGTCCTGATCTTTTGGCCGGGCCCGGCCCGGGCCGAGACGCACGTGTCCGTGACCTTTTCGGTCGGCGGGGTGGTCGTGATCGGCGCCGGCGCCATTTTCTGGAGCTTCTCCTACACCTCGCGGGTCGGCGAACTCCGCCCTTCGCAAGAAACCCCGGACCGCTTGTCGCTGACGACGGATTCGTCGGAAATAAAGCCGCCGCGCGCCGTTCAATTCTTCCCGTCCTTTTTTACGTCCGTCCTTCCCCCGTCGGTCCCGCGGCCCGTCTCCGACGGCGGGGCGCCGGCGGCCGGCTATGTTCCCGTTCCGACGGGTCCTCGCGCGCCGTCGGTCCTCGAACTGCCGTTGTGGGTCTGGCGTTGGTAATGTCCCGCGCGCGCCGGGTCCGCCGCATTCTCCCGCCGAGGCGGGATTCTTCAATATCTCTTGACGCCGTCGTGTGAATATGTTAATTATGATCCACCCTTTTCGACGGGGAACGCCGCCGCCGCGCGGTATTCAATCGGGCCTCCATGACGCTGAAGAGCAGAATCGAAGAAGGTTTGACGTTTGATGATGTCGTTCTGATCCCGGCCAAATCGTCCGTCCTGCCCCGGTTCGTCGAGACGCGCACCCACCTCACCCGCCGCATCCGGATCAACATCCCGATCGTCAGCGCCGCCATGGACACCGTCACCGACGCGCGCATGGCGATCGCCGTCGCGCAGGAGGGCGGGGTCGGGATCATCCACCGCGCGATGTCCGCGAAGGAGCAGCTGGTCGAGGTGGACAAGGTGAAGAAGTCCGAGAGCGGGATGATCGTCGATCCGATCACGATCTCGCCCGACAAGACCATCCGCGAGGCGCTCCAGCTGATGGCCCGCTACCGGATCTCGGGCATTCCCGTGACGCGGGGGGCCAAGCTCGTCGGAATCGTGACCAATCGCGATCTTCGCTTCGAGACGCGCATGAACCTGAAACTCTCCGAAGTGATGACGCACAAGCATCTCATCACCGCGCCCGAGGGGACCGGCCTCGAAGAGGCCAAGGCGATCCTGCAGAAGAACCGCATCGAGAAGCTGCTGGTGGTGAACAAGGACTTCGAGCTGAAGGGCCTGATCACGATCAAGGACATCGAGAAAAAAATCAAATACCCGAACGCGTGCAAGGACGGCGGCGGCCGCCTGCGCGTGGGCGCGGCGGTCGGCGTCGGGGAGGACGCGATGGAGCGGGTCGATCATCTGTCGAGGGCCGGCGTCGACCTCATCGTGGTGGATACGGCGCACGGCCATTCGCTCAGCGTCCTGGAGACGGTTTCAAAAATCAAAAAGGACCATCCGGACCTGGAGCTGGTGGGCGGCAACGTGGCGACGGCCGAAGCCACCCGGGACCTGATCAAGGCCGGCGTCGACGGCGTGAAGGTCGGGGTCGGACCGGGCTCCATCTGCACGACCCGGATCGTCGCCGGGGCCGGCGTGCCGCAGCTGACGGCCGTCTTCCATTGCGCCGAGGCCGCGGCCAAGTCCGGCGTTCCGATCATCGCGGACGGCGGGATCAAATACTCGGGCGACATCAGCAAGGCCATCGCGGCGGGGGCGGATTGCGTCATGATCGGGAGCATCTTCGCCGGGACGGAGGAGAGCCCCGGCGAAACGGTCTTGTTCCAGGGCCGGAGCTACAAGGTCTATCGGGGCATGGGCTCCCTCGGGGCGATGGTGAAGGGGGGACGGGACCGGTACTTCCAGGAACACGAAACCGAATCCAAGCTCGTTCCCGAGGGAATCGAGGGGCGCGTTCCCTACAAAGGGTCCCTGGCCAGCGTCGTCTATCAGCTCGTCGGCGGCCTCAAGGCCGGCATGGGCTATTGCGGCTGCCGGACGATCAAGGAGCTTCAGAAGAAGGCCCGCTTCGTCAAACTGACGCAGGCCGGCCTTCGCGAGAGCCACGTGCACGACGTCATCATCACGAAAGAGGCGCCCAATTACCGTGTCGAACGCGACTGATCCCGCTTGGGCCGGAACCCGTTGAGGTAAGCATGTGCGCCGCCGATCGACAGGCCGACCCGATCCACGCCGAAAAGATCCTCGTCCTGGATTTCGGTTCCCAGTACACGCAGCTGATCGCCCGTCGGATCCGGGAGAGCCGGGTCTACTCCGAAATCCATCCCTGCGACACTCCGATCGCGTTCATCCGGGACTTCCGGCCCAAGGGGATCATCCTGTCCGGCAGCCCGGCCAGCGTCTACGACAACAAACCGCCGTTCTGCCCGCCCGAAATTCTGAACCTGGGCGTCCCGATCCTGGGCATCTGCTACGGGATGCAGTGGATCACGCACCGGTTGGACGGGAAGGTCTCGAAGTCGGCGCGGCGGGAATACGGCCGGGCCGAGTTGACGATCGACGACGCGACGGATCTGTTCCACGACCTCGGCCCGGAGGCGGGCGGACGGGGCGCGCCGTCCAGGCCGACGGTCTGGATGAGCCACGGCGACCGGATCGATGAAATGCCCCCGGGCTTTGACATCCTGGCGCACACGGCCAACTCCCCGGTCGCGGCGATGCGGAACGAGAAGCGGCGGATTTACGCGATCCAGTTTCATCCCGAGGTCGCCCATACGCCCCAGGGGCTCGCGATCCTGAAAAATTTTCTGTACCGGATCTGCGGGTGCGGGCCGACCTGGACGATGAAGGCCTTTCTGGAGCGGGCCGTCGGGCGGATTCGGGAACGCGTGGGAGGCGCCGATGTCCTCTGCGCGTTGAGCGGCGGGGTCGACTCGGCCGTCGCGGCGATCCTGACCCATCGGGCCGTCGGGAATCAGCTGACCTGCGTGTTCGTGGACAACGGGCTGCTCCGGAACAACGAGGCCGAGCGGGTGGCCGAGACGTTTCGAAAAACGTTCAAGCTGAACCTCCGCTACGTGGACGCCTCCGCGCGTTTTCTGAAAAAATTGAAGGGGGTCACCGACCCGGAGCGCAAGCGCCGGATCATCGGCCGCCAGTTCATCCAGGTGTTCGAGGAGCAGGCGAAAGGCCTGGGGCGGCCGGAGTTCCTGGTCCAGGGCACGCTGTACCCGGACGTGATCGAGAGCGTTTCGTTCAAGGGCCCGTCCGCGACGATCAAGACGCATCACAACGTCGGCGGCCTGCCGGCGCGGATGCGCTTCAAGCTGGTGGAGCCGCTGCGTGAATTGTTCAAGGACGAGGTGCGGCGCCTGGGCGAGGAAATGGGCCTGTCGGAGGAGATCCTCTGGCGGCATCCCTTCCCGGGGCCGGGCCTGGCGGTCCGGATCATCGGGGAGGTGACGCGAAAGCGCCTGGAGCTGTTGCGCGAGGCGGAGGAGATCGTCGAGCAGGAGATCCGCGCGGCCGGCCTCTACCGGCAGATCTGGCAGGCCTTCGCCGTCCTGCTTCCGATCAAGACCGTCGGCGTGATGGGGGACGAGCGCACCTACGAGCCCGTCGTGGCGATCCGGGCGGTTCACAGCCAGGACGGGATGACGGCCGACTGGGTCCGGCTGCCGCACGAGGTGCTGGAGCGGATCTCGACCCGGATCGTGAACGAGGTCCGCGGAATCAACCGGGTGGTCTACGACGTATCGTCCAAGCCGCCCAGCACCATTGAATGGGAATAACGATGCTCGAACGCCTGCAAAAAATCATTTCGAGGGCGGGGGTCGCCTCCCGTCGGAAGGCCGAGACCCTGATGCTCGATGGCTCCGTGACGGTCAACGGGCGCGTGGTCCGCGAACTGGGCCGCAAGGCCGACCCGGAGCGGGACCATATCAAGGTGTCGGGAAAACTCATCAACCCCAAACAGACCCGAATGTATCTCATGCTGAACAAACCCCGCGGGGTGGTCACGACGCTGTCCGATCCGATGGGCCGCATGACGGTCAAGGCGCTGCTCAAGGGCGTGCGCGTGCGCGTCTACCCCGTCGGGAGGCTCGATTACGACAGCGAGGGCCTGCTGCTTCTGACCAACGACGGCGAGCTGGTCCAGAAGCTGCTTCATCCGAGTTTCGAGGTTCCCAAAACCTACGAGGTCAAGGTCAAGGGGGTCCTGACGGACGACGAGATCCGGGCGATGTCCCGCGGCGTGGAATTGTCGGACGGCCGGACCCTGCCCTGCCGGATTCGAAAAATGAAAAAAACGGAGAAGAACTCCTGGCTGGAAATCACGATCCATGAAGGGCGCAACCGCCAGGTCCGCCGCATGCTGGAGGCGGTCGATCATCCGGTCTTGAAACTGAAACGGACCCGGCTTGCAATGCTGGAGCTCGGCGGCCTGCCGATCGGGCGCTATCGCTATCTCGCGGCCGAGGAGATCCGGGCCCTCAAGGCCCTTTCCGCGAGGTCCAAGGCCTCCCCGGCGGCGCCCAGGATCCGAAAGGCCGTGGGTGAATAGAAGCCCGGCGAGCCACTATAAAAAAAGGATGCGAGATTGAAGCGGACACACGATTGCGGAAGGCTGAGAAAAGGCGATATCGGCCAAACGGCCGTCCTGATGGGATGGGTCCAGTCCCGGCGGGATCACGGCGGGCTGATCTTCATCGATCTTCGGGACCGGGAAGGGATCACGCAGGTGGTGTTTAACCCGGCGCTCTCCCCCGACACGCACAAGCAGGCCAAGGAGCTCCGCAGCGAGGACGTCGTCGGCGTCCGGGGACGGGTGGAGGCCCGCCCGGCCGGAACCGTCAACGCGCAGCTGCCCACGGGTGAAATCGAACTGGTCGCGGACGAGCTGGACATTCTCAACGCGGCCAAGACGCCGCCGTTTCCGATCGAGGACAACGTCCTGGTCTCGGAAAACCTGCGCTTGAAGTACCGGTATCTGGACCTGCGCCGCCCCCGCATGCAAGCCAATCTTAAGCGGCGGCACCACATCCTCCGGGTCGTCCGGAATTTCCTGGACGGGCACGGTTTCATCGAGGTGGAGACGCCGCATCTGACGAAGAGCACGCCCGAAGGCGCCCGCGACTACCTGGTCCCCAGCCGCGTGAACCCCGGCCAATTTTACGCGCTGCCCCAGTCGCCGCAGTTGTTCAAGCAGATTTTAATGGTGGCCGGCATGGAACGCTACTACCAGATCGCCCGCTGCTTTCGGGACGAGGATCTTCGGGCGGACCGTCAGCCGGAATTCACCCAGATCGATCTCGAGCTTTCGTTCGTGGATCCGGAGGAGATCCGTTCGCTGATGGAGGCGATGCTGACCGAGGTCTTCCAGACGATCCAGGGGATCCGTCTGCCGACGCCTTTTCCGCGGCTGTCCTATGCCGAGGCGATGGACCGCTACGGCAGCGACAAACCGGACCTTAGGTACGGACTCGAGGTGCACGACGTCTCCGCGCGGGTGGCGGGCTCCTCCTTCCAGGTTTTCCAGGAAACCCTGAACCGCAAGGGCGTCGTCCGGGCGATGGTGGTGGAAGGCCGAGCCACGCTGTCGCGGAAGGAACTGGATGAATTGACGGAAGCCGCCAAGGCGCTGGGGGCGAAGGGGCTCGCCTGGGTCAAGGTATCGGCCGAGGGCTTCGATTCCCCCATCGTGAAATTTCTGGGCGAGCCGCTCCTCCGCGCGCTGGCGGGCGCCCTCCCGGCGAAACCGGGCGATCTGCTCCTGTTCGTGGCGGATCAGCTCAAAACGGCCCGGGAGGTGATGGGAGGGCTCCGAACAAAGCTGGCGGAACGGTTCGAAAAGATCCCGGCGGATCAGTTCCGTTTCGTCTGGATCACGGATTTTCCGCTGCTGGAATTCGACGAAGCCGAGCAACGGTACGTCGCCATGCACCATCCGTTCACGTCTCCGTTGGACGAGGATCTGCCGCTTTTGGAAACGGAGCCGCAGCGCGCCCGCGCCAAGGCGTACGACCTGGTCCTGAACGGCTCCGAAATCGGCGGCGGGAGCATCCGGATCCATCGCCGGGATGTTCAGTCCCGGCTGTTCAAGCTGCTCGGCATCGACCCGGCGTCGGCGCAGGAAAAATTCGGCTTCTTGCTGGAGGCCCTGGAATACGGGGCCCCGCCCCACGGGGGGATCGCGTTCGGCTTGGATCGCCTGGCGATGATCCTGTCCGGCGCCGAATCGATCCGCGACGTCATCGCGTTTCCGAAGACCCAGAAGGCGATCTGTCTTCTCAGCGACGCGCCGTCGCATGTGACGGAACAGCAGCTCAAGGAACTGCACATCAAACTGGACGTCGTCGAGTGACGAGGTCCCAGGTTCGTTCATTCGATCTTGAAAGGAGGTGAGGAACGGATGGCCCAAAAGGTAGCGAAGGCGGGAGTAAAGCGGGAAAAGGGATGGCTTTACTATCTTGATAAGCAGGGCGATGTTTCACGGACGAAGATGGCTCGGGGAGGGGGCAAGCACAATCCCGGGAAACCCCAGAAGATCGCCAAAGCGGGTGTCAAGAGAGAGGAAGGTTATCTCTATTTCATTGACAAGCAGGGCGATATCTCCAGGGCGAAGATGGCTCGGAGGGGTAAGCGGAGGTAAACGTTCTTCGGCACGCGGGGGCGGCTTTTCCGGATTTTCCGGAAAAGCCGCCTTTTTTTCTGTAGGGGCGCTTCGCGAACCGCTCCTAAAGAATAGAATGTGTCACGACACCAGGGCGACCACCGTATGATAGCCGCTGGCTCCGGCCGGATAGGCCTGCTCGAGTTGGGCGGGCTGCACCCGTTCCCGCTTGTCCCACGCGCGAACCGTCAGTGTGTAGGCCCCCGGCGCGGGGATTTTCCAACGGTAGGTCCAGAGGACCCAGCTGTACGGCGACAAGGGCGGGTCCAGGTCGGCCGGGTTCCAGGTCCGGCCGCCGTCGGTGCTGAGCTCGACCCGGCCGATTCCGTAATATCCTCCGAAGGCCAGGCCGCGAACGGCGTGCTCGCGTTCCTGAATCTCCTGGTAGTGCCCGGGGTCGTCGATCCGGGAGACGATCCGGATCTCGCCCTTGTCGGTCCAGCCCCGTTGCTGCCAGTATCCCTTGTAATCATAATCCACCACCTCGATCTCGGTGATCCACTTGACGTTCTTGATCCCGTACAGTCCGGGGACGACGGCGCGGAGCGGATAACCGTGGGCCCGGGGCAGCGCTTCCCCGTTCATCGTGTACGCCAGCAGGACGTCGTCGCCCGCGGCCCGCTCGATGGGAATGCTGTCGCTGTACCCGTCGGCCGCGCGGAAGACGACGTCCCGGGCGGAGGGATCGGGTTCGACCTCCTGCAACAGGGTTTTGAGCGGGATGCCCCGCCAGACGGCGTTGCCGATCGTGTCGCCGCCGGGGAGAGTGTCGATGCAGATCAGGGTCGCGGCCATCTCGACCGAGGGCCGGCCGTAGAAATCGGCGAAGGTCAAGCGGGCCGGGGATTTGACCGAGCCCCCGATGTACAGGGACCAGGCGCGCAGGTCGATCTCGGGGAAGGCGTCGTAGCTGACGATATAGAATTTGTCGTTGGGCGTTATCAGGACGGTGTCGCGCGGGGGGACGGAAAAAAGACGCTTCCAGAAAAACGTCCCGGCGGCGGCCGGTTTGGGCCAGCCCGAGCCCAGCGCGGCCAGGCCCGCGGTCCGGAGAAACATGCGTCGATTGAACTTGATCATTGTGGCACTCGATTATAGGGGCTCACGTCGCCCCCTCCGTCAGCCGAGCCGATGGAGCCTCCCCTCCCTGCCTGCCGGCCGGCAGGTCGCTCGCCTTGCCCGCCGGAATCCATTATACTGATCGTCATGTCGGCGCGCAACACCCCTTCAATTCGTCCTTCCGGCCCCGGATTCTTGATCAACCTGTGGCATGCCGTCGGCCTGCTGTTCTGGGTCGTCCTCTTGCGGGTCTTGAATCGCGTCCGGGTCCGAAATCCGGAACATATTCCGGAACGGGGCGAGCACGGCGTCCTAATCTGCAGCAACCATCTTTCGGCGCTTGATCCCTTCGTGATCGCCGCGACGGCCATGCCCTTTTTCTCCCCGGTCTGGTGGCGGGCGCCCGCAAAGGAGGAGCTCTTCCGGCGGCCGCTGGTCCGGGCGATCATCGGAGCCTGGGGCGGCTTTCCGGTCCGCCGCGGAAAAAGGGATTTCACGGCGATCGAGGCGATGGCCCGGCTGCTTCCGACGGGCGTGATCGTCATCTTCCCGGAGGGAAAGCGCTCGACGGACGGCCGCCTTCAGCCGGGCAAGGCCGGCGTCGGAAAAATCATCCATGACGCGAACCCGGTCAAGGTCGTTCCCGTCCTGATCGAGGGGAGCGACCGGCTCCTGCCCAAGGGCTGCATCCTGCCCCGTTTGTTTCAGACGGTCACGATCGCCTACGGTCCCCCGATCGATTTTTCATCCTTCGCGTCCGTCCAGAATTCGGTCGAAGCGTCGCGACGGATCGTGGACGCCGTGATGGAAGCGATCGCGCGGCTTGGGAAGGACCCGCCGGGGGCTCCATTAGCGCCTTGACATGGCGATCGATCTGACGTATAGTAAAAATCACCTTTAAATCGGACCCGGTGAGGTTCGAAAGGGATGGACGATGGAACCTGTTTACTCGACAGCCGAACCTTCCTTGCGCCGATACGGGCACGGGGAAGGTTTTTTTGTGCCTCTTTATGTGTCTTGATGTTAAAGCCCGGTGAAAAAATTGTTCTGGATGCCCTGGGAATGAACCGGGCGATGAGCCGTGTGGCCCATGAAGTGATCGAACGGAACCGGGGCCTGACCGACCTGACCCTGGTCGGGATCCGGACCGGCGGCGTTCATCTGGCCCACCGCCTGGCCGCCCGGCTCAAGGAGATCGAGGGGGCCGTCCTGCCGGTCGGCGCCCTGGACATCACGCTCTACCGGGACGATCTGAACAAAATGCGCGAGCAGCCCGCCGTCCGGAAGACCGAGATCGGGTTCGACTTCACGGACAAAATCGTGATCCTGGTGGACGACGTCCTGTTCACCGGCCGGACGATAAGGGCCGCGATGGACCAGTTGATCGATTTCGGCCGGCCGCGGGAGATCCAGCTGGCCGTCCTGATCGACCGCGGCCATCGCGAGCTGCCGATCCGCGCCAATTACGTCGGAAAGAGTTTTCCGACTTCCCCGGAGGAAAAGGTAAAGGTTTTGTTGAAGGAGGAAGGCGAAGACGACCGGGTGATTATCGAAAATGCCGCTTAAGAGCAAAGATCTGATCAGCATCAAGGACCTGGACCGGGACGATCTCCGGCTGATCCTGGACACGGCCGAGTCCTTCAAAGAGGTCGGCGCGCGGGAGATCAAAAAGGTCCCGACGCTTCGCGGGAAGACCGTCGTGAACCTGTTCTTCGAGCCCAGCACGCGGACGCGGACCTCCTTCGAGCTGGCGGCCAAGCGCCTCTCGGCCGATGTCGTGAACATTTCCGCGTCCGGCAGCAGCGTGGCCAAGGGCGAATCGCTCCTGGACACGGCCCGGAACATCCAGGCGATGCAGTCCGATCTGATCATCGTCCGTCATCCCTGCGCCGGCGCGCCGGTCCTGCTGGCCCGGAACGTGAGCAGCGCCATCATCAACGCCGGGGACGGGGCGCACGAGCATCCCACGCAGGCGTTGCTGGACCTGTTCACCATCCGCGAGCGGAAGAAAAGGCTGGAAGGCCTCACGGTCGCGATCGTCGGCGACGTGCTTCACAGCCGGGTCGCTCGGTCGGCGATCGCGGCGCTGAAGATGGTCGGTTCGACGATCCGCCTTGTCGGGCCGCCGACGATGATCCCCCGCGAGGTCGCGCACTGGGGCGTGGAGGTGTTCTATCAGTACGAGGAGGCCCTGAAGGGCGCGGACGTGATCATGATCCTGAGGCTGCAGCTGGAACGCCAGGGGCGGGGGCTCTTTCCGACGCTCCGGGAATACGCGAACCTCTACGGTCTGACCGCCCGCCGCCTGGCGATGGCCAAGGACGACGTGCTGGTGATGCATCCGGGGCCGATCAACCGGGGCGTCGAGATCAGTCCCGACGTCGCGGACGGCCTCTCGTCCGCGATCCTGGCCCAGGCCACCAACGGCGTGGCGGTCCGGATGGCCGTTCTCTACCTTTTATCGGGAGTCGCGAAACATGAACCTGTTGATCCGTAACGGCCGGCTCCTCGATCCGGCCCATCGCCGGGACGAGGTGACCGACGTCCTGATCGAGAACGGAAAGGTCGCCCGCATCGGCCGGACGCTGAAGGCCGAGGGCCCGAAGTCCGACATCCAGGTCATCGACGGAACGGACCGATGGGTCGTGCCCGGGCTCGTGGACGTCCATGTCCATCTGCGGGAGCCCGGTTTTGAATATAAAGAAACCATCAAAACCGGAACCGAGGCGGCCGCGGCCGGCGGTTTCACGTCCGTCTGCTGCATGCCCAACACCCAACCGGTCAACGACAATCAGGCGGTGACGCGCCTGATCCGCGAGAAGGCCCGGCAGGAAGGCCGGGTCCACGTCTTCCCGATCGGAGCGGTCACCAAGGACTCGAAGGGGGAGGAGCTGGCCGAGATCG
>Ga0335081_10003972_pt1 | contig 23323 bp, 24 predicted proteins | sample Lox_Sample_35_FD_206713 | JGI IMG/M metagenome (GOLD analysis project Ga0335081, IMG submission 206713) | Soil microbial communities from Loxahatchee National Wildlife Refuge, Florida, United States - Lox_Sample_3.5 | ecosystem: Environmental > Terrestrial > Soil > Wetlands | place: USA...
CCGGGTGGTGTACGTGGACAACGACCCCATCGTGCTGTCCCACGCCCGCGCCCTGCTGACCACCGGGTCGTCCCAGGGCGCCACCGCCTACCTGGACGAGGACCTGCGCGACGTCGCCGCGATCATGCCGGCCGCGGCCGGCACGCTGGACCTCAGCGAGCCGGTGGCGGTGATGCTGATCGGGATCCTGCAGTGCATCCCCGACGAGGACGACCCGGCGGGCATCGTCAAGCTGCTGATGGACGCGGTCCCGCCCGGCAGCTACCTGGCCGTCTCCCACCCCGCCAGCGACATCGACGTCGTCGGCATGGGCAACCTCGCGTACCGGCTGGGCGAGCTGATGCCGATGGAGCTGAGGTTCCGCTCCCAGGCGGAGGTGGCCGCGCTGTTCGACGGGCTGGAACTGGTCGAGCCGGGGCTGGTCCGGGTGCCGGAATGGCGGCCCGACTCCGATGAGGATCTCGCCAACCCGGCGACCGTCTGGGGCGGCGTAGCGCGCAAGAACTGATCCACTACCGTTTGTCACGTCACTGGGTAGGCTGTCCGCACACAGGCAGGGCCGCACCACGCGGCCCGCGACCCGAAGAGGTGTCAGTGAGCAGCGATTGGCTCGCGGCTCCCCTCCCTGGCGAGGAAGGCGGCCCGCTGCCGGACATCGATACCAGCGTCGCCCACATCGCCCGCGTCTACGACTACTGGCTCGGCGGGAAGGACAACTTCGCCCCCGACCGGGCCGCCGCCGAGGCCGCGATGCGGGAAGACCCCAACGTGGTGGAGGGCGTGCGGGGGAACCGGGCGTTCCTGGCCAGGGCCGTGCGGTACCTGGTCGGCCAGGCCGGCATCCGGCAGTTCCTCGACATCGGCACCGGCATCCCCGCCGCCGACAACACCCACGAGGTGGCGCAGGACCTGGCTCCCGAGTGCCGGGTGGTGTACGTGGACAACGACCCCATCGTGCTCGCCCACGCCCGCGCCCTGCTGACCAGCGAGCCCGAGGGCGCCACCGCCTACCTCGACCAGGATCTGCGCAACGTCGCCGAGATCGTGCCGGCCGCGGCCGGCACGCTGAATTTCAGCGAGCCGGTGGCGGTGATGCTGATCGGGATCCTGCACTGCATCCCCGACGAGGACGACCCGGCCGGGATCGTCAAGCAGCTGATGGACGCGGTCCCGCCCGGCAGCTACCTGGCCATCTCCCACCCCGCCAGCGACATCAACGACCCGGGCGTCCGCAGGCTCGCCTCCCGGCTGAACGAGCTCATGCCGATGAAGCTGAGGTTCCGCTCCCGCGCCGAGGTCGCCGTGTTCTTCGACGGGCTGGAACTGGTGGAGCCCGGCCTGGTCCGGGTGCCGGAATGGCGGCCGGGCGCCGGCACCGATGTCACCAACCCGGCGGCCCTGTGGGGCGGCGTGGCGCGCAAGAACTGACGCCGCCCGGCCTGGCGCGTGGCAGCCGGCGCCCGCCGCGTCCCGGCGCCGGTCAGTCCAGGCCCAGGATGCGCGCCGCGTTCCCGTGCAGCACCTTGCCGAGCACCTCGTCCGGCAGGCCGAGCCCGTCCAGCTCGGCCAGGCACCGCTGCGGCGACAGGAACGGGAAGTCGCTGCCCCACACGAACTGGCCGGCCAGCCGCCCGCGGAGCTCGCTGATCAGCTCGGCCGGGATACGGCGGGGAGCCCAGCCGGAGATGTCGATGTAGATGTTGGTCTTGTGCAGCGCCATCGCGACCAGTTCCATGTGCCACGGCCACCCGAAGTGCGCGGCCACCACGGTCAGCCCGGGGTGGGCGGCGGCGACCGCGTCGAGCCTGATCGGGCGGGCGTAGTCGAGCCTGATGCCCTGCCCGCCCGGCTGGCGGGCCCCGATCCCACTGGTCCCGGTGTGGAAGAGGGTGAGCAGCCCGTGCCGCTCGCAGGCGGCGAAGACCGGCCAGTAGGTCTCATCGTCGGGGGCGAACGCCTGCAGCGACGGGTGGAACTTGACCCCGCGCAGCCCGAGCCGGGCGATGTTGGCCACCTCCGCGACGGCGGCCTCGCCCTTGTGCGGGTCGACGCTGCCGAGGCCGGTGAACACGTCGGGATGAGCGCGGCAGGCGGCCGCCACCGTCTCGTTGGGCACCCGCGGGCGGCCGGTCGCGGTCTCGGCATCCCACGCCAGCAGCACCGCCATGCTCTCCAGCCGGCGGTAGGCCCCGGCCAGCTCCGGCAGCGACAGCCGCTCCACCGGAGTGCGGAAATAGGCCTCGGCCGCCTCGACGTAGCCCGCCATGCTCCCGTCCAGCCAGTCCGGGGTGGGCAGATGGACGTGGAAATCGATGGCTCGCATGTTCACCCGGCACCAGCCTCCAGCGATGTCAGACACCGCCCGTACCGTGAGGCCGACGACCCCGAACGGAAGCGGGCACCCATGAACCCTACCCAGGCCACCATGACCGGCGAGCGTGCCGACCTGCTCGCCTCCCTGGCAAGCAGCGCCATTTCCTGCGCTACACGGTTCGCGACCTGACCGACGACCAGTCCCGGCAGCGCACGGTAGGTTGGCTTGACCGCCGTCACCGTGGAAGGGAAGGCCGATGGGGCCCGGACCTGGCGATACCGCACGCCAGCCAGTGCTGTGGAACGGGTTTGCGAACATGGCCAGCCTGGCCGGCCATGCCGTCACGATCACCCGGGGCGAAGGCGCCTGGGTGTTCGACGCCAGCGGGCGCTCCTACCTGGACGCCCTCGCCAGCCTCTGGTACTGCAACGTCGGGCACGGCCGGGCGGAGCTCGCCGGCGCCGCGGCGGCCCAGATGCGCCAGCTCGCCGCCTACCAGGTGTTCGAGCCGTTCACCAACCCGCCAGCCGAGGAGCTGGCGCGCCGGGTCGCGGACCTGGCCCCGCTGCCCGGGGCCAAGGTGTTCTTCACCCCGGGCGGGGGATCGGACGCGGTGGACACCGCGGCCAAGCTCGCGCGGGCCTACTGGCGCGCGGTCGGCCGGCCCGGCAAGCAGATCAGCATCGCCCGGTCACACGCCTACCACGGGATGAACGCCTACGGGACCTCGCTCGGCGGCATCCCCGCCAACACCGACGCCTATCTCCCGCTGGTATCGCTCATCGAGCACGTGGCCTGGGACGACCCGGCGGCGCTTGACAAGACCATCGAGCAGCTGGGCGCCGACCGGGTCGCCGCCTTCTTCTGCGAGCCGGTGATCGGGGCGGGCGGGGTGTACCCGCCGCCGGAGGGATACCTGGCGGCCGTGCGTGAGATCTGCCGGCGGCACGGCGTGCTCTTCATCGCCGACGAGGTGATCACCGGCTTCGGCCGGACCGGCGCGTGGTTCGCCAGCGAGCGGTTCGCGCTGGATCCCGACATGATGACCACGGCCAAGGGGCTCAGCTCGGGCTACGCCCCGATCGGCGCGGTGATAGTCGGGGAGCGGGTCGCCGAGCCGTTCTGGCGGCCCGGGTCCGGTGAGGTGTTCCGGCACGGCTACACCTACTCCGGCCACCCCACCTCCTGCGCGGTAGCCCTGGCCAACCTCGATCTGATCGAGCGGGAGCGGCTGGTCGCGCGGGTGGCCGGGCTCGAGCCGGTGCTGGCCCGCGCCGTTGCCCCGCTGGCCGGGCACCCGCTGGTGGCGGACGTGCGCGCCGGGACCGGCCTGCTCGCGGCGGTCGAGATCGCCGAAGAGGCCCGCGCCGCTGACCCGCAGCTCGGGCCCCGGCTGGTCACCGCCATCCGGGAGCGCGGCGTGATCACCCGCCTGCTGCGCGGGACGGCCCTGCAGATCTCCCCGCCGTTCGTGATCACCGAGCCGGAGATCGGCACAATCGCCGAGGCGTTCGCCGGCGCGCTCGACGCGGCTGGCTGACCGGCGCTGGCTGACCGGCGCTGGCTGACCGGCGCTGGCTGACCGGCGCTGGCTGACCGCCCGGCGCGGCTGACCGCCCGGCGCGGCTGACCGCCCGGCGCGGCTGACCGCCCGGCGCGGCTAACCGGCCGGCTGCGTCCCGCGACGATCACGCTTGCCTGGTGACGGGCTGGCCCTGCTCGCCGCCAGCACGCCGCCGCAGACCAGGACGGCTCCCGCCAGCTGGGCCAGGCTCGGCCGCTCGGCCAGCACGGCGGCGGCGAGGCCCATGGCGGCCACCGGCTGCAGCAGCAACAGCAGCGAGGACACGGCAGCGGGCAGCCTGGGCAGCGACGATGTGATCAGCAGCCACCCCACGGTCCCGCTGGTGATCGACACCAGCAGCAGCCACCTGAGCGACGCCCACGGCACATCCAGCTGCAGGCCGCCGAACGCGAGGCCGAGCAGCAGCGACCCGAGCGCGGCGGTGGTGGTGACCTCCGCCAGCGGCCCGGCGATATGCGGGGTACCGGCCGAGGTCTGGCGCAGGATGAGCAGGAAGGCCGAGTAGGCCAGCGACGTCCCGATACCGAAGACGACCCCGGCCAGCGGGCGGCTGTCGCCGGCGCCCGCGCCGGCCAGCCCGGACACCAGCACCACGCCGGCCATCACCACCGGCAGCGCCGCGAGGAACCGCCGTCCCGGGCGCTCACCGAGCAGCACCCACGCGGCCAGCGCCACGAAGAGCACCTGCAGGTTCCCCAGCAGCGTGGCGATCCCGGCCCCGACGTCGGCGATGGCGTGATTCCAGAGCACGAGATCGATGGCGAGGAACGCCCCGGCCGCGAACGCGCCGAGGTGCGCGGCGAGCCGGCGCGGGCCGCGGCGGCGGCGCTCAACGATGGCCAGGGTGAATAGTACCGGCAGCGCGAGGAGGCAGCGGTAGAACGCCGCGGTGGCGGCCCCGGTGTCGGCCAGCTTGATCAGGATCGCGGAAGCAGAGATGCAGGCCGCGCCGATACCGGCCGCCGCGAGAGCCCGGCCCCTGGTGCCGGGCTGGCTGTCAGCACTGGGCTGGCTGTCAGCACTGGCCTGGCTGTCAGCATCGGCCCGGCTGTCAGCGCCGGGCTGGCCGCCGGCGCCCGGCTGGCCAGCAGTCCCAGCGCGGGGAACGCCGACGGTTCCAGCCTGCGGAGATCCTGTGCCTGTCATGACCGTTCTCGCATACGGTGCTGACATGGCACCAACCCTACGAGGGTGGGCCGACAGGAGTCAAAACGCTTTTGGTGCTGACCTGATCGAGGCGCTGACGGCGTGCATCCAGCTGATCAACACCGGCCGCTCACCGGCCGGGGAAGGCCTGCGCGGTGTGGCGGACGTGCGGTCGTTCGGCCGCCGTCACGCCTTCGCCGGCCGTCCCGCCGGGCCGGTGGACGGATGGCCGCCCACTTCGCCATGGGCCGCGCCCGCAAGCTGGCCGCGTGCCGCCCGTCCAGGTCAGCCGCTGTTTTCCGGCCATAGCCGGATGCTGCGCTGGGCCGCATCGAGGATGAGCTGCGCATCGATACCGGCCCGGGATTCGGCGATGCCGAACGCCGGCCATTCGCAGACGAACTCCAGCGGCCCGGCGGGCGGCAGCGGCCAGGTCCACCACCGGGAGATGAAAGAGTGGGGCCCGCCGCCGCCGGCGAACGGGTACAGGACTGGCCCCGCTGGCTCGGAATCGCCGTCCGGCCTGCCGCCGCCGGGGCTCCCGACGGCCTTGCCGCCGTCGGAGTACTGCAGGCCGAGCCTGAATGAGCGCCGGGACGCGGCCAGGTCACGCGGCCCGCCGGGCAGGTGCTCCTCGGGATGCTCGGCACTGGGCCGGATCCGCGCGGTGAGGAAGATCTCGATCCCGGCGGAGAAGGCTGACAGCCCGGTGACCGCCACGGCCACCTGGCCGGTCCGCGCGAGCAGCAGGATGCCGATCGGGACAATCCCCGGAAGCTCCGCGTCCGGCGGCTCCCATGGGTGATGCCTTCGCGGGAGCGCCGGTTCGGGCGCAGGCAAATCGTCAAAGAAACCCATGCAGGCTATTGTCGTCCCGCTCCCGGGCGGCGGGCCATGGGGCAGCATCCCCCTCCCGGGTAGGCCTAGGCCTACCCACCCGCCAGGCCGGGCTGAGGGAGGCCGCGACGGCCGGGCGGTCGGTCCATCCGGGCGGTCAGTCCACCCTGGCGATCACCTCGCCCTGGCGGGCCGTCTGGTCCTCGCCGATCAGCAGGCTGACCCGCCCGGCCGCGGGCGCCAGCACCTCCCCGGACACCTTCTCCACCATCACCTCGGCGAGCAGCTGCCCGCTCGCCACCTGGTCGCCGTCGCTGACGAACCAGGTGGCGAGCACGCCTTCGGCGCCGGGCTCCTTCTCCAACAGCCGCGGGAACACGACCTCGGTCATGCTTTGAGCAGATCGTGCACGGCCGCTTCGATCCGCTCCGGTGTCGGCAGCACCGCGCGCTCCAGCGACCGCGCGTACGGGATCGGCACGTCGGGCACCGCGACCCGCCGCAGCGGCGCCCGCAGCAGGCCCGGGTCGGTCTCGGCCACCCGCGCCGCGATCTCCCCGGACATGCCGAACGACTGGTAGTCCTCGTCGACCACCAGCAGCCGCCCGGTCCTGGCAACCGAGGACAGGACCGTCTCGGTGTCCAGCGGCACCAGGCTGCGCAGGTCGATCACCTCCAGGTCCACCCCGGCCTCGGCCGCCATCTTGTCCGCCACGTCGAGCGCGTGGTGCACCGACAGGGACAGGGTGACCACGGTGGCGTCCGTGCCCACCCGGGCCACGGTCGCCTTCCCGATCGGGGTCTGGTAGGCCTCCTCCGGCACCGGCGCGACCGACCGCGGGTTCTTCGCCATCCAGGGCAGGCCCATGATGCCCTTGTGGAACACGTAGACGACCGGGTTGTCGTCGCGGATCGCGGAGATCATCAGGCCCTTGGCGTCGGCCGGGTTGCTCGGCACCACGACCTTCATCCCGGGCAGGTGCGCGAACGTCCCCCACAGGCACTGCGAGTGCTGCTCGGCGTCGCTGTAGCCGCCGCCGGCCGCCATCATCAGCACCATCGGCACCCGCACGTTCCCGCCGGACTCGTAGTGGATCTTCGCCATGTGGTTGTAGATCTGGTCCATGCACACGCCGAAGAAGTCGGCGAACATCAGCTCGACGACCGGGCGCATCCCCTCGACCGCGGCTCCGATGCCGAGGCCGATGAACGCGGTCTCCGAGATCGGCGTGTCCAGCACCCGCTCCGGGCCGAACTGGTCCAGCAGCCCGCCGGTGGCGCCGAAGATGCCGCCGTAGGCCCCGACGTCCTCGCCGATCACCACGACGCCCTGGTCGCGCTCCATCTCCTGCGCGATCCCCTCGGCGATGGCGCGGGCGGTGGTCAGCTTGCGCCCGGCCTGCCCGGCCCCGGCGCCCGCCGCCGCGCTGGTGTCAGTTGCGCTCATTGTCCTGCCTCCTTCACGTGAAGACGTAGTCGAGCGCCGTCTCCGGCGCGGGAACCGGGCTGGACTTCGCGAACGCGACCGCCTTCTCCACCCGGGCCGATGCCTCGTCCTTGATGGCCTTGGCCGCGTCGGCGTCGAGCACGCCGTCCTGCGTCAGGCGCTGCCCGTAAGCCGGGATCGGGTCCTTGCCGGGGACGTCGGACAGCTCGGGGCGGTAGGCCTGCGGGTCGCCCTCGAAGTGGCCCCACAGCCGCAGCGTGTGCACCTCCAGCAGCGTCGGCCCCTCACCTGACCGGGCGCGGCCGACCGCGGCGCCGGCCGCCGCGTAGATGGCTTCCACGTCGTTGTCCTCGATCCGCTCGCCGGGCATGCCGTAGGCGGCGGCCCGGTCGGCGTTGGACGCGATCGCGGTGGAGACGTCGCGCGGCACCGAGATCGCCCAGTCGTTGTCCTCGACCACGAAGACCACTGGCAGCTTCCACAGCGCGGCCAGGTTGAGCGACTCGTGGAACGCGCCCTGGTTGGCGGCCCCCTCGCCGGTGAACGCGACCGCCACCCGGTCGCCGTCGGCCCGCGCGAACGCGAACGCCTGCCCGAGCGCGGGCGGCAGGCCCTCGGCGATAATGCCCGAGCAGGAGAAGTGGACGCGGGGGTCGAACAGATGCATGTGGCCGCCGCGGCCGTGGCCCAGCCCCGTCTCGCGGCCGAAGATCTCCGCGGTCATCTTGTCCAGGTCCACGCCGTGCGCGATGGCGACGTGATGCGGCCGGTGGGTCGCGGTGACCGCGTCCTCCGCGCGCAGGTGCGCGCACACCCCGGCCGCCACCGGTTCCTGCCCGGCGGACAGGTGCATCTCGCCGGGCACCAGCCCGGCCCCGATGTCGAACGCCGGTTTCTTGTCCGCGTGGTATTCGCGCAGGATCGCCTCCTCGAAGGTCCGGCTGAGCACCATCACCCGGTACAGGTCAAGACGGGTCTTGTCGTCCACTGCGCCTCCTTCGTTCGTCCGGTCAGATGCCATGAGTCGATGCGGTAGCGCTCCGCGAGCAGCCGTTCCCGCCAGCGTCGCTCGGCGGCGCTGGGTGATCGCGGGCGCAGCGGGCCGTACCGGCGTGCCGCCTCGGCCAGCACCGCGGCGCGCGCCGCGGCCACGCTGGTGCCGCACCCCAGCTCGCGCAGCGCGGCCACCGGGCTGCGCCGCGAGTCCGTGGGGTGGGGTTCGTGCGGCGCTGGCGTGAGAAACGCTCCCACCCGGGCGGCCGGGGTGGTCACCAGCAGGGTGGCGTGCGCCAGCGTCCCGTCCCGGGTGAGGTGGCTGGCCAGGCCGGACACCTTGGCTGGCCCGGCGAACACCCCGCGCTCACCGGTGCGGGGCGCCAGCCCGAGCCCGGCGATCACCGCCGCGACCAGCGCGGCCACCTCCGCGGCCAGCCCGGGCGCGCGGCCGGGCGCGGCCAGGCTGATGTTCAGATTGCCCAGGTCCTGGTAGACGGTGCCGCCGCCGCTCGCCCGGCGCAGCACCGGCACGCCGCTGGCCGCGCACGCGGCCAGGTCCACCTCCCGCGCGGCCCGCTGGGCGCGCCCGATCACCACGCAGGATGCGTTCTGCCAGATCCGCAATAACGGGGCGGACGGCCCGGACCGGGCCAGCGCCTCTTCCAGCGCCAGGTTCGCTGCCTGATCGCCGGCCACGCCATCGTGAACGAGCAGGTCCATCCCCGGGGCCCGGCGGTGCGGGGTGCCGGGCGCTGCACCTCCGCCACTAACCCTTCCCGCCTTCGGATCGGCACGAAACTGCAAAACGGATGACATGGTTGCTGTCGGGGGCGGGCGGGTGATAGCCATCGACCGACACCGGCACCGGCGCCGAGGAGGCAGTGGTGAGCGAGAACCAGGGCACGGCAGGCCCCGATCTGGAGGCGGCGGTGGCCCAGATGCCGTTCGCCGCGGCGCTGGGCGTGGTGCTCGGCGGCGGCCTGGCCCAGGTGCGGGCGGTGCTGGGCGGTGACCGTGGACGCTAGGCACGCGATCCTGTTCGAGCCGGTGGCGATCGGGCCCAGGACGCTGCCGAACCGCTTCTACCAGGTGCCGCACGCGAGCGGGTTCGGGTCGGTCAGGCCCAGGACCCAGGCCGCGTTCCGCGCCATCAAGGCCGAGGGCGGCTGGGGCGGGGTGTGCGTGGAGTACGCGCCGATAGCGGCCGACACCGACGACACCCCGGCGGTCGCCGCGGACATCTGGGACGAGGCCGACGCCCGCGCGCTGGGACTGGCCGCCGAGGCGATCCACGCGCACGGGTCACTGGCCGGCCTGGAGCTGTACCACGGCGGCGCGACCGCCCCCAACGGGGCCTCGCGGTTTGTGCGGATGGCCCCGAGCCAGGTCACATCGGATCGGCTGTGGGGCGGGCTGGCCAAGGAGATGACCGCCGGCGACATCGCCCGCCTGCAGCGGGACTGGGTGCGGGCGGCCCGGCACGCCGCCGACGTGGGTTTCGACATCGTGTACGTGTACGGGGCGCACGGCTACCTGATGACCCAGTTCCTGTCGCCGGTGATGAACCTGCGGACCGACGGCTACGGCGGCAGCCTGGCCAACCGGGGCCGGTTCTGGCTGGAGACCCTGGAGGCGGTGCGGGCGGAGATCGGCGGCGAGTGCGCGGTCGCGACCCGGATCGCGCTGCACGGCGACTCCGGCGTGCCCGGGGCTGAGACGCTGCCCGGCATCGAGGTGGACGACATGCTGAAGCTCATCGGCATGGCCGATCACCTGGTCGACCTGTGGGACGTGACGGTGGGCAGCTGGCCGGAGGACTCGGGGACCTCCCGCTACTACCCGGAGGGGCACCAGCGGCGGTGGACCCACCGGGTGCACGAGGCGACGGCCAAGCCGGTCGTGGCGGTCGGCCGCTACACCAGCCCGGACCTGATGGCGCAGGTGATCGGCTCCGGCGAGGCGGACCTGATCGGCAGCGCCCGGCAGGCGATCGCCGACCCGTTCCTGCCCCGCAAGATCGCCGAGGGGCGGCTGGACGAGATCCGCGAGTGCACCGGGTCCAACATCTGCATCCTGCGCGAGGAGACGTTCAACCACGTCGGCTGCGTGCAGAACGCGACCGCGGGGGAGGAGTTCCGCCGCGGCTGGCATCCCGAGAGGTTCACGCCCGCGACGGGCGTGGAGCGGCCGGTGCTCATCGTCGGCGCCGGGCCGGCCGGCATGGAATGCGCGGTGGTGCTCGCCAAACGCGGGTTCGGCGCGGTCCACCTGGTCGAGGCCGAGCCCGACATCGGCGGCCGGCTGCGCTGGACCCGGCGGCTGCCCACGCTGGGTGACTGGGGGCGGATCACCGACTGGCGGGCGGTCCAGCTGGCCAGGCTGCCGGGGGTGGAGGTCATCACCGGCCGCCGGCTGGGCGCGGCCGATGTGCTGGACTACGGTGCCGAGCTGGTGGTGATCGCCACCGGGTCGTCCTGGCGGTGCGACGGGGTGCAGCCCGGCCACCCCGGGCCGATGCCCGGCGCCGGCCCGGCGCTGCCGCACGTGCTCACGCCGGAGCAGGTGTGCGCGGGCAAGCGGCCGCCCGGCCCGCGGGTGGTGGTGTACGACACCGACGGCTACTACGTCGCGCCCGGCGTCGCCGAGCTGCTGGCCGCCGATGGGTACCAGGTGAGCCTGGTCACCACCTTCGCCGTGCTGTCGCCGGTGAGCGACGAGACCCTGGAGGGGGACATGCTCCGCGCCCACCTGCACCGGGCCGGGGTGCGGGTCCGCCACGCGACCACCATCACCGAGATCGCGCCGGGCCCGGCGCCGTCGCCGGAGGGCGATGGTGGGCCGTGGACGGTGGTGGGCCACGACCGTTACGGCGATCCCTGGTCGGCCGGGTGCGACGCGGTGGTGCTGGTCACCCAGCAGGCCTCCGAGGACGCGCTGTACCTGGAGCTGGCCGGTGACCCGGCGGCCCTGGCGGCCGCCGGGATCGGCGCGGTGCACCGGATCGGCGACGCGGTCGCCCCGCGGATGCTGTCGGAGGCGATCTTCGACGGTCACCGCCTGGCCCGCGAGATCGACTCCCCCGACCCGGCGACGCCGCTCCCATACCGGCGCGAGCGGACCGAGCTGGGCTGAGGCTCTCCGCCCGCACCGGCCCCGGCCGGAGGCGGACCTGGTGGCCGGGGGCGGACCGGCCTTCTGTGGGGTCAGGTCGCCCTGGGCGGCGGGCAAGGCGGGCGGTGGGTGCGTGGGAGCATCCGTTTTGCATGATCGGGGTGCGGGTAGCGGACGGTGCGGAGGTGAGCGCCGGTGAGCCCGGAGCCGGAGAAGGTCCCGGTCGAGGTCGAGGGCCGGAATCTGACGCTGACCAACCTCGGCAAGGTGCTGTACCCGGAGGCCGGCTTCACCAAGGCGCAGGTGATCGACTACTACCTTCGTATCGCGCCGGTACTGCTGCCGCACCTGGCCGACCGGCCGCTCACGCTCAAGCGCTATCCCGACGGCGTGGACGGCCAGTACTTCTACGCCAAGCACGCCCCCGAGCACCGGCCCAGCTGGGTGCCGACGGTGCGGGTGCCCTCGCCCGGCTCACGCTCACGCGGGGCGACAGTGGTCTACCTGCTGGGCGGCGACCTGCCGACGCTGATCTGGACCGCCAACCTGGCCGGGCTGGAACTGCACACCCCGATGTGGCGGCTCCCGTACGGCAGCGAGCCGGACCTGCTGATGTTCGACCTCGATCCCGGCCCGCCCGCGACCGTGGTCGAGTGCTGCGCCGTCGCGCGGCTGCTCCGGCCGCTGCTCGCCGGGCGCGGGATCGAGCCGCTGGCCAAGACCTCGGGCGGCAAGGGCCTGCAACTGGTCGCCGCCATCTCCGGGCTCAGCTCGGAGCAGGCCAGCGGGCTGGCGCGGGAGGTGGCCGGGCAGGTGGAGCGCGCGCACCCGGGCCTGGCGGTGTCCCGGATGACGAAGACGCTGCGGCCGGGGAAGGTGCTCATCGACTGGAGCCAGAACAACGCAGCCAAGACCACCGTCACCCCGTACTCGCTGCGGGCCATGGCCAGGCCCACCGTGTCCACGCCGGTCACCTGGGATGAGGTGACCGGCTGCAGCCAGCCCGGCGATCTGGTGTTCACCAGCGACGACGTGCTGGAGCGGGTGACGCGGCACGGGGACCTGCTCGCACCGCTGGCCGCCGCCCGGGCTCCCGGAAAAGGACAAACATGACGAAGCCCTGACCAACGGCCGGCCACCCTGCCCGCCCGCCGGGCGTTGTCCTGATGGGGCCGCGGGCAGCGCTGGCGCCGCGGGTGCGGGCCTGCCGCCGCGGCGGTGGGTGAAGGGAGCCGGGTGGGGCCACAGGGCATGCCGCTGATGGTGCTGCTGGCGGCGGCGGCGGCCGCGCTGCTGGCCGGCGCGCTGTGGCTGTGGCCGGTGCTGGCGGTGAGTACATGCCGGACCTGTGGGAGATCCACCCGCCCATGCGCGGGTACTCGCTGATCATTCCGCAGGGCGGCCACAACTTCCGGACCTGGGACCGGGAGCTGCCGCCGAGCCTGGAGTGGCTCAGCCGCCGCCTGTCCTGAGCCCAGCCGGTCAGGCCGGGGGCGGCTCCAGGTGGGCGGTGTCGTTGAAGCCGCGGACGATCCAGCGGTCGCCGCTCACCACGATCCGGGAGATGGACCCGTTGTCCGCGGTGACGAATGCGAACGGCCGGGATCCGCTGGCCAGCGCGAGCACCTGCCCGATCACGCCGCCGTGGGTGAAGACCGCCACCCGCTGGCCGATGTGCGCGGCGGCCAGCCGCCCGACCGCGTCCCGCACCCGGTCCGCGAACTCGGCAGAGCGTTCGGCGCCGGGGATGACCTCGAAGGTCTCCTCGGCCCACATCCGCATGGCGGTGGGGTGATGCTCGGACACCATCTTGCGGAACAGGCCGCCTTCCCACTCGCCCAGGCCGACCTCCCGCAGGTCCGCCTCTACCTGGGCGGCCAGCCCGAGCCGGGCGGCCAGCGGCGCCGCCGTCTGCGCCGTGCGGCGCAAGGTGGTGACGTAGATCGCGTCGACCCCGGTGGCGGCCAGCCGGGCGGCGACCAGCTCGGCCTGCGCCCGTCCCTCGGGCGCGAGCGCGGGATCGGACCGCCCGTCCACCAGCGGGAACGGGGCGTCCAGCGAGGCGGCCTCCGACTCGCCGTGCCGGACCAGCAGCAGCTCGGCCGCGTCCGGCGGCACCTGGAAGCGGTTCTGGCGGTAGCTGGCCGCGGCCTGCGGCAGGTCCCCGGGTGCTGTCACAAACCCCGAAGCGTAGCGGCACAGCGGGACGGCGTTCCTATCCGCCCGGCCCTGGGTGGGGAGCAGCAGCCCGGGCGGTCATCCCCCGGTGCTCATGGCCAATGGGCCAAGGCACACTGGGCGGATGGCATTTTCCGCTGATCACCGGGCCGACGACGGCAGGCGGCCGGTCCCGGCCGCGCCGCCTGATACCCGGGAGCCGCCGGATCCCCGGGACCCGCGCGGGCTGCGCGCCGACGCGCCGCTGCTGGACGCCTGGCTGCGGTTCAGCGCGCAGGCGCAGGCCGGCGAGCTCACCCCCATGAGCGTGCCCGGCCACAAGCAGCGCCAGGACCTGGCCGGCGCGGTGGTGGCCGCGGACGCGCCGCTGTACGGCGGGCTGGACACCATCAAGCACGCGTCGGTGCTGCTGGCCGACGCGGAACAGCGGGCGGCGCGGCTGTGGGGCGCGGACTGGTGCCGGTTCTCGGTGGCCGGGTCGACCCACGGCAACCAGGCGCTGGCGCTGGCGGTCGGCTCACCCGGCCAGGAGGTGATCGTCACCAGGTGCCTGCACCGGTCGCTGCTGCTCGGGCTGGTGCTGGCCGGGCTGCGGCCGGTGTGGGTGCTGCCCGAGCGCGACCCGGGCAGCGGTCTGCCCGCCGCGGTCGCGCTGGACACCGTGCGCACCGCCCTGGCCGCGCACCCCGGCGCCTGCGCGGTGTTCCTCGGCGATCCGTCCTACGTCGGCACCACCGGCGACCTGGCCGGGCACGCGCGGGCCGCGCACGAGGCCGGTGTCCCGCTCGTCGTGGACGCTGCCTGGGCGGCGCACCTGGGCTTCCATCCCGGCCTGCCGCCGCACGCGATCGCGGCGGGCGCGGACGCGATGGTGACCAGCGCGCACAAGGCGCTGCCCGCCTTCACCCAGGGCGCGCTGGTGCTGGCCCGGAGCGGGCTGCTGGACCCGGCCCGGCTGGACCGCGCGTTCGATGCCACCCACACCACCAGCCCGGCCGGCCCGATCGTCGCCAGCATCGACGCCGCCCGGGCGCTGCTGGCCCGCGACGGGACGGCGCTCTGCGCCCGGCTGCTGCGCGTGGTCGCCGCGGCCCGGCAGCGGCTGGCGCAGGTGCCCGGGCTGGGCGTGCTGGACGGGCCGGGCGTGGAGCCGACCAAGCTGGTCGTGCTGCTGGCCGGTACGGGCGCGCACGGCAACGCCGTCGAGGCCGACCTGATCGCGGCCGGGATGCCGGTGGAGATGGCCGACCGGGACACGGTCGTGCCGATCGCCACCCTCGCCGACGACGAGGACACCGTGGCCCGCTTCACCGGCACCCTGGTGGCCGTGATCGAGCGCCATCGCGGCACTCCCCGCCAGCCGGTCCCCTCACCGGCCTGGACGGTGACGCCGCAGGTCGCGCTCGCCCCGCGGGAGGCGTTCTTCGCGCCGGCCGAGACCGTCGCGGCCGATGCCGCCGCCGGCAGGATCAGCGCCGAACTGGTGGCCCCCTACCCGCCCGGGGTCCCGGTGCTCGCGCCGGGCGAGATCATCACGGCCGATGCGCTCGCCGCGCTGCGCGCCGCGCACGCCGACGGCAGCCGGATCGCCTACGCCGCCGACCCCAGCCTGGCCACATTCCAGGTTGTGGAAGGCCGCCCATGACGCGCCGCCGAGGTTGCCTGTCTACGGAAGGGCCGGGCCGGGCCCATACTGTGGCCATGGCAGCGTGGAAGGACGTGGAGCAGGCGGAGCCCGAATTCGCGGCGCGGGTGCGGCGGCTGTTCGACGCGGGCAGGCATAAGACGATCGCGACGTTGCGGGCCGACGGCGCGCCACGGATCTCGGGCATCGAGAGCGAGTTCGCCGACGGTGAGCTCAGGTTCGGGTCGATGCCGGGGGCGCGTAAGGGTGCGGATCTGAGGCGGGATCCGAGGTTCGCCCTGCATGGCCCGACGTTTCACCCGCAGGAGGGCAAGGAAGCCGAATGGCCGGGCGAGGCGAAGATCGCCGGGCGGGCGGTTCCCGCCGGACCGATCGGGCCTGCTGGAGACCTGTATCTTGCCGACATTTCCGAGGTCGTCGCCACCCGGCTGAACCCGGAGGCGACGTTGCTGGTCATTGAGTCGTGGACGCCCCAACGGGGGCTTCGCGTGGTGGAACGCGAATGACGCTCCGTGGCATCGCCGGTCCATCATGGGCTGGTGGATGACGACGGCGACGGCACGATCGGCTGGATACGCGAGATCGTGCTGGACAGTTCCGACCCGCTGGGCCTGGCTCGCTTCTGGGCCGGCCTGCTCGGCGGCGAGCCGGTCGAGTGGTACCCGGGGTGGGTCACGCTGGAGCCGCCCCCGCACGGCCAGCGGCTCTCGTTCCAGGGCACCGGGAGCGCCCGCCCTGCTGGGAGCGGGGCGGCCGCGGAGGTGCATTTCGACGTCCTGGTCAGCGATCTCGCCGCCGCCCACGAACGAGTCGTCGCGGCGGGCGCGGTCTTCACCGGCGAGCACGTCTCGCCCCGCCCCGGCCCGGCCGGGGAGCCGGTGCCGTGGCGCGTTTACCGGGATCCCGCGGGTCACCCGTTCTGCCTGGTGACCCGCTGACCTAACTGCGGTAGCAAGCCGCCCCATGCGATCACTTGGCGCGGTGACCCCGGCCCTGGCTGCAAACGGTGTAGCGGGACGCACGCTGGGCGGTACCCAGGACGGCTCGGTAGCGCGGCCGCGAAGGTGCCGGCAAGATCATCAGCTATCTCAGGCAAGCGATCACACCGCCGATCGCCGGTTAACCAACGGCGCCAGACCTGTCAGCGCCGGTCTGTGACGCGGTGGTGGTGGCTGCGGGGTTCAGCGTGTCCTGCGGTAGCGGGTCATGGGGCCGAGCACGCCGGAGACTACCGCGAATGCCGTCATGCCGAGCCGTTCGGCCACCGCGGCCGATGCGGCGTTGCCCTGATCGATCTCGGCCAGTACCGCGGGCAGCCCCAGCGGGCCGAGGGCGTAGTGCACCACGGCGAGGGCGGCTTCGGTGGCGTAGCCGTTGCCCTGTGCGCCAGGGGCCAGGCTGTAGATGACCTCGGGCCCGAGGTCTTCCAGTGGCCGCAGTCCGGCCGTGCCGGTCAGCTCGTGGCCGCCTGTCTCGCGGATCAGCCACAGGCCGTAGCCGGCGGCGGCGAAGGACGCGGCACTGTCCTCAATCACCCCGGTCACATCCGCTGCTGACAGGACCGCCCCGTCAAACAGGAACTGCCGTACCTGCGGAGTCTGCCAGTGCGCCAGCAGGCTGGCATGGTCGGCTGGGGCCACCGGGCGCAGCACCAGACGATCGGTGGTCAGGACATGATCCATAGCCGCCAAGCTACAAACCTCCCGCTGGCTACTTCGATAGAGGCAAGTTTGCACCGGCCTTGACGGCTCCACGGCGGGGAAGCAAGCAACACCGCTGCAGTGGGCGCGGTCTTCACCGGCGGGCACGTCTCACCGCCCGGCCCCGCTGGGCAGCCGGTCCCGTGGCGCTTGCACCGGGCCCCCGCGGGCCAGGGGTGGCTGGCCGGGTTCGGCTGGTCAGGGTGTGATGACGATGCGCTGGTCGCTGTCTGTGTTCTTCCAGGCGGCCTCGACGTCGGTGAGCGGGATGGTGCGCGCATCGATCTGGAAGGTCCCGCTGGTGATCGTGGCGGCCAGCTCGGGGAGCTCGGCCAGGATGTCGCGGGTGGGGACCGAGCCCTGCCCGCTGCCGACGATCTGCAGGCGCACCGCGCGCAGCGCGGCCGATGGGACGGCGGCGGTAGGCCCGGCGACGGAGCCGACCTCGATCCAGGTCAGGGGCTGGCCGGGGTCGGTGCGGTTCATGGCGACGGCGAGCATCGCGTCGGCGGTGGGCTGGCCCCAGAGATAGTCGATGACGATGTCGGCGTCCCGGGCAGCCTGCCCGAGGCGGCGAGCGACGCCGGCCGGGTCCCCCTCCAGGGAGACGGTCGCGTCGGCGCCCAGCCCGGTCAGGGCGGCGAGCCGGTCCGGGTCGCGGCCCGCGCCGGTGACGTGGCCGGCGCCGAGGTGCCTGGCGACCTGGACGGCCATCCGCCCGGCGTTGCCGGTCGCCGCCAGGACCAGGACCTGCTGGCCGGGGTGGAAGGCGGCGCGCTGGCGGAGGGCGAGCCATGAGGACATGGCGGGGTTCATGGCCGCGGCGATGAGCACCGGGTCGCTGCCGCCGGGCAGGACGATGCTGCGGCGCAGGTCGACGACTGTCTGCTCGGCCATCGCGCCCATCGTGGTGCCGGGCAGGATGAAGTAGCGCAGGCTGCCGTCGGGGGCGCGGCCCACGCCGTCGAAGCCGGGGACCAGGGGCAGCTCGCCGGTACTGGTGTAGTGCGAGCCGCTGGCCTGCGACCGCACCCGGGGATGCAGGCCAGCGGCGATGACGTCGACGAGGACCTCGCCGGGTGCCTGCGGCACCGGGGTGGGGAAGTCCTGGCAGGCCGGTGGCGTGCCGAACGAGGTGACGACCGCTGCCCGCATGCGGAACCTCCAGAGTGGCAAGGTGCGTGGGGCACTCGCCCAAATACGTGGTATTACAAACTAGATTAGATGGTAATACGAACTAACGCAAGGTAGGCTGGTGGCATGACAGTCCGCTCCGGCCATGACCCGGAGTCCTCCCAGGTGATGGACAGCCTGGTGCGCGTCTCCTTCACGGTGATCGCACTGCTGAGCCAGGCGGCGGCCGCGCATGACCTGTCGCTGACACAGCTGCGGGTGCTGGCCATCCTGCGGGACCGCGAGCCCAAGATGGCCGAACTGGCGCAGTACCTGGGGCTGGACCGGTCGTCGGTGAGCGGGTTGATCGACCGGGCCGCCGGGCGCGAGCTCGTGCGGCGGGACACCAGCAGCGATGACGGACGGGCTGTCCGCGTGAGCCTGACTCCTGACGGACGGCGGCTCGCCCGCCTGCTGACAGACGAGATCGGTGGCCTTATCAGGCCGATGACCGGCAATCTCAGCCCGGCCGATCAGAGGCGGCTCAGCGTGCTGCTGAACAGGCTGATTGACTGATCCGGCTGTTCTCCCAGCTGGCCATCGCGCGCAGGTGGCTAGCGCGGTTCCGCTTCGGCCTGGGCGGCGAGGCCGGCCGCTGCGGCGGCGAGCTGCTCCGCCCGCGCTGGCCGTTCGTCGCCTTCCACCCCGGCGAGGTTGATCCGCACCAGCGCCGCCGCCGACCGGGCGCCGGCCGCCGCGAGCACGGCGGCGGTGATGGCGTCGCCGCGAACGTTCGGGTTGCCGCCGGCGGCGATGGCCGCCGCCATGGTGGCGATCCCGGCGCCGATCTCGGCCACCTTCATCGGCACGTCGCAGGCGGCCGACAGGGCGGCGGGCAGGCCGGCCCGGCCCGGCGCCCGGAGCGCGGTGAGCACGGCACGGTAGGCCTCGGCGTCGGCCTGGGCGAGCGAGCCAGCATGGTCGCCCAGCAGCCCGGCCCGGGCCGCTATGCCTGTCGCCGCCGGCATCTGGCGGCCCGACAGCCGCGCCGTCATCGCGCACAGGCCGGCGGCGAGGGCGACGGCGAGAGCCGCGGCGGCGCCGCCACCGGGGTCGGGGGTGGCGGCCGAGAGCGCGTCCAGGAACCGGCCGACCGGCATGTCCAGGTACGCCGGGGGCGGCTCGGCTGGCCCCGGCGCGCTGGGCATGGTCACCGTGTGTTCGCCACCTTCCGGTGCTGGGATATGCGGCCAGGTGCGGCCGGGTCAGCCGCTCAGGTGCGGCCGGGTCAGCCGCTCAGATGCGGCCGGGGATACAGGATCGTCTTCGGCTCGGTGAACGCTTCCATGGCGAAGCGCCCGCCCACCCGCCCGCGGCCGCTCACCGAGCCGGACCGGCCGCCGAACGGCAGATGGGATTCCCACAGGTTGGTGGAGGCGTTGATGTTGACCCAGCCTGCCCGCGCCTGCTCGGCGAAGGCCAGTCCGCGCTCCAGGTCACCGGTGAACACCGCCGCCGTCAGGCCGAACGGCGAGGCGTTGGTCAGCTCCAGCGCCTCGGCGGCCGAGCCCACCTCGATGACCGGCACCACCGGGCCGAACGTCTCCTCGCGGGCGATCTCCATGTCCAGCGTGACCCCGTCCAGCACCGTGGGCTCGGCGAACAGCGTGGTGGGGAACCCGCCTGCCCGGTTCCCGCCGCTGCACACCCGCGCCCCGGCCGCCGCCGCCGTGCCGACGTGCCGGGCGAACTTGTCCGCGGTCGGCTCGTTGTTCAGCGGCCCCATGGTGGTGGCCGGGTCGAACGGGTCGCCGAGCCGGACCTGGCCTTGGGTCGCCGCGACCACCCGGTCGACGAACTCGGCCCGGACGGCGGCGTGGACGAGGAACCGCTCGCCCGCGGTGCAGCTCTGGCCCGCGCACAGGTAGGCGGCTTCCAGCGCGGCGTCGGCCGCGAGGCCGAGGTCGGCGTCCTCCAGCACCACCATCGGCCCGTTGCCGCCGAGTTCCAGCAGCTGGGTCTTGCCCGCCGCCCGGGTGGCGACCGACCTGCCGGTGGCCACCGACCCGACGAAGCCCACCGCGGCCACGCCGGGGTGGCCGGCCAGCGCATCGCCGACGACCGGGCCGGGTCCGGGCACGAAGCTGAACACCCCGGCCGGCGTGTCTTCCGCCGCGATGATCTCGGTGAGCAGGGCGCAGCAGGCGGTGGTGGTGGGGGCGGGCACCCAGACCACGGCGTTGCCCGCCGCGAGCGCGGGCGCGAACACCTCCGCGCCCATCGTGTACGGCCAGTTCCAGGGGCTGATCACGCCGACGACGCCGAGCGGCACCCTGGTGGACAGCACCCGCCGGCCCGCCGACACCGACGGCGGGATCTCGCCCGCCAGCCGGATGGCGTCCTCGGCCGCCATCGTGAAATACCCCGCCAGCTCGGTGACCTCGTCGTAGGCCTCGGCCACCAGCGGCTTGCCCTGGTCCTCGGTGAGCGCGCGGGCCAGGTCCTCGTGGCGGCGGCCGATGGCGGCCGCCACCGTCCTGCACCACTGCGCCCGGTCGAAGGCGGACAGCGCCGCCCAGGCGGGCCAGGCGGCCTGCGCCGCGGCGACGGCGGCGTCCACGTCGCCCGGGTCGGCCACGGCCACCGAGGCGAAAGGCTCACCCGAGGAGGGGCTGACGGCCGGGACCTGGCCCGCGCCGCCGGGCCGCCAGCCGCCGCCGATGTAGAGCAGGTGCTCACGCATGGATGTGCCGCCTTCCTCGCCGTCACGCGCTGGTGCACAGCCGCCCGAGCGAGCTGAGTGTCTCGGGGAGCATCCGGTACTCGGGGCCGGTGATGGACAGTGCCGCGACGCAGGCCCCGGTCGGGCCGAACACCGGCGCGGCGACGGCGACCAGCCCTTCCTCCAGTTCGGCGACTGCCGTGGCGTAGCCGTCGCGGCGGATCGCGGCGAGCTCGGCGGCGAGCGCGTCGAGGCTGGTGATCGTCTGCGGGGTGTAGCGCTCCAGCACCCGGGGCGGGGTGAGCGCGCCGTAGGCGAGCAGCACCTTGCCGTTGGCGACCGCATGCGGCCTGGTCCTGCGGCCGATCCACCCGCCCGAGCTGGACAGGATGTAGGTGCTCGGCACCTCGGCCACGTTGAGCACGTCACCGCCGTCCGGCACCGCGAGGTTCACGGTCTCCCCGGTCCGCTGCGACAGCTTCTCCATGGCGGGCTGCATCGTGGCGACCAGGTCAAAGCTCCGCAAAGCCAGCGTGCCGAGCCGGATGATCTCCACCCCCAGGCGGTAGCGTTTGCCCACCCGGGTGAGGAACCCCGACCGCTCCAGCGCCGCGGCCAGGCGCGAGGCCGTCGACTTGTGCACCGACAGCGCCCGTGCGATGTCCGCCACGCCGAGTTCCCCCCGGCTGTCGTCGAAGCTCTTGAGCAGCGTCAGCACACGCTCGGCCGACTGATAGGTTGCGATATGTGCAACCTCGTTTTCGCTCATGCAACAAGGATGACGACCTGGCCTGGCGTGCGTCAACTGGCCGGCCCGGCCGGCGTCACATGCGCGGCCCGGTAGGTATCACCTGACCGGCCTGGCGCGCCCGCCCTATCGCGGCGCGCCAGTGGGGCAGTATTGTGCCGGGGAAACCCGCAGGCCAGCGAGTAGCTATGAGAGAAGAGAGCAGGCTGGGCATGTCCGCACCCGGCGCGGCTGACGCCGTCACCCCTGGCTCCGCACACGACCCGCTGCCCGAGGCGCTGGGGCTGGCCCGCGGCGCCGCGGGCGCGGGGCTCGGGCTCAAGCTCCTTGGCGGCCTCGCGGTCCGCGTTCTGTGCCCCGATTATCCGCCCCGGCTGCGCCGCGACCAGGACATCGACTTCGCGTGCATGACCAAGGAGCGCAAGCAGGTGGCGGCCTACCTGGAGGCGAGCGGCTGCCAGGGCGACCGGCAGTTCAACAGCCTCAACGGCCACCAGCAGATGTATTTCATCGCTCCCTCAGGGCGGCCGATCGACGTGATGGTCGACCGGCTGACGATGTGCCACACCCTCGACCTGCGGCCCTCGTTCGGCCGCCAGCCACTGACGGTCGACGCGATGGACGTGCTGCTGTCCAAGCTCCAGATCGTCGAGCTCAACGAGAAGGACGCGCGTGACATCGTCCACCTGCTGGCGGCTCTGCCGCTCAGCGGGGAACGGGGCGGGGGAGGCGTCAGCCTGGACACCGACCGCTTCTGCAAGCTGCTGGGCGCGGACTGGGGATGGTGGCGGACCGTCACCGGCAACCTCGCCAAGCTGCCCGGCCTGATCGCGGAGAAGCCGGATCTGATCCCACCCGGTGACACCTTCGACCCGGTCGCGCAGAGCCAGCGGCTGCTGCAGCTCGCCAGCGATGCCCCCAAGTCGATGAAATGGAAGCTCCGGGCCAATGTCGGTGACCGCGTCCGCTGGTACGAGCTCCCCGAAGAAGTCGCGCACTGAACCGCGGCATCTTGACGCTGCTGTGACCCCGTGGCACCTTGACGCCGCTTTCGGCGGGTGCTACACGTTGCACAGAACGCGAGGCCGTTGCGCACCATGCGCAGGATGCGCAGCCAGGGCGGCAGGTGCGCGTGGGAGGCATGGGGTGGTCGGGTGAGAGTCTTTTTCGCCACCGACATTCACGGGTCCGAGATCTGCTGGCGGAAGTTCCTGAACGCCGCCGCCTTCTACAAGGCCGACGCGGTGGTGCTGGGCGGCGACGTCACCGGCAAGGTGATGGTGCCGATCACTGAGCACAACGGGTACTGGCAGGTGGTGCTGGGCGACGAGACGGTCCGCATGGAGACCAGGGAGGAGCTCGCGGAGATCGAGCGGAGGATCCGCAACCGCGGCTCCTACCCGGCGATCATGCCCCCGGACGAGCTGACCGAGCTCAGCAGGGACGAGGGCGCCGTGGACCGCCGCTTCAGCAAGGAGATGATCTCCTCGCTGGACCGGTGGCTCGACATGGCGGACGGCAAGCTCAAGGGCGGCGAGATCCCCTGCCTGCTGAACGGCGGGAATGACGATATCTGGGAAATCGACGACGTCATCGAGCAGTCGCCGTGCGTGACGTTCGGTGAGGGCAAGATGATCGACCTCGGTGGCTTTCATCTGGTCTCGATGGGATGGACGAATCCCACTCCGTGGAACACCTTCCGCGAGGCACCGGAAGAGGAATTGGCGGCCAAGATAGAAGCGGTCGTGAGCCAGGTGCCGGACATGGAAAGAGCGATCTTCA
>Ga0335081_10003973_pt1 | contig 23317 bp, 22 predicted proteins | sample Lox_Sample_35_FD_206713 | JGI IMG/M metagenome (GOLD analysis project Ga0335081, IMG submission 206713) | Soil microbial communities from Loxahatchee National Wildlife Refuge, Florida, United States - Lox_Sample_3.5 | ecosystem: Environmental > Terrestrial > Soil > Wetlands | place: USA...
AACCTTCGACGCAGCGGTAGTGGGCGGCGGCGTCATCGGCGCCGCCTGCACCCGGTTTCTCGCCGCCCGCGGCCTGTCGGTGATACTGTGCGAGCCCGGCCCCGTTCCAGGGGCCGCGTCGCCCGCGTCCGCGGGCATGCTGGCGGCACAGATCGAGCCGATGCCACCGGCCGCGCTCGAGCTTGCGCTCCTGGCCCGGAATCGCTATCGGACGCTCGCGCCGGCACTCAAGGACAGCACCGGAATCGACATCGCGCTGTGGCAAGGCGGCATAGCCGCGCTGGCGTTCGACGACTCGCGAGTCGAGCGGCTCCGGGCTATGGCCTCTTCCGATACGCGGTGGCTCGACGCGCGCGAAGTCCAGCACCGCTGGCCGGGCGTGGGCGGCGACTGCCGCGGCGCGTTGTTCGCGCCGCACGACGGCGCAGTCGATCCGCACGCACTCACCACGGCGTTGATCGGCGATGCACGACGTTGGGGCGCCGTGGTGAGTCGCGCCGCGGTTCGCTCGGTGCAGGTCGAGCGTGGCCGCGTCAACGGCGTCGTCACGGCCGAGGGTGCGATCTCCGCCGGACACGTCGTGATCGCCGCCGGCGCCTGGTCCACCCAAATCGAGCAGCTGCCGCGTGCCCTTGCGGTGGAACCGGTGCGCGGGCAGATGGCCGCAACCTCGTGGCCCCCCGGCACACCACCCGCAGTCCTTTATTACGATCACTCCTACGTACTGGCGCGCGGCACGGAAGCACTGCTCGGGAGCACGATGGAGCATGCCGGCTTCGACGCGCGCGTCACCAACGAGGGATTGGCCCAGCTGTTTCGCTGCGCCGGACGCGTGCTCCCCGCCTTGCTCCGGCAGCCGGTGATGCGAATGTGGGCAGGCCTGCGGCCCCTCACGCCCGATGGTCAACCGTTCGTGGGGAGCGACCCGGAAGCGCCGAACCTGTTCTATGCGACCGGCCACGGCAGGAACGGTGTGCTCTTGGCGGCGTTAACAGGTGAGGTGGTAGCGGATCTCGTGACCGGGAGGCTTCCCGCCATCGACGTCAGTGCGTGGCGCGTGGACCGGGAGATGAATCCAACCTAGCGATGTACACGACGTGCGCGTTCTGTAACAGCCGGCTACGGGGAGACGGAGGTCCGTCGGGCCTCGGCGTTGGGCGCAGACTGGCCTATGACGAATCGCGCGGCAGGCTGTGGGTCATCTGCGGCTCGTGTGCACGCTGGAACCTCACGCCATTTGACGACCGGCTCGAGCGAATCGAGGCCGTCGCGCGCGCAGCGCGTGAAGGTCAGGTGCAGGCCAGCTCCGCGCAGGTTTCACTCATCTCCTGGCGCTCGTACGAATTCATTCGCGTGGGACAGCCGCTTCGCATGGAGCTCGTAGATTGGCGCTATGGCGAGCGGCTCCGCGCGCGGGAACGCGAGCGCGCCCGGGTTGTGGTCCCGCTCACGATTGCCGCCGTCGGGATCGGCGTGGCCGCCAACGTCTGGGCGGGTGGGTCGTTCGGTTTCTTCATCTGGAACTTCGGCCGTGTCGCCGAAGCCGTGTACGTCGAATCGCTCGGATGGCGTCGCGTGCGCCTGGGAGAGCCGCCGGTCTGCGCGGCATGCGGCAGCGAGATGCGTCTCCGCGCCCGTCACCTGCGCCACGGCCGCCTCGTTCGGGACACGCACGCCGATCTCGCGCTCCTGATCGAATGCCCCAAATGCGGGAACGAGGGTGCACTCCTCGCCGGGGCGGATGCGGCGCAAGCCCTGCGTCGAGGGTTGACCTTTCTCAACGCGAGACGCGGCGTGAGCGGTCATGCCGAGCAGGCCGCTCAGGAAGTCGACCGGCGGGGAGGGCCCCTTGAACTGATTCAACAACTGTCACGGCGCGATCCGGAGCTCGGCCAACTGCACGCCGCGAGCCGGCTGGCGCTGGAGATAGCAGTCGACGAGGTGTCCGAGCTGCGCGACCTCGAGCATCAGTGGCGGGAAGCCGAGGAGCTGGCCGGGATCGCCGACGGCATGCTGTCCGGCGACCCGGCGCTCGACGCCCAGTTGGATCGTCTCAAACAGCGCGCACGCCAGGGAAAACCCTCTCAACCGGACAGTTGAAGGACAGCGCGGACGCTGCTACCCGCCCTTTCCGCGCGCCGCTATCTTCCGCTCATACCGTGACGCCGCTCGTACAGCTCGCACCAGGAACCTCCACCCGCAAACCGCCCTGGCTCAAAGTCCCGGCGCCAGGCGGCCCGCATTACGGCGAACTGAAGCACCTCCTGCGTGCGCTCGGGCTACACACCGTGTGCGAGGAAGCGCACTGCCCCAACGTAGGAGAGTGCTGGGGGCACCGCACCGCGACCTTCATGATCCTGGGCGATGTCTGCACACGGAACTGCTCCTACTGCGCCGTCGCGCACGGAACCCCGCTCCCGCTCGACCACGCCGAGCCTCTCAGGCTGGCCGAGGCCGTAGTGCGTCTGCAGCTGAAACATGTGGTGATCACGAGCGTCGATCGGGACGATCTGACCGATGGCGGCGCCGAACTGTTTGCCGCGTCGATCCGAGAAATCCGTGCACGGATTCCGGGGACGTCGATCGAAGTTCTCATTCCCGATTTCAAGGGGAACCGCGCGGCGCTCGAGACCGTGGTGGCGGCGTCGCCCGACATCCTGAATCACAATCTCGAGACCATCGACCGGCTGTACCGTCTGGCACGGCCCGGCGGCCGCTACGTCCGCGCGCTCGAGCTGTTGCAGCGGGCGAGGGACCTGGCGCCGGCTCTGCTCACGAAGTCGGGCATTATGTGCGGCCTCGGCGAGGAGTGGGAAGAGCTGCTCGACGCAATGCGCGATCTCCGCGCACGCCAGGTCGACATTCTCACGCTCGGCCAGTACCTCCGCCCCTCGCCGCGTCATCTCCCGATTGCCCGGTATTACACACCCGATGAGTTCGCCGATTTGAAACGGCTCGGACTCGCCATGGGCTTCAAACACGTCGAGGCGGGGCCACTCGTCCGCTCGAGCTATCACGCCTGGGAACAGGTGCAACGAGCGACCGGAGGCGCGGCCGCCTAACGCATGGCCACTGCGACTCGCGCAGCCGCGGCAAGTCAGACTGAGGCCGATCAGGAGCTCAAGCTGCTGCGGCAGATGCTCCTGATTCGGCGCTTCGAGGAGAAGGCCGCGGAAGCCTACGCGCTCGGAAAAATCGGCGGCTTCTGTCATCTCTACGTCGGGCAGGAAGCCGTTGGCGTGGGGGCGATCGCAACACTCCGCCCCGACGACTACGTGATCTCATCGTATCGGGAGCATGGGCAGGCCCTGGCGCGCGGCGTTCCCGCCACGGCCCTCATGGCGGAGCTCTACGGCAAGCAGACCGGCTGCTCCAAGGGCAAGGGCGGCTCCATGCACATCTTCGACGCCGCGCGCCATTTCATGGGCGGGCACGGGATCGTCGGTGGGCATATTCCGCTCGCAACCGGGATCGGATTCGCGATCAAATACCGAGGCGGCGATCAGGTGTGCCTCTGTTTTTTTGGCGAAGCCGCGGTCAATATCGGCGGATTTCACGAGGCGCTGAACATGGCGTCGGTATGGAAACTGCCGGTCGTGTTTGTCTGCGAAAACAATCACTACGGCATGGGCACGGCGTTCGAGCGTGTCGCAGCGGTGACGGACGTGGTCGAGCATGCCTGCAGTTACGACATGGCCGCCGAGCTCGTGAACGGCATGGACGTTCGCGAGGTGTATCGCGCCACGATGCGGGCGGTCCAGCGGGCGCGAAAGAGCAGGCACCCCACCCTGCTCGAGACGCGCACGTACCGCTTCATGGGGCACTCGATGTCCGATCCGCTGCACGGCGTCTACCGCACCAAGGACGAGGTCGAGGCGCAGAAGAAGCGTGATCCCATCACGCAGCTCGCCGCCCGCCTCAAGGAAGAGCGTGTCATCGATGACGCCGCGTTCGAAGAGCTGGAAGCCGCGGTGCGGGCCGAGGTGGACGCCGCCGTGAAGTTCGCCGACGAGAGCCCGGATCCCGAGCTTACCGAGCTGCATTCGCACGTGCTCGCCGACTGACGTGCCGACCCTCACCTACCGGGATGCGTTGAATCAGGCGCTGCGCGAGGAGATGCAGCGCGATCCCAACGTGTTCCTGTTGGGCGAAGAGGTCGGCGTGTATCAGGGAGCGTACAAGGTCAGTCGAGGTTTGCTCGAGGAATTCGGACCATCGCGGGTCGTGGACACTCCGATCGCCGAGCTCGGGTTCGCGGGCGTCGGCGTCGGGGCCGCAATGACCGGACTGCGCCCCGTGGTCGAGTTCATGACCTGGAACTTCGCCGTGCTCGCGCTCGATCAGATCGTGAACTCCGCCGCCAAGATCCTGTACATGTCGGGCGGTCAGGTGCCGATCCCCATCGTGTTTCGTGGGCCCAATGGCTCGGCGCTGCAGCTCGGCGCACAGCATTCCCAGGCCTGGGAGTCGTGGCTCGCGCACGTCCCGGGCCTCAAGGTCGTGAGCCCGGCAACTCCCGCCGACGCCAAAGGGCTGCTCAAATCCGCGATCCGGGACAACAATCCGGTGATCATGCTGGAAGGCGAAATGCTGTATAACACGAAGGGCGAGGTCCCGGAGGGCGAGCACCTGGTGCCCATCGGCTCGGCGCAGGTGAAGCGGCCGGGGACGGATGTCACCATCGTGTGCCACTCGAAGACGGTCGTCCCGGCGCTCAAGGCCGCCGAGCTTCTGGCCGGCGATCATGGCGTGAGCGCGGAAGTGGTCGACCTGAGAACATTGCGTCCGATCGACGAGCCGACCCTGATCACGTCGGTGACGAAGACCAATCGCTGCGTCGTCGCCGAGGAAGGCTGGCCCCACTGCGGCGTCGGGGCCCAGGTGGTGGACATCGTCCAGCGCGAGGCGTTCGACGTGCTCGACGCTCCGGTGCTGCGGGTGACACAGGCTGACGTCCCGATGCCGTACAACAAGCAGCTCGAACGCGCGGCCAAACCGTCGGCCGAGAAGATCGTCGAGGCCGCGCGCCGCGTGCTGTACCTCGACTGAGATGCCCACCAGCGTCGTGATGGAGGCGCTGTCGCCCACGATGGAAGAAGGGCGCCTCGTCAAATGGCTCAAGCACGCAGGAGATCACGTCAGCGCCGGAGAGACGCTCGCCGAAGTGGAGACCGACAAGGCCGTCATGGATCTGGTCGCGCGGGCGGACGGCGTGCTGGGCAGCATCGCGGTGAAGGAGGGGGAGACGGTCGCGGTCGGGAAACAGATTGCGGTGATTAACGGGGGAAGCGGGAAGGGGGAAGGGGGGAGGGTAATACAGGAACAGCCGGCACCCGTCGCGCCCTCAACTCCCCCTCCCCCTCCCCCTCCCCCTCCTGCTCCGCGCGCAACGGAACCTGTTCGGCCGCGTAGTGCTCTTCCCCCTTCCCCGGCTCCCCCTCCTCCCACATCCGCGGACGCCACCCGCGTGAAAGCCTCCCCCCTCGCCCGCCGTATGGCCCGGGACGCCGGAATGGATCTGCGGGTCCTGCAGGGGTCGGGACCGGGTGGCAGGGTGGTCAAGCGGGATGTGGAACAGGGTGGAGCAGCGAAGCGGGAGACCGGCGAACCGGTCGTCGCCCAAGCGCCCGCCGCGGCTCCGTTGGTCCGTCCCGAGCCTGTCGGTCCGCCGGTCCGCCGATCCGCCGGACCGCCGTTTGAAGACGTGCCGCTGTCCCAGATCCGCAAGACCATCGCCAAGCGCCTCGCGGCCTCGCTCGGGCCGATTCCCCATTTTTTCCTGACGACGGAAATCGACCTGGAGCGCGTCGCCGACGCGCGGGCCGCGCTGAACGAGGGACGCGAGCAGGAAGAGCGGATCAGCGTGAACGATGTGATCCTGAAAGCCACAGCGCTCACGCTCAAGCAGCACCGCGCCTGCAACGCCTGGTGGCAGGACGATCACATTCGCTACTGGAACGAGGTCCACCTCGGCATGGCCGTCGCGGTTGAAGATGGATTGATTACGCCCGTGATCCGCAACGCCGATGCAAAGGCGTTGGCCGAGATCGGGCGGGACGCGCGCGAACTTGCGGCCCGAGCGCGGGCCCGGAGGCTCCAACCCGACGAGTACACGGGGAGCACGTTCTCCGTTTCGAATCTCGGGATGTTCGACATCGACCAGTTCACCGCGGTCATCAATCCCCCGGAAGCCGGGATTCTCGCGGTGGGGTCGGCGGTCGCGAAGCCGGTCATCGTGAATGGCGCCGTCGTACCTCGGCTGCGGATGCGGGTGACGCTGACCTGTGATCACCGCGTCATCGACGGCGCGACGGGAGCGGCCTTTCTCGAGACGCTCAAGGGGATGCTGGAAAATCCGTTGGCGATGCTCTGAACGGGGGAGGGGTTTCCGGGTGTCACAATTCGACGTCATCATTCTCGGTGGTGGGCCCGCGGGCTACGTCGCCGCCATTCGCTCGGCACAGCTCGGCATGAGCACGGCGGTGATTGAGCGCGACAAGCTGGGCGGCGTCTGCGTGAATATCGGCTGCATCCCGACCAAGGCCCTGCTCCACTCGGCGTACCTCATCAAGGCGCTGCGTGACGCGGCCCAGATGGGCATCGAGACGAACGACGTGAAAACGAACTACGGAACCGCAATGCAGCGCTCCCGGAAGGTGGCCGATCAGAATTCCCGGGGCGTCGAGTTCCTGATGAAGAAGCACAAGATCACCGTCGTCAAAGGCTCGGGCGTGCTCCAGCCCGGACGCAAAGTGAAAGTCGGCGCTGACGTGCACGAAGCCAAGCGAGCCGTGATCGTGGCGACCGGATCGCGGGTGAAAGGACTGCCGCAGGTTGGGCTTGAGATCAACAAGACCACGGTGATCTCGTCGGACGAGGCGCTTTTCCTCGAGCGCGCCCCCGCGTCACTCGCGATCATCGGCGCGGGCGCGGTCGGCATGGAGTTCGCCGATATCTTCGCGTCGTTCGGCACTCAGGTCACGCTCATCGAGGTGTTGCCCCGGATCCTGCCGCTCGAAGATGCCGAGTCGTCGGACGCGCTCTCGAAGAGTTATCGGAAGCGCAAGATCGAGGTGCTCGCCGGCGCGACGATCACGAAGGGCAACGTCAAGCAGGACGGCGTGACGCTCGAAGTGAAGGCCGGAGGAGCGACCAGGACCATCGACGCCGCCGCCGTCCTGCTGGCCGCCGGTCGCGCGGTCAACACGGAGAATATTGGCCTCGCCGAGGCCGGCGTGCAGCTGACGGAACGCGGTTTCATCAAGGTGAGCAAGGATCTCGAGACCACCGCCCCCGGTGTGTACGCGATCGGAGACGTTGCCGGCCCGCCCATGCTCGCGCACAAGGGATCACGCGAGGGAATTCACGCGGTCGAGCACATTGCCGGACAGAAGCCGCGCGCGATCAAGTACGACAACGTGCCGAACGTGACGTTCTGCTTTCCCGAAGTCGCGAGCATTGGAATGACCGAGGAGCAATGCAAGGAGCGAAAAGTCGAATACGTGGTAGGCCGGTTTCCGTTCTCCGCCAGCGGGCGGGCGCGCGGCACGGGCGAAACCGAAGGCTTCGTCAAGATCATCCGTGGAAAGCAGTACGGCGAAATTCTCGGAGCCCACATCGTGGGCAGTCACGCGTCGGAGCTGATTCACGAGCTCACGGTGGCGCGGGAAAACGAGTACACGGTCGAGGAAATCGAGCTGGCGATTCATGCCCACCCCACGTTCTCCGAGGCCGTGGCCCAGGCGGCGCTCGATTCGCTCGGCAGGGTCATTGACATGTGACTGAGACCGAGAAAGACCCGCTGGCGATCGGACTCGGCGCCCTGGCATGCGGCGTGGGAATGGGCGGTGGCACGATCGGCGCCGCGTTGATCGCGGTACGGATGTCGCAGCACGTGACCTCCGCGAGCTACGGCGCGAAGTTCGCCGACACCTCACTCGATCTCTACGTCGGCCTCGTGCTTGGCATCGCCGTGGCCGCGGGATTCGGCTGGCGCCGCAGCCGGCCGCTCCATAACGAATGGCAGGGGGGCGTCGTCAGCGTGCTCGCGGCGGTCGGGGCCCTGCTCACATCGTTCCTCGCAGTGCCCTTCTGGCAATTCTTTCATTTCTGGGGGCTCGGGTTCTGGATCATCGCGAATTTCGCGCTCGGCGCGGCCGGGAGCGCATGGGCGGTGAGGGGCGCGGGAGAGCGCGAAGCGTGAGCCCTCGGTCGCATTGCGAGTCTCACCCCCTGCCCCCCTCTCCGCCGTGCGGAGAGGCGCAACGCAGGCTGGAAATCCTGCTCCCTGGTCTCACGCCCTACGTCGAAGCACTCGAGTGGCAGCGCGCGCTCGCGGCCGATCGCATCGCGGGCCGGCTCGATCACGACGTGCTGCTGCTGCTCGAGCACCCGCCAATCATCACGCTCGGCCGAGGCGCACGAGCGCAGCATCTCCTCGATTCGGATGGGCTGGACGTGCTCGAGGTCGAGCGGGGCGGTGACATCACGTATCACGGCCCCGGACAGCTCGTCGGATATCCGATTCTCGACTTGCGCGAGCACCGCACGGATCTGCACTGGTATCTGCGTTCGCTCGAAGTCGTCTTGATCTCTGCTCTCGCTGTTCTCGGCATCGACGCTGAACGGCGGGACGGTTATACCGGTGTTTGGGTCGGTGCGGGGCGCCGGAAGATCGCGAGCATCGGGGTGCACGTGAAGCAGTGGGTCACGTGGCACGGATTCGCGCTGAATGTCGCAACCGATCTCTCGGCATTCGATCGCATCGTGCCCTGCGGCATCGCGGGAGTGGAAATGACATCCGTGGCGCGCGAGACCTCACCCCCTGACCCCGGCGGAACGCAAACCGACACAGAAGCATTGTGGGCAGCCACGATGGAAGCGGTAACCGGTAGCTTCGCAAGCTTTTTCGGATACATCGTGTGACGAAGTTCCTCGACGATTTGCGCGAGCGGACGGGAGCGACGCACGAGCGCGTTCCGCCCGGACAGGTCGTCACCACGAAGTGGCCGGTTCTCCATTACGGCGACGTGCCGGTCGTAGACACTGCCACCTGGACGTTCGAGGTCTCGGGGCTCGTCGAGCGCCCGTTCACGCTCTCGTATGCCGAGTTCCTCGAGTTACCGCAAACGCGAGTGCGCTGCGACATCCATTGTGTGACGCGCTGGAGCCGGCTGGACAACACGTTCGAGGGAGTTGCGGTGCAGTCGCTGCTCGAGCGCGCCGGCGTGAAACGCACGGCCGCGTACTGTCTCGTCTTCGCCGAGCAGGGCTTCACGACCAACCTGCCCCTCGCAGACCTCGATCGGCCCGAGAATCTCATAGCCTTGAAGCACGATGGAGCGCCGCTCACGCCCGAGCACGGCGGTCCGGCACGGCTCCTCGTCCCGCATCTTTACTTCTGGAAGAGCGCGAAGTGGGTGCGCGGGCTCGAGCTGTTGGTGGACGACATGCCGGGTTTCTGGGAGCAGAACGGCTACCACATGCGCGGGGATCCGTGGCTGGAGGAGCGCTACGGCGGGCGCTCGCTCACGAAGCACGAGATCAACTCACTCCGAAATCGCAGCCGGACGAAATAGCGTTCAGGAGCCGCGATGCCGCCTGCCGCCCCGATTCCCGGAACTGAACGCCACGCTCAGCCCCACCGACGCAAAGTTTTGATTCCACTGGTTGGCGTAGAGCGATCCGTCGGCGTAGTCGAGTGTTCCGATGCCGCCCCAGGAATAGTCGACGAACGGGACGAGCGACACATTCCGCCCGACCGGGATTTCGACGCCCGCGCCGGTGGTAAATCCCCAGCCGGTTCCCGTAACGGGTGGTGAGACGTAGTAGTTGCCGAAGTTATCGTAGCCCGCGTACTCGGACTCGTGATACGTGGAAAATCCGACGCCGCCCTTGAGATAGAATCGGCTGGCGCGCGCCGGATAGAAATAGAGCGCGGCACCGACGGTCGACATCGTCTGCGCGACGCCGCCCGAGCCGTTGGTCCATCCGTCGACGAACCCTCCCAGGCGCAGCGTGGGACTGAGCGTGCCGCCCATCTCGAGCGAGCCCGTAATACCGCCGATGCGTGGTCCGGTGCCGCACACGTCGCACGTGTAATTCGCCGTGCCGTACCCGGCGCCGAACCGCAGCCAGAATCCAGCAGGCCCGCGGCCGTATTGCGCCGCGAGCGGAGCGGCGAACAGCAGGCCGCCTAGGATGGTGAGCAAACTGAACCGCGAAACGCAACGCATACAGAGTGTCCTCTTTTGTGATCACTGTGTCCACTTTTGACGTCGGTTTGACGGGGCTCGGGGCGCAGCGTTAAGGCGGATCGCGCTCGAGCCCTCGTAACGCCCCCGCGCGGTAACGCATATCTTGGTCCAGCAAGACGGGAGCGCGATGAACCAGAATGTGACGTCCGCCACGATTGTGGCGCTGGGAGTGGCGCTGGCCGGCCTCGCCGCCGGCGCAGGGTTCGCGCGCGGGCGCGCGACGGACCGCTACGTCGAGGTCAAAGGAGTAGCGGAGCGCGACGTCAGCGCCGACCTCGCGCTCTGGCCGCTGCGCGTGACCGCGGTGGGCAACGACCTGATCGCCGCCGAAGCGCGGATCGCGCAGAACACGGCGCAGGTCTATGCCTTTCTCCGGCGGCACGGGATCGATACGGCGCAGGCGGATCTGCAAGGGCTCGACGTTACCGACGCGTTCGCCAATCCGTACGGCGGACCACGGCCACCGCAGGCGCGCTACATCCTCAGTCGCACGATCATGGTGCGCTCCGAGCACGTGGATGTGGTGCTGACCGCCAGCGCCAGCGTGGGCGAGCTTGTGGCCGCTGGGGTCGTGCTCTCGGGCAATCGAACGGGATTCGAGCCTTCCGGCCCGACGTTTCTCTTCACCAAGCTGAACGAGCTGAAACCGGTGATGCTCAAGGAGGCGGTCGCCAGCGCGCGCGAGGCCGCGGATCAATTCGCCGCCGATTCCCGGAGTGAGCTGGGCGGCATCCGGCAGGCGAGCCAGGGCGTGTTCGTGATCCTCCCGCGCGACCAGGCGCCGGGAATTACGGAGCCGCGACAGGTGCTGAAGACCGTTCGGGTCGTCAGTACGGTGCAGTATTACCTCAAAGGAGGCACCCCATGATCCTCGGCATGCCGTACTTCACGTTCTTTCATGTCGCGATCAGCCTCGCGGGCATTGTTTCGGGAGTCGTGGTTCTGGCAGGACTTTTGAGCTCGCGGCCGCTCCCCGGATGGACCGCGACATTTCTCGTGACGACCGCGCTCACGAGCATCACCGGTTTCGGATTCCCGTTTGCCGCATTACTCCCGTCGCACAAGGTGGGCATCATCTCACTCATTGTTCTGGCTGTGGCGAGCTTCGCGCGGTATTTCGGGCACGTGGCGGGGGCCTGGCGCTGGATCTATGTGGTCGGAGCAGTCGCGGCGTTGTACTTCAACTGCTTCGTGCTCGTGGTGCAGCTGTTCAAGCATATCGACAGTCTCCACGCCCTCGCGCCCACGCAGACCGAGCGCCCCTTCCAGCTCACCCAATTGATCGTGCTCGTGCTGTTTCTGGCCGCCGGGATCCGCGCGGTGCGGCGCTTTCGGCCCGCGGCCGCGTCGAGTCGGGTCTGACGGACGTCGCGGCGCCGGCTACATGGAGGAAGGTTCTCGCGTTCGCCGTCATCTACCTGGTGTGGGGATCGACCTTCTTCGCGATCCGCATCGGCGTACGAGAGGTACCGCCGTTTCTCCTCGCCGCCATGCGATTCTGGGTCGCGGGGCTCGCGCTCTACGTCTGGACGCTGATCTCGGGGGCACGCTCCCCGACCCTGCTCGAGTGGCGGTCGACGTTCCTCGTGGCACCCCTGATTTTTGTCGTGGATTTTGGATTGGTGTTCTGGGCGGAGCAGCGGGTGCCGTCGGGGCTCACCGCCGTGATGATGGCGACCATCCCCATGTTCATGGTCGCCTCGGAAATTGTCCTGCTTGGCACCGCGCGCTTCACGCTGCGCCTCGTCATCGCGCTCGCGATCGGTGTCGGTGGCGTCGCGGTGTTGACGGGCAGCGGATTGCGACTCGGCGGGGCGCCCATCGATCGCGTCGGAGCGGCCGCATTGATCGCGGCGGCGCTCGGGTGGTCGATCGGATCAGTGCTCACCCGCAAGCTGCCTTTGCCCGCGTCGAAAATGATGAGCTCCGCGAGCCAGATGCTGGCGGGAGGCGTGCTGCTGTCGGTCACCGCGGCCGTGCTGGGCGAATGGCGCGGCTTCCATGCCAGCAGGGTTTCACGCGACGCCTGGTTTGCCCTCCTGTACCTCATCGTAGCCGGCTCCATCGTTGCCTTCACGGCCTACGTGTGGCTCTTGCACCATGAGTCCACAAGCAGAGTGAGTACCTATGCGTACGTGAACCCGGTCGTCGCGGTGCTGCTCGGTGTCTGGCTGGGTCATGAAGCGCTCAACGTGCGCACGATCATCGGATCACTGCTCGTGCTCGTCAGTGTCATCGTGATCACCACAATGCGATCGAAACCACCGCTACGGACGAATCCATGATCTCACGCAGCGTTAAATTGCCGATCGACCACCACCGCAAGCCGGAGGAGTGGACGTGCAACAAGCGTCGCCTGCCATCGCCGCCGCGCGGATCCTGCGCCTGATCCACGGCTCGATGGTTGTTGGGCTTCTCGTTATGGCGGCCACCCTCTACGCCGTACGGCAACTAGCGACGGCGCGCGCGCCGAGCGAGCCGATCCTGGGGCCGACAGTCGCGGGAGTGTCGCTCGTCCTGCTCAGCGTCGGGGCCACGTTGGTCCGTTCCAGGATTCCGGCGCGCCGGTCCGACCAGAGTGCCGATGACTACTGGGGCGTGCTCGAGACCCGCACGGCGGCGATTTTGCTGTGGGGCATCGCCGAAGGCGCGGGGCTCGTGGGATGCGTGGGCTACTTTCTGACCGGTGCCACGGCTCCCGCCGTGGCGGTGTTTCTCGCGCTGGTCATGCTCACGTTCTTCCGGCCAGCACGCCTCGAAGGTGAGGCCTGAGTCTGGAACGCCTCTTCGAGCTGCTGCGGTCCGCGCTTTCCGGCCGCTACACACTCGAGCGTCAGATCGGTGAAGGAGGAATGGCGGTCGTTTTCGCCGCCCGGGACGTGAAGCACGACCGCGAAGTGGCGGTCAAAGTGCTGCGGCCGGAGCTTTCGGCCGTCGTCGGGGGCGACCGGTTTCTCCGGGAAATTCGTTTCACCGCGCGGCTGCAGCACCCGCATATCCTGCCGCTGTACGATTCCGGCCAGGCCAACGAACTGCTCTTCTACGTCATGCCGTTCGTTCGCGGCGAATCCCTGCGCGAACGCCTGCAGCGGGAGCATCAACTGCCCGTTGCCGAATCGGTCGCGCTGCTCCGATCGGTGGCCGGCGCTCTCGACTACGCGCACCGGCAAGACATTTTGCACCGTGACATCAAGCCGGAAAACATCCTGCTCCAGGACCGCCAAGCGCTGCTTGCGGATTTCGGCATCGCGCTCGCGGTCAGCTCGGCGGGTGGTGACCGGCTGACCCACACCGGAATTTCGATCGGGACGCCCACGTACATGAGCCCCGAGCAGGTCGCGGGGGACGAGCCGCTCGATGCGCGGGCGGACATTTACGCCCTCGGATGCGTCGGGTACGAGCTGCTGGCCGGAGAGCCGCCATTCCGGGGCCGGAACACGCAGGCCGTCATCGCGGCCGTGATGACCGGAGACCCGAAACCGCTGATCGAGCACCGGCGTAACGTTCCCGATTCGGTGGCCGCCGCGATTCATTGCGCCATCGAGCGGTTGCCGGCCGATCGATTCGCCACCGCCGCGGAATTCGCATCCGCTCTGGACGAGCGCGCCAAGATCCTCCCACGCCGCCGCGCGCGGTCCGTGCGATTGACCAGAGCGGTTCTCGGCGGCGCGGTCCTCGGCCTCGCCATCGGGATCCTGCTCGGAATTTTTTTCCCGTCGGGCGCCGGAAAGCACGCGGCGGTGCGCCGCTGGAGCATCGCGCTCCCCGAGACGGCGCCCGTGGCCCTTCCCGGCGCGAGCCAGGCGATCGCGCTCTCTCCCGCGGGCGATCGACTCGCGTACATCTCCCCCCGCGGCAGCACGACCGCTCTCATGGTTCGCCCGCTCGATGGCGACTCCACGATTGCGCTGCCCGGCACCGAAGGGGCGTACGACCCCTGCTACTCGCCGGATGGAGCCTGGATCGGATTCTTTGCCGGCAACGTCTTACGGAAGATCCCGGCGACAGGCGGCGATGCCGTCACAATCGGTCCAGTGGATCGAGTCACCGGGGTCGCCTGGCCCGCGCTCGACCGGATTCTGGTGTTCGAAAACGAAGGCTTCGATTTGCATTGGATTCGAGCCGCGGGCGCGCCCGCCGACTCGGTCGTGCACCTCGCGACGCAGTTCGGCACCCCGGACGTTCTCCCCGGCGGCCGCTGGGCGGTCGGCCAGCTGTCATCTGGCCAACTGGCATTGTTGTCGCTGCCCGACGGCAAGGAGCTCGCCATCACCCGGCGCGGGGTCCTGCCGCTCGACTCGGTCCGCCAGAGCGATCTGCTGTTTGGCGCGAGCCCGCGCTGGCTGTCGTCGGGCCGGCTGATCTACGGCGCGGGGGACGGCGTGCTCATGGCGCTGCCGTTCGACGCCGCCGCCCGCAAGGTGTCCGGGGGGGGCGAGCCGGTGCCGCTCATCAGCGGCGTTCGCATGGAAGCGGGATTCGGATACGCCGAGTTCGCGATTTCGCGCGATGGCACGTTGATCTATGTCCCGGGGGGGAACCAGTTCTACGTGAACCTCGCGTTCGTCACACCCCGCGGGACGTTCGACACGCTCCCCTTCCCGCGCGGCCCCTACACGCAACCCAGGATCTCGCCCGACGGGAAGCACATTGCGGCACAATTGCGCAATCCCATGGGCGGGTGGCAGGTGCTGCTCATGGACATCGCAACGGGTGTGCGGCAACCCGTCAATGTGGAGGGCAATTACCGTGCGTTCCCGGCGTCCTGGCTCCCCTCGGGGCGCGAGTTGATGATCGGTCTTTGGGACCCCGTGCAATTCCTGAACTATGGCGCACGCATTCAATCACTCGACACCGGCGCGTCGCGAGACGTGCATGTGTCCGGCGCGTCGTACATGACCATCGCGCCCGATGGCCGGTCGTTTGTGTTTTCCGACTGGCGCACGGGCGATCTCTACATCCGGTCGCTCGGCGACGATACCGCGCGAATCCGGATTCCCGCACGGGGGTTCGCCGCGAGCTTTTCACCGGATGGGCGCTTCGTCGCGTGGGGCGGGGTGAATGGCGCGGTCGAAGTCTCGCCGGTCCCTCCCACCGGCGCGATCTACCGCGTCGTCGAACGCGGGCAGATGCCGCTGTGGACGCCGCAAGGCGACGCGCTGATCTACCGCGATGGAACCCGCTACTATGGGACGCCGGTTTCGACCGCCGGCGGCTTTCACGCTGGCCGGCCGCGCCTGGTCGCCGAAGGACCGTTCCTCTCGACGTTCGCGTGGAACCACGCCATGAGTCCCGATGGACGCCTGCTAGTGCTGCTCGGGAGCCCGCAGCAGCGCGCCGGCACCCTAGGAGTGGTGACGGGATTTCCGAGCTTCGTCGAGCAAGGCCACCGCACCAGCGAGCGGTAGCACGGGTTGTTCAGCCTTCGATCTTGTAGATCTCCCGCCGGCCGCAGTCGACCAGCTCGTGGTAGCCTTTCATGATCTTCTCCATCTCCTTCATGTCTTCGCTGTGCTGACCGGTGCCCGACATCATCCGCTCGAACTCGTCCACGCTTTTCACTTCCATTTCCGATACGACCGTCCAGTAGCGCTCGGCGCAGAAATCGGTCATCACGCGCATTTTCGGCATGCCGGCCTTTTCGGACAGCTTGGACATCGCGAGAAACTTCTCGACCAGGGGGCGAACCTTTCCGGGCTGACAGTACATGATTTCGCGGATCATGAGCATGAGGAGACTCCTAGCGCCTGCGGCGCTTGCTTGACGTCTTCATGACGTCGTTCTCTTGACGTCCCAGCAGTTCATAGAATCGCTTGAACACCGCGATCCCGTCCCACAGCTGTTTCAGTTCCAGCTTTTCGTTGGGGGCGTGCAGGCGATCGTCGGGGAGACCAATCCCGGTCAGGATGACCGGTGCCCCGCTCTTGCCCAGGGCGGGAACGATGGGAATCGACCCTCCGGCCCGAACCGGGGTTGCCGGCCGGCCCACCACTTCCTGGAACGCCCGATCGAGCAGTTTGAAGGCAGGATGCGACAACCGCACTTGCGCGGGGTCGGCACCATGGAGAAAGCGGACGCTGGCCGTCACGTACTTCGGAGCGAGCCGCTTGACCGCCGCCGCGACCTGACGCTCGACGGTCCCGAGCTTCTGATTCGGGACCAGCCGCAGGCTGACCTTGGCCATCGCTTCGGCCGGAATGACCGTCTTCGCGCCTTCGCCCGTGAACCCGCCCTTGATGCCGTGTATCTCGAATGTCGGCAAGGCCCAGAGACGCTCGAGCACGGAGTGCCGGCGCAATCCCGTCAGGGCTTTGGCCTGCACGCGCTGCTTCAGGAACTCCGCTTCTCGAAACGGAAGCTTCTTCCAGGCGCGAAGCTCAGCGGCGCTGGGCGGCTTGACCGCCGCATACAGCCCCGGGACGTTGATCTTGCCGTCCGGCCCCTTCAAGCGGCCGAGCAGACGAATCAGCTCTTCATGCGCGTTCGGCGCAGCACCGCCGAACTCTCCCGAATGGAGATCGGTCTTCGCGGTGCGCACCGTGATCTCCGCGTAGCAGATTCCGCGCAGCGCCGTGTACACCGCGGGCCACCCGCGTGCGATATACGCCATGTCGGCGATCAGGATCGCGTCGGCGCGCGTGCGCTCGGGCTCGCGCGCGAGCAAGTCGAACAGCACGCGGCTGCCGTACTCTTCCTCGCCTTCGATGAGAAAGCGGAAATTCACGGGCGGGGTGTCGAGTGCCGCGACCGCTTTGAGCAGGCAGAACACCTGCCCTTTGTCGTCGGCGGCGCCGCGCGCAAAGACCGTTCCGTTTCGTTGCGTGGGCTCGAACGGCGGCGTGATCCACTGATCGAGCGGATCGGGCGGCTGCACGTCGTAGTGGCCGTAGATGAGCAGCGTGGGAGCGCCCGGTACCGCCGGTCCGATACCCCACACGACGGGGTGCGTGTCGCTCCCGAGCAGTTGCACCGTTTTGCAGCCGAGCCGCTCGAGCTCGGCCGCCACCCACAGGGCAGCGCGGTGACAGTCGGCATCGTGTACGGGCAGTGTTGAAACGGATGGAATGCGGAGAAAGTCTTCCAACTCTCGAACCAGCGTGTCGCGATCGGTCATGATGGCGTGAGAAATTTAGGCGCGCCGAGCGCGCCTAGCCAGCAACTTCACCGCGGATATATTCGCGAAATGCGGACTACCGCCTCCTACGACCTTTTCCCCGACGTGCCCAGCGAGCGTGCCATCGCACGGGCCCGGTGGCTCGCGCGCGTGGGTCGCGTGGCCGACGCGGAGGCCGCGTATCGCGGCATCCTCGCGGCAACGCCGGACCTGAAGGCGTGCTGGGCGGAATGCTTCGAGCTGCTGCGCGGCCAGCATCGCGCCGATGACGCGCTGCGGCTCGCGGAAGGAGCACTCGGACATTTCGGCGAAAGCGCCTTTCCCTTTACGCTCAAAGGCGCGGCACTGATCGAGCTGCGCCGCTATCGCGAGGCCCTGCAGGCCCTGGAGCACGCCATCGAGCGCGATCCCGATCTGGGCCTCGCGTGGCACGAGCTGGGCTACGCCGCCTATCGGCTGGGCGATCCCAATCGCGCGTTGTTCGCCCTCGATCGTGCATTCGCGCTCGAGCCGCATACCGAAACGCTCCAGCTCCGCGGGCGGATTCTGCGCGACTCCGGCCGCTATCAGGCCGCGGAGGTGGCCTTCGAAGCGGCGTCGCAAACCGCCGAACACAACGAGCAGCGGGAGGCCGCGGAAGTGGAGCTGTCCGTCACGCGCCGCTTCGCCTTCTATTCCCCGAAGAAGCCGGAGGAGCTGAGCGCACACGATCGCTGGTTTTCGGAAACGGGCGCCATCGTGCTCGCGGCTGGCCGCGCGTCGGCGCCGCCGACGGACGAAGCGCTCGTGCGGGCGTTCCTCGAGCTGACCGGTAATTGCCGCTGGCACTTTGGCCAGCTCGTGGTGCTGGGTCCGAGTCTCGCGGTGTTCAACCTGCTGGCGGACGGCCTGCGGGTGCCGCTGGTTGAGCGCGGAGCGCTCGGTCCCCGCGCGGTGCCGCTCATCGCGGCGTTACGCCCGCTGTCTTCCGACGCGGGATGGAATGCCGCCGCGGCGCAGGTAGCGGAGCATGGCGCGGGGCTGGTGTTCACGCTCGAGCATGCACCGGATCCCCATGCCCAGGCCGACGTCGTCGGCGCGCTGCTCGAGAACGGCGCGCGGACTTCGCGGGCCCCGGATACCGCGCACGCGCTCGCCCTCGCTCAACATCCCGCGGCGCGGCTGGCATCGAAACAGCTCGGCGGATGACACCGAGCCCTATTCCTCCGGCATCCCTGCGCGCGAGTACAGCGCTTCGTACGGATCGCGATCGGGCTGGGTAAATACGCGCACCTGGATCGCGCGAACGGCCTCGACGAGGTTGCCGCCGTTCTGCAGATAGATCTCGTCGAACAGATTCAGGTTCATCCGATAGAGCCGCTCGGCGATCACCACCGCGTTGTTCAGATGCTCGCCGGCAAACCAGCGCCAATCATACGTCTCGAGCGACTGGCCGACGGCTCCGGTGAGCTGGGCGCTCGCCCATCCGAACAAGCGGGCCCTGGCCTGCTCGAGTGCCTGGCCCTCGAGATTACCCGCGTAGGCGGAATCGAGACGCCGGGCCAGCTCCGCGTAGAACACGTCGAGAGTGCGCTCGTCGCGCCAGCGAGCCGCCGCGCGGGCGGCGTCGATCGTGTCCCCGCGCGACCGAAAGAACGCCTGCGCGCCGCGGTACCCGACGAAATTCGCGAAGCTCTCGTTGAACGCGGTGTGGCTCTTCACGTAGAGCGTATTGTGGGTCAGCTCGTGAATCACCGTTGACACGAGCTCCATCGTATCGCGCATGATCGCGGTGGAGAGCAGCGGATCGCTGAAGTACCCGAGGGTCGAGAAGGCCGCCGCGGGGCGCAGGAACGTGTCGTAGCCGCGTGCCTCGAGGCTCGCCGCCTCGCGCCTCGCGCGGCCGAAATCGAAGAAGCCCTTGTACGGCACCTCGCCGACAATCGGATAATGCCAGGTGAACTCCCGCAGCCGGTCCCGCCGGCTCGCTTGCAGCACGAGCACCAGCGTGTCGTGGCCCACCTTCGCATACGTCGTGTAAGTATTCCCGGCGGTCAGATGGAGCGAGTCCGCGGCGAAGGCGCGGGCGGCCAGCACCAGCGCGAGCCGCTGGCGCAATGCCGCCGGCGTTTGCGGATCGCGCACGAGCGCGGCGATGGACTGGCGCTTCAGCAGAATCCGCGCCTCCTCGTAGCCGGCACGAGCGATGTAGCGCGCATCGGGGCTCGCGGCGAGGAGCACGATCAGGGCCAGCGGCACCCCGACGATGATCCACACCGCGAGGCGGCGCGCGAGCCGGCCCCATTGCGGCGCGCGCCGTTCGGTCAGTTGCTCCATCGCAACCCAAACTGGTGCCGGCCTCGACCCTGATCGACGGACTGATACGCGTAATCGAGCCGCATCGGGCCGAACGCGAGCCCGCCCCCCACCGTAAACGGCGACCCCGCGACCGAAGGCGCACCACCTGCCGCTCCGAACCGGCCCACGAATCCCACGCTCTTGGTCACGATCCCCGCTTCGACGCCGGCCGCGAGCGTGGCGCGGGCGTCCTCCGGCCACCGGCCTTCGAGCGTCGTGAGAAACCGCCATGTGCCCTGGGGATCGACGTAGTTCATTGTCAGTCCCGCGCGCGTGATCCGGCGCAGATGACTGCCGTCGGAGAAGTCACCCGTCAGGTTGACGACGCTCGCCGCCAAAGCGGCGATGTCGAACAGGGCGATCGCGACCCCCGCGTCACTCGCCCACGCATGGACCGGGGATCCGGTCTCGTTCCGCTCGACATACTTGCCGGACGCGCCAGCCGCCAGGACACCATAGCGGACCACGAGCGTGGTGAGCCCGAGCACATCGGCAGGCGCCGGCTCCAGGTCCACGCGCTCCGCGCCGAGACCCCAGTCGAACCGGCCGATGCGGACGGCCGCGGCGCCCGAGCGCACGAGCGCGCCGTTCGCACGGTGCTCATACGAGCCCTCGAACGCGGCCGATCGAATGGTGGCGATACCCGTCGGATTCGCGAAGATCGCCGCGGCATCGCCGAGGATAGCGACACTCGCCGCACCGAGTCCGGCGGTCCGCACGGACGGAGGATCGAATCCGTTGATCACGGCCTGCGCCGCCGACGAGTCGAAAGACACCGCGAGCATCGTGACGCAACACGCCACGGCTCCGGGGCCACTCACGCGACGGGCACCGGATCGAGACGGGGAGGCGGTTCCGCGGCGTTGAGAGCAGCGATGGCCGCGCTGCCCGGCGGCTCGCCGGACGCGGCCAGGGCGTAGCGGAGCGCGAGCGGTCCGAGCAACGCGTGGAACACGACCATCGCGGCGACCAGTGCCTCGAACGAGACTCCCCAACCCGGAAAGGCTCGCCGCGCGACCGACGCGAGCAGCAGCGCGGTACCGCCCTGTGATAGCAATCCCAGCCACACCGCCTCCGTAAACTCTCGGGACGAATCCCGCCCGCCCCACAGGGCACCGTAGCGCAGCGTGACGGCACGGACTCCCGCCAGCAGCAACGCCCAGGGCCAGACGTCCGCCAAAGCGTCGACGCGAAGTCCGGCGCCGAGCAGCGTGAATGCGACTCCATACGCGGGCAACGCGAGCATGCCCCATCCGCGGTCCAGCTCGGCCTGAGTCTCGTTTGTCCCCCGAGTCAGGATCCACATTCCGGCCGCGAGCCCCACAAAGAAATCGATGGCGCGTTCGCGCGCGAGAAACCCGCCGGCGAGTGCCAGCGCGGCGAGCACGGCCACCCCGCCGAACCGGGCCGACGTGTAGCGCACGGTCAGCGCGCCCAAACCGAGCCCGACCGCGAGTGATGCGAGGAGGCGTGACGTGGTTTCCAAGGCGACTCGCGCATCCACGACTCCGCGCGCGGACGCGACACGAGCGACCACGAGCACGGCAACGAGCAGCACGACACCCGCGACGTCTTTGAGAACGGAGAGATGCAGAATGCTCTGTCCGAGCTCGGGAGAGTCCCCGGATTCCGCCAGCACGCCGAACGTCAGGGTGGCCGATGAAATCCCCGCCACCGCTCCCAGCGCGAGCGATGCCGCGAGGCCGCTCGAGAACGGCTGATGCACCGTGAGCGGCAACCAGTGGCTCACGCTGATGGCGACGAGGCTGACCGCGACGACCGGGAACAGCGTCGTGCCCAGCGCCAGCCGCGCCAACTGGACGCGACCGGCAGGAGCGAGGTGAATATGAAGCGAGCGGCCGATCTCGAACGCGATGAGCGTGAGTGCCGCGTTGCCCATGAACGCGAGCGCGCGCAGCTCGTCGGCCCGGATGAGACCGAGCCATCCCGGGCCAACGAGGAACCCCAGGACGACGAACCCGGTCACGCGCGGCAGCCGCGCGCGGCGCGCCAGATCGGCGCCGACCAGGGCCGCGACGACCAGCATGCCGAAGGCGAGCGCGGCACGACCGCCGAGCGGGGTGAAAGGAGGGGCAGTGACTCGATGCACCAGGGCCATGACGAGGCCCAGCGCAAACAGCGACGCGGCCCAGCGCATGGCGCGCAACATATCCGCGCGCGGCTGCTTTTGACAATGCAAGGAGCCGCCGATATTTTATTGTGGGTGACAGAACCAAATTGGATTGAGGCCGTACACTTCGGGGACGACGGACTCGTCCCCGTCGTTGCTCAGAGCGGCCTTTCGGGTGATGTCCTCATGCTGGCCTACGCTGATCGCGAAGCCCTCGAACGCACGCGGGACACCGGAGAGGCGCACTATCACAGCCGCAGCCGCGGCGTGCTGTGGCGCAAGGGCGAAACCTCGGGCAACCGGCAGGTCGTGGAAGACGTGCGCGTCGACTGTGATGGCGACGCGGTGCTCTATCTGGTGCGTCAGCACGGCCCGGCGTGCCACACCGGCACCCCGACCTGCTTCGACCCGACCACGGGCAGTGTCCTGAGCCGGCTGGCGGGCACGGTTGCCGCCCGGGCCCGGCAGCGACCGGCCGAGTCCTACACCGTGCGGCTGCTCGAGCAGGGCGTGCCGAAGATCGCGCAGAAGCTCGGCGAGGAGGCGACGGAGACGGTTGTCGCCGCGCTCGCCGAGGACGATGCCAGACTGGTGAGCGAAGCCGCCGACTTGCTGTATCATCTCGTCGTGCTGCTCGAGGCAAAGCGCGTGCCGCTCGATCGCGTGTTCGAAGAGCTGGAGCGGCGAGCGCGGTAATCCGATGGGTTTCGTTCACCTCCACACCCACAGCGAGTACTCCCTCCTCGACGGCGCCAACCGAATCCCCGATCTGCTCGATCGCACGAAGCAGCTCGGCATGGACTCGATCGCCCTGACCGACCACGGCAACCTGCACGGGGCCTGGACGTTCTACGAGGAAGCAAAGCAGCGCGGCATTCGCCCGATCCTGGGATTCGAGGCGTACGTCGCGTTCGGCAGTCGCCGCCGCCGTGAGAAGAACCTCGAGGCGCCGGCCGACTACGCGCACCTCGTGTTGCTCGCCACGAACCGCACGGGCTACGCCAATCTGATCAAGCTGTCGTCGATCGGATTCCTCGAGGGGTACTACCGCCGTCCCCGCATCGATCGTGAAACCCTGTCGCAATACTCGGACGGGATCGTCTGTCTCGCCGCCTGTCTTTCGGGGGAGATCGCGCTCTATCTGCGTCGCAACGATTTTGAGCGCGCGCGGGAAGCAGCGCAGTGGTTTGCGGGCGTGTTCGGGCCGGACCGCTACTGGCTCGAGGTCCAGAATCACGGCATTCCGGAAGAGCGCCAGGTGACGGAGGGCGTCTTCCGCCTGTCCCGAGAACTCGGGATTCCCGTGGTGGCGACCAACGATGCGCACTACCTCCGCCGCGAAGACGCCGAAGCGCACGACGTGCTGCTGGCGATCGGCACGGGCAAGGATCTCGATGACCCGAACCGGTTCCGGTTCACGGGTCAGGAGAGCTACGTCAAATCCGAAGCGGAGATGAAGCCGCTGTTTCCCGGGCATCC
>Ga0335081_10003975_pt1 | contig 23314 bp, 21 predicted proteins | sample Lox_Sample_35_FD_206713 | JGI IMG/M metagenome (GOLD analysis project Ga0335081, IMG submission 206713) | Soil microbial communities from Loxahatchee National Wildlife Refuge, Florida, United States - Lox_Sample_3.5 | ecosystem: Environmental > Terrestrial > Soil > Wetlands | place: USA...
GGATACCGAAGAAAAAAGGCGACACCCGTGCCGCGAACGATATCCCCGAAGAGGACCGAGACTATTTCCTTGAGCGAAAATATCCCGCCTTCGGCAACCTAGCCGCCCGTGATGTCACGTCCCGTGCGGCCAAAGAGGTCTGCGACGAAGGCAGAGGCGTGGGTCCCGGCGGACGGGGCGTATACCTCGACTTCTGCGACGCCATCAAACACTTGGGTGAGGAAACAATCCGCGAGCGTTACGGGAACCTCTTCGAAATGTACGAGCGCATTACCGCGGAGAATGCGTATAAGCAACCAATGCGCATTTACCCTGCACCTCATTATGTCATGGGTGGACTCTGGGTTGACTACAATCTCGAAAGCAATATCAGCGGGCTCTTTGTTCTCGGCGAGGCAAACTATTCAGACCACGGGGCGAACCGCCTCGGCGCGAGCGCTCTCATGCAGGGTCTCGCTGACGGATACTTCATTATCCCCTACACCATTGCAAATTATCTCGCCGCGACGAAACCGGGCTTGGTGAATGCGGACCACCCGGAGTTCAGAAAATCCCGCGGGGACGTTATGTCTTTCTCGAAAAGACTCCTCTCTTTGAACGGCAAAAAGACCGTGACTGAGATCCACCGCGAACTCGGCAGACTCATGTGGGACAGCGTGGGCATGGAGCGGAGCGCGGAGAGCCTGAAACGGGCCCTCACCCAGATACCATCATTGCGTGAAGAGTTCTGGGGGAACGTGAAAGTGACCGGCAGCGGAGAGCAGTTGAACCAAGAGCTTGAGCGGGCCGGCCGCGTCGCCGACTTTCTCGAGTTTGCAGAGGTTATGGCAAAAGACGCCCTGCACCGGAACGAGTCCTGCGGCGCGCACTTCCGGGTAGAACACCAGACCCCCGATGGCGAGGCGAAACGGGACGACAAGGATTTCAGTTACGTTGCTGCTTGGGAGTTCAAGGGTGTTGACAGGGGGCCTGAACTCCACAAGGAGCCACTCGTGTTCGAGAGCATCCAGCCGTCGGTGAGAAGTTATAAATAGAAGGGCATAACCATGGAGACAGGGAGAATTCTGGGATAATTCTTTTGCCATGGATATACACGGATTCACACCGATAAGGCAAAAAGAATCAATGGGCCGTATGAACGTTCAAGAGACGAGAAGAGGGGAATAGGTTTTTCCGTAAATTTGCGCTTCTTTGCGGCGATGTTAGAGGGTGTTCGTTTATAACCTAGTTCTTCTGCGTCCATTTATGGAAAGTCAAGCTATTTTTATTGAAAGAGGCTGAAGTATGAACCTGACTTTGTACGTATGGCGTCAGAACGGCTCCGAGGACAAAGGGCGGCTCGAGCGCTATGAAGCGCGGGACATCACCACGGATATGTCCTTCCTCGAGATGCTCGACGTGGTGAACGAGGACCTCGTCAGGCGAAGCCAGGAGCCTATCGCCTTTGACCACGACTGCCGCGAGGGAATTTGCGGTTCCTGCGGTCAAGTCATAAACGGTATCCCTCACGGACCACGGAGAAGGACTACGGTCTGCCAGCTCCACATGCGCCATTTCAAGGACGGCGACACGATCTACGTCGAACCTTTCCGGGCCCGGGCGTTCCCTGTAATCAAGGACCTCATAGTGGACCGTGGCGCTTTCGACCGCGTGATCCAGGCAGGGGGATATATATCCGTCCACACCGGCGGCGTCCCGGACGCCAACACTGTCCTCATTCCGAAACACGATGCGGACACCGCCATGGACGCGGCAGAGTGTATCGGCTGTGGCGCCTGCGTTGCCGCATGCCCGAACGGTTCAGCTATGCTTTTTACTGCCGCGAAAATATCGCACCTCGCTATGCTGCCCCAGGGGCAGGTCGAGGCAGCTCGCCGCGTCTGTGTCATGACCGAAGAAATGCTCAAGCAGGGATTCGGCAACTGCAGTAACCACTACGAGTGCGAGGCCGTCTGTCCAAAGGGAATCAGAGTACAGTTCATCGCGAAACTGAACCGGGAGTTCATCAAGGCCGGGATGCCGGGAAGCGGTAGCAAATGGCCCATAACCCGGACAAGATAACCGGTACAAATAATTGCACACGGATTGAACGAATCATCAGACAACTTCTCGTTAGTCTCGTAGCATGGACAAGGAGATTAAACAAGGGTTGAATGAGGGGCAAACATCAGACTACCTGCAAGCCTCAAGTACCATAGCTCAAACGGTTGCGATTTAACCGTTGCTGATCTGGAGTTTAATTAGAATATTTTTTTGAAATTTGGATTTTTTCTCATGTCATGAAATTTATCTCGACTCATGATAGAATAGCATTTATCATCTCAGCATTCCATAGATCGGCATAAAGATTACTTTTAACATAGGAGGGTCCCATGAAACACCCATCATTCATTCTCGTAGTGTCGCTGGCTGTAAGTCTGTTCACTGCTCCCTTGTGTGCAGCGGACGCCCTTGACCTCACCATTCCACTTCCCCTCACCGGAAAGCAGGCAAAGTTCGGCGAGATCATGAAGCGGTCCTATGAGATGGCTGCCGAGGAGATCAATGCCAAGGGCGGCGTCAAGGGCAAAAAGCTCGCCCTCTCCTTCGAGGACTCCGGGGCAAAGCCGGAGATTGCCCGGGCCATTGTTGAAAAGCTCATTGATGTGAAGAAGCAGCCACTCATCGTGGGAGAGTATACATCGTCCTGCGCGAAAGCTGTTGCCGCCGTGGCCGAGGAGCGCAAAACGCCCTACCTGATCGTGGCCAGCGCCGATGACGACATCACGAAACAGAACTACAAGTATGTTTTCCGTCAGAACGAGGTCAATGACCACTATGCTGATGCCCTCGTATCTTTTCTGAAAGAGGTCGTCAAGCCCAAGACTATTGCGATCCTTTATGAGAGCTCGGCCTTTGGCACATCGGGGGCGACAGCCATGGAGAAGGATGCCCAGAAACTCGGCGCCAAGGTAGTGTTAAAGGAGAAGTTCGAAACCGGCGCTATAGATTTCAGGCCGATCCTCGGGAAAGTGAGGCAGGCCCAACCTGATGTGGTCTACACCGTCTCCTACGCTAACGAGGCCCAGCTTTTGATGAAGCAGATCAAAGAGCTTCGGGTCGATGCAAAGCTCTACGCAGGAGGCGCCGCAGGGTTCGCGATTCCGGAATTCATTGAGGGAGCTAAGGACGCAGCCGAGTACGTGGTCAGTGCTACCCTCTGGACACCCCAGCTTAAGTATCCCGGGACAAAGGAATATGCCGAGAGATACAAGTCCAAGTACGGCGATTATCCTTCCTATCACGGGGCATCGGCCTATGCTGCGGTCTACGTCATTAAGGACGCACTCGAGCGGGCAAGGAACTGGAACCAGGACGGCATCCGTGATGCGCTGAAGGCAACAAATATCAGGACCGCTTTCGGCCCCGTCAAGTTCCAGGACAAGGACGGTTATCAGAACCAGAATTTCATGGATACCCTCGCTATCCAGGTCATTAAGGGTCAATTCGAGACCATCTGGCCGAAGCAGTATGCCAGCGCTCCCTATGTCTATCCGATCCCGAGCTGGAGAGAGCGCAGATAATGCAATTACGGATTGTAGATTGCGGATCTTTTACGGGTTTCATTCCTTAATCCGAAATCTAAAGGGTATTCCATGACATCGATTCAGATTGAGGTTCTCCTGCAGACACTTATATCAGGCGTTCTGCTCGGCGGACTCTACGCACTGATCGGCATCGGCATGACCATCATCATGGGAGTGATGAAGATCATCAATCTCGCCCACGGTGAGCTCATGATGGTGGCCATGTACATCGCCTTCATCCTCTTTTCCCTTTTCCACATCGATCCCTATCTCTCCGTCTTTATTGCTACGCCGGCCCTCTTTCTCCTGGGGGTCGCGATCCAGAAGTATCTGATCAACCCCGTGCTCAAGGTCGACTCCATCCTTCCTGAGAACCAAGTGATCCTCACCGTGGGGATCGGCATGGTGCTGGCAAATATCGCAACCATCATCTTCAAGTCCGATTACCGTCAAACACCCGTGGACTATGCCACTAAGGCCTGGTACCTCTCCGATATCTGGAAAAAAGCGCCCATTGAACTCTCGCTCTCCATGCCCTGGTCCGTCTCATTCGTCATTGCCGTTCTCATAACAGCCTGCCTCTGGTTCTTTCTGGCCAGGACAGACACCGGCAAATCCATCCGGGCCACGGCCCAGGACCATGACGCGGCGCTCCTGATGGGTGTCAACGTGAACAGGATGCGGGTGATCACCTTCGGGCTTGGCTCCGCTCTCGTCGGAGCGGCGGGCTGCCTCTTCATCCCAATCTACTACATATATCCCGACATCGGGGGGCAATTCACGCTGATTGCTTTCGTCATCACCATCCTCGGCGGCCTCGGGTCCACGGTCGGGGCCATTATCGGAGGTATAATACTTGGCCTCTTTGAATCACTCACGGCAACCTATGTGGGCATGGGCTGGGCGCCGGTGGGACGGTTTGTCATTTTCGTGGCGGTCCTCGTCTTTCTGCCGGGCGGCGTTGCTTCGCTCCTAAAGGCTAAGGCGCTTGGGAGATGAGATGTTCATGAACCCGAGGTAATTACCATAAGGTTGCAAAGCATGCCAAGAACAGTGGGTGGCAGAGTGCATAGCGAAGAGCGCAAAAAGTTCAAACTCCATGCCCCCGTGCTCCATGTACTGTGCCGATAAGTGGCGGTGGATTTAAATGAAAAAATATCTTCCCTTCATAATCGCGGGGCTCCTTGCTGTCCTGCCGCTTATCGGCCTCAGCTCCTACGTGATGCACATCCTTATCCTCGTCATCATGTGGTCCGTGATCGGAATGGCGTGGAACCTCCTGAGCGGGTACTGCGGCCAGGTGTCCTTTGGCCATGCCGCGTTCTTCGGGACCGGTGCCTATTCCGCCGGTATGCTCTATAGCAAGCTCGGCCTCTCGGGTTGGTGGGGACTCCCTGCGAGCATTATCATCGTAACCTGCTTTGCCCTCGTCATCGGGTACATCTGCTTGAGGCTTCGGGGACCGTTCTTCGCCCTTGCCACGCTCTCCATGGGCGTCATCCTCCGGATCGTTGCCGAAAACCTGGTGGATTTCACAGGTGGAGACCTGGGCATCATGATCCGGGAGCGTACCTGGGTCGAGAAGATATGGTACTACTACATCATACTTGCTATCGCCTGCGGCACGTTCATCGTGGTCAAAATGGTCATCGAGTCGAAGCTCGGATATTATTTCGTCGCCATCCGGGAGGATCAGGACGCTGCAGAGTCCCTCGGCATCAACACGACCTTCTACAAGACCATCGCTCTCTGCCTGAGCGCCGTGCTCACGGGATTTGCGGGCGCCTTTTACACGAACTATATGGGGTATATCGACCCTAAAGTTGTGTTCGCGCTCCATGACATATCGATTGTCACGATCATGGTCGTGATGGTAGGCGGTGTGGCCACCTACTGGGGTCCGGCCGTTGGTGCGATCATCATGGTCCTGCTGGCCGAGGTGATCCGGTCGATCCCCACTCTCGGCACGGCCCACCATACGTTCTTCGGCATCCTGCTTATCGTCATCATCATCTTTCTACCCAACGGCATTGTCGGTGATTTTCAGAAACTGAAGAGACTTGTCGGTCTCGCGAGGAGGCCGTCATGAGCTTTCTCGATATAAAAAAAGTATCCCGATTCTTCGGCGGTCTGTCGGCGTTGACCAACGTTTCCTTTGAGGTTAATAAAGGAGATATAGTCGGCCTCATCGGCCCGAACGGTGCGGGTAAGACGACGCTCTTCAACGTGGTCAACGGTTTTTACAAACCTTCCAAGGGCGAGGTCTTCTTCCGGGGCAGAACAATTTCGGGACTCAAGCCCCACCAGATATGCCAGCAGGGCATCGCGCGGACATTTCAAGTGGTCAAACCGCTCCAGCGGATGAGCGTGTTCGATAACGTCCTTGCGTCGGCCTTTTTGCGAACGGCAAGTCGTGGTGAGGCGGCGGCTCTGGCACTGGATATTCTGCAATTCACCGGCCTCTCCGAAGCGCGGAATACCATCTCCAAGGGCCTCCCCCTGGGCATGAGGAAACGGCTCGAGATCGCCCGTGCTTTGGCCACGCAGCCCGAACTCCTCCTTCTCGACGAATCATTTGCCGGCCTGAACCCGACTGAACTTAATGATTCTATCCAGATCATCAGGAACATCAGGGAAAAGGGCATTACCGTCATGATCATCGAGCACCACATGAAGGTCATCATGTCCCTGTCGGACCGAATCGTTGTACTCAACTACGGCGAAAAGATTGCCGAAGGGACGCCGCAGGAGATACGGCACAACCCCCTCGTGGTCGAGGCGTATCTAGGAGAAACGCAGAGTGCTTGAGATAAGTCACATAGATGTCTTTTACGGCGACGTCCAGGTGCTCTGGGATGTCTCCTTTGAGGTGAAGCAGCGAGAGATTGTTGCTCTCATCGGGGCGAACGGCGCTGGCAAGTCAACGACGCTGAAGACCGTTTCCGGGCTCCTCCAGCCTCTCAAGGGCGAGGTCATCTTCAACGGCACCCCTATCCACACCGTCGAACCGTACAAGCGCATCGGAATGGGCATGGCCTTCTGCCCAGAGGCGCGGCGGCTCTTCGTGGAGATGACCGTGGAGGAGAACCTGGACATGGGTTCGCTCAAGGGAGAGGCCAGGAAAAAACGTGAGAAGACCAGGGAAACGGTCTTCAGGCTGTTCCCGAGGCTCCGGGAACGGAGAAAGCAGCTCGCCGGAACGCTCTCAGGAGGCGAGCAGCAGATGGTCGCCATTGGCAGGGGCCTCATGGCGCTCCCGAAACTCATGATGTTCGACGAGCCGTCGCTCGGGCTCGCACCCATCCTTGTCCGCGAGATATTCGATGTCATCGGGAAGATCCGGGACGAAGGGACGACGATCCTCATTGTGGAACAGAATGTAAAGCAGACGCTGTACATCGCAGACCGTGCATATGTGCTGGAGAACGGCCGCGTTGTCATGCAGGGCGAGGGCAAGGAACTCCTGAACGACCCACACGTGAAGACGGCGTATCTGGGAGTTTGAGACGAAGTTCAATAAGCAAGATCCAAATAGGCTTTAATATTCAAATTTTGAATTTTGATCATTGATTATTATTTGGGATGTGGTGCTTGGGATTTGAGATTTGCTACCGAGGAGGCTTAAAATGTTTGTATCTGACTGGATGACGAAAAAGGTCTTTACTGTCGACCCTGACGATTATCTTGCTGATGCCATTTCCATCATGCGGGAGAAACAGATCAAGCACATCCCGGTCCAGAAGAACGGAAAGCTGAAGGGCATCATCTCGGACCGGGATATCAAGGAGTTCAGCCCCTCAAAGGCCACTACCCTAGACATCTACGAGCTTCACTACCTCCTTGCCAAGACAAAGATCAAGGATATCATGAAGACCAAGGTCATCACTACGACTCCCGATACTCCGGTGGAGGAGGCTGCACTCACCCTCCTGGACCATACTATCGGCTGCCTACCGGTGATAGAAGGAGGGGACTTGGCGGGGATAATTTCAGACCGTGACATATACCGCGCTCTTGTGGACATCACCGGCGTTCGGCATGGCGGCCATCGGATCTGCGTTACCATCGCGGACCGGGCAGGTTCGATAAAGGAAGTTGCGGATATCATCCGAAAACACAATTTCCGCCTCCAAGGGATCCTCACATCCTATGAAGGAGTGCGGGAGGGCTATCGGAAAGTGGTCATAAGGACAAAAGGCAAGGGTGATTTTAACAGCCTGAAAGAAGAGATAGAAGGGACGTTCAAGAGCTGCGAGATCAAGAAGGGGTATTGACGTCTTCCCCGCGCCTCAAGGCCAGGATTCCCGAATCAGGCTCTGCATCTCCTGAGAGCCAAGACTGATTCCGTTTTGCAGATGCGGCAGGGATGTTTGCCGCGTCCCCGGTTTATGGACTGATGCAGATTCCCTGGTATTTCTCCGGGCGAACCGTTTGACTGCAGGCCATGCCAAGCAGCCACTGCTCCAAACATCCTGTTGGTTTCGGGAGATACATTTTATACATAGGTGTTGATTATGACACCACAGATTTTTGCCAAACAATTGTTCTTAAGGTTTCCAACGTTGGTCGTTGGGGTGCCGCGAGCATATGCATCGCGAACTGTAGATTTGGTGAAACTCATGGTCCGGCGTCATGGTTATTTCTTTGACGGCAGAAGTTTTACCCGGCAACCTTCTTGCCGGAACCCCCTACTTATGGTTTCACAGAGCAAAACAGGGTTGGTTTCCCGTAATGTGACTACTTCCAAAGTATCGGGTGATTTATTATTTGTCAAACAGACAGTAGTGGCCTCGAAGTGCATCCAACCATGTTAGGTCGGCGCCTTATATCCGGCCCTCAAGAGACGGAGTTTTACGGCACGAAAGTACAAAACAAAGCCGATTTTATTCTGGATTTTCTATCCTAAGATCCTGCTCGATCATTTGCCGAGTTTTGCCTTCCTCTCTCTGCACGATTTCAACCTCGTGATGAGCGATTCATAGCTAAGCGTATTCAGCACATCCTTCTTCTCCACCCATCCCCTCCGTGCAATGGAAACGCCGTAGGTCATGAAATCATACTGGGTCGTGACATGCGTGTCGGTGCTGATCACGAGCGGTACACCATACTCCTTGGCCATCTTGATGTGGAGGTCATTGAGATCAAGCCGCAAAGGGTAGGCGTTCACCTCCATGGCCACGCCGTGCTTTGCCGCCTCTTTAAGGATTGCATCCATGTCCACGGCATAGGCATCGCGTTCACCAATGAGCCTGCCCGTGGGGTGGGCAATCACGGAGACGCAGGGATTCCTGATCGCCGAGATGATCCGTTTCGTGATCTGCTCCTCTGTTTGCCTGAATCCAGAATGGACCGAGGCCACCACGATATCGAGCCCTGCAAGCGCGTCATCCGGCAGGTCGAGCCTGCCATCCCCGCGGATATCGATCTCCGTTCCCCTGAGGATCCTAAACCCCGAGAGTTTTTTATTCGCTTCATCAATGAGCTTGATCTCATCCGCGAGCCGCTTTTCATCAAGGCCATGAGCGACCCCGAGACCCTTCGTATGGTCGGTGATGGCGATGTATTGGTAACCCTTCTTCTTCGCCGCTTCAACGATGGTATCGAGATCGTGGCTTCCATCCGACCATTTGGTGTGAACGTGGAGATCACCCTTGATATCACCAAGCGTTATGAGGTTAGGGAGTTTCCCCTTTATCGCAGCCTCGATCTCCCCCATGTCTTCCCTGAGCTCCGGCGGGATATAAGGAAGCTTGAGCGCCTTATACACATCCTCTTCCTTCTTCCCTCCAACCTTCCTGTCACCCGGCTCCTTGAACACACCATATTCGTTGATCTTGAGCCCGTCTCGCACCGCAATTTCCCGGAGCTTGATGTTGTGCTGCTTGCTTCCTGTGAAGTATTGAAGGGCCGCACCGAAGGAATCCTCCTCCACCACTCTGAGGTCTACCTGGATTCCCTCCTCAGTGATGACCGAGGATTTTGTCGGCCCGTGCATCAGAATCCTTGTAACGTGTGGGAGCTTCACGAACACATCCATGACCTTTTCGGGATGCTTTGACGTAGTGAGAATATCAATGTCTTTGACTGTTTCTTTCATCCTTCGGATGCTTCCTGCGACCTCTATCTTATCTACCGGAGCGGCATCACGGACGCGCCGCATGATATCATATGCCAGAGGGAGAACCCTTCCTAGGGGTCGCCGCTCCGTTCCCCGCTTCAGGAACTCGATACCCTTCAGGAGATTCTCCTCGGTTTTTTTCTGAATGCCCGGCAGGCCGGAAAGCTTCCCTTTTTTCAGGGCATTTTCCAGATCGTCAACGCTCCTTACCCCGAGCTGGTCAAAGAGCATCTTGGCTTTCTTCGGTCCCAGTCCGGGAATCTGGAGAAGTTGTAATACCCCTTCAGGAATCTCCTTTTTCAATTCCTCATGCTTGGCGATTTTCCCGGTCTCAATATATTCATGAATCTTTCCGAAAAGGTCCTTACCGATCCCGGGGATGGCTTCAAGCTCCGCCTCGGAGAGCGAGGCAACGTCCTTTGAGAGCCCGTCAATATTCTGAGCAGCCCGGCGGTATGCCCTGACCCGGAACACGTTCTCACCTTTGAGTTCGAGCAGTTCCGCAATTTCGTTAAATATCTTCGCGATCTGTTGGTTTTTCATGAAGCGCTCCGAAAACCTCGTTTCTCGCAAAACCCAGGGAAGGATGTGTAGTGGATCAAATTCAATTTTTAACCTTTGCGAGTTCAGCGTCTCTGCGAGGTAATAAGTTCCTATTGTATTGTAGCACGGAAACGCAGATGAGAGGGTCCCGTGAACGGAAAAGGCCGGGAGGTTGCCTCCCGGCCTTATGTTGTTCTCTGCTTCCTCTGCGGTATACAAAAACCGTTTATATCGGGTTCAGGATCTTGTCAATCACGGTCCTGGCGGCGACGAGGGGATCGATGAAGGCGCTATCCATGTCCTGTTCGAGGTCGCGCTTGTTCGAGAGAAACGTGATGCGGTCCTGCATCCGGTTCCGTAGGAACTGGAGATATTCCTGATTCCGCGTCGGCTTGTACTTCTTGTCATAGTCCGGGTTGAACAGATCGACGCCGTTGGCCGGAAGTTGGAGACCCGGGAATGATTTCCATTCACGCCACTCGATCTTGCCTCGCACCATCTGGGTCACAATGGCGAGAGACAGCTCCTTCGGGATGTCGATCTCCTCGCCAGGCAGGCCAAAGCCACCGGTATTCATGATATAGCACTCGGTGCCGAGCTTGAAGAGCTTGAGGAACTGGCGACAGTCCTCGAGGAGGGGGTGCACACGGAAAGGATTGGCAAAGGGCTCGATCACGAGCTTTGCCAACTCCTCCTTCGGAACATTTTCCACGCCCTTTGCCCGCTTGGTGGAGAGAGACGCGCCCATGGCCACGGCGAGACCGTTATCCGTTACCTTCGTTACCGGCGGCAGCGATTGGTCCTTCTGAAGCCAGATGAGCTGTTTCGGTCTTCCGCAGTAATCGTCGTGGTTGAACATGTCTCGGGACTTAAGACACCTGCCGTTGTCGTTTCTGATGTCCTGAGCCACGATCTCACGTTTGCCGGTCCCCAGGTTCGTGACCGCCAGGTTCTGGGCGGAATAAAAATACTTGATGATGGGGTCGCGGAAGTCCACGGCGTCGGTCTTGTCGAACAGGCTTGGCTCCAGAGCCACCGTAAGGTTCTCGTCCAGGACAATTAGAAACGCGTCGTCATGGATCACCGTGACCTTTTCGTTCTTCTTGAGCGTACCCGCGTGGTCATGGCTGTTCGTAATGGAGGACTTGCCCGAGCCGGAAAGGCCGAAGACGGCTACCGGCGGATGATTGCCGATGGTCTTAATGCCGCCGTGGCAGGCAACCATGTTGAGCCGCACGCCGATGGTCCAGGCCAAGGTGAGCGTCCCCTTCTTGCGCTCACCGAAGTAGCGGAGGCCGAGGATAGCGATGCAGTTCTCCTCCTCATCGATGATCACGAGCCCGTTCGGGAACTCGGGATCCGACCACTCGGGATCGGCTAGGACGAGGATGTCCGGCTCGTCGAGTTTTTTCGATTTCTTGTACGTCTCACTCCAGGGTTTCATCCAGGGCGTAAAGTTCACGCCCCAGTCGAGCATATTCTTCGCGTCCGTGACGGGGCTCAGCAGATGGGCCTTGACCATAAAGTCCCTGTGCAGTCCCACGATGGCCTCAAGCCACAAACATTCCCGCTTGTTCAGCTGGTAGGTTACTTCTCCAAGGATGCGGAGGTACTTGTCTCTGTCCTTGCCCATCTCTCGGACCAGACGCCGTGCGCGGGCTGTGCGACCCACGATGCCGCCGTCGTTCGAAATCAGCACCTTTGCATCCTGAGGCAGGCCGTACTGCGACGGCTTGTAAAACGGATGCGATGTGGCCATCACCTCAGGCTGTTTCAAGGCCAGCTTGTAGAGCTCGGTCATGGAAGTCTTTCTTACTGAGTTAGAATAAAAAGCACTCTCGATCATTGCCCTCCAGGGCGATCGGGGAAGCCTGTTCACTGATGCCATTGAAAATCCTCCTCATAAAAACTGATGCCTGCAGGCATTGCAGAGCGCATATTATGCACAAACCAGCAATAAAAGTAAAGGGGAATATAAGGTACCTTGGGGAGAAGAAAAAAGCCCCTCGCTGAAGCGAGGGGCTTGAAAAACGATGCCAGTGGCTCAGCCACCCGACCTCAGTGCTGGATGGTCGCCTCTTCCATGATAACGTCATATTTATATCCAGCCCCAAAATCCTTGTCCTTGTAGATAGTCCCCTTGACCGTCACTGCATCGCCCACGGCAGCCGTGTCCATGGTCGTCGTCACCACCAGGTCTTGCGTCCCCTTACCGGATTCTCCGGTGCCGTCCTGAATGTGTATCCAGTTCTTCCCCATGATCCCCTTCGAAACCTTCACAACCTTGCCCCTGACGACAGCCGTTTTCTTGTCAAGCGATGCCCTCTTCGCATAGATCTCGCCGACTGTATAGGCATCCGGGCCAGCAGCCTTTTCCTCGGCAAATTTTTCATTGGACACTACCACAGCCGCTTTGCTACCAGGCGCTTTCACTGCCGCGGTTTTATCACCGGTGCCTTTTTGAGAAACAGCAGGTCCGCCGGAAAAAATGATCCTCTCGAATGTCCGGTTGAGAGTATTGCTCGTGAAATTCTTCATTTCCATCCCGGGTTGAAACGCCATTTGCTGTCCCACCGAAACTTTCATCTCAGGCACCGCGATCCAAGTCTTCTTTCCGTTCTTTTCAAGTCGGACATAGGTATACCCGCCTGAGTTCATAGTTTCCACTACCTTGCCCGAGAGAGAAGGCCCCACTGTATCCGCCGTCCTCTCGATCGTGGGGACCTGCGGTCCCGGCGCGGCTTTCTCATTCTCAGAAGCTGCGTAAGCGCCGGAAACCGTGATGGACAAGAAGCCAGCAACCAGCAAAAAAATCAATCGTTTCATTACGTATCTCCATTCTTTGGGAAAAAATGTCGGACCGGCTAACCCGAACTTTCACGGCCCAGAAATGCACTTTACGTCTTTTGCCGGAAATAATCAAGCTGATTTTATTACGCTATCATTAAGGGTTTTTCCGAATATGGGTTAGAAACTACTCCAGGGGAGAAGAAATGTCAAAAATTAACGACTGCTTAACTTCAAAGACTAGTGCTATTGCATCGCTTGTTGATTAAAGTTTTTGATCAGCGTAATTTTCTAAAGGCTTGACGATGAAATGTGCACAATGAAGTATGCTCTGCATACTTCATTTGTTGGTCTCACTAATGCTATTTCATGCTGATCACTGGCTCAATTTGCTAATCCGCAGTTCGGCGGGAATTACCTCCCGCGTTTTAAGAAAAAGACCTTGCTAAACCAATCCCTGGCAAGAACTCGGCTATATCATTTTAATTTTTTGATCACTGCCTTCAGAATGTCGGCCCTCGTTAAAATCCCAATGAGCGTATTTTTGTCATCTACCACGGTCAACCTCCTGATCCTCTTCTCATCCATGATCCGTACCGCTTCAGCTATATTCGCATCGGGTTTTATGGTAAGTGCCGGTGAAGTCATGATGTCTCCTACATGGTCTCCGAGCCTGCGTGCTGGAAGCGGTTCCCCCAGCATATATTTTAACAGGTCCTTAAAGGTGTGCTCCCTCCCCACCCCCACCATTGATAGGATATCAGCTTGAGTAATAATCCCGACCAACTTATTTTCTTTATCCACCACCGGAAGCCCGCTTATGTTTTTTTCTGTTAAAATATTCGCGACCTGCATGATGCTCTCGTATTTCGTAATTGAGATAACATCCTTTGTCATCACTTCTTGAACAAGCATCTCGAACCCTATTCTTGAACTTAAATGTCCCCCGGCAGCGTCGTTATGTGTCGTATTCATAAAATTCTCTGTAGAAAAGAGTTGAGTTCGTCATATCTTTATTTTAATATAAAATAAATCAGTTACCGTACGTTCTCTGCAAAAAAGGAGTATACACATAATTAAAAAAATTAATTCTCATCTAAATCTTCTTTTCTCTCAAAATATAGATGATGCGGAGTAACAGTTGCTACTATGAGAGGCGCGACAATCCATTGATTTGACTCATTTGTGAACAGGTGTGTGTCGCGTCGCAGCTGACGAGCTAGCTGTTCACCTTCGATGGCTTGAAGAACATCGGCAGCTTCCGGTTTGCTTGGTCACGGCGCTAAACACGCGTTTATCGAGAGAATCGATGAACCACAAGATCTCCTAGCGCATCTCATCGCTGGAGTCGAACATGCCGACCTTCCATTCCTGCACAGTCGCGCCGAGCTGCGAAAGCCGGTCGGAGAACCTCGGGGACTATCAACAGAATGGGTCAGGGTTGGCCACGCCGGATGGACTCTGCACCGCTCATGAGGCTTAGGTTCTTTGCCGGGGTCTCGATGATGAGTTCTCGAGTGACAGGACCTTGCTCAGGACAAAATCCGCGATGGTCGGCGTATGCTCTAAGACTCCGAGATAGGTGTTCAGGTTCGCGGCGCCGAGGTCTAGGTCCGAGAGGAAGATGGTCTTCCCACCTCTCTCGATGGAAGTATCCAAGTCTATCGAGAGGATGCTCCAGCCTGCGCCGCCCTTACTACCACGACGGGGAATAATGATGTTCCCCGTTTTTCGATCGAAATACACACAACATACTGTAGCAGAATTTTGAAATAGAGTAAAGTACGGAACATACCCCTGGATACCTCTCCTGGGAGTTTTAGAGCTTGTACCCAATCTTTCTGAGCAATTCTTTCCGCTCTGCCCTGTCAGCGGGCGTCTCTAGGCCTTTTGGAGAAAAACCATCGATAACGCCGAGGATCCCATTGCCCTGCGCCGATGATGCCACAATAACCTCGAGTGGATTCGCCGTGGCACAGAAAATACGGCACACCTCTGGGCAGGTCTTGATCTGGTTGAGGATATTGATGGGAAAAGCTTTTTTGATGTAGATGCAGAACACATGGCCGGCACCTATGGCTTCAAGGGTCTTCACGCACGCCGCAACTAGTCCGTCATCGTTCCCTTCGGTGCGGATCAGGCAGGGGCCCGATGCCTCGGTAAAGGCGACGCCGAACTTCGCCTGGGGCACGGTGCCAGCAATGACCTCGTAGAGGTCTTCCGTAGTCTTGATGAAATGGGTCTGGCCGAGAATAATATTGCAGCCTTCCGGGATTTCCACCTTAACCTTGCTCGTCTCCATACAATCCTCCTTGCAGGATTTTCAGTCGCATTTTCTCTATGTTACTATACCAGATTTAACGATAATATCGACAGGGACGCGGAAATAACAAAAGGATAATAGGTGACGTGACTAGAGCGGGTTTCTCTGCAGCACTGGGGAATCAGTGCCGTTCTTGAGCAGATCCAGCATGCGCGCAATGGACTCTTCATGGAGATCGTGGATGAGCTCCCTGTCCACGCCTCGCCGTCTCTTCTTGTTCAACAAAGAGAGGAAGACCATGCTCTTGTATATTCTCTTGTTCGTTTTGAATGAAAAAATATAACTGTCCAGGGAGTTCTCGAGGAGAAGGTCGCTCCGCTTTCGGACTGTTTTGCTGATCGTCACGCATTGCAACCAGTAGATCTTGTCAATCAGGCTGTCAGCCTTCATCTCAATCCAGGTATGCCCCATGTTCCCTTTCTCGTCCGTCAGGGTCTCGTGGGCGACGGTATCAGCGGCAAGATGACTGAGATATCCGTAGGCAAAGGCCCTCTCGGGCCATGTATTGGCCTGGTCGAGAAGCTTCAATCCCACATCCCATGAGTGCGAGCTCTTGTCGTCGGGCAGGTATTTCTTTCCGAGAATCATGTCGGCCATGATATTGCCATACAGGAAGTCTTGCTTGTGCTTTTTCAGAAGAGCGAGGATGCCTGCAGGAATCAGAGGGGCACACGAGAGAAGTTCGTTGCCGAGATACATGTGGGTCATGGGACCCCATGCGAACGCAAAAGACGGGACGAGCATGAATCCGACTACGAGAAGAACAAAATACATGATAATGAGTCCACTCCCCCAGGGAGCTGCCCTGAGAAGAAGATAATAAATTTGCAACAACTTTTTAAATATAACTCTTATAAACTCAATCGTCAAGAAGAAAATATTCTATTTGGAGTGTCAAAACCGTATGCCAGACAAATACGTATATTATTGTCTAGGACAGATATGTAATCCCATTATCTGTTGTTTTTTCATCGTTTTCCCCATTCCAGGCTTTTCTTTGTAGAGATAGGTATCGACAGCCGTGGTGTCCGGGGTTTGCCTTCGGAAATGTGTAGCGCACCATAAGCGAGACGTTAACCAGCCCGAACGCTGCTTCACCCAACCTGTGCATAAAAAATCCCTTTGTCAAAGGTATATTGGCTGTCATTTCTTCATGGATATGCCCCCACCTGTATTTTATTGCTGGAGCAGATCGTTATCAATTTCATCATACTGGTTAAAAAATAATAATAAATAATATAAGAAAATTAATATAAAACCTATGCGTTATCCGGATGCACCCGTCCGGAAAGGGCAATGATAAATAAATCGTCTTATTGAGAAAATAAGAGGTTTTTATCATTGGCTCCGCGATCTTGAGCATCACGCTTAATAAAATGCGGTTGTATAAGGTCTGACCCTGTGGTATAATGCTCTGTATTTTTCAGTTTTTGTAACGCTTCAGTGCAGACTCATAAGAAGAGATCGGGCATAGTAACATCTTTAAGGCAGCGCAAAAATGAAGAGGGGGCAATTTGAGTTCAATGTCAGCTTTAAGGCCGCTCGTTATTAAAGGCAAAAAAATAAAAGTACCCATCATACAGGGCGGGATGGGCGTGGGGGTGTCACTGCACCCCCTGGCACGGGCAGTTGCGAGGGAGGGTGGTCTCGGAATCGTATCGAGCGCCTGCCTTGATCGGCTCGTGAGCAGGCGTACTGGGAAAAAGAAAAATGTTTACGAGGCTGCGTACGAGGAAGTTTCCCTCGCAAAAACGGAGGGGGGATTTGCGGGCATCAACATCATGATGGCTCTGGTCAGGGACTATAGCGATTCGGTGAAGGGCGCCCTTGATGCCGGAGCCGACGCTATCATTTCTGGCGCGGGCCTGCCGCTCAGCCTCCCGGCCATTCAGCCGCCTAAGGACACGGCCCTGATCCCGATCGTATCTTCAGCACGGGCGCTTGATATCATCTGCAAAAAATGGGAGAAGCTGGGATATCGCCCGGATGCCGTTGTGCTCGAGGGTCCGCTTGCGGGGGGCCACCTGGGTTTTAAGATCGATCAGGTGGACCTTGAATCCAACCGGCTGGAGAACCTTTTTCCGCCAGTCAAGGATATGGCTGGTAAATGCGGAGATTTCCCCGTCATTGTTGCCGGCGGCATCTACACACATGAAGATATCCTGCGATTTCTGGGCATGGGTGCCGACGGTGTGCAAATGGGAACGCGGTTCCTCGCCACCGAAGAAAGCAGCGCCACCGAGACATACAAGCAGGCCGTGGTTCATGCAAGGGAAGAGGACATTTTCGTTGCGCACCGGCCCGGATCACCGTGTGGACTGCCGTTCCGGGTAATAAAACAGTCCCCCATGTATGTTTCGGCGCTGCAACATAAGAGACCGCCCAAGTGCGACAAAGGATACGTGCTCATGAAGGATGCGGACGGCAACTTCACGGTCTGCCCCGCAAAGGAAAACAATAAGGATTATTTCTGTATCTGCAACGGACTGTTGAGCTCCGCCGGATATAATACCGACAAAGAAGAAGCGCTCTATACGGTCGGTACCAATGCCGCGAGAGTGGACAAGATACTCTCCGTTAAAAGGCTGATGAATGAATTAACCGGAGCAGGAGAATAACCATGGCAATGGAACCGAAAATGGACCTTGACCAGGATCTGCGTGAGCACCTCAACAAGTACATCGACCAAGTGACTATATGGAGTTCGGAATTCTCGTGCAAGCCGAGAGAGGCGGGGAAGCGCTGAAGATGACGCATCTTGATATGAGCCCGTTGTGCCGCAATATCCGTGTGCAGATGGACAGAAAGAAATCCGGCGAAAACCTCCACACGCTGTTCCGGGTGATTCAGGGGACTCGCAGAATCAGTGCAGAAACTCTTTTCCCGAAACTACCTTCAGATATCTCGCGAGTGCAACGACCTTTTCAAATCACGAATATAGCAGACGCTGGACACCGAAGTGCCGACGGTCCTCAAGAAAATCGATGACATACATACGAGTGACAAGGAGGCCGTCTGAGCCACTTGGGCGATTGGACAAAACAGCACGCCTGTTTTTTATGGCGGGGTCGTCGTCGACAGCCTGACGGCGTAAATCTCCTAAATTATCCGTGAGATAAAAAAGATGACGCACGCACCACGGCTGCAGTAACTTCGAAGTATTTCAGCAGCGAGCCAGCACCGCGAAAAACTACAGTTCCTTAAGCAGGACCTCCAGCACGTCCTTACGGTGAGAGGTCTTTTTTTGTTGAACGGGATGCCCTATGGCGATCACTGCCATGATTTCCATCTCCTCCGGTAGATCGAGGAGCATGCGTACGGCGCTTGCGCTCTTTAGGATTTCGCCGAGCCAGACGGCCCCTAATCCCAGCCCCATGGGTCGCAAGGAGCATGTTCTGCATGCAGGCGCCCATGGCCTGATGGTCCTTGACCTCGTTATACATCGTGTTCTTGTCGATAAAGACGGCAATGCACGCGGAGGCCCTCTCGATGATGAAACTATATTTCGTCAGTTTCGCCAGTTCTTTGCGGACCGCGCTGCCCTTAATGATCACAAAGCGCCAAGGTTGATTGTTCAGTACCGACGGGGCCCAGGTCCCGGCCCTGATGATCTCCATAAGCTGTTCCCGTTCGACTGGCTGGTCCGTGTACTGCCGGATGCCCCTGCGCGTATAAATTCCTTCAAGCAGGTCCATGATCAGATTATTTTCCCTCCTCTTTATCCTCTGTTCCTCAGTCTACCCGCCGACCAGCGGATCATCAATTCTATTTTAAGCCGCCAGTGTCAGCAGCGGTACCGGTCAAACCCGTGCTCAGCTCGAACAGAGGCCTCTGCAGCAGGACCTTGGCAGATGCGCTTCGGTGGAGACAATCATCGCCGCTACAGAATCTGCCGTCGTCGGCAAACGAAAACTTCTGGCCGGGGTTATCTTCTTTCGTAAGTTTCCTGATCAGCGCGATCCCTCTCCCTTTCGGGTCGCGGACGGGGATTCCCTCATTCACGAGTTTCACCGGCACTAATTCTCCATCGATGAAGCTGCCTGTCGTCGTATCCATGCGTGCCTTCAGGATAACGCTCAACCCGTTCGGGCCATCGAGGTTAAACCGCTCATAAGTCAGAAAATTTCCAAGGCTGTAAATGATAAGTTTGTCTTTGTATACCTCAAGGGCCCGCAGCACGTGCGGGCCGTGTCCTATGACCAAGTCTGCACCGGCATCGATGACCGCCCTGGCAAAAGCTACCACATTGCCCCGTTCCTCCCCGAGGAACACTTCATCCTCACCTGTCACATGGTCAGCCGACGCTCCCTCGGCGCCTCCGTGAAATGAGACGATTACGAGGTCGTTCGCGGCCTTCAGTTCACGGACGAGCTTCTGAGCGGCATCAGTATCCAGTATGGAAAAAGAATAAGGAGAATCTAAAAAGGAGAATCCTGCTACGGCAATTCGCTTTCCTTTGATCTCAAAATGGGCGATCGCCTTTCCGCCAACGGACTGGATGCCCGCTCCGTCAAGCGCACGGCGCGTGCTCTCTATTCCCTCCTGCCCGAAGTCCGATGCGTGATTGTTTGCGATATTCAGTATAGTGAATCCTGCCTCCTTCAGATATGCTACGTACCGTGTCGGGGTCTTAAAGGCGTAGCAGGTCTTACCCGGCTTCTTGCACTTCGTAGTGGTACCCTCGTCCACGAGCGGCCCCTCGAGGTTGCCGAACACGATGTCGCTCCCTTGGAAAACGTCCTTAACACTTTCGAATATCCCCGCCCCATCATTCGGCGGGAGCAGGTTCTCAGGGTATGTGGTGCCCATCATAATGTCGCCGACGGCAGCAATAGTAAGGCAATTGTCAGGCAACGCCTGGGAGAATCCGATCACAGGTTGACTGCAGGAGAACAAAAAGAAAATAGCAATATAAATCTTTTTTGGTGTCAAATGAATCACCTCCGTGAGAGTACGGCGTCCTGATCTCAACACGTCTCCCGCAGCGCCGTGCTGTAATCATTAAAATGCATTATTAGAAGCGCATGAGGAGCGAACAAGATGCGCTCATAAACTATCACAATTATGCAGCATACATCAAGATGAAATCGGGACCAAGGATGGGGAACTGGTGAAAGACGAGGTATTATACTATATACAGTAAAATCAGGGCACATTTCTTTGGAGAGAAAATCAGACGTTGAACCTGAACAGCATGATGTCGCCGTCCTTGACCACGTAGTCCTTGCCTTCCGAACGGAGCAAACCTGCCTCTTTCACCGCCTGCGGGGTCTTGAGCCGCATAAGGTCGTCGTAATGAAACACTTCGGCACGGATAAAACCCTTCTCAAAATCCGTATGGATCTTCCCAGCGGCCTGCGGCGCCTTGGTGCCCTTGGTGATGGTCCAGGCGCGAACCTCCTTCTCACCCGCGGTGAAGTAGGTGATGAGGCCGAGCAGGTCATAACCCGCGCGGATCATGCGGTCGAGACCTGACTCCTTCAGCCCCATTTCCGCGAGGTACTCCTTGCGCTCATCTATTGGAAGCTGGGCGATCTCTCCCTCAACCTGGCCAGAGATAACCACCACCTTTGCCCCTTCTTCAGCTGCAATTTTCCGGACTGCGTCCACGTGCGGGTTGGGCTTGTCGACCGTATCCTCGGCAACATTCGCTGCATACAAGACCGGTTTTGCAGAAAGGAGATTATAGCTTTTGAGCCACGCAACCTCTTCTTCTGAATGCGTCGCGCGGCGGACGGGCTCTCCCTTGCTGAGCATGTTTTTGAGCCGCTTCATGAATTCAACTTCCTCCAAGGCTTTCTTGTCCCCAGCCTTTGCCTGCTTCTCGGCTTTAAACAGACGCTTTTCGATTGCATCAAGGTCTGCAAGCATGAGCTCGGTCTCGATCACCTCGATGTCCGTCCTGGGATCGACCTTGCCCCCCACGTGCACTACGTTCGGATCTTCGAAACAGCGCACCACGTGGACGATGGCGTCCACCTCACGGATATTGGCAAGAAACTTGTTGCCGAGCCCTTCTCCCTGTGCCGCGCCCTTGACGAGCCCTGCGATGTCGACGAACTCCATGGTCGTAGGTGTGGTCTTCTTCGGATGGTAGATCTCGACAAGCTTGTCGAGCCTATCGTCGGGCATGTCCACGATCCCTATGTTCGGGTCAATGGTAGTGAATGGATAATTCGATGCCTGGGCACCCGCTGAGGTCAGCGCATTGAAGATAGTGGACTTTCCTACATTCGGCAAGCCGACGATACCGCAGTTAAAACCCATGAATAACTCCCTTTATTTTTCCCCACGGATGGACACGGATAGGCACGGATTGGAAAGCGCCACTCATTGCATTAAACGTGAAAGATGATCATAGGAATTTGAAATTGATTTGAACTTGTTAACTATATTTTTTCTTTGCGAATCAATGAAGAATCTGATTCTTCCGTGACAGTTATTGAAACAGAATTTACCTGATTCAAGTCCACATCTAATCCGCCCGTCCAGACTCTGTTCTTAACCTTCTCCATGCCTCAGAGTCTTTGTGGTAGCTTATTTCAGAATTTTTTGAAAATAAAAAACCCGGATCTGTGGGCATGCTGCCTAAAGGTCCGGGGTTACTGTGCGGTTACCGCTGGTTGAACTGATTCATAGCCTTGGTCACGCCCTGGGACACGATGGTCAGCACTGCGTCAGCAGCCCTGCCAGCCGCCTCGGCCGCGGCCTGCTTTTCATCCTGCAGGAACTGGCTCAGCACATAATCCGCAGCATCCATACCCGGCTCAGGCCTGCCGATCCCGATACGCACCCTGATGAAATCTGACGTCCCGATGAACTCGATGATGGATCGAAGCCCGTTGTGGCCTCCATGGCCCCCACCGGTCTTTATTCTGACCGAACCGAGGGGCAGGTCAAGCTCGTCATGGATTACGATGAGATTGCCGGGGGATCCATAGGCATCCTCCATGACCGCGGCGACGGCCCTTCCGCTCTCGTTCATGTAGGTCTGAGGTTTAGCCAGCACGATTTGTCCGGCCTCGATACGTCCCCTGCCGATGAGAGAGTGGCGTTTTCCCTGAGATATATCGATACCAATACGGCGAGCGAGTTCGTCCACCGCCAGGAATCCCGCGTTGTGGCGCGTTCGTTCGTACTTTCTCCCGGGATTGCCGAGTCCTACGACGACGATTTTCATCGGGGATTCAGGATGAGGTCCCACTCCACTGCGGGAGACAAAACGACATCGCAACACTACTTTTTGGGTGCAGCTTCTTTCTTGGGAGCGGCCTCTTTCGGTGCTGCTTCCTTGACCTTGGCCTCGGGGGCTGGTGCAGCCGCTACAGCTTCGCCCTCTTTCTTTGGCTTCTTAACGAGCTCGGGCTCGCCCGCCTCCGCCGTAGCCGGGGCCGCTGACAGCATGGCCTCAAGCTTGGCATCGGAAATCGGAGGTTGGATGGTCACAACCGTCGCGTCACCATCGGTCAGGATTCTGATCCCCTCTGCAACCGTGATGTTTCTCACGTGAAGTGACTCGTTGACCTTGAGCGCCTCAATATTGACCTCGATGTGGTCCGGAATCTGGTGTGGAAGGCACTCCACCTCAACCTCACGGATCCCGTACTGAAGTATGCCGCCTTCCTTAACACCGATGGAGGCGCCGCTCAGATGCACTGCGACCGCGATCTTCACCTTCTCGTTCATGGCGACCTCCATGAGGTCGACATGCATGAGCGCACCGGAGATCGGATCGAGCTGATATTCCTTGATCAATGCTATCCGCTCAGCCGCCCCTTTCGTGCCCTCAAGCGTAAGGTTGATGAGCGCATGCTCGCCGCCCTCGGCGTTAAGTATCCTCGTCACTTCCTTATTACCCATCGCAATGGGCATAGATTTGCCATGGCTGTAAAGAACCGCTGGTACCATCTGGTTCCGCCTGAGGCCTCGGGCGATTCCCTTGCCTGCCTTCTCTCTGACCTGTGCTGTTAATGTGAT
>Ga0335081_10003976_pt1 | contig 23310 bp, 20 predicted proteins | sample Lox_Sample_35_FD_206713 | JGI IMG/M metagenome (GOLD analysis project Ga0335081, IMG submission 206713) | Soil microbial communities from Loxahatchee National Wildlife Refuge, Florida, United States - Lox_Sample_3.5 | ecosystem: Environmental > Terrestrial > Soil > Wetlands | place: USA...
GGCTTATATCCATCCGGCTTATGGGCCAGTCCCGGACCACGATCCCGACGAAGCGCCCGATCAAATCGCGACGCGTCATTCTGCGTGTGACGACTGCCACAACGCGCACGCCGCCAGAAGCGATCCAGCGCCGGTTGCTCCTCCGCAGATGCCGGGGTCGCTGCTAGGGAACAGTGGATTTACGGCCTCAGGCACTCCCCATGACCCGCACCGTGGCACTGGCGAAGCGGCTTTCGAATATGAGGTTTGCTTGAAGTGCCACAGTTACAACCTGAATAAGCCGCAAGTGCCCGGCTACGCCAAATATGGGCCGCTGCCAAATCGCCAGGTTCCCTCTACCGACCTGCGTTTGGCGTTCATGTCTCCGGCTTCCGCACATGCAGTCATCAATCCGGCTGGACTCACTTATGGCCCGGCGGCTGAAGTGCCCAGTTTGCTTCCCGCTCCAGTTGATGCCAACGGCTTGCCGTTGCCGGGCCGGATTCTTTCCAGCAGCTCGCTGATTTTCTGCACCGATTGCCACAACGACGACGAAGGCCGCCAGCTGGGAGCAGGATTCACCAAGCCTGCCGGCCCGCACGGCTCCAACAACATTCATATCCTCGAGCGCAGTTACCTTGTCGAAACTCCGGCCGGAACTCCGGGCCAGACGCCGAACATCGGGTATTCCAGCACGAATTACGCCATCTGCTACAAATGCCACTCAGAGCAGAATCTGCTGTCCAACGCCAGTTTCGCGAATCACAGCGATCACATTCAGGAAGCTTCCTGCGCCACCTGCCACGACGCGCACGGGGTGCCGAACGGAAGTCCGGGGGCCAACGCCGCGCTCATTAATTTTGACTTGAACATCGTGGCCCCAAACAGCCAAGGCGTACTTAGTTTCACGCGGCAGGCGCCGGGACAAGGCACATGCAATTTGATGTGCCACGGACAAGATCATGTGAACATCACATATTCACGGAGTGCCGCAAATACCCCTGGGCTGGCCAGGCCCATCCCCCGCCATCGCTGAGCGAAAGCGAGTTTCCCCATGAGATTGCCGCATGCTTCGGCGCCATCCCCCGCGTAGAATAGGTCGGCCAACATGCCAGCGGACGGTTTTGCCACGTACCCAAGCTTGCGCGACCGCACGGTTGTTATCACCGGCGGGGGCTCAGGAATTGGGGCCAGGGTGGTTGAAGAATTTGTCCTTCAGGGATCGAAAGTTGCCTTTCTCGATATCGCCCGGGAGGCCGCACAGAAATTGGTCAGCGATGTTTCTGCGCGTGGCGCGCACCCTCCGGTGTTTTTTCCATGCGATCTCACGAACATTGCGGAATTACGCCGCGTGCTCAGGGAAATTGAAACGCGCCTGGGAGCGGTCCGTGTGTTGGTGAACAATGCCGGCAACGACGATCGCCACAGGTTCTCTGAAATCACGCCCGAGTATTGGGATGAACGCATGGCGGTGAACCTGCGCCATCAATTTTTCGCCACTCAGGCCGTTGTTCCGGGCATGAGCGCAGCGGGCGGAGGGTCCGTTATCAACATGGGGTCGATTTCCTGGATGATCCCATTGCCGGGAATGGTGGCATACACAACCGCCAAGGCCGCAATCGGGGCGATGACGCGCACCGTCGCGCGCGAGCTGGGCACTGCGAATATACGGGTGAATTGCGTAGCGCCGGGCGCGATCGCGACGGAACGGCAAAAACGGCTATGGCTGACCCCGGAATATTCGGCGCAGATCATTGCCCGGCAGTGCTTGAAAAGAGAATTGATGCCTGCGGATGTTGCCCGCCTGATTCTTTTTCTGGCTGCCGATGACAGTTCTGCGATAACAGGCCAAACCTACGTGGTGGATGGTGGATCGGTGTAAGCCCCCCGGAAAATCATTTTTTCCTGTCGTGTTCCTTGGCAGCCCGCGCGGCCGCACGTTCTTGCAGCGCCAGCAACGCAACCCGAAGCATTTCATCTGAGGGCGCGGGCTTGCCCGTCCAGATTTCGAATTGCCGCGCCGCCTGGTGAACGAACATTTCGATGCCGGGAATTACTTGCGCGCCGCGCTCCCGGGCTAATCGCAGAAGCCGGGTTTCGGGGGGATCGTAGATCATGTCGAAGACAAAGCGGGCATTGATCTCTTTTGCTTCGAGTGGAGACTCGCGCGTGTTGCCCATACCCACCGGGGTGGCGTTGATGATCACGTCGAAAGTGAACTTCTTGAGGTCGGCGCGCTTCAGCATGCGGGCGTGGGCCGAGCGCGCCAATTTCTGCGCCGGGGCTACGCTGCGATTGAGGATGTAGACTTCTGCGCCACGTTCCTTGAGTCCATACACCGCAGCGCGGGCTGCGCCGCCCGCGCCGAGGACCAATATTTTCGCTTTCTCGAGTGAAATGCGTTGCTCCAGCGGCCGTATGACGCCTGCGGCGTCAGTGTTGAAGCCATAGAGCTTTCCGTCCTGCGCCCTGACCACCGTGTTGCACGCCCCGATTTTCGCGCTGTGGGAGTCGGTGTTGTCGAGATACTTAAGAATCGCCTCCTTGTACGGCATGGTGATCGAAAGACCATGAATCGGAATCTCTCGGACGCACGCCAGCAAGTCTTTAAGCGCCCTGGCATGGAGCGCAACATAAACTCCGTTCACGTTCTCTCGACGAAGGGCTGTGTTCATGATCACAGGAGAGAGCGAATGTGAGACCGGATCTCCGGCCACGCCGTAAACACGCGTGGCCGCGTCTACCTGCTCAATGCGGTAGGTACTGCGAAGATCCTGAGCGGTCATCTGGCCGGGAGCGGTTTTTTCATCCGGGCTCAGCGCGCCAAATGTGAAGACACTGCCCGCGCGTACTCCCAGCACGCGGCTGATGATGCCCTGTTCGCCCATGCAAATTCCAATCAGGGAGTAGCGGTCACCATACTTCTCCAGGAACTTCATCATGGTGACGTTGTCGTAGAGAGTGGTGGCGGTGGTGACAATTTTGTAGAAGTCGGCCGGGATCGAAGCCATCTTTTCCAATGTTTCATCCAGCCGCTTAGTCCCCCGGAAATCGTGATAAGAAATGATGAGCGCCGAACCGTTGCGCAGGCGGTCGAGCTGATCCGGTTTGCATTTCGAGGCGCTTTGCAGCTCCAGATCGAGCAACTGGCAGCCCGAAGCCGCGGCTTTGTTTAGAATCCGCAGCTCCGAGGCCAGGGACCCGCGAAACTTGCCGCCGCTTGCGACCCGCCTGCAAGTCCCAACGGCCACGACGTGGGGGTGATATTCCGTGAAGCGGCGCAACTTCGGGAGGGCCGAGGCAGGCTGGGAAAGATAGTCTAACCTGAACTCCAGAAAGGGGTTATCGCGAACCATGGCCTCGGCTTTGGTAATCATATCGGAGGCGTCGGTCCCGGTTACTGGAATGCAAACTCGCGGAAGCCGCAACGGGAGCAGTCGGGAAACGAAGTTTTTCGCGGCGACGTTCATGGGGGTGAACGAAGTCGGGATATTACAGGCGACCACCCATTCATGCAACAAAGTATTAATAATTCAAGCCTTAAAAACTTTTAGCGTATCTCTGAATACACCAGCGTAACCTTGACCCTCCTTACCTCGCGGGTTACTGTCCGTGAAAGCATCCATTTATTGTTGGGAAGCGGAGGGCACCGAGCCTGGGCCCGATTTTTGGAGGTAACATGAAGAAAACAGGGTTGTTGTTGCTGTCGCTATGCCTGGCTGCAGCGGCGGCAGCACAGGACGCAGGTTCTGAACCTGCAGCCCCGGAAGCGCCGCAGGGAACGATTTCAACCGCGGTGAACTTTCCCATTGAGCGGGTTGAGACCCCTTCGGCCGCCGATCTTTATTGCGCCGGCTTCGTGAACAAGCAGCTCTTACCGAACGCCAACTTCGTGGCCGGCGGACTGAACACCCCCAACACGACGAAGTTCATCAACCAGGACATGATCTATGTGATGGGGCACGGTTATCAGACGGGACAGGTGTACTCGGTTGTCCGCGAGCTTCGGGACCCGAACCGCTTCGAGATGTATGACGGCCAGCACGCCATGGTGCAGGCCATGGGACAGCCCTACGCCGACCTCGGCCGCGTCAGGATTGTGGACACCCGGCACAAAGCGGCGATCGCTTATGTTGAGTTCAGCTGCGAACCAATTGACCCGGGCGATATTCTGATTCCGTTTACGGAGAGGCCTGCGATTTCTTACCATCCTCCGTTGAAATTTGACCGCTTTGCACCTGCCAACCACGGCGTGAGCGGCCGCATTGTTTTGGCCAAGGACTTTGATTCGCAGCTAGGCACAGGGGCCAAGGTTTATATGAACGTAGGCTCAAACCAGGGCGTGAAGGTGGGCGATTATTTCCGCGCGGTGCGGCCATATACGTATGATCTTCATGACCCGGTAGATTCTCTCTCTTTCGCTGCATACGACGTGGTCGAAGATACGCAAAGAAGGCCACCTTCCCTCGAGTCGCACTTATTCCGGGGAACGGACGGGCCGGTGATTCACGTGGCTGATCTTCCCCGCCGCTCGGTGGGCGAACTCGTGGTGCTGAGCATCACTCCTACGACCGCGACCGGAATGATTGTTTTTGCCCTGGAAGATGTCCACATTGGCGATGGGGTTGAGATCGATCAGCAGTAACGGGTGGAGTAAGGCAGTTTTCGCGGGGAGCGCCAATGGCGCTCCCCGATTTCTTTCTAGGTCCTGTCGCCAAAGACTTCGGCTGTGAACGCCTGCAATGTCGCGCCGTGCTTCCACGCATCCGCGGGCAAGCCGGCTTTGCGGCACGTTTCCTGTAGAAAAGTGAACCGGTCCCAGCCATGTTCGACAGCGACCTGTGGCAGGAGGAGTCCGCGATGGCCCGCCTGTGCGACCACGAGGCCGTGACGTCCCACTTCTACTTCTTCCGGCCGGATAGGAAACAATAGCGACAAGATGCTCAATGAGATGTCAATGACGGCCGCTTCTTCGCGCGTGATCGGGGCAAAACGGGGATCATCGAAGGCGGCGGCTCGGGCCGTCTCGGCCACGGTGCGATACAGAGGTTTCGCGGGCAAGACATAGCCAACGCAGCCGCGCAATCCTCCACGGCAATAAATGGTTGTGAATGCGCCCCTTGGTTCGGCCAGACGGGGCGAAAGCGGGTCAAGGGACATTTCACGTTGATCAAAGACCGCCTCGATGGATTGATGCGCCACGCGCAGCAGGAAATTCCGCTCCTGAGCTGAAAAGTCACCTTCTGCCCGGTCAGGGGCCGGGTTTGTCCGGGGTAACGAGGGGACTTCAGGTGATGGCGACATCGCGCTTCCTCCGTCGGCTCAGGACGAAAGCACGGTGGCGGCGTTTCACAGCCCGCCGGTCGATTTTCGACCAAAAGGCGGCGAAGTAATCTATCGCCGACACGAAAGACAGAAAAACCATAAAATAAATCGCGGTCATCGCGATGTAGTGGACGGGAAAGACGTAATTACCGTAAACCGGCCACTGTTTCCAGCGGTGCTCCAGAATTACGGCCACTACCGAGACAATCTGCACCACCATCTTGAACTTGCCCAGGTCACTGGCCTCAATTGCAAGGCCTTCGGAGGCGGCGATGGAGCGTAATCCGCTTACCAGGAACTCGCGCGCGATGATCACCACCGCGATCCAGGCAGGCACCAAACTGGGGTTGAACTGCACGAGCACAACAAAGGCCGCGGCAATGAGGAGTTTATCGGCCAGCGGATCGAGCAGCATCCCCATAGTGGTGATTTGTCCTCGCCGCCGTGCCAGATAGCCATCAATTCCATCCGTGATCGACGCGGCAATGAAAACTGCCGAAGCCAGAATTTCCTGTTCTCCGTCGGTGCCGCGGAAGCGGCTGCTGGAAAGGATCCAGATCAGCAGGGGAATGCTGAGGATGCGGATGAGCGTGATGGAGTTGGGCAGATTCACGCCGGAAACCGAAGCGTGCAGGGACTCAAGGCCAGGACACGCAACAGGGCGATTATCCATCACTTCGAAGCGGGAAAGCAATGCGCAACGGTACTATGCCTTAGCCCAGAAAATGCGGCCTTTCGAGCTAGGCGGCACTCGTGCCGGGGCTGCCGAGAGATTTCAACAGATTCATTCCAGTCTCGAGCAAACTCTCATGCTGAGGAACCTGCCGGCTCGCGTTTGCGGTTTATTTTTGTTTGGCGATGATCAAGTCCTTGATTTTGTTGTAAGTGGCTTGCGGGATAATCTTCTTGCGAACCAAGTCAGTCTTTGCTTTGTAGGGGCGGCCGTCGATGATTTTCTGGGAGTAGGCTGCGCCGATCCCCGGCAGGGCGTCGAGCTGGTCCTTGGTCGCGGAGTTGATATCCAGCAACTTTGCTTTGGCAGCGCCCATCGTCTGGGCAGAGGCGCTCGGAGCTTGCATGCCAGAGGACTGCGCCAGACTCTGGTATGCCACGCCCCCGAATAAGGTGAAAACACAAAGCGCGACAAGAAGGCGGATCGAATTCTTAATCATAGTTCCTCCTCAAGTTAGTTCTGCCGGTTCAATCTCGGTGAGCCGGCTTGTATCCCGCTTTCCTGGCTTCGTCTTCGGTCATGAAACTGCCGTTCTTGGTTTTGCCGTACCAGCGACCGCTCTTGTGGTAAACCCCAGAGTTCAAATTTACCCAGACCTTGCCAGCAGCTTTGGCGGCGGCGATTTCGGCTTGAGAAGGCGGCTTTGTAGATTCGGTTTTCGAGCTTGAGGCGGGCGGCGCGTTTGCTGCGTCATTCGATTTCGTTTGTGCAGGTGCTAAAGCTGGGGCCCAGCAAGCACCGACGAGCAGGCAGAGCGTCAGAAATTTGATCCGGGTTTTGCGCATGTCTACCGACAACTTCACGCGTATATCCCGCGCTGGCGGATGGTGTAGGCCACGCGGTCGATGGCCAGCATGTAAGCCGCGATGCGATTATTGACGCCATGAGTTTCGGAGTAGCGCACCACGTCTTCGAAGGCGGTCTTCATGATGTGCTCGAGCTGCTCGTTGACGACTGACTCTTTCCAGAAATATCCCTGGCGGTCCTGGACCCACTCAAAATAGGAAGTAGTGACGCCGCCCGCATTACACAAAATATCCGGAATCACGAAAACATGCTTGTCAGCGAGAATTTCATCGGCGGACGCGGTCGTAGGCCCATTGGCCCCTTCCGCCAGGATTCTGCATTTCACGCGATCAGCGTTGCGGCTGGTGATCTGGTTTTCTGTCGCGGCGGGAATGAGGATTTCGCAATCCGATACCAGAAGTTCAGCAGCATCGGCCGGCTCAGCTTCCGGGAAACCGAGAATGCCGCCGTGGCGCTGACGGTACTCCCATAGAGCTTCGATGTGGATGCCGTTGAGGTTATATAGGCCGCCCGTCACCTCGGCGATGCCGATGATCTTGTAGCCTGCGTCCGCCATGAGGCGTGCGGCATTTGAGCCCACATTCCCGAAACCTTGCACAATCACACGGCTCGAGTGGCGGGACAATCCCAACTTCTTCACCGCTTCGTCGCAAACGATCATGATGCCGCGGCCGGTGGCTTCGCGGCGTCCGCGTGAGCCGCCGATGTTGATTGGCTTACCGGTCACAACGGCGGTCACAGTCTGGCGCATATGCATGGAGTAGGTGTCCATCATCCAGGCCATGACTTGTTCGTTGGTGTTGACGTCAGGAGCGGGAACGTCTTTTTCGGGGCCGATGAAGTCGACCAGTTCCGCGGTGTAGCGGCGGGTCATGCGCTCGAGTTCGCCCATGGACATCTTGTGCGGATCGCAAATTACGCCGCCCTTGGCGCCCCCGAATGGAATGTTGACGACCGCGCACTTCCAGGTCATCCAGCTGGCCAGAGCGCGCACTTCATCGAGAGTAACGTCAGGCGCATAGCGAATGCCGCCCTTGGCAGGACCGCGGGCGATCGAGTGCTGGACCCGAAAACCCGTAAAAACTTCCAATTGCCCATTGTCCATTGCGACAGGGATGTGCAGGATGATCTCCCGGTTGGGATATCGCAATACCTTCCATAGGCCTTCGTCCAGATTCAGTTTATGCGCCGCCAGGTCGAAGCGGGCGGCTTGCGCCTCCCACGGGTTAATTTCCTGTTCGAGTGTCACGGTCTTAGTGGCCATGGAAGGTCTCCGGTTTTACGGCATGCGCTGGCTTGGGCCGCCAAAGACCGCCGCCGATGTGTCAGGCAAGGTGGACAAGCGGTTGAAGTATAAGCAGTTTGAGGTTAGTAGGCAAGCTGCACATCGGGCACGAAAAGAGACGATCTTCTCTCTTGTAAGCGGCGGTCGCGCTAGTAAAATGAGCTTGGGAAAGTTACTTCGGAGGGCATTAGGCATGGGTAGCAAGTCGTTGATGGAAAATATAGTTGTCCTGATCCTGCTAGGCATCCTTGCCGGGGCGATCGGCGGGTTGGGAGTCGGGCTGATTACTTCGCGCGTGTCCAGCACGACAGTTTCAAACAGTCGCTAGCTTGACATTCCCCCCCAAATCGGATTCTTCCACTTCTTCTTCTCTCTCTCTGCGGATAGAGGCTGAGTCTCTGTGTGCGATACTGGAAACTGTGGCTTCTGCAGACCCCAAGTCAGTCAAAGTCAATCTGACGACCGGCTCGGGCGTGGACATCGAATGGAAAGATGGGCATCGCTCGCACTACTCATTTGCCTTTCTGCGCGATGCCTGCCCATGCGCTCTGTGCGAGGACGAGCGCGGCAGAACCGGCCGCAAGCCGGGCGAGCGGCCAAAACTGGCGCCGGGAGCTTTACCCATGTTCAAGGAGGCGGCCAAGCCATTGTCGGCTGAGGGCGTGGGCAAGTACGCGATTAAATTTCACTGGAACGACGGGCATGAGTTGGGAATTTATTCGTGGCAGTTTTTGAGGGACGTGTGTCCGTGCGAGGAGTGCAAGGCGGCGGCAACAGCGACCAGAGCGGGATGATCTTAGACAACAATGGCCCCAATTTCCTGGGCCATTCTAGTTCTTAGGATTCGGCACAGCACCCTGCGACAGCTTTAGTATAAAAGACCAAGGCGCCGAGTCAAGGTTACTTTTATAGGGAGCTTATCCCTGGTTTGCCCCCCACAGAACCATCGCTCCACCAATACCGAGCGTGGACCCGGCGGGATTCGAACCCGCATCTGCGACCGTCGCAGGGTGCTGTGTTTCCGTTACACCACGGGCCCAGAGCAAGTCTATTGAGCAGCGGTTGCGCAAATCACGGTCGCAGGTCACAAGCGAGGCCGGGAACGTTCCAAACTGGGAAAGAACATCTTCTTGTAAACTGAAATCATCGACTCCGGAGCCACCCCCGCATTGTCTTTTTTAGATCAACTCAACCCGCAACAGCGTGAGGCCGTCGAGACCACTGAAGGCCCGCTCCTTATTCTTGCGGGCGCGGGCAGCGGCAAGACGCGCGTGATCACGTACCGCATCGCCTATCTGATCGAGCAGCTGGGCGTGATGCCGGAATCCATTCTGGCGATGACGTTCACCAACAAAGCCGCGGCAGAAATGGTGGAGCGGGTGGACAAGCTGGTGGGCGGGCTGAGCATCGCCAAGCCCGCAATCTCAACGTTCCATTCTTTCTGCGTGCGCGTGCTGCGGCGCGATGTTGAGGCTCTGCGAATTCCTTCGACCACGCCGGGCCAGCCCGCGATTGGGCATACGAAAAATTTCGTGATCTATGACGAAGGAGATCAGCAGCAGGTAGTCAAGTCGGTCATGCGACGGCTTGGGCTCGACGACAAGCAACTTACTCCGGCAACGGTGCTCTCGCGGATTTCGTGGGCCAAGAACCACATACTCGATGCGCAGGAAGTGTATTTGCAGTCGGGCGATCCCAAAACTGAACGCATTGCTCATATTTACGAGGAATATCGAAAAGAGCTGCGCAAGGCCAATGCGTTTGACTTCGACGACCTGCTGCTTGAGACAGTGCGACTGCTGAAGGCTGCGCCGGAAGTTCGCGACTACTACAACCGGCGCTACCAATACATTCTCGTTGATGAATACCAGGACACGAACCGTCCGCAATATGAGCTGATGCGGCTGCTGGCGGGAACACGGCACAACGTGTGCGCGGTGGGCGATGAAGACCAGTCGATTTACTCCTGGCGAGGAGCTGATATTCGAAACATTCTTGAGTTCGAGCAGGATTTTCCCGAAGCGAAGATCATCCGCCTGGAACAGAATTACCGCTCGACGCAGAACATCTTGCAAGCGGCGTCCGCGGTAGTGTCGAACAATGTGCGGCGTAAAGGAAAGAATCTGTGGACCTCGCGCAAGGGCGGGGCGAGGATCGGTTACTACGAAGCGCCGGATGGAGAGAACGAGGCCCTGTTTGCCGCGGACTGGGTTGCGCGCTATCTCCGCGAAGCTGTCGAGAACGGAGAGACCGGCCGCGCCGCCGTGCTTTATCGCACGAATTCGCAATCGCGGTTGTTTGAAGAGGCCATGCGGCGGTATCAGCTCAAATATCACGTGGTGGGCGGATTCTCGTTTTACGAACGCGCCGAGATCAAAGACATGATCTCGTACTTGAAGGTCATCCAGAATCCCGATGACTCGATTTCGCTGCTGCGGGTGATTAATACTCCGGCACGAGGAATCGGCAAGACTACGATCGAAACGCTCGAGCGTATCGCCCTGGAAACCGGGCGTTCGCTTCGGGGGGCGATCGAAGAAGCGATTCGCCGGCAGCTTCTGCCGCAGCGGGCGCTGGCGGCATTGAAGAATTTCCGCGAGTTGATTGAAGACGCGCGGGCCATGCTGGCGGGGAAGCTCGTCGAACGATTGGAGCGAACCGCTCAAGTCGAAGAGCCGGAGGAACCAGCTGCGGCTGAGGCCGATGAGCAGATCGCGTTCGACCCAAATGCCTTTGACTTTGGCGCGGCAGAAGAAAGCCCGGACGAACCGGCGGCCGATAGCCCCGCTCCCTTCCGCGTGCCGGGTGAGGTGGCCACGACCGCTGAACTGCTCAAGTTCCTCATTGACCGCACCGGGTATATCAAACAACTCGAAGAAGAGGATTCCCCCGAGGCGTATTCGCGGGTCGAGAACCTGCACGAATTGGTCAACGCGGCGATGGATTCGCGTGACCGCGGCGAGACGCTCGATCATTTTCTTGATCATGCGGCGCTGGTCAGCGATGCCGATGCCTATGACGAGCGCGCTCAGATCACGCTCATGACGTTGCACGCCGCGAAAGGGCTCGAGTTTCCGCTGGTATTTCTCTGTGGGCTGGAAGAAGGCTTGTTTCCGCACTCACGAACATTTTTGAATCCGGATGACGTAGAAGAAGAGCGGCGGCTTTGCTACGTGGGCATGACGCGGGCCATGAACACTCTGGTGCTTACTCGGGCTGCTTATCGCCGGCGGTATGGCACTGATCTACCGGAAGCGAGCGTGGCTTCGCGGTTTCTGGAGGAAGTCCCGGCGGAGTTGCTGGAGGATTTGGGATCGCCACGGAGAGCGACCGCGCGGGCAGGAGTGTCCGCACCACACGTTTCCGCGGCACCCATCTCCGGACAGCCCAGCCATTATGCGTACGAGGATGAAGATCAGAGCCTGAGCTGGGCCACAGCGCGGAGCAAACGCGAAACTTATTCCGGACCAAAATACAATTCGATCGACAATATTGCTGAGTTTTTTGCCTCGCGGGGCAGGAAGTTTAATCTGCCAAAACCGCCGGTTGAAGAGCCCAAAGGCCGGCGCGGTTTCAGGCCGGGACAGAAGGTACGGCATCCGAAATATGGCGAAGGCACGGTCTACCAACGCGAAGGAGAAGGCGAAGAAGCCAAGATTACGGTACAATTCCCCCGCTTCGGATTGAAGAAGCTGGTGGAGAAGTATGCGCAGTTGGAGAGAGCTTAAGGACAGTTTGGTAATTTGTAATTGGTAATTCGTGATTTCGTAAGAGGTCAATTACCAATCACTAAATTTCAAATTCATAGGAAGCATTCATGGCAAATACAGCATCGTTGAGCAGGGATGAACGCAAGAAAGCAAAACGCGCGGCGCGGAAAAAGCACAAGCTCGAGCATCCGCTCAAACCGCGGGAGTACGCGCGCGGGTCGAAGAAACGCAAAGTGAAGAAGATGGTGCGTGGACAGGCGAAGCGGTAGACATTGGTAACCCCCACCCTTCGAACACCGCGAAGGGTGGGGCAGCCGGGCTAGTTTTGTGAATCCCACCCCTTGAACACCCAAAGGGCGGGGCGGCCGTGCGGGGATCGCACTGCCTTTGCACGGGCGAGGCGCCCGTGCCCACACAGCCTGATCTCAGGAGGCTCGTAACTTTTGGCACAACCGCCCAGCGAAACCACCGCCACAGTGCGAACCTCTGAGAATCAGCTCTTCTGCTGCAAGTCCATCGACAAGCTGATCGCGGAATCGGAAGTCCCAGGCCAACGTCTGCAAAAGAGCCTCGGGCCCTGGTCGCTGACGGCGCTGGGCATTGGAGCGATCATTGGCTCAGGAATCTTCGTCCTGACTGGTACCGCCGCGGCGGGCGAATATTTTCAGGCTCCATCCATTCTGCACGCGCAGGTTCTGGACATCATCGTGAACTTTTTGCGCGGTGGAGGAACAGCGAGCGTACTGATGCATGGGCGCCCGCCGGCTGGGCCGTCGATTGCGATTTCTTTTTTTCTGGTTGCGATCGCCTGTAGTTTTGCCGGATTGTGCTACGCCGAGCTGGCGTCAATGATCCCGATAGCGGGTAGCGCGTACACGTATTCTTACGCAACGCTGGGCGAAATTTTCGCCTGGATCATTGGCTGGGACTTGATTCTGGAATATGTGGTCAGCAATGTAGTCGTGGCCATTGGATTCAGCGCTTACTCGAAGGCGCAACTGGCCTCGTTCGGGCTCAATCTGCCGGACCGATGGTCAACGCCGGTCTGGGAATCCGGCCACTGGACCGGTTCTTACTTCAACATTCCAGCCTTTCTCATCATTTTTATTCTTACTGTTTTGCTGGTGCGCGGCATTCGCGAGTCGGCCGAAGCAAATAATGTGATGGTTGCCATTAAGATCGGCGCCATTCTTATTTTCCTGGTGGTAGGCGGGGCACTGGTGCATCCGGGGAACTGGAAGCCGTTCGCGCCTTCTGGGTTCGGAGGTATCGTCACCGGCGGCGCTATTGTCTTTTTCACCTACATCGGTTTTGACTCGGTTTCAACCGCGGCGGAGGAGGCACGCGATCCGCAACGCGATTTGCCAATCGGAATCATCGCGTCTCTCATCGTCTGCACTCTGCTATATGTCGGCGTTTCTGTTGTGCTGCTGGGCATGATGAAGTACACGACTTTCGTCTCCGGCGATGCAGCGGAAGCCCCCGTGGCTTATGCGCTGAAAGCGCTCGGAGCCAGCCGCTGGGCGCAATCGATCATTGTAATCGGCGCGCTCACCGGGATGATTTCATCTCTTCTGGTATTTCAGTATGGCCAGGCGCGTATCTGGTATGCGATGTCGCGCGACCGGCTTTTCCCCGCGCTTTTCTCCAAAGTTCACGCAAAATTCAAGACCCCCCATTATTCCACCTGGATTGCGGGGCTTGCTGTTGGTGTTCCGGCGGGTATTTTTGCTATCAGCGACGCTGCCGATCTTTCCAACATCGGAACGCTGTTTGCCTTTGTTCTGGTTTCGCTGGGCGTGATTATTTTGCGGCGCACTCAACCGGACCGCCCACGCGTCTTTCGAGTGCCGCTGGTGCCATGGTTTCCACTCATCTCGATCGTGCTGTGCGGCGGATTGATGACCGGGCTTACGGTCATTACCTGGTTGAGATTTGTGGTGTGGCTGGGGCTTGGTTTGGTTATCTACGTTTTTTATAGCCGACATCGCAGCGAGTTTGCGAAGTAGATATCAGCCCCTTCGCTTGACACGCAGGGCAGGCTCGCCCCTCAGAGAATCTTATAAATCTGGCAACTGTTTGGTCAATTCCTCTTCTCGCCAATCTCCCCACAAGAATCTACAATTTGAAGTCATGACGCTGTCGTCGCCCTCAAACTTCATCCGCACGCTGCCCAAGGCCGAACTGCATTTGCATCTGGAGGGTTCAATTGAGCCCGCGACCTTGCTCGAGCTACGGGAAGGGCATGGCGACAGCGGGACACTCACGGAAGTAGAGCAACTCTATCGCTACGAAGATTTCAATGGCTTCCTGATGGCATTTAAGAACGTCACCGAACATCTGCGAACGCCAGAGGACTACGAGCTGACCGCGTACCGCCTGATGCAGAAGCTCAAGGAAGAAAACGTTCTACACGCGGAGGTCTATGTTTCGGTGGGCGTCAGCCTCTGGCGCAAGCAGGATTTCGATTCGATTTTCGAAGGCCTGGAGCGCGGGCGCGAAAGGGGCACGCGCGATTTTGGCATCTCATTGCTTTGGATTTTCGACGCGGTGCGGCAGTTTGGCGTCGAAGAAGCCCGCAAAGTCTTTGAACTCGCGGCACGCTACCGGGATCGCAACGTGATTGCGGTGGGCATTGGCGGGGACGAGCAAAAAGGACCTGCCGAACTTTTTCGTGATGTGTACGCATACGCCGCCGACAGTGGATTGAGACTTACGGCCCATGCGGGCGAGAATGCCGGCCCAGAATCTATTTGGGGAGCACTGAATCTGCGTGCCGAGCGGATTGGTCACGGGCTGAATGCGGGGCAGGATCCGGAACTTGTGGAAGAACTGGCCACCCGCCAAGTTCCGGTTGAGATTTGCATTACCAGCAATCTTCGGACGGGCTGTTGCCGTGCACTTGCCGATCATCCAGTCCGCCGCTACTTCGATCAGGGGTTAATGATTACGCTCAACTCTGACGATCCCGCAATGTTTCAGACATCGCTGGCTCAGGAATATCAACTTGCCCAGGAATCGTTCGGCTTTACAGACGAGCACTTACGGGAGCTGGCCCGCAACTCGTTCGAGGCGTCTTTTCTTCCGGCAGAGAAGAAGCTGGAATTTCTGAATATGTTCGACGCCGCGGCGGCGAGGTGAAATTTGCAATTTGTGGTTGGGCAATCTGAAATCTACAATTTGTCAATCGCGATATGCCTCAGCACATCGGCATAGTAGCTTGCAGTGCAGAGGGAGCGGCGTTGTGCTATCGAACGATTGCACTCGAAGGCGCAGGACTTCTGGGCGAGCACAACCATCCGGAAGTCTCGATGCACAATTATCCGCTGGCCCGGTACATGGACCGCATTTATGCCAATGACTGGCCCGGGGTTGCCGAATTAATGCTTTCTTCCGCGGAAAAGCTGGCCAAAGCCGGGGCCGATTTCTTGATCTGTCCGGATAATACGATTCATCAGGCCTTTGATCTGGTCGAGCATCGTTCGGCCCGTCCGTTTTTGCACATCGTGCAGGAAGTCGCGAACGAAGCTTTGCGTCGAAAATATAAACGCATCGGCATAACCGGCACGCGTTTTCTGATGGAAGGACCGGTTTATCCGGAGAAACTGAAAGCAGCCGGATTGGAGTACCGCATTCCCGGTCCGCAACAGCGCGAAGAGATCGATCGGATCATTATGGACGAACTGGTGAAGGCCCAGTTCTTGCCGCGGTCGCTGGTTTATTTCAAAGAAGTAATTCGGGCCTTTGCCGACGACGGATGCGATGCGGTCGCGCTCGCTTGCACTGAGATTCCGTTGCTGGTTTCGCCCGAGTCATCACCGTTGCCTACGCTGGATTCGACCCGGCTGCTGGCAAAAGCAGCGGTTCGAAAAGCCATGGGGTAATGCCACGGGTTCGCCATTCGACCCTTAAAACGGCCCGGCGGCTGTTGGAGAGATGGCTTTCGCCCTTGGCTTGTGCTTTAATCGAGCCATCATAAGAATGATGCCGTCCAGCCGGACCATCTTGCGCCGCTATGCGATAGCGCTGCACCGGAACTTGCGGGGAGCGCGGTCAGTGGCCCGCGCATTTCTGTCTACGGGCCATCCTTTGTTGGCGCACCTCATTCCCATCCGGCGGTGCAATCTTTCCTGTACTTATTGCAACGAGTTTGACGACTTCTCGCCGCCGGTTCCAACGGAAGCGATGTTTCGCCGGGTGGACAAGCTGGCTGAGCTGGGAACGTCAGTGATCACGATCAGCGGGGGCGAGCCGCTTCTGCATCCGGAGTTGGATGAGATTATTCGGCGCATTCGCAGGCATGGCATGATCGCCGGGCTGATCACCAATGGTTACCTGCTTGTTGCGGAGCGCATTCAACGTCTGAATCGCGCCGGGCTTGAATGGTTGCAGATCTCGATTGATAACGTTGCGCCCGACGAGGTCTCGAAAAAAAGCCTCAAGGTGCTCGACAAGAAGTTACAAAGCCTGGCGGAGCATGCGGATTTTCATGTGAACATCAACTCGGTGGTTGGCGGAGGGTCGCGCAATCCTAAGGACGCGCTGGCGATCGGCAAGCGCGCCATCGAGCTGGGTTTCAGCTCGACGATTGGAATTATTCACGACGGCGACGGCCAGCTGCAGCCGCTGAACGAGGAGGAGCGCCGTATTTATCACGAGATGAAAGCCATGGAAAAGCGGAGCTTTACTCGTGTCAATTCCTTCCAGGAGAACATTGCCCAGAGCAGGCCGAACCAGTGGCGCTGCCGGGCCGGCGCCCGTTATCTTTACATTTGCGAAGACGGGCTGGTGCACTACTGCTCTCAGCAGCGGGGCTATCCCGGGGTCCCTTTGGAGAAATACACTCCAGCCGATCTTCGCCGCGAATATTTTGCAGAAAAGTCCTGCGCCCCGCATTGCACGGTTTCCTGCGTGCACCAGGTTTCTATCTTCGATTCCTGGAGAGCACCGCAATATCCCGCCGCAGGCCCTGCCACGTCTCCATCGCGCGGCCTGGTTCAGATTGAATAGGAATACAGGAACTCTGCCGGTGGTCAATTGCCGTACTTTTCTGCGAGGTATTTCCCGACTTCGGTCTGAAGCTCTCCGTAGTCAGAGTGGATCGTAGCGCGAAGCGCGGCTTCCGTTGAACGTCCCTGGGCCAGCCTTTGCAGAATGCGCGGCAGATCGCTGGTGCCGTAGGTCTCCTGAATATATTGGACCGCGGCAAGCGACTCATCGTAGGCCACAATCGCCTGGATGTTTGAAAAGTTCATGAAGCTGCCTTCAAGGGCGTTGAGCGGAATCTCGCGCTGCGCCTGGAAAAGCTGCGCCAGCGCGCGTCCGTGGGAGGCCAGAGATTTTGGCTCCATGGCCTGCGCGATGCCTTCATTCAACCATTGCGGGCAGCGCCCTGCGGAAAGCTGGTTGACAAAGGAATGGGTGAGTTCGTGTTTCAAAACGCGGGCCAGTTCGGGCGTTACGGTCGTGACCCCCTGAATCGGAATCCGCAGTTTCCCATCATTCACTGCGCCCGCCCAAGAGGGCGACTGCGTGACATCGAAGAAAGCCTGTTCCGTGTAGAGAAACACCGAAATGCTGGCACGCGGCGCTACGCCGAGCGAGCGCACCAAATCGTCGTATTCGGACTCGAGCACCGAAACTAACTGATGGCGGAATGCCTCCGACGACTGCTGGCCTTCATAGTGCAGCGTGAAGTGGCTGCTCTCCCGCTCAGAAAAATCGCTTTCCGCGCCGGCTTCCCTCTCGGCCTTGGCCAGTTGTTCCTGCAAGTTTGCGTTGGGGCGAAGTTCGAGTGAGCGCTTCCAGCTCCGAATCGCGTCCGGAACGTGATCTGTCGCGAATTGCGCATAGCCAAGCATGGCCAGGGTGTCAGGTGAGTTCGGGGCGACGCGCGCAGCGTGCTCGGCATAATGCAAGGCTTCCGAAGGATTGCCCATGCGCAGCAACAACGCCGCATAGTAATTCAAGATGCCTGGATTGTCCGGCCCGAAGCGAACCGCGGCTTTGAAATAGGTTTGCGCCTGGTTGAGGTTGCCCTTCTCAAATTCATGTTTGGCGGCGATCAAATAGCCGGTGGCGGTGGTGTCATCGTCGCCCTTTTGCTCGAGAGTTGTCAAAGCGTTGGGATCCACGCGACCGTCGACGATGATCTGATCAGTCAAGACGTTTTCGTTTTTGATGTTTCCCTGCTGAACAAAATGTGCTGCCTCATCCAGGTCCACTCCGCTTGGGGCGCCGGACGAGTATTCCGGCGGTGTGCCTCCGGCTTCGACTCGCTCTACGATGGATTTAGGAAGGGCGTAGGAGTCTTCTCCAACGTCATACTCGATATGATTGCCGTTCTCGCGGACATGATCGGCCCAGATCGTGCGGCCGTTCTTGAGATGGATTACTTCGGCCTGGATGCTCGCGACAGGCATGACGAGCGGTGCCAAGCTGAGAGACAATAGAAGAGAGATGGGCCGGGTACGCACAGAGAGAAATTTTAGCAACGGGGCGAAAGTGCTCTAAATGACCAAGGTAATCACACGGATTCGAGACTGCAGTTTATTGGCCGCGGCTTTGCTGCTCACGACCGGATGGGCCGAAGGCCAAAACGGTGTCCAAGCCAACGGCATCCCTAATTCCTCCCCGGCAGCAGCTACCGCTCAGCTGAGTTCTGCAGCGGAGCTTTACCAGCAGTTGCGGACAGTTGGCCTGGACAGTACCCGGGTTTTCCGCATTCGGGACGCAAACTTCGATCGCGGCGGATGCCACTTCAGCCTGGATACGGGAACCATTGCGTTTACTCAGGAGATCGCTGGACGAATCACCGGCGCATTCTTTGAGGGAGAAGGTGAAATTTTACTTTCGCCTCCTTCTCAGGTGGAACGCAGGTCCTTGGCTCTTTTCACCGGGGCCGCCATTCTGGAGGAAAGCTTCGGCAGCGCGTACTTCCGTTTTGATGACAATACCTTTTCCGAGTTGCAACCTGCGCTCAGTCCGGCGGACGACCCTAAGGAATTTGTCTCCCAGTGGAATGAAACCGCTCAAGACCTGGCGCAAATCGACAGTTTGCCGTTGCTTGTAAATTTCAGCCGCTATCTTTCCACTGCGGATCCGCGGGAAAGAACTTCTCAACCTGAATCACCTGAGGGCCACTTATTTCATGCGCGGCTCCAGGGACGAAAGCTTGGATCGTTTGACGTTTTTTTCGATGCCACGGCGAAGGAGCCACTCTGGGTTGGGCAGGCCAAAAATGCGGAGGGCGAGAGCTTTTACGACGTGTGGACGGCATCTTTCCCAAGCGACACGAAGGAGAGCGCCGACAGTTTGCCCAAGGGCTTGACCGGACAGAGTGACTCGGAAGCAATTGACGTCACAAACTACAAAATTCGCGCGACCGTCAAACCGCCTTTGGAGCTTGATGCGGAAGCCTGGCTGCAAATGCAAGTTCGCCAGGGCGGAGAACGGGCATTATTGTTCGAGCTGTCACGGGCTCTTGTGGTCAAACAAGTAGAGGCGGATGGCGTTGCTGTCGAATTTATCCATAATCCGGCGCTCGAGGGCACGCAGCTGGCGCGCCGGGGCAACGATCTCATCGCCGTTGTGTTTCCTCACTTCCTACACAGGGGAGAAAAAATAAATTTGCACTTTACCTACGGTGGCGACGTGCTATCGGAGGCGGGATACGGGCTGCTCTACGTGGGAGCTCGTGGCACCTGGTATCCCAATCGCGGGTTGCAGATGTCGAATTACGATCTGGAGTTTCACTTTCCCGCGGGCTGGACGCTGGTTGCGACCGGAAGGCGCGTACCAGTTGCACCCGACGAAACGGAAAAAAGCAAAACCACGGCAAATTTCGGTGAGCAGGTCACGAGGTGGGTCTCGGAACGTCCCATACCTGTTGCCGGATTTAATCTGGGCAAATATTCGCGGGCGACGGCCCGTGCCGGGGACGTTACGGTAGAAGTCTACGCCACATCAGGTGTGGAACGTTCTTTTCCGGCCGAGGACGACAGAACTGCTTCGCCCACTGACACGGGCCTACCTTCAGTTTTCCGCCGCAAGCTGGAAACGATGATCGTGCTACCCTCCCAGCCTTCGCCGGCAAGCAACGCCCAGAGTGTTGCAGATGTCTCGGCCCGGGCTATTAATTTCTTTGCCCGGAGCTTCGGCCCGTACCCCTACTCCAGCCTGTCCTTGACCCAAATGCCTGGAAACACAAGCCAGGGATGGCCGTCCTTGATTTTCCTTTCAAGTCTTTCGTTCCTGACCAGTGAGGAGCAGTCGCGGATGCGCATATCGCAAGCCGAGCGGATTCTGAACGGCACCGTAGTCGCCCATGAAACCGCTCACCAGTGGTGGGGTGATTTGCTGATGTGGAAAAGTTACCGCGATCAGTGGCTGGTCGAAGCTCTGGCAAATTTCAGTGCGTTGATGCTCCTTGAGTCTCAGGATCCAGCTAAGTTTCATACCGTGCTTGAGCGATATCACGACGATCTGCTCGCCAAGAACAAAGATGGGGTTTTGCTGGCAGATGCTGGTCCGGTCACTCTGGGAATCCGGCTGACCAGTTCGCATTTTCCGGCAGGTTACGAGGCCATCAGTTATGGGCGAGGCACCTGGCTAATGTACATGCTTCGCAACATGATGCGTGACGGGGCGCGGAAAAGATTCTCGCCAGCGGATGGCCGAGTCGAGGATGAACCCTTCATGCATGCTCTTCGAAGCCTGAGAGAACGTTATCAGGGCAAAGGCATCAGCACGCGCGAAATGTTGAAGGTATTCGAAGAAGAATTGCCGCCTTCAGTGTGGTACGGAGGACGAAAATCGCTGGACTGGTTTTATGATGGATGGGTCAACGGCACCGCGATCCCTCGCCTGCAATTGGAGAACGTAAAATACGCCGACAAGACGAATGGCGTGTCAATCAGCGGCAACATCCTACAGCAGGATGCACCGGATGACCTGGTCACTGCCGTGCCGGTATATGCTTCGCTTGGAGTAAAATCTGTTTTCCTGGGAATTGTCTTCGCCGATGGGCCGGAAACGGCTTTCCGCCTATCTGCACCGGCAGGCGCACGCAAAATCGTATTGGACCCCTTCCACAGCGTGCTGGCTCGGTGACTTGGCCGCCAGCTTTGTCATTCTTTTCCCAAAAAATGTTTTTCCCGAAATGCCTTTGATTTTCCCGAAGTGACTGTCTTTTTGGAATCGGAAAGCGATTCGAACGTACTCCAGGGACTCTAAATCACGCAAATGCAACGGCCGGAGGCCACGACGAATGCGGACGAATATTGGCAGGATGGATGCATATGCGATAGGCCGTGGACGTGGAAAATGCCAAGCCTGGGGTCGGCAGTGAATTCACGCAGGCAGTCTTTTCCTCCGCCACCCATAGCGGGTGTGAAATCCCTCAAACCATCCTTCTCGTAGAAGACGAGGCCCGCGTGCGGAAGGTCACGCGGCAGGTTCTCGAGGCGGCAGGTTATCACGTCCTCGAAGCACGAACGGCCTCGGACGCCGTGAGGATGGCCGCTCACCAGCAAACACGGCTGAAGATCTTAATTACCGATGTCGTCTTGCCAGATGGAAATGGTCTTGATCTGGCAGCTGAACTCTCCGTCGAGGTTCCCTGGTTGAAAACTGTCTTCATCTCCGGTTATCCGGAGAATGTTCTGACTCGAAGTGCGCCAAGATCTGCGCGCAGCTGCTACCTGGCCAAGCCCTTCTCGGGAGATTCTCTCATCAAGTTAGTCCAGCAGGTGCAGGGAGAAAACTGACACAGATGTACTTCTTGGTTGAAGGTTCACGCCTTGTGACTATAGTGTGTGGCAAGCAAAATCTGTTCCGGGATGTTCGGCAAGCTCACTACTCTCCGCAGAATCCCGCTTTCGGCGCAGGCGCGCGGCATCCCGTAAACGGCGCAACTGGCTTCATCCTGTCCGACTGTCAATCCGCCTTCACGTGCTATGGCTCGCATGCCTTCAAGGCCGTCTGAACCCATGCCGGTCATGATGACTCCCATCGCTTGCGAGCGGAATACTTCGGCCACCGAGCGCATCATGACATCTACCGAGGGTGTATGCAGCGTGTGTTCAGGTGTGAGCGACAAACGGATCACAGCCTGACGCGGCGTTTGGCGATGGACAGTCATGTGCTTTCCTGCCGGTGCGATGTACACCACGCCAGGCTTGATGACGTCGTCGTTCGCGGCCTCACGGACATTTACATGGCACAGGTCATTCAGACGATGAGCAAACGGACCGGTAAAGCCCACGGGCATGTGCTGAACGATGAGGACGCCGACCGGCAAATCGGCAGGCAGGAGTGGCAGAATCTCCTGCAAAGCTTTTGGGCCGCCCGTGGAAGTGCCGAGCGCCACGATGGTCGGGGTAATGTTGCTGGCCCGCTCGATCTGTGTTTTTTCCCGGACGGGGGCCGGTCGCTTTGTCTGCGCCTTTGGCCGCCGCCTAAAGCATTCCGCCGCCGCTTTGATCTTTGTGATCAGGTCCTCGCGGATTTTAATAATGTCGAGGGCCACGAAGGAATTTTGCTTGGGCACGTAATCGAACGCGCCCAAAGCCAACGCCTCCAGTGTAGTTTCCGCCCCCTCGCGCGTAAGCGAGCTGACCATAATGACGGGGCGAGGAGATTTCTCCATGATTTGTTTCAAGGCCTCGAGCCCGTTCATGCCGGGCATCTCGACGTCGAGGGTCACGACGTCAGGCTGAAGAAAGTCGACTTTCTCGAGCGCTTCGCTGCCGCTCTGGGCGGTTCCACTAACGCGTAGCTCGGGGTCAGATTCGATCAAACGAGTCAATGCCGTGCGCATGAAAGCGCTATCGTCCGCCACCAGGACGCGAACAAGCCGAGAATCGTGATTTCCCGCTGTCATCTCACTGCGTTCCCCGGTAGAGCAGGCTTACCAACTTCTGAACCTCGTCGACGTAGGCTTCAAGTTCAAAGGTAAAGCGGGCCCAATCGAAGTCGCGTAGCTGTGGGCATTCGGCGGCCAGGATCCCGAATCCTGGCTGCTCCAGAAAATCAATTTCGCGGTTCTCCGTGTAGCCGTATCCCAATCCGCTCATCCGGCAAAGCAAGTCGCTAACCGCGATCACAGCGACTAGCGCACGATGGCTGGGAGCACTTTCCGGAGTGTGATGCGCCCCGATAACTTCGGTGAGGTCCGCCGGGAAATGCCAGCGTTGGGCCACGATGCGTCCGCTCTCAGAATGCGTAATGCCCAGCACCTCCAACTCGGCTTCGTGTAGTGGGACATGCCGCTCAGAGGCGGCTTTCATAATCGCGGCGAACTCGCGCGGAGCAACCCACAAATGGGCGATGATGCCAATGTCATGGAGCAGGCCGGCCAGATAGGCTTTGCCTGGATCACTAAATCCGATTTTGCGGGCGAATTGGCGGCCCACCAGAGCGCAACCCAATGAATGTTCCCAGAAAACTACGGGATCGAAAGCGGCTGTTTA
>Ga0335081_10003977_pt1 | contig 23309 bp, 13 predicted proteins | sample Lox_Sample_35_FD_206713 | JGI IMG/M metagenome (GOLD analysis project Ga0335081, IMG submission 206713) | Soil microbial communities from Loxahatchee National Wildlife Refuge, Florida, United States - Lox_Sample_3.5 | ecosystem: Environmental > Terrestrial > Soil > Wetlands | place: USA...
AGAGATTGCCTAGGGACGCTGTAACAGAACCGCCCGGTGCGTCAAACGCTTCGTATAGCCCATCGCCGAAGATCAGCGAGGGATCTGTATGGTCGGGCGTCGGGAAGTTCGGCGTCGTGCGGGTGAAGCTCAGAGAAGTTTCGGAAGTGAATCTGGCGGAGGAGGTGTGCGACCAGGTGAGCACGGCGCTCCGCTGGTGGTCGATATAGACGACCGCGAACGCGGGGTCGATGGCCGTCTGGTCGGGATCCGTCGTAGGCCCTCTCAGATCGTCCCAGGTAAAGCGCGCAAAGAGCTTGTCTCTGGTGGATACGTGGTGATCGACTCGGGCCGAGAACTGGTCGGCATTCGTGACCACTCGGGACGACGTGGCGAATGTGCGCGCGCCGAAAGCTCCGCCAGGATCGTTGGGAAGCGGATAACGGCTGACGATGCGGGCGACTATGGGGTTCACGGGCACGTACAGGCTGTCGCCGGGGAAGGCGGTGGTATCGATGCCGGCGCGTTCGGCCACCGTGGGAACCGGCAACACCTGGGTTGTGTTCAAAACCTGGCGAAAGCCCTGATATTCGACGAAGAACCAGGTCCTGTTCCGGCCATCGTATCGCGGCAGTCTGAGCGGACCGCCGAGCGTGAAGCCGAATTCGTTGCGGCGAAAGGGTGGGATCCGTTGCGGGCTTTCGGGCGTCTGACGGTCGAAGAAGTTGCGGGCGTCCAGCGCCGAATTGCGCAGAAACTCGAAAACCGACCCGTGCCAGTCATTCGTGCCCGCGCGGGTGATGATGTTCGTAAAGCCGGCGGCCCCGCGGCCGATATCGGCGGGCATCCAGCCCGATGACGACTGAATCTCCTGGACCGCATCGACGTTGAAGTTGGACAATGTAGCGCCGCCCATTTCGGGATCGCTGATATCGGCCGCGTCCATCGCAAACACGGCCTCCACGCCGCGCTGGCCGTTCACCGCGAACTGCTGGGTGAAGTTGGTGGTACCGTTGGTGTCGGTCATGGTGCCGGCGGCCAGCAGGAGCAATTGGCTGAAGTCCCGCTTGTTGAGGGGAATCGCCGTCACCGACCGGCTGCTGAGCGTTTCGCCGCCGCTGGCCTCGGTCTGACTGCCCGCTTCCATCCGGATGGAGCCATCCGCGGCCAGAGTGATCTTAGCGACGCCGGCCGGAATCGTGAGCGGTGCGGCAAGACGAAAGGCCCGGTTGCCGAACTGCACCGAGAGCTGATAGGAGCCGCGAGCGAGCGCTCCGAAATGGAACGCTCCGCCCGGCGCCGCTACGGCGGAACAGCGGCCGGCATTCCCCTGCAGCACCAGTTCGGCATTGGCCGCGGCGGCGCCCGAAGCGTCATACACGTTGCCGCTCCACTGGAGAGCAGCCTGATCCTGACCGTAGAGCGTGAACAGAGTCGCGGCCAATGCGGCGCACAGCGGCTTCCATGGCCCCAGCGTCATTGTGACGTGGCCTCCGTCACGGAACTGCTGAATGGGAGCGCAGGGCAACCGCCACCGGTTCGCCGGTCCTGCCATGGGATCCGAGCGCGGACTCGCGGGCTACTCAGCATGAGATAAGTATATCCGTTTATCTTAAATATCAACGAGCGGAGAAGCTCACAAGGCAGGATCCCACAGGATGTTGCGCACGAGATCGGCGTCTCATCCGTGGGCTTCCGTTCATCCGAAATGAGGGCTGCACAGGCCGCCCAACGAACCGCTTAGCGCCGTGGAGCCCAGCCGCCGGTAATGGAGATGGTAAAGCTGCGCCCGGGCATGAGATTCAGCAGGTCGCCTCCGTTGGGCGTAAAGAGCGACGTCGCTGTCGCGCCAACCGCCGGCGTGACTCCAAGCACGCTGTGATGGTTGGCCAGATTGTTCACGGCAAACTGGATCTTGGCCCCGCGGAACCGCGACGAGTTCTTGATCCTGTAGTTGATGAAGAGATTCGTCAGGTCCCATTGACTGATGTTGACGGCCATATCTGCCGGGTACGCCAATTTGGCCCCGTTGATTACGTAGTTCACGTTCCCGTTGTCGTTGTAATACCGGCCAATGATCTTTTCGGTTACACCCACATCCCAGTTGGAATGCGTCCAGAGCGGGTCGAAACCAAAGACATGGTCCGGCGTGTCCTGCACCCACAAGCCGCCGTTCGGGTAGCTCTTGCCCTCCTGGTACTTGGCCGAGGTGAATGACGCGTTGGCGTAGAGGCTGAATCCGTGACCCAAGGCGATATTGCCTTCGGCCTCGACGCCCTTGGTATTGGCGGGACCCACCGGAACATATACCGGTTCCAGCAGGACCAGATCGGTATAGGAGTCGTACGCGTTCTGATAGTGAGTGTAGTAGGCGTCGACATCCAGAGTCCAGCGATTACGCTTGAGCACGGAGCCAACCTCATAGGCCTTGGCGATAGTGGCCTTCGGCAGAGTCGCAACAACGCCTCCGGGTACGTCGAACACCGAACTCGGCGGGAACCGGAAGCCTTCGGCGAAGTGCGCGTACGCGGACCAGACTGACGTCAGGCGATAACGCGCCGCCGCATTCGGCAGCCAGGAAACGTAGTTGGCCGCATGACGCACAAACTGTGCACCGCCTACGCAGATGGGAGCGCCGGTCACGGGATCCTTGGCGGACGTGCCCCCCAGACAACCGACCGTTTTCCCATTGTCCTGATACTGCTGCAGATCAATGGCGTAATCCGAAGGCTTGATGCCAAGCGTGACGACGAGCCTCGGCGTGGGGTCTAACTGAAGTTCCGCGAACGGCTGGAAGGTCTGCTCGATGAAATGCTCGTGGAAGTTGCCCAGCGGAGTGTCTAGTTGCGTGACGGGGTTGGAGGGGATCTGGTAACGATCCGTATAAGCCCAGTCGTACCATAAGCCGGTACGGAAGACCCCCCATTTCATTTCCTTGCTCAGAACTGTCTCGTCCCCGGCGTGCCGGTAACCGTTCAGCTTATCGACGCCGCTCGGGCTGCTGGTTGTGAGGTTGATCGCGAAATTCTTTACGAGAAACTGCTTGTTCCAGTAGCGGGTTGTGTAAAGCTTGTCCTCGAATCTCCAACCGTTGCCGAGATCGGATGAGAAGGCCGCATACTCAAAGTCCGTCTGCACGTGATAGCTCTCATAGCCGTAGTAATAGCCGTCCGGCGTCGTCACCGTGGAGCTGCAAGGAACCGAGATGCCGCCGGACACACAGGGGTACGGATCCATGAGGTAGTTGGCACCGTGCAGCGCAACTGCCGCGCGCGTCGGATTGGTGGTATCTGGCGTATTATTCCAGATATCGACCACACCGCCGTACAGAGTCAGAGTGGTTGTCGGATTGAAGCGGTGCTGAAATTTCCCGTATCCGGCATCGCGCTGCTGATCGTTATAGGTTTGGTAGCCGTCCGACGTCATGGCATTGATGTTGAACAGCACTGCATCGGCCTTTTTCGGCCCGAACAAACCCGAATCAAAATCGAGCGCATATATTCTCGTATTCCACGAGCCCTCGGAGAAGGTGCCGCGAATGTCAGGGTCCGCTTGGAGCTCCGGAGACTTCAAGTCGACGTTCCCGCCAAAGTTGTTGGGACCGAATTGAGAAACCAGACCCGGGCTGCGCACGATATCCGTCGAACTGATCCACTGTGCGGGAAAACTGGCCCACGAATGGTGCGTTCCGTCATTCGTATCCCCGAACGGGATACCGTCAAAGGTTATCCCGTAATTCCCATCAGGGAACCCGCGGAAATAGGACTTACCCTGCCCCAGTCCGATACCGTTCGGATTCAGACTGAAAGAGCCCGGGGCCTGCTCGATGACTTCCGCGAAATCGGCAACGGGCGTCATGAGGTTCTGGATCACGGCGCTGCTGATTTGCGTTTCGGCCGTGATGGTCTCAAGCGAATTTCCCATTGGCGCTAGATCCGCCGCCAGCGATACCGTCGCCTCCACAGACACTGACTGCGAAATGGAGTCGACGAACAGGGTGATCGAGATGTCCTTGGGCGCATTGGCGGAAATCAGCACGTCCCGGCGCGTGTTCAGAGCAAAGCCCGGGAATGTGGTTTCAACGGTGTAGGTGCCGGCGGCAAGACCGCTGGCGGTAAAGCGGCCTTCGGCGTCGGTTATCACGGCCGCGGCCGGGGCGCCGGCGTTATTCTTTACCGCGACACTTGCGGCCGGGATGGGCTTGCCGGCCTGGTCGAGGACGGTTCCGGTGATCGTACCGCTGGACTGTGCTTCGAGTGGGATCTGTCCAGCCGCGAGGACAAGCAGACATAAGCCAAGAGCCGGGACGCACCTGTGGATCGATATAGTTCTCATCTAAGCGCCTCCAAAGCAAAATCCACGACTGTACCGCCTAAAATCCCTCACCGGCGGCGGATTTGCACCGGCAACGGCAAAATCTGGGACACAAAGAGCACAGTGCGAGACCCAGGTTTCACACTTAATACTCTTCTTGGGTTGCGGATTGGGCAAAGAATAGCAATCGAATCCTACAGAGTCATTACAAGAGCATAAATATTTCGCAATTCTGCACCTTGGGGCACAACCAGGGATGAAGATGGACTCCGGCAAACGCGTGGCTTCTGAGGGCCGATGGCTAGACGGTGTTGCTCTGGCGTCAGTTCACTCGCGGCTTGCTCGGAAAGCCGCCGATCAGGAAATTGCCGAGGAACGCGTCAACTCGACTTGATGAGGACCGATCAGACCACTCACCGCCTCGTGGCTGGCGTACCCATTCAGAGGCGGACACCATATAGCTATACAGGCAATCTGTACAGGCAACCTGTATACCTGCTATACTCCTCTTGTGAACGATCCCACGCTGCAGGAGAACTTCGAACTCGCGTCGGCGCTGGCATCCGAGATCCGTGCTATCACCGGCAGACTGAAGCGGTGTATACGCGAGCACGGGGGAAAGCACGATCTCAGGCCGTCGCAGGTTTCTGTTCTTCTGCAACTGGAGAAGGATGGTTCGGCCACTGTTTCCACTCTGGCGCGGGCAGAAGGCGTGCGCCCGCAATCGATGAGCTCTGTGGTCGCACCATTGCAGGAGGCTGGGTTGGTCCAGGGTGCCCCGGATCCGAGCGACGGACGTCAGACTCTGATGTCTCTCACGCCCAAGTGCCTGAAGTGGCTTCGGGACGGCAGGGCCGCAAAACAGGACTGGTTGACGACCACGATCTCGCAGAAGCTTTCCACTCGCGAGCAGGAGAAGCTTCGCGCGGCACTCGAACTGCTGGCGCGACTTATTGAAGAATGACCTGCTTTTCCTCCTCCAGATTCTCTCTCTTCGCAAGCCGCTCTAATTGAGGAAACCATTCCATGCCTCTTACCACCCTCGATCCCGTCACTGCGCTGATCGTCATCGATCTGCAGAAGGGCGTAGCGGATCGCCCCTTTCTTCGTCCCGTGGCGGAGGTCGTCGAGCAGACGCGCACGTTACTGCGTGCATTTCGTAAAGCGGGCCTGCCGGTGGTTTTGGTAAACGTGGCAGCGCGGCCGCCGGGCCGCACCGAACAGGGTCCTCGCAGCGGCATTACCTTCGCCGAAGGGTGGACCGATCTGTTACCGGAGTTGGAACGGCAGCCGGATGACATCGTTGTGACCAAACGAAGCTGGGGCGCCTTTGCGACAACCGACCTCGAAAGCCAGCTTAAGGCGCGAGGCGTCACCCAGGTGGTTGTGACGGGGCTGGTGACCTCCGGCGGCGTGGAAGCGACGGCGCGCCAGGCGTACGAGCAGGGATTCCAGGTGACCCTGGCCCTTGACGCCATGACGGATATCCGCGAAGACGCGCAAAACTACAGCGTCCAGAATGTCTTTCCTCGTCTCGGCGAGACGGGTTCTGCGCAGGAGATCGTTGCCATGCTGGAGAAGAGGGGTGCCGAGGCATGAACTGGATTGATCTTGTGTCGTATTTCGTCGGAGGCATTCTCGCCGCGAACGCCGTCCCACATTATGTCGCCGGCGTGATGGGACGTCCTTTTCAAAGTCCCTTTGGAAAACCGCCTGGCAAGGGACTCTCCTCTTCGCGGGTCAACGTTCTCTGGGGCCTTTTCAACGCGGTTGTAGCGTATCTGCTGGTCGTGCGCGTCGGAGCCTTTCATCTCCGGACGACGAGCCATGTGGTTGCGTTCGGTCTGGGCGTGCTCCTCATCAGCTTGAATTCGGCGCATCACTTCGGCCGGTTCCATGGAGGCAGCACGCCGCGCCCATGAAGAGTCCGATGCTCAGTACCTTCCGTTCCCTGAGGAGCTTTAACTTCCGCTTGTGGACGGCTGGGGCGCTGGTTTCCAATGTCGGCACCTGGATGCAGCGCGTCGCTCAGGACTGGCTCGTGCTGACGCAATTGACACATCATGATGCGTCAGCGCTGGGTATCGCAATGGGGCTGCAGTTTGCCCCGCAACTCCTTCTGCTGCCCTGGACGGGACTGGCTGCGGACCGCCTGAATCAGCGCAAGCTCCTGATGTTCACTCAGGCAACCATGGGCGTACTCGCGCTCGCTCTTGCAGTCCTCACGCTCCTAGGTGTTATCCGGCTTTGGCACGTGTATGTATTCGCCTTCCTATCCGGCTCTGCAGCCGCTCTGGACGCTCCAGTTCGGCAAACGTTCGTAGCGGAGATGGTCGGGGACGGCGACCTTCCCAACGCTGTGGCGCTGAACTCCACCTCCTTCAACGCCGCCCAGATGATAGGTCCCGCGGTTGCCGGTTTACTCATTGCGGGGGTTGGCATCGGATGGGCCTTTCTTCTCAATGGGCTATCGTTCGGAGCTGTGCTCCTTTCGATGTCGCTTTTCCGCCTCTCGGAGCTTCGCACAAGCGCACGGGCGGACAGCACAACGTCTGGATTTCTGGAAGGGCTTCGGTATGTTTGGAGACGCCGTGACCTCAGAGCGATTCTGGTCATGCTGTTCCTGGTCGGCACCTTCGGTCTAAACTTCCCCATCTTCATCGCCACCATGGCGGTGAACGTCTTTCATGTTGACGCACGCGGCTTCGGGCTGCTCTCCTCCATCATGGCCGTAGGCACCCTGGCTGGTGCATTGCTTGCGGCCTCTCAACACAAACCGAGCTTGGCGTTTCTAACAATTGGCGCCGCGGTCTTCGGACTCGGCTGTACGCTGGCCGCACTTGCTCCCGGCTATTGGTGGTTTGCGGCTGCTCTCATGGTGACCGGCGCAGCTGGGCTGACGTTTACCAATGGCACGAATAGCATCATGCAGCTCTCGACGGAACCAGCGATGCGGGGGCGGGTGATGGCCTTACGCGTTGGCATCGCACTGGGGGGAGCTCCGATCGGGGCTCCCACCGTGGGCTGGGTGGCCAACCATTTCGGAGCCCGCTGGGCGCTCGGTATCGGCGCTGCCGCCGGCATCGGCGCTGCTCTGGTCGCGGTCTCTCTGCTGAGCCTCCGCGAAGAACTCGTGTCCGCTTAGGAGTCAGTCCTCATAAGCCGGCTTCTGACTTCGATCTTCGGGAACACATCGAGTTGCCGTGAAACGGACCACAACCAGTCAAAAGTGGGACTCTCTTATGGGTTACACTGACAATGCGCAGCGCGCAGATCGTGTCAACCTCATTTCTGCAGTACGTCGGCTCCAGTTATTCCGAAGAACCTGGAGTGGAGATTTTGTAGCATGGCAAAGCTCGTCTTTGAAATGAATCAGTCCCTGGACGGCTACGTCGACCACCTGGCAATCGGGCCACCCAGTCCCGCGGTCTCTCGTCACTTCATGGAGCGGGCGCGCGGGCTGACGGGTATGGTGTACGGTCGCCGCATGTACGAGGTAATGCGCTATTGGGACGACGACCTGTCGGATTGGGATGCGGAGGACCGCGACTTCGCGGCGGTGTGGCGGAGCCAGCCGAAGTGGGTTGTGTCGCGCTCGTTGAAGTCGGTCGGGCCCAACGCCAGACTGGTCGGGAATGACATCGAGGCGATGATTCGCGGGTTGAAGGCTCAGCTAGCCGGGGAGATTGCAGTTGCCGGGCCAGCTTTGGCAGGAAGCCTGACGGACCTTGGTCTTATTGACGAGTATCGGCTCTACATCCACCCCATCGTGCTTGGTCGCGGCAAGCCATTCTTCGCCGGCCCCCGGCCCCGGCTCCGCCTTGTGAGCAGCGAGCTCGTTGGCGAGGATGTGATTATGCTGACGTACGTTCCGGCGTAGTTGCGCAACTCGCCCGACGAACTGCGCCGATGCCTCAGGTCCGCTTTGGGCGACACTGCGGTCATTCAATCTCTCGCACCGAACCCTCCCAATAAAGACCTCTCTTGAGACGCCAACCACTCTGCCGTATCACGCCCTTATCCACCGACGTTAACGCGACGTGGGTAAGAAGCCCTTTGGGGCAGGTCAGGCCAATGACCACCAGCCAGCCTCACCGTCAGAGGACCTCCCCACCATCCTGGTCCAGTTGCCATTCATATCCTGCGCTATGCCGTTCGCGCCCTGGCCGGCAATCCGGGCTTCACCGCCGTCAGCATCGTCACTCTGGCGCTCGGCATCGGCGCGTCCACGGCCGTCTATTCCGTTGTGGACGCCGTCCTGCTGCGCCCGCTTCCGTATCCGAATCCGCAACAAATCGTGCGCGTGTGGGAACAGGCTGCTGACGGTCACCGCAGTAACCTAGCGGATCCCAATTTCGAGGATTTTCGTGAACAACACCTTCGCGATGCTGACGGCGTACGCCCAGTTGCAGGCGCCTGTTTCCGGGGGCAGCGAGCCGGTGCGCGTCGACGTCGCCGAAGTCACCAGCGGCTTCTTCGAGACCCTCGGCGTCGCGCCCCTGCTCGGGCGCATGTTTGCCGCCGAAGAACAGCGTCTCCTCGGAGCGCCGGCGGCGATCGTCAGCTACGGTTATTGGCAGCGATACCTGGCCGGCGCAACGGATCTCTCCGGATTCCATTTAACCCTGGAAGGGGCGCTCTATCCCGTTATTGGAGTGATGCCGCCGGCGTTCGATTTCCCACCCGGCACCGCCGCGTGGATTCCGCGCGAGTTCGACCCGGACAGCAACCGCGCTGCGCATAACTGGCGAGGTCTCGGCCGCATTCGCGATGGGATGACCGTCGCCCAGGCCCGCGCCAATCTCAGCGCGATCGCGCGCCGCATCAAGGAACAGTACGGCAAGGAAGCGGACCTCACCGACGCTGCCGTCGTGCCTCTCGCCGACGCGATGGTCGGAAACGTGCGAAACGCCCTCCTCACCCTACTGGGAGCCGTCGGCCTCCTGCTTCTGGTCGCATGCGCCAACGTGGCCGGCTTGCTGGTGGCGCGCACCTCCGCCCGCCGCAAAGAACTGGCGGTGCGCGCCGCGCTCGGCGCCGGCAGCGGCCGCCTGGTGCAACAGTTCCTCACGGAGTCTTTTGTGCTTACCTTGGCGGGGGGAGTATTGGGTATCTGGTTCGCGGCGGGCGCGGTCAGAGTGCTCCCCGCTATTCTTCCGGCGAATCTGCCGCGCCAGCAGGGTATCGCCATCAACACACCGGTCCTGCTGTTCACTTTGGCGGCAATCGTGGCTGTCGCCGTCTCGCTCGGGCTGTTTGCCGGGTGGCGCGCCGCAAGAGGAGATCTCCGCGACGCGCTGGGCGCCGGTTCCCGCGGTTCGAGCGGCACGGTCGCAAGCCAGCGGCTTCGCGGCTTTGTGGTGACCGCCGAAATCGCTGCAACGCTGGTGATTCTGACCGGAGCAGGTCTTCTCGGCCGCAGTTTCTTGAGGCTCATAGCCACCAATCCCGGATTTGGCACTCAAAACCTCATCGCCATCGAGTTCTCGCTTCCCATGCCTCGAGGCCAGGCGCTGTCGCTCGAATCGGCGACCATCGTCCGCCAAGTCCATCTGGTGGACGGCATCCTGACCAGGCTTCGCGCCATTCCCGGCGTGGAGACCGTGGGACTGGCCGGGGCGATGCCGGTCGCGGCCGGCGACGATCTCGCCGAAGGGGACTTCCTCATGCTCAACGGCCGCAATCCGCCCGCCAGTTTCGACGATTTCGCCCGTGTCGGTCGAAACCCTTACCAAACCGGACACGCGCTTTATTGCGTGGCGGGCGCGGAGTACTTCCGCGCCATGGGCATTCCTCTGATCCGCGGGCGGATGTTCAGGGAACAGGATGTCCTCAATGCGCCGCACGTCGCGGTGATCAGTGAATCGTTGGCGCGCCAGCGCTGGCCCAATCAAGACCCCATCGGCCAAATCATCGATTTCGGCAATATGGACTGGAACCTCAAGCCGCTCACGATCGTTGGCATTGCCGGCGACGTGCGGGCCCGCGGCCTGGATCTTCCCCCGAGCCCCGTCGTCTACGTCGACTACCGCCAGCGCGGAATGAGCGTCAATGCGTCGCCCACCATCCTGATGCGCAGCGCCGCGCCACTGGCAACGATCGCTACCGCCGCGCGCGGCATCTTCCGCGATTTCGCTCCCGATGTGCCGGTCAAATTTTCCACCTTCGCGGACGAGATGGGCGGCTGGCTCGCTGACCGCCGTTTTCTGCTGCTTCTTGTGGGGCTGTTCGCTACCGCCGCTTTGACTCTCGCCGGAGTCGGGATTTTCGGAGTGGTGGCGTTTTCAGTTTCCCGCCGCACCCAGGAGATCGGCATTCGCATGGCGCTGGGCGCGCGGCGCGGCAGTGTACTGCGTTTGGTGGTGCGCGAAGGCGCCCGCCTCGCGGGTCTCGGCGTAGCCATTGGGGTTGCCGCATCCCTGTTCATCACGCGCCTTCTGTCGAGTCTCCTGTTCGGGGTCAGCGCCACGGATCCGATCACATTCGCCGGTGTGGCGATACTGCTATCTCTCGTCGCGCTGCTGGCTTCCTATATCCCCGCGCGCCGCGCCGCGCGCCTCGATCCCAACCAAGCGCTGCGCTTCGAGTAGGCCTGCGGAGCGGACGCCCCTGAGCCACGCGGGACGCCTGTCGTGCGCGACGGACACAGCGCGTCGATACGAGTCTCGACGCGGCAGAGACAAGTCTCTGCGCCACATCGGCTGCGACCGGCAACCGGTGGAACCTGCTGGATCGCCGATCGCTGCTTCTCCATTTGACTTCCCATCGCGCCTCTTGCTTAACTATGGTTAAGTCCATGGCAGCCACCGGCCACATCCAGCCCGGCGCTCGCTCGCTGGCCGACGTTCACTCCTCGGTCGGCACGTCCCAAGTGTCTTTCTGGCGGCGCATGTTCGCCTTCGCCGGGCCGGCCTACCTGGTCAGCGTCGGCTACATGGATCCGGGCAACTGGGCCACCGACCTGGAAGGCGGCGCGCGTTTCGGCTACCGGCTGCTTTGGGTGCTGGTCATGTCCAACGCCATGGCCATCCTGCTCCAGACCCTCAGCGCACGGCTCGGCATCGTCTCCGGCCGCGACCTCGCGCAAGCCTGCCGCGAAACTTATCCGCGGCCCGTGAACCTGGCTCTCTGGGTCCTGTGCGAAATCGCCATCGCCGCGTGCGACCTGGCGGAAGTCCTGGGCGCGGCGATCGCCCTTCAGATGCTGTTCCACATTCCGCTTCTGACCGGCGTCCTCGTCACCGCCGCCGACACTCTGCTGCTGCTCTGGTTTCAGAGTTTCGGCATCCGCAGCATCGAGGCTTTCATCCTGGCGCTGATCACCACTATCGCCGTCTGCTTCTGCATCGAGATCGTGTGGGCCAGACCGGCGGTTTCCGAAATCTTCACAGGCTTGGCTCCGCGCCTCAATCGCGACAGCCTCTACCTGGCTATCGGCATCCTGGGAGCCACGGTGATGCCTCATAACCTCTACCTGCATTCGGCCCTGGTGCAAACCCGCCACATCGCGCACGACGAACCGGCCAAGCGCATCGCCTGCAAGTACAACCTGGTGGATTCGGTGGTGGCGCTCAACGGCGCTATGTTCGTCAACTGCGCCATCCTGGTGCTGGCAGCGGCCGTGTTTTTCAAGCGCGCGATCGTCGTCACCGAAATTCAGCAGGCCCACGAGTTGCTGGTGCCGCTGCTCGGAACCAGCTTCGCGGGCGTCATGTTCGCCGTGGCTCTGCTCTGCTCCGGACAATCTTCCACACTCACCGGAACCCTTGCCGGCCAAGTAGTTATGGAAGGTTTCCTGAACTTCCGCATGAGGCCGTGGCTGCGCCGCCTGATCACGCGTTCCCTGGCGATTATTCCGGCGGCCCTGACGATCTATACCCTCGGCGACCGGTCCACGCTGGCGCTGTTACTGCTGAGCCAGGTCATCCTGAGCATGCAGTTGCCGTTCGCCATCATTCCGCTCATCCACTTCACCAGCGACCGCGCCCGCATGGGTTCGTTCGCCAACAAAGCCTGGGTGCGCCTGCTGGCGTGGACGACCGCCATCATCATCCTAGGGCTCAACTTCCGGCTGGCCTGGCTGGCGATGCAGGACTGGCTGACAGCCGCCGGACCATGGCGTACGGTAATCTGGGTGGTTACGATCCCGATTGCCATCGCGCTGGCGTTCCTGCTGGCGTGGGTCGCGCTGGAACCCTTCATCAGCCGCTGGGCGCGCCGCTACGGCCGTGCGCCGGTGGTGCTGCCGGAACCGGCCGGCGCGGAAACCGCTGCCGCTCCCGTGTATCACCGTATCCTGGTGCCGCTCGACCACACCGCCCTCGATCGCCTGGCCGTCAGTCATGCGGCAGCCATGGCGAAACTCCACGGCGCGAAGATCTACCTCCTGCACGTGGAAGAAGGTCCCACCAGCTTGGTCTACGGTCAGGCATCCTCCACGGCCGAAGTGGAAGCCGGCGAGAAATACCTCGAGCGCATCGCGCAATCGCTGCGCGACCAAGGCGTTACCGTGGAGACCGCCATCTCCCACTCGGCATCGCCCACCAAGGAAATCGTGGGGCACGCTCGCGAAATCCGGCCGGACCTGGTCATCATGGGCGCTCACGGTCACGGCGGGTTGAAGGATCTGATCTTCGGCAATACCATCACCCCGGTGCGCCACCACCTGGACGTGCCCATGCTGATCGTGCGCCCGGGGAAGCCATTGCCGGGTGGTGACATTTTGTGACAACCTGTCCCAACCCCGTGTCCCCGAAACCCAGGAAGGCCTGTTAGCGGCGGCGTAACTTAAGTAAAATCAATTGGATTGATTGGCACGGCAAGTGCTTTCTCCACTACCGTGAAGCGCCTCGTCGTGCTTGCGCCCGTATTGGCTTTGTTCCTGGCGCCGCTTCCCGCTGCCACTCTGGAGCGGTTGTCGCTGGACGACATGATCACCCAGTCGACCGCCGTCGTCCGCGGCAAAGTCACGGGTTCCTACACGGCATTTTCCGGACCGGTCATTTACACCCACTACCAGATCCAGGTAAGCGAAACTCTCAAAGGCTCGGCCAGGCCTACGGTCGACCTGATGGTTCCGGGAGGCATCGCGAATCATCTCCGGCAATCCTTCGCCGGCGCGCCGCAGTTTAAACCCGGTGACGAATTCGTTTTCTTTCTCTGGACCGGCAAGTCCGGCAACACGCAGGTGATCGGCCTGACTCAAGGCCTGTTCGCACTGTCGGCGGATGGAACTTCCGATCCGGTGGTGACGCGCTCCGCCAGCCGCGAAGTGATGCTGCAGCGCGGGACCGGCCAGCAGGTGAAGGACGAGACGCTGGTGATGCACTTGAGCGAGTTGCGGGCGCAGATTGCCGCCACGCTCGGCACAGCTTCCAAAGGAGCGTCGAAATGATGCGGGAGACCCGGCGCATGCTTCGGCTCTCCGTGTTTGGAATTGCGGCCCTCCTGCTGGTGACGCCCTCGCAGGCCTACTATCATTACGTTCACTTTCTCACCGGCGCCCCTTACACCCCGGTCCCCGAAGCCTTCGACCTCACCGCTCTGCCGAACCGCACGATCAGCTTCTTCGTGAGCGATTCCGGCGCCGCCACCTACGGCCCCAACGACAGTTACGGTTCCATCCTCAGCCAGGTGAAGCAGGCTGCCGCGGTTTGGAATTCCGTGGCGAGCTCCGCGCTGCGCGTGCATTTCGGCGGGCTCGAGGCTTATTCCGCGACTCCGGCTTCCAACACTCCCGCCGGCGATGTCGTGTTCCAGGAACTGCCTCCCGGCCTGCTGGGATTGGGCACGCCAGAGATGCCGGTGAGCGCCACCGTGCAGACCGGCCCGAACGGGCAGTTCTTCCCGATTTCGCGGGGCCTGGTGATCCTGACCAATACCACAGATCCCAAAGCTCCCTACGGCCCGGGACCGAGCTACCTGGAAGAGTTCTTCACCACCGCGGTGCACGAGTTCGGCCACGCGCTTGGCCTGCAACATACCTGGACCGCGTCGGCCATGTCACAGGACATGATTCGCAACACGTCGCGGGCGCGCCCGCTGGATGCGGACGACATCGCTTCGATCTCGGAATTGTACGGCCCGGCCAACTGGATGGCGAATTTCGGTTCGATCTCCGGACAGGTGACCGCGGGCGGCCAGGGAGTGAATCTGGCTTCCGTGGTGGCTATACCGGGTGTTGGGCCGGCGGTGAGCGCGCTGACGAATCCGGACGGCACTTACACCATCAACGGCCTGCCTCCGGGCCAGTATCTGCTGTACGTGCATCCTCTACCGCCGGATGCTGTCCCCGCCAATGGCTCGGGCCTGGCGCTGCCGGTGGACGTGAATGGCAATGCTTCATTCCCGCGGAGCGGTTATTTCCAGACCCTCTTTTACCCGGGTACGATCAATCCCCAACAGGCCACCACGTTCACAGTAACAGCCGGCCAGGCGCTTACCGGCGAGAACTTCGCTGTGCAGCCTCGCGCTGCGGTCCCGATCTACGATCTGGTTACTTACAACTATCTGGACCCCGTCAGCCGCACTTATATCTTCAACCCGGGCCAGTCGATCTTCCTGTCGCCGGCCTATGCCGGCACCAGCCAACAGTTTCTGAGGCTTTACGCGCTGGCCAATACCGGCCCTACACCTTACCCCCTTTCCGCGGCGCTGCTGGGCCCGGGCATCGGACGCAAGTATATCCAGATGTTCGGCGGCTATATTGTGGCCGACTTCGAGAATCTGGCTGTCGGCGCGGCCGGCCCGCGGCACCTGGTGCTGACGTTCAACACCGCCCAAGGCCCCGATATCTACGTGCTGCCGGACGCGATTACCGTGGTGCAGAACGGCCCGCCCGAGATCAGTTCTCTTACCGTCAATCCGGACGGCAGTGTTGCCGTCGGCGGAGCTGGCCTCACCACCGACAGCCGCGTCTTCTTCGACGGCTTGCAGACCACCGTTGTCACGCCCTTCACCGCTGCTGATCCTGCCAACCTCGCCGACGGCGGCGTCATCTCGGTGATGCCCCCCGATGGCGTCGGTGGCCAGGCTTCGACCGTGACGGTCTTCAACGCCGACAACCAGAACTCCATGTTCCTGCAGGCTGCGAACCCGGTCACATATTCCTATCCCGCGGCCAACGCGCCGCAACTCACCGGCCTGAACCCTTCGGCGCTGCCGGCGGGTTACACTGCTGCCGGTACGGCTTCGATGGTGGACATCACCACGGTCAACACCAACTTCATCGATGGCCAGGTTACGGTTGGATTCGGCACCAGCGACATCTCGGTGCGTCACGTGTGGGTGTTGAGCCCGACGCACCTCGTGGCTGACGTGGTGGTAGCCAATAACGCGGCCGCCGGTTCCACCTCGCTCTATGTGATTTCAGGGTTCCAGGTGATCACGCAGCCAGCCGCCTTTCAGATCCAGCCGGCCAATCCTAACCTGCCCGCAATCGCCCTGCCGATCTACAATGCCCTCACTTACGTGACGAACCTCCACGCGGGTGAATATGCGTCGATATTCGGCTCTAACCTGTCGCTCACATCCACCAGCGCCGTAGTGACCTTGAACGGGACGGCGGTGCCGGTGACTTATGCGTCGGCGCCGCAGATCAATTTCATCGTCCCCGATGGTTTCCCGTCCGGCCTGGCGACCCTGGTCCTCAACAATGGCGCGTTCAATTCATTTCCAGTGATCATGCCGGTCTACGGCGCGCCTCCGGTGATCAACAGCGTGGTGAACGCCGCGGGAGTGACTCTGGATTCCACGCATGCCGCTAATCCGGGCGATGTGTTGAGCGTGCAGGTGACCAATCTGGATCCGGGCGTTCTGAGCGCGCTGAACCGAGTGCAAGTCAGCCTGTCGGGCGTGCCCATGAGCCTCCTGAATATCACGCAGGTCAGCGCCGCGGCGACGGGACAGCCGGCATCGGCGGGCGTGTTCCAGATTCAGTTCGCGGTGACGCAATCTTTCGCCGGGAGCCAGGTGCCATTAGTGGTTGCGGTGGATGGTTCGGCCAGCGCGCCGCTGGCGATCACGGCGATGTAACTCGGGGTGTCTCAGAACTCCGTGAAATCCCCGTCCAGGGGCAGTGCGTTCTTGTATTCGACAGCCGCCAATGCCGGCGTCGCGGCGTGGCCGTTGACGGGCTTGTGCGCCACGGTCGCCCGCAGCGCTGGGCTGGGGTTCGGTGCTCGCGGAATCGGCGGCGCCTGGGCGGCGGTGCGTCGAACTGCGGTCTCTGGCTTGCGGCCGGCCCTTCCGAGCCTTGTGTCGCTGGACTCGACCCCGCCCACCATCGCGCTCAGACTTGCCACCACGTCCTTCAGCGTTTCCGATTGCGCTGTTAACTCTTCGGCCGCTGCGGCGCTTTCCTCGGCGTTCGCCGCGGTCTTCTGTGTCACCTGCTCCATCTGAGTGATGGCCTTGCCGATTTGCTCGATGCCTCGCGCCTGTTCCTGGCTGCCTAGATTGACTTCGTCTACCAGTGTCTTCACTTTGGCCGACTCTTCGGTGATCATCTGAATCGCTACCGCGACATGGTCCACCTTGATCTTCCCGTCATTGGACTTGGCGATCGACTCCTCGATCAGCGTGGCCGTGTCCTTGGCTGCCTGGGCGCACCGCTGCGCCAGGTTTCGCACCTCGTCGGCGACTACCGCGAATCCCATGCCGGCTTCGCCAGCACGCGCGGCTTCCACTGCCGCGTTCAGCGCCAGGATGTTTGTCTGGAAGGCGATCTCGTCGATGGCCTTGATGATTTTGGAAATCTTGTCGCTCGAGGTCTTGATTTCGCCCATGGCCACCACCATCTGCTCCAGGGATTCATTGGTCTCCGCGAACTTTTGCTGCGACTCCGAAACCAGGCCCGCGGCCCCCTGGGAATTCTCGGCGTTCTTGCGCGACATCGAGTTGATCTCCTCGCTGGAGGCTGAGGTCTCTTCCAGCGACGCGGCCTGCTCCGATGACCCCTGCGCCAGCGACTGGCTTGCGGAGGAGACCTGCGACGCCGCACTGGCCACCTGCGCGGCCCCTTCGGAGAGTTCTCGGATGATTCGCACGAGAGCGCCATTGACGCTCCGGACGATGAAAAAAGCGAGCAGACTGCCGGCGATCACACTGATGCCTAGCAACGACCAGCTCCATACCCTGGTTTGACTGACGGCTCGCGTTGTAGCCGCGGCATTGAGGTCCGCATTCTTCCTGTTCCAGTCGATCAGCGCGCGGATGCCCGTCTTGAACTGGGCGTGGGCCGGGTCGGCCACCGCCATGTATTTGGCGACAGCTTCGTCAGTTTTCCCCTCCCGGCTGAGGGGAGTCGCCTCCTGCAGGGCCGCCACATAGCGCTCATAGGGTTCCCTGATATTCGCAAAAAGCCGGCGATCCTCGGCCTGCGTGATCATCCTTTCGTAAGTGTTCAATGTCTCCTGTATCTTTTGCTTCAGTTGCTCATTCGCACCCTCGATTTTGGCCTTATCCTGCGGCTGCGAGTTGGCCATGTGCTTCCAGAAGTTGCCTCTCAGCTCCCATACCTCGGAGTCCAGCGTACCGATCTGCGTAACGCCTGGCAGCGAGTCGACCACAATCGTCTGCAGGTTGGTCTGAATCCACCCGATGTTGAAGATGGTAACGAAGCCTAGCACTACTGTGAACAGGACCAGCGCCGCGCACGCCGCGCTGAATTTCTTGGCAACTGTCATCTGCGATCTCATAGAACCGTTCTCCTGAAATTTCCCTTCGGACTCTCGCCACTTCACTAAAGCATTCGGGCCGTGTAACTCCTGGCTGCTCAACACCTTGTCGATGTCCGGCAGGATTTTCCCTCTTCCCTTAACCTTGGTCATGCCGAACAGGTAGGGAGTCTCCGCGCCCTCCCCCAAAGTCCGGCGTGTCTTCCATCTCCCCCGCCACCAGGTTCAACACTTCGGCGACGCTGTCCCCCATGATCCCCATCAGCGTGAGGCTTGCGCTGGGGTGCAACTGGACCACGATGACGCAGGTCCGATTGGGTACAATCGGCTTCCGGCAAGCCGAACTTTAGGTCGCAAATCCACAACGGGGAGGACTCTCCTTATGCGGTGTCAGCCGCTCTGGCGCAATCGTTCTTCATATCGGCAACAGACAACGCGATTCTGTCAGGACTATCCCTACGCCTGCGGCCCGAGTGTGCGAGGGCTCTCCTTGCACTCATCACCCGCTCACCCGCTGGATTACTTGGAGAAATCAACCGTAGCGGGGTTCTCCCCCGTGTTTGCCCTACCTCGCGCAGAAGGAGTTTGCCCGGCACCATCCCTGTTGCTATCCGTCTCTGGGCGCTTCTCTAAGGTACTGTCGAACAGCCCTGCTTTGATAGCGAAGCGGACCAAGTCAGCCCTGCCGGCCGCTCCGAGTTTCCCACTCACCCGGCGCCGGTACGTCTCCACACTTTTGACGCTCAAATTGAGCCGAGAGGCAATCTCTTTGTTCGTATACCCCAGTGTCAGCAGGGCGAGGGCATCTTTTTCCCGCGGGCTGAGTGAGTCCAACCGCGTTTTCACCACCTCTGGATTCCAAGCGGACAGACCAAGCTTTTCCGGATCGCGACGTGCCGTCAACGATACGTTCGCGTAGGCTTGGCCGCCGGCTATGGCGCGAATCGCGATCATTACTTCGGTGTCGGTAACGCGTTTGGCAACGTAGCCAGCGGCGCCGCTTACGAGGGCACGCCGAAGATGGAACGGGTCGTCGTGCATCGACAAAATCAGCACTTTGGCTCGCGGCGCGGCTTCCAGTATTTTCGCGATCACCTCGGTGCCGTCACTATCCGGCAAGCCGATCTCTAACAGGACTACAGCGGGGCAGCACGTGCGGGCCATGATTACGGCGCCAGCGGCATCGCCCGCTTCACCCACCACTTCCATATCTGGCTGGCGGCTGATCAGTGCTTTCATGCCTGCCCGGAACACTGCGTGACCATCGACGAGTTGGACGCCTATCTTACGCATCGCGGTCGCCCTTTAGTTGAGGCTCGAAATATGGGGTAGTGGGTCTATTATATGTCCATTGTCCCACATGCACATCCGCTTTCACATGTCACTGCCAAAGCGGTGTGGAAGAATCCAAATGGACCCACTACCAAATATGGAGACCGGTGGCATGGCCTCACCGCCGCCGGGCCATCACAGCCTCCACCGTGGCCAGCATCAACTGGGGGCTTACCGGCTTCTCCAGCACCCCGTCGGCTCCTAATGCCTTCGCTGTCGACAGGAACTGGCCTCCGAACGCTCCCGAAATGGCGATAATCCCGATATTCGGAAACTCCAGCCGTAACGCCCGAATGGTCTCGATCCCTTCCTGCTCCGGCATGACCAGATCCATGATTACTAACTCCACATGATTCGAACGCACCTGATACAATGCCTGTTTCCCATCAGCCGCCTCCAGAACCTCGAATCCGGCCCGCTCAAGTAGAGTGCGGAGGAATGATCGTACGCCGGTTTCATCGTCGGCCACCAGGATGCGAGCGGTCGGCGCGGACTTCCCCAAAATGGCACGGATCTTTCCGGCCAATTCCTGAGGGCTGAAGGGCTTCTGGATGAAATGAGCGTGTTCATCCAGCACGCCGTGTTGCATGATCACGTTGTCGGTGTACCCGGACATGAACAGCACGTGGATTCCGGGCCTCATCTTCGCCAACTGGCTGGCCAGTTCCCGGCCGCTGGTATGCGGCATAACTACATCCGTCAATACCAGATCGATTCGCCCGCGCTCCAGTTCGCAGATCATCAGCGCTTCACTGGCGTTTGCTGCCTGGAGCATTCGGTAGCCATACGAGGTCAGCGCCGCGGCCGCGTAACGGCGCACCGACTCCTGGTCTTCTACCAGCAGGATCGTCTCCCGGCCCCGCAACATGGGCGCGGGTTCCGGTGTATCGGTATCGGCTGCAGCGCGGGCCAGCGCGGGCAGGTGTATCTTGAACGTCGTCCCTCGGCCCGGTTCGCTGTAAACATTCACGTAACCGCCGCTTTGCGCGACCATGCCCTGGACCATCGACAGCCCCAGCCCGGTACCCTGGCCGACCGCTTTGGTGGTGAAGAACGGCTCGAAGATCCGCAGCCGCGTCGCTTCGTCCATCCCCACACCGGTGTCGCTCAACGCCAGCATCGCGTAGCGCCCGGGCCGGGCCTCCGGATGTGCCACCGCGTAATTCTCGTCCCGCTCGACGACGCTGGTCTCGAGGAGCAGGCAACCGCCATTGGGCATGGCGTCCCGCGCGTTCACCGCCAGGTTCATGATTACCTGTTCCAATTGATGGGGATCGGCGCGCACCAGAGGGCTCTCAGCGCTGAGCGCGAAGCGCACCTCCACATCTTCACCCATCAGGCGTTTCAACATCGACCCCATGTCCTCTACAACGTTGTTCAGATCCAATATGCGAGGCTGCAGCATCTGCTTGCGGCTAAAAGCCAGCAACTGCCGGGTCAGCCCTGCGGCGCGCTCCCCAGCCTTGAGTACCTCTTCCACCTGCTCGCGGAGCGGATCGGCGCTGCTTAGCCCGGCAAGGACTAAGCTGCTGTAGCCGTTGATGACGGTCAGCCAGTTATTAAAGTCGTGGGCTACTCCACCGGCCAGACGGCCCACGGACTCCATCTTCTGCGCCTGGGCGAGCTGCGCGCTCAGCTTGACCCGTTCCGCCTCGGCGTGTTTCCGTTCGGTGATGTCGCGTGTCACACCAGTAAAACCGATGGGCTTCCCTTCATCCGACCAGATAAAACTGGCGCTGACTTCGGCCCAGATCGTAGTGCCGTCCTTGCGCAATAGTTCGGTCTCAAAGGTGCGCACGATGTTACGGTCGCACTCAGGCAGAGCCGCCCTCTGCATCTCTTCGCTCAAGATGAGCTCGAGATGAGCCACTTGGCCAGGCTCGACTAAGTCCCGGTAGGTCAACGTTAAGCATTCCCCGACTGTGCGGCCATGGAGCCGCTCTATTCCGGGGCTGACATAAGTGAACCGGCCCGACAGGTCCATCGACCAGATTGTGTCGGGAATGCACTTGGCGATGGTGAGATACCGGTCGTTGGCTTCCCGAAGCGCCTGCTCGGCGGTCCTGACGCCGACCGATTTCCAGACGCTATCCATCAGCACGCTGATTTGGAGCACATCGGCTTCGTCATAGGCGCTGCCCTTGCCGGCGACGCCTGCCACGGCTACGATGCGGTCCCCCGCGAGGACCGGTACGGTCATCAGACGCTGCAGCGGAGCGTCGGCGCCGGAATCCTCTTCCCGCGAGGAGTTAGACACGTGGAAGCCGTTTCTCACAACAGCCTGGCGCTGGCGGACCGCTTCGTCCCAAGCCTCGCCCCATGGCACCCCGCAACAGTCTCGCGGGGCAGCAGCCTCACGCGGATCCCCGGTCCAACCTGAGCAACTGCTCAGGACGAATTCCCGGCTATGCTCGTCGTAGGAGAAAATGCAACCTAGTGTGCTTCCGGTCAGGCTCACGACCTCGCCGAGCGAGAAATCGAGAAAATCGGGAACGGTCTTAGCCCGGTATTGTGAGATTCGGAGGAGCGCTCGCAAAAGTGTCTCATCGTGCCGGACCGTCTCTTCGGCGCGCCGGATCCCAGTAATGTCCCGGACTGCTCCAGCGATGTGCGGTACACCGCCGAGCATCAACACGACCGCAGAAAGCGAGCCGGTGAATACCTCTCCGCCCTTCTTTCTTCCCTCTAGAATGAAGCCCGAAATCCGGCCCTTTGCCTTGAGCTCGGTGATCACTGCGACGCGCTCCGTCGGGTCAAAATAGACGCCGAGCTCCAGAGCGGTTCTGCCGATGGCTTCCTCTCTCGAATAGCCGAAAAGCTCCTCGAAGGCCTCGTTGATGTCGATGGTTCTGCCTTCCTCCAAGGTGCTCAGATAGAGCGCGTCCGGACCGTTCCGGAATATCGCCCGGAACTTTTCCTCGGATTCGAGGAGTCCGCTTTCGTGACGCGTGAATTCGTCGCGATCCGGAGGAAGTTGTTCATTCTCCCCCTTCGATTCGGGCTCCGCCTGGCCGCCTGGACTCATTCCACAAGCTCCAACCGGCTGATTAGTGGCCGGTCGCCCGGAGGTCGACGCGACATCGATTGGGCTGCGGTTCCAGCGGCGCGCCCGCGGGCGATTCTTCTTCCGGGAATTACCTGCATCACTGGACCGCGCCGCCGTTCTCGGCGTCCGAGCGACGCCGGCTGCCGCTGAAGCAGTTCCGCGGCGGCGGCCTTCAAGATGATGAGCTGAGCGTCCAGGCAACCCGTGATCGAGGTGACCAGCACCTCGAGGTTGGGAGACGGCAGGGTTGCGAGTTTCTTTTGTGACATGGAGATCAATGCCGAGGCGTTCCTTTTGGGGTTCAGCTCTGGCTTTCTTAAGTGTGCTCTGGCTCCCGCCTTCCGCCCATCGGGAGTTCTTCGTGAAGTCCGCAGGAAAAATACTACCGGTACAGCATTTTTACTGTGTCAGCGCTTACAGGGCCGGTAGTTTTACGGATAGATTCGGATTCCCGGGTGCCACGCGTGGGAAATAAAGGACCAGTACCGTCACACGGGGAGTTACGATTCCGGCGCCGCTACGGCGGTCGCAGCGCCTTGCCGCGCTGTTACAGGAATCGGAACTCGCATGGTTACGGTTACCCCCTCACCTGGCCCGCCCCGCAGTTCTACCGTCCCATTTACCAAGCGTGCCCGTTCCTTCATGCTGACCAGTCCCAACCCTGCCACAACGCCCGGTTCCATGCCAACTCCGCGGTCCGAAACGACCAGTGTGACCACACCGTTTGCGCTCGTCAAGACTACTTCCGCCTCGTCCGCGCGCGCGTGCTTGATCGAATTCTGCAGCGCTTCTTGCGCGACGCGATACACACTCAACGCGGCGCCGGCAGGCAGGAGATCACAGGGGCCCTCGGCGCGGAACACAATCCGGTGTGAAGTCACGGCCGCCAACTCGGTGCAGTAGTTGCGCAACGCGGCTGCCAGGCCGGAATACTGGAGCACGGCTGGATGCAGTTCGTGCGA
>Ga0335081_10003978_pt1 | contig 23309 bp, 21 predicted proteins | sample Lox_Sample_35_FD_206713 | JGI IMG/M metagenome (GOLD analysis project Ga0335081, IMG submission 206713) | Soil microbial communities from Loxahatchee National Wildlife Refuge, Florida, United States - Lox_Sample_3.5 | ecosystem: Environmental > Terrestrial > Soil > Wetlands | place: USA...
AGAGATCCTCCCTTTCGTCCCTTCGGACCGCGTGGCCGAGCCGGGGAGCAGGGAGGATCACCCCCTGGCCGCGGCGGGATTTCCCGCGGGGGCTGATATCGCCGCTTCGCTCCTGCAGCGGCCGGATTCAAGAGGAGAAGGAGGGGGGCCGGCGCTCATCTGGCAGCTGCACAACAAGTACATCCTGTCGCAGATCCGCAACGGGCTGATGATCGTCGACCAGCACGTCGCGCACGAGAGGGTCCTCTATGAACGGGCGCTGGGCCGCCTGGCGACGAGCGCGCGGAGCGGACAGCAGCTCCTCTTTCCGGTGACGCTCGAGCTTTCCCCCCCCGATATGGCGCTCCTGGAAGAGCTGCTTCCAGAGCTGGATCTCCTCGGATTCACGATCAGGCCCTTCGGCAGGAACACGGTCGTGATCGACGGCGTCCCCCCCGACACGAGGGCGGGCGCGGAGGGGAAGCTCGTCGAGGAGATGCTCGCGCTCTACAAGGAATACCGGCAGAACGACCCGGCGAGCGTGCGGGACAACCTGGCCAAGTCGTATTCGTGCCGCTCGGCGATCAAGGCGGGGGATCCGCTCACCGAGGAGGAAATGCGTTCGCTGATCGACCAGCTCTTCGCGACGCAGATGCCGTACGTCTGCCCCCACGGACGGCCGGTGGTGCTGCGCATTTCGATCGAGGAGCTGGACAGGCGGTTCGGCCGCACAACTTGAACTAGAAGCAGGTTTTCCCGTTCTTTGTCAGTCACACGAGGGGATGACGATGGACACGAATCATCCGGAGTCACTTCACGCGGCGCGTGAAGCGTGGGAGGGGAAGGCGCGGGCGTTGCCCGAGCGGGAAGTCCGGTTCACCACGGTGAGCGGTGAGCCCGTGGCTCCCCTGTATACTCCCGAGGAAACGGCGGAGATCAACTACCTTGCCGACATCGGGTTCCCGGGGGAGTTCCCGTACACGAGGGGGATCCACCACACGATGTACAGGGGGCGCCTCTGGACGATGCGGCAGTTCGCGGGGTTCGGGGCGCCCGAGGACACGAACGCGCGCTATCACTATCTCCTGGCCCAGGGGCAGACCGGGCTCTCCGTGGCATTCGACCTCCCCACGCTGATGGGGCGGGACGCGGACGACCCGCTGGCCGAAGGGGAAGTGGGGATCTGCGGCGTCTCGGTCTCCTCGCTGGCGGACATGGAGGCCCTCTTCCACGGCATCACGCTCAGGGACGTGTCGACCTCCATGACGATCAACGCGCCGGCCGCCATGATGCTGGCGTTCTACATCGCCGTGGCCGAGAAGCAGGGGGCAAGGGCGGCCGACCTCCGGGGGACGATCCAGGCGGACATCCTCAAGGAGTACATCGCGCAGAAGGAGTGGATCTATCCGCCGCGCCCCTCGATGCGGATCATCACGGACATGGTGGAGTTCTGCACCGGGGAGATGCCCCGCTGGAACCCCATCTCCGTCAGCGGGTACCACATCCGCGAGGCGGGAGCCACCGCGGCGCAGGAGCTGGCGTTCACGCTGGCGGACGGCTTTGCCTACGTCGAGGCGGGCATGGAGCGGGGGCTCGACGTGGACGCGTTCGCGCCCCGGCTTTCGTTCTTTTTCAACTCGCATCTCGATTTTTTCGAGGAGATCGCCAAGTTCCGCGCCGCGCGCCGGATCTGGGCGCACCGGATGCGGGACCGGTACGGCGCCCGCAATCCCCGCTCGCTGGCTCTCCGTTTCCATACGCAGACGGCCGGATGCACGCTCACGGCGCAGCAGCCCGAGAACAACATCATTCGCACCGCGTTCCAGGCGCTTGCCGGCGTGCTCGGGGGGACGCAGTCGCTCCACACGAATTCGATGGACGAGACGCTCGCGCTCCCGTCCGAGAAGGCGGTGACGATCGCGCTCAGGACGCAACAGATTATCGCGCACGAAACGGGCGTCACGAACACCGTGGACCCCCTGGGGGGGAGCTACTACGTCGAGTCGCTCACGCGGGACCTGGAAGAAAAGGCGCTCGCCTATTTCCGGGCGATCGACGCCCTCGGGGGCGTGATCCCGGCGATCGAGGCGGGGTTCTTCCAGCGCGAGATCGCTGCAGCCGCATACCGCTACCAGCGCGAGCTTGACGCGAAGGAGAAGATCATCGTGGGGGTGAACGACTTCGTGGAGGAGGAGGAGACGACGAGCATCCCGATCCTCGAGATCCCGGCAGGGGTCGAGGAGAGGCAGCGGCGGAGATCCGCCGACGTCCGGCAGTCGCGCGATGCAGGGCGCGCCGCGCTGGCGCTCGGGGAGCTGAAGCGTGCGGCGGCGGAGGGGACGAACCTCGTCCCGCGGCTCCTTGACTGTACGCGCGCGTACGTGACGCTCGGCGAGATGTGTGCGGAGCTTGCCGGCGTGTTCGGGGTTCACCAGGAGGTCCCCGTGTTCTGAGCGGGGGCACAGAACTTACCGTGGAGCATCGATGAGCAAATCCGTTGTCGCAGTCCTGAAAACATCTCCGGCCACCGTGCTGGACGACTACCAGCGCCTCGCGGAGCTCGCGGGGATGACCTCCGTCCTCCGCCGCGGCGCCGCCACGATCCTGAAGGACAATATCTCCTGGCATTTCCCCTTCCCGGGGGCCAACACCGCGCCCTGGCAGATGGAAGGGGCGATCCTCGCGCTGAAGAAGGAAGGCTTCGACGACCTCGTGTGCGTCCAGAACAAGACGGTGGTGACGGACGCCTTCAAGGGGGAGGATCTCAACAATTACGTGCCGATATTCCGGCAGTACGGCATCCCGGTCCGCTTCAACTTCCGGGAGGGGGACATGCAGTGGGTCCCCTACCGGCCGAAAGCGAAGATGCGCGTGCTCGACACCATATTCCCGGACGGCATCCGGATCCCGGACTTTTTCCAGGGGAAGAACATCGTCCATCTCCCCACGGTGAAATGCCACATCTACACGACGACCACCGGCGCGATGAAGAACGCGTTCGGGGGACTGCTGAACACGCGGAGGCACTACACCCATTCCTGGATCCACGAGACGCTCGTGGACCTCCTGGCGATTCAGAAGGAGATCCACCCCGGGATTTTCGCGCTCATGGACGGCACCACTGCCGGGAACGGGCCGGGTCCCCGGACGATGATCCCGGTGGTGAAGAACTTCATCCTGGCGAGCGCCGACCAGGTCGCCATCGACGCGGTGGCGTCCAGGATGATGGGGTTCGACCCGATGTCGATCGGCTATATCCGCATGGCGCACGAGGACGGCCTGGGAACGGGCGACGTGCGGGAGATCGATGTGCGGGGCGCGGACATCAGCGGCGAATCGTGGGGCTTCACCGTCGGCAACAACGGCGTGAGCCTCTTCGGCAACCTGGCGTGGTTCGGCCCCCTCAGGGGGATGCAGAAGCTCTTCTTCCGCACGCCGCTGGTCCACGCATTTATCTTCGGCTCGGAGGCGTACCACGACTACTACCGCTGGCAGTTCGTGGACGGGCGCGCATTCCGCAGGTGGCGCACGGAGACGGAGTGGGGGGGACTGTTCCGCGAGTATGAATCGCGGCGCGCAGGTGCAGGCGCGGCCGCCGCGCAGTGACGCGTAAGACGCGGGCGGAAGGGGTACTGCTTGCCCTCACGCTGATCTGGGGAAGCACGTTCGTCGTGGGGAAACTCGTTCTCGTTTCCCTCACGCCCCTGCAGATGATCGCGATGCGCTTCACGCTGGCCACCGCCATCCTGCTGGTCTTCTTTCCGCGGCGCATATTCCCGCTGACGCGCAGGCAGATCGCGCGCGGCGGGATCCTTGGCATATTCCTCTTTCTCGGCTTCGTGGCGCAGACCGTCGGTCTCACCATGACCTCCGCGTCCAAGTCGGCGTTCATCACCGGTATGATGGTGGTGTTCGTCCCGCTGCTCCAGGTGGTCATCGAGCGGCGGTCGCCGCGGATCGGCAACCTCGCGGGGGTGGGCGTGGTGACCGCCGGGCTCTGGCTCCTGACGTCGCCCGCGGGGGAGACGCTGGGCACCGGGGACGCGCTGACGCTCCTGTGCGCGGTGCTCTTTGCCGTCTACATCGTGTATATTGACGTCGTGGCCCACGAGATGACGGCCCTGCAGCTCACGTTTATCCAGATGGCGAGCAACGCGATATTCGCCGTGGCGTGCTCGGCGGCCTTCGATACGCTTCCTGCCCGCGTGCCGGGGGGGGCGATCGTGGCGATACTCTACCTGACGCTCTTCGCCACGGTGCTCACGACGTTCATGCAGACGCGCTACCAGAAGGAGACCACCCCCACGCGGGCGGCCGTCATATTCACGATCGAGCCCGTCTTCGCCGCCGTGAGCGCGGCGGTGGTGCTCGGAGAGCAGATCGGCGTTGGCGGGGCACTCGGCGGGGGACTCATCATCGGCGGGGTGCTCCTCTCGGAGCTTTCCGACGGAATCCCCCTCCTCAACCGTTCGGTCGGCTCCGCCGACTCGTAGAGGAGCACGGAGCGTGGAGGTCTCGGTTCACATCATCGTCGAGGGGCTCGTCCAGGGAGTGGGCTACCGCTGGTTTGCGGCGCGCCGCGCCCAGGCGCTCGGCCTTGGTGGAAGCGTCCGGAACCTGTACGACGGGACCGTGGAAGTTGAAGCCTGGGGAGACCGCTCGATGGTCGAGGAGCTGATCGGGGATCTGAAGGTCGGACCCCGCTCCGCCCAGGTCAGGAATCTGAAAATCAACTGGGGACCCCCCGTGGCGGCAAAAGGAGGACAGTTTGAAATCCGCTGAGACCGCCGTGCACCCGGCCCGCATCGGCTTCGGGTACGACGTGCACAGGATGACCGAGGGGCGGAAACTGATCATCGGCGGGGTCGAGATTCCCCACCCCACGGGACTGGACGGCCACTCGGACGCCGACGTCCTCCTCCACGCCGTGGCCGATGCCCTCCTGGGCGCAGCCGCGCTGGGGGACATCGGGAAGCACTTCCCGGACACGGACCCGCGCTACAAGGGGGTCTCGAGCCTCATATTGCTCAGGCACGTGGCCGACCTGATCGCGGGACACCGGTTCACCGTCGGGAACGTCGACGCCACGGTCGTTCTCGAATCGCCGAAGATCGCACCCTACGTCGACCTGATGAGGCGGAACATCGCGGACGCGCTCAGGATCGCACCGCACCAGGTGTCGGTCAAGGCCACGACGCACGAATCGCTCGGCTTTATCGGGTCCGGAAGCGGGGCCGCGGCGCATGCGATTGCCCTCATTGTCGCACTGTGAGGGAGTGAGCCGCGCGATGCCCGATATACTCCAGGTCCTGGTCGCCTCGCTCCGGTCGCTCGACCCCTCCATCGTGTGCCTCACGCTCTTCTCCATTGCACTCCTGGAGAACATCTTCCCGCCGTTTCCCAGCGACCTCGTCATCGTCTTCGGCGGCTCGCTCATCGGGGCCGGGCGCCTGTCGTTCGCCCCGGCGCTCATCTCGGCGAGCGCGGGGGGGACGATCGGGTTCGTCATCATGTTCGGCATCGGCCGGTGGTTCGGCGAGAAGATCCTGGTAACCGGTCGCATCCGGTTTATCCAGCGGGAATCGGTCGAGCGCGTGGACGCGTGGTTCCGCCGGTACGGCTACTGGCTTATCGTCGCCAACAGGTTCATCGCGGGAACCCGTACGGCGGTGTCGTTTGTCGCGGGGATGTCGGGCATCGGCCTCTTCCCCACGATCGTGCTCTGCACGATCAGCGCGCTCACATGGAACGCCGTCCTCCTGGCCGGGGGGTACTACCTGGGAGACAACTGGGCCCGGATTGGCGGGACGCTCGCTGCATACAGCGCGGGCCTTGGCGCGTGCCTTGCGCTCGTCCTCCTGGTGCTCGGCGTTCTCTACATGCGGCGGCGGCTTGCCAACGGAGCGCGCCGGTGACGGAATTCCTCTACTCGATCGACGTCGCGGTCTTCCATTTTCTGAACGGCACGATCGCCAACCCGGTCGGCGACGTGCTCTGGCCCCTCATCACGGATTACGACCGGCTGCTTCCCGTCAGGATCGTCCTGGGCGTCGTCTGGCTCCTCCTGCTCGTCAGGGGGGGGACGCGGGGACGCACCGCGGCACTCCTTTTGATTCCCGTCCTTCTGGCCGCGGACAAGCTGAGCAGCGCACTGGTCAAGGAGCTGATCGCGCGGCCGCGCCCCTGCCACCAGGTAAACGGCGTGACGATCGTGCAGGGGATCCACATGCTTGTCTCGTGCGGTCCCGGGATGTCGTTTCCCTCCTCCCACGCGGTGAACAATTTTGCCGTGGCGACGCTCTTCACGTCGTACTACAGAAAATGGGCCCCCGCCTTCTTTTCCTGGGCGTCGCTCGTTGCGCTCTCGCGCCCGGCGGTCGGCGTCCATTATCCTTCGGACATCCTGGGGGGCGCCCTGATCGGGGTGTGCGTCTCGCTCGTGCTGGTCGTTGCCTGGAACACCCTCTGTCGGAAGTTGTTCCCCCGCATCGCGGTCGAACCGCCGCAGGGAGTAACGCCGTGACGGGGAAGAGGCTTGTGCCTGGGGGAGAAGGGGAGAGCCGCGGGATGAAAGGGGACTACGCGCTTGCCCTCCTTTCGGGCGCGATGCTGGGCTTTTCATTCCCTCCTTTCCGCCTGGGGCTCCTCGCGTGCGTCGGGCTCGTCCCCCTGCTTGTCTCCCTGGGGCGGACCACAAGACTTCGCCGGACGCTGCGCCTCACGTACGTCGCCATGCTGGCCTTCCACGTCATCACGCTCAACTGGACGGGGGGCTATGTCCACGGCAACGACCCCTATATGATGATCGCCGGGGCGGTGACGATGATTGTCCACCCCCTCTTCTATTTCATTCCCATGGGCCTCTACCACGGCGCGCGGAGGTGGCTGGGGGAGACTCCCGCGCTGGTCGCCCTCCCGTTTCTCTGGGTGGGATACGAGTATTCCCACACGCTCTCCGAGTGGTCATTTCCCTGGCTCACGATCGGGAACAGCCAGTCGTACGACCTGGCCCGCATACAGTTCATCTCGATCACCGGCATCTGGGGACTTTCACTCTGGATCCTGATTATCAACGTCCTCACGTACGTTCTGTACAGGGAAGTGGCGGCCCACCGCATGACGCGGCGCGCGCTGGCGCTCGGCGGAGTGATTCTCGTGACAGGCGTGCTTCCGGATGCGGCAGGACTTGCGATACTCTCCGGCGCGCCGCCGGCGGGTGAGCCGGGGCCCGGCACGCCCGTGACAATCGGCATCGTTCAGTCGAACGTCGACCCGTGGGAGAAATGGGCGCGCTCCGGAAGCGATCTCCTGGCACTCTACGGCGGACTCACGCACGACCTGGTCGCGGCGCACGGTCCGAAACCCGACATCGTGCTCTGGCCTGAGACGGCCATTACCGGCTTCCCGCTCCTCCCGGCTTCCCGGCCGCTCCTGGACGGGCTCCGCACGATGGCTGACACGATGCACGTCGGGATACTGACAGGGATCACACACGCCGTCTTTTACGATGATGCCGCCCGCTCGCCCTCGAGCGCCCGCACGGTGAAGGCGACCGGTGAGAAGTACGACGCGTTTAACGCTGCCGCGTTCATCCAGCCGCACGTTGAGCGCATCGACTGGTACGGGAAGATGAAGATGGTCCCTCTCGCAGAACGGGTGCCGTATGCCGGCATGTTCGCCTTCCTGGATTTCCTCCGGTGGGGAGTGGGTATCGGCGGATGGCAGATCGGCCCGCGGCAGACCGTCTTCCACGACTCGGCGACGGGTGTCAGCTTTTCCTCGCTCATCTGCTATGAATCGACGTACCCGGGGTTTGTGGCCTCGTTCGTGAGGAAGGGGGCGTCGTTCCTTGCGCTGATTACGATCGACAGCTGGTGGGGGAAGATGTCGGGGGCTTACCAGCACCGCCAGTTCGCCGTGTTCAGGGCCGTGGAAAACAGGCGTTGGATTGCCCGTTGCGCAGTGGGGGGGATCTCCTGCTTCATCGACCCGTACGGGCGGAGCTACGACGATACGGAGCTCTTCACACGGCGGACGATCGCGCGGCAAATTGCGGCGTCTTCGGAGACGACATTCTACACCCGGCACGGGGACTGGCTCGGGATGTGCGCCCTGCTCGCAGCGTGCATGTGCGCGGCGGCCATTGCGGGGAGAAAATTCACGAACAGGACGAGACAACTCTCATGGACTACATCGATCTGAGGAGCGACACAGTCACGAAGCCTTCGGCCGCCATGCGGGAAGCGATGGCGCACGCGGATGTGGGGGACGACGTGTTCGGGGAGGATCCAACGGTCAACCGTCTCCAGGAGCGCGTGGCGGCGCTCCTGGGCAAGGAAGCCGCCCTCTACGTGGCGAGCGGGAGCATGGGGAACCAGACATGCATCAAGGTCCACACACAGCCGGGTGACGAAGTGGTCTGCGAGAAAGGGGCGCACGTCTTCAACTACGAAACGGGAGGGATCGCCTTCCTCTCGGGCGCGCAGGTGCATGCCATCGAGGGACATCACGGGGCGTTCACTGTCGATCAGATCAAGCGCGCGGTCAGGCCGAACGTGTACTATATGCCGAAGACCCGCCTCATCTGCCTGGAGAATACGCACAACAGGGCGGGGGGGACGATCTATCCGCTGGATCTCATCCGGGAGATCAGCACGTACGCCCGGAGCCAGAATATCCGGCTCCACCTTGACGGCGCCCGGCTCTGGAACGCCTGCGCGGCCACGGGGACAGCGCCGGCGGAATACGCGTCGCACTTTGATTCCGTCTCGGTCTGTCTCTCGAAGGGTCTCGGCGCCCCAGTAGGATCGGTCATCGCGGGGTCGCGCGCGTTCATCGATGAGGCGCGACACGTGAGAAAGATCTTCGGCGGGGGTATGAGGCAGGCAGGCGTCCTGGCGGCTGCGGGGCTCTTCGCGCTGGAGCACAACGTCGCGCGCCTGGGGGAGGACCATGAGAAGGCCGCCTACCTCGCGCGGGAGCTCGCACTCGTGAAGGGATTCGACATCGATCTCGAGAGCGTGCAAACGAACATCATCATCATCAGTGCGGAGAGGAGCGGCAGGATGCCGGAAGAGATCCTCTCGGCCCTGCGCGCAAAAGGAGTGCTCCTCACGCTCGGCAATTACATGGGAATCAGGGCCGTCACGCACCTGGACGTTTCCATGGAAGAAGTGAAGCGTGCCGCAAGGATAATAAGGGAAACTATGAATTAGAGGGCCACAGAGGCGGGAATTTCACATTTCCCTTGCTTTTCATCGCGGAAGTGTCTATCTTGAATTGTTTCAGATATAGCCCAAATTGGGCTATTTTTGTTTAAGATGACGCTGAACGGGATGATGCATGACGAAATGCGGGCCGGTTTCGAGGAATGTGCGGCCCGCCTCTCCGCGCACCTGATCGACCTGGTCGTCCGCGGTGCGCGCGGCAATACGATCGTCGAGCTCTTTATCGATGCGGAAGAGGGAGTGACGACCGAACTCTGCTCGGCGGTAAGCCGGGAGGCCGCGCTCCTGATCGACAGGGAGAGATGGATCCAGGGCTCGTACCGGCTGGAAGTCTCCTCCCCGGGCATCGCGCGACCCCTCAGATTCCTCTGGCAGTACAAGAAACACGTCGGCAGGACGCTTTCGGTCAGGCAGCGCACCGATACGGGAGAGGCGAACCGGAGCGGGCGCCTGGTGTCCGTCGGTCCGTCGGCGATCCTGCTGGAAACGGCGCACGGAGATTCGCCCCTGGAGATCCCGTTCGACTCTCTCGTGGAGGCCGTCGTCAAGTCACCCTGGTAGCCCCGCGGGGGCGGAGATTCACCTTATGCGGAGGATATGATGAATTCGGAGATTGTCGAGTCTTTTGCCCAGATGGTAAGGGAAAAGGGGATCGACAAAGACATCCTGACCGGCATCGTGGAGGACGTGTTCTCCATGATGGTCAGGAAGAAATACGGCCAGGACGCCAAGTTCGACGTCGTCGTCAACATGGACAAGGGTGACATCGAGATCTTCCTGGAACGGGAGGTCGTGGAGACTGTGGAGAACCCGGTCACGCAGATCGACGTCCAGACCGCGAAGGAAATCTCGGGCGAAGAGCTCGCCGTCGGGGAGGACTTCGTGGAGGTGGTGCCCCTCGTGACGTTCGGCCGCAGGCTCGTGGTGAGCGCGAAGCAGAACCTGAACCAGAGGATCAAGGAGATCGAGCGGGAGAGCATCTACAACGAATACAGCAACGCGATCGGCGACATCGTGGTGGGGGAGATCTACCAGATCCGCAGGAGCGAGATCCTCATCAACCACAACCGGAACGAGCTGCTCCTCCCCAAGAGCGAACAGATCTTCAAGGAGCGGTACAAGAAGGGGGACACGATCCGCGCGGTGGTCAAGGAAGTCCGGAAGAACGCGGGCAACCCCGTGGTGGTGGTCTCACGCGCGGATCCCAAGTTTCTCTCCAAGCTCTTCGAGCTGGAAATCCCCGAGATCTACGACGGGATTATCGAAATCAAGCAGATCGCCCGGGAGCCGGGCGAGCGCGCCAAGGTGGCGGTCGAGTCGCACGACGACCGCATCGACGCCGTCGGCGCGTGTGTGGGGATGAAGGGGGTGCGCATCCACACGATCGTGCGCGAGCTGAACAACGAGAACATCGACGTCATCAATTTCAGCGAGCAGCCCGAGGTGTTCATCCAGCGGGCGCTGGCTCCCGCCAAGCTCAAGTCGATCGAGGTGAACGACGAGGCAAAGACGGCGAACGTGCTGGTGGCGGCCGACCAGGTGTCGCTGGCCATCGGGCGGAACGGGCAGAACATCCGCCTGGCATCGAAGCTGACCGGGTTCGAAATCAACCTGATCAAGGAGGGGGGAGAGGACGAGTACGACATCGAGCTGGTGGACTTCAAGGAAGAGCTGGGCGAGGAGCTGTATCTCAAGCTGATCAACGCGGGCCTGGAGACCGCCAAGGACGTGATCAATGCGAAGCTGGACACGCTGCTGGCGATCGAAGGACTGACGGAAGAGAAAATCCGCGAGATCAGGGAGATGATGCAGCGCGATCTCGACGAGGCAGAAGTGGACGAAGAAGAGGAGGAAGAGGAGGAGGAAGAAGACGAGGCGCCGCAGGCGGAAGCCGCAGGGGCGCCGGAGGCGGCTGCCACGGAAGCAGAACCGGCGGCACCGATGGCCGAAGCGGCAACGCCGGCGGCCGAAGCGGCAACGCCCGCGCCCGAAGCGGCAACGCCGGCGCCCGAAGCGCCGTCCGCCGGGGCCGGCGAGCCGTCCGCGTCGAAGGAGGAACCGGCACAGGACTGATGCACGGTCATTGCAAGCGCTGTTGACGAAGCGCGCGTTTTGCGTCCCGCCGCAGGCGGGGCAATCTGCGACAGGGGTTGCAGCGCTGTTCCTCTGAAGATCCACAAAAGGGCAGACATGGCAGAAACCGCTGAAAAAAAGAAGAAGCTGTACAAGGTGGCAACGGAGCTCAACGTCTCCCACGAAACGCTGGTCGAATTCCTGCGGAAGAAGGGGTACGACGTCAAGAGCCACATGTCCTCCGTGGACGAGGAGATGATGAAGGCGATCCTCGTCCATTTCAAGAAGGAAAAGGACGTCGCCGAGAAGCACCAGCGGAAGATTGCCGAGATCCGCGAGACCAAGAAACGGGCAGACCGGAAGGCAGAGGAGGCGGCCGAGGCCGCCGCCCCCGCGGTAGCCGTTCCGCCGCCTCCCCCGGTGCCGCACGCCGAACCCGTCCAGGCGGCGCCCGTCGCCGTTCCGGAGGAAGTCACGCCGGCGCCCGAGCCCGCGCCCGAGGTCGTCCAGGAGGAGCCGCCGGCCGAGATCCGTCCGGCCGCCGAGGCGATCGCGCCTGCCGCTGCGCCTGAATCCGTGACGCCGGCCGCGGCGCCTCCGCAGGCGGCCCCCGTCAAAGGAAAGGCCGAGCCCCCCAGGAAGCCCCGCGGCGAGGAGATGCTCTCCCCGCTGGAGAAGGAACGCCGGACGAAGGTGGGCCTTACGATCAAGGGGAAGATCGACCTCACACGTCACATGAAGCCCCCGGCGCGGGGGGCAAAGCCGGCCGCGACCGCGACCCCGGTCCCCTCCGAGACGGATGAGCACAGGAGGAAGAAAAAGAAGAAAAAGGTCCGCGAGGACGCTCCCGAGACGAAAGCGGTCGAAGGAGAGGAGCTTGTCCGGAAAAAGAAAAAGAAGAAGATCCGCCACAAGGAGATCGACCAGGCGGAGGTGACGGACGCCATCCGGCGCACGTTCGCCGCGATGGACGATACGCCCTCCACCGGGCGCGCGGTGCTGAAGAAACGGAAGAAGAAGGAACGGGAGGAGGAATCGGCCCGCCTGGCGGAAGAGGCCCAGCGGGAGGAGGGGAAGCTCCGGGTCACCGAGTTCGTGTCGGTCAACGACCTTGCCAACCTCATGCGCGTCAACGTGGCGGACGTGATCAAGAAATGCATGGAGCTGGGGATCATGGTCTCGATCAACCAGCGCCTGGACAAGGATACGATCACGCTGGTGGCGGACGAGTTCGGCTTTGCCATCAGCTTCTACGAGGAGGTGACCGAGGAAGAGGTCTCGAGCGAGGCGGAGGAGAAGCCGGAGGACCTCGCGCGCCGGCCCCCGGTCGTCACCATCATGGGCCACGTGGACCACGGCAAGACGTCGCTCCTGGACTATATCCGGCGCTCGAACGTGGTGGCCGGCGAGTCCGGCGGCATCACGCAGCATATCGGGGCGTACAACGTCACCACGGGGAGCGGGCGCCCGATCACGTTCCTGGACACCCCGGGTCACGAGGCATTTACGGCCATGCGCGCCCGCGGCGCGCAGATCACGGACATCGTCGTGCTGGTGGTCGCCGCCGACGACAGCGTGATGCCCCAGACGCTGGAAGCGATCAGCCACGCGCAGGCGGCGGCGGTGCCGATCATCATCGCGATCAACAAGGTCGACAAGCCGGAAGCGAACGCGGACCGCATCCGTCAGCAGCTCGCCGAGAAGAACATCCTCGTGGAGGAGTGGGGGGGAAAATACCAGTGCGTCGAGCTCTCCGCGCGGACAGGCAAGAACGTCGACGTGCTGCTGGAGAAGATCGGGCTGGAGGCCGACGTGCTCGACCTGAAAGCGAACCCCCACCGGCTCGCGATGGGGACGATCGTCGAGGCACAGCTCGACAAGGGGAAGGGGATCACCGCCACCGTGCTCGTCCAGAAGGGGACGCTGCGCGTGGGGGACCCGTTCCTGGCGGGGATCTTCAGCGGGAAGGTGCGGGCGATGTTCGACGAGCGGGGAAAGCGGCTCGAAGCCGCGGGTCCCTCCACCCCCGTGCAGCTCACCGGGCTCGACGGGTTCCCGCAGGCCGGCGATTCCTTCCTGGTCATGGAGACAGACCGGGAGGCCCGGGAGATCAGCCTCAAACGGCAGCAGCTCAAGCGGGAGCAGGATTTCCGCCAGATCCACCTGACCACGCTCGACGACATCTCGCAGCAGATCAAGGAGGGACAGGTCCGCGAGCTGAACGTCATCGTCAAGGGGGACGTCGACGGGTCCGTCGAGGCGCTCTCCGACTCCCTGATGAAGACCGAGCACAAGGAGGTCAAGCTCCGGGTCATCCACAGCGGCGTCGGCACCATTTCGGAATCCGACATCATCCTGGCGGCCGCCTCCGGCGCCGTGATCATCGGGTTCCGGGTGCGCCCGAACCTGAACGCGCGGCGGCTGGCCGAAAAAGAGAAAGTGGACATCCGGACGTACAACATCATCTACGACGCGATCGACGACATCCACAAGGCCCTGGAGGGACTCCTGGCGCCGGAGCGGAAGGAGGAGGTCGTGGGGACGGCGGAGGTACGCGAGGTCTTCAAGGTCCCGAAGGTGGGGAACGTCGCCGGGTGTCACGTGCAGGACGGGAAGATCATGCGCAACAACAGGATCCGCCTGGTGCGGGACGGCATACAGATCTTCGAGGGATCGATCGCCTCCCTGAAGCGCTTCAAGGACGACGTCCGGGAGGTCGAGGCGGGCTTCGAGTGCGGGCTCGGGATCGAGAACTTCAACGACGTGAAAGTCGGGGACGTGATCGAGGCCTACCGGATCGTCGAGGCAAAAAGGAAACTCTAATGTCCATCCGGACGGAGCGCGTCGCCTCGCTGATCAAGGAGGAAATCGGCGCCATACTGATCCGCGACTACCGCGACCCGGCCCACGGCTTCACGACCGTGACCGACGTGAAGATGAGCCCGGATCTCAAGATCGCCAGGGTCTATTTCAGCGTGTTCGGCAGCCCGGCGGCCAGGAAATCCACGATGGACCTGCTCGAGGCGGACAGGCCCAGGATGCGCAAGGAGGTGGGCTCGCACCTCCGGATGAAATTCACGCCGGCGCTCCAGTTTTACCTCGACGACACGCTGGACCACGTCGACCGGATCAACACGCTCATCAAGAAGATCCACGATGGGACAGAACCGTGAGCGCAGCTTTGCCGAAGGGGAAGTGTTGCTCGTCCGGAAGCCGCAGGGGTGGACGTCCTTCGACGTGGTGCACAGGATACGCCGCATCACGGGCGTGCGCAAAGTCGGCCACGCGGGGACGCTGGATCCGCTTGCCACGGGCCTGCTGATCGTCTGCACGGGGAAAAAAACGAAGGAGATCGCGTCCTTCATGGGGCTGGAGAAGGAATACGAGGGGGAGATGGAGTTGGGCGGCCGGACGGCGTCGTTCGATGCGGCGACGCCTGTGATCGAGACGCGCCCCACGGATGGGATCACGCCTGAGGCGGTCCGCTCGACGATGGCGTCGTTTGCCGGGCCACGCATGCAGGTCCCGCCGATGTGGTCCGCGGTGAGCGTGGGGGGGAGACGGCTCTACCGGTACGCCAGGGAGGGGGTGGAGGTGGTCCGGCAGCCCCGCGAAATCGTGATCCACGCACTGGAAGCGCTCGCGGTGGACGTTCCCCTCGTTCGCTTCCGGGTGACGTGTTCCAAGGGGACATACGTCCGGAGCCTGGTGGACGAAATGGGGGAGCACCTGGGCTGCGGCGCGTACCTCACGGCGCTCGAGCGGACGAGAATCGGTCCCTTCACGCTGGCGGAGGCCGAGACGCTGGAAGAGCTGGCGGCTTCCTGCGCGGCGGCGGGGGCGGCATGATCGTCGCGCGGCGGCTGGAGGATGCGGGGCGGGATGCCGCTTCGGTGGTCACCGTCGGGACGTTCGACGGGGTCCACCTGGCGCACGCGGAGATCATCCGCGAAGTGGTCACCCGCGCGCGGATGCGGGAGGGACGGAGCGTCGTCGTGTCGTTCGATCCGCATCCCAAGCAGGTCGTCGGGGCGCGCGCGGGGGTGGTGGATCTGCTGAGCACGATCGACGAGCGCATCGCCCTGATCGGCGCGCTGGGCGTGGACGTCCTGCTCCTGCTCGAATTCACGTACGCCTTCTCCCGGATCACCCCGGAGGAGTTTTACCGCTCGTACATCGTCCAGGGTACCGGGGTGGATGAGGTGATCGTCGGCTACGACCACATGTTCGGCCGGGACCGGGCGGCGGGGATCGACGAGCTGGTGAAGATGGGGAAGCGGTTCGGTTTTTCCGTGTTCGCCGTCCACCCTTTTTCTGTCGGTGGGGAAACGGTCTCCAGCACGGCAATCCGTTCGGCGCTCGCGCTCGGCGATGTGGACCGCGCAGCGCAGTTCCTGGGCCGCCCCTATGCGCTGGGGGCCACCGTCGTGCGCGGAGACGGGAGGGGAAAAACGCTCGGGTTTCCGACGGCGAACCTCCTGGGCGAGTCCCCCCTGAAGATCGTGCCGGCAGACGGGGTGTACGCCGTCGGCGTGGCGGTGGGAGGCGAGGAGCGGCTGGGGATGATGAACATCGGCCGCCGGCCGACCGTCGCCCCGGATGAGCCCCGGACGATGGAGGTGCACCTGTTCGACTTCGACAGGGAGATCTACGGCGAGCGGGTCGTCGTCTCGTTCCTGCGGCGCCTGAGGGACGAGAAGAAGTTCGACTCGCTGTCCGATCTCGTCCGCCAGCTCGAGCGGGACAGGGACGAGATCCTGCGGACGGCGCTGCTGAAGAAGAACGGACGTTAACCAACGATTCACTGTCAGAGAACTGAAGGAGTAGTGCAATGGCAATAACCAGGGAACAGAAGGCCCAGATCGTCGCCAGGTTCGGGAAGAACGGGAAAGACACCGGGACCCCGGAGGTGCAGATCGCCCTTCTGACGGCACGTATCAATGACCTCACGCCGCACTTCGAGAAATTCTCGAAAGACCACCATTCGCGCGTCGGGTTGTTGAAGATGGTCGGCAAGAGGCGCCGGTTGCTCGACTACCTGCAGGAAAAGAACATCGAGCGCTACCGGAAGATCATCGGGGAGCTGCAGATCAGGAAATAAGCCCGTGCTGCGGCACGACGTCACTAGAGGCGTGTGCGTGCGGCCGGGTACTGTTCGGAGGAATTGAAGACACAATGACGGTAACGAAAGAAATCAACCTGGGCGGCAAGATCTTCTCGCTCGAAACGGGAAGGTTTGCCAAGCAGGCCGACGGCGCCGTAATGGCGCGGTTCGGCGACACGATGGTCCTGGCGACCGTAGTGGCGAGCAAAGAGGAGAACGACAAGCTGGACTATTTTCCGCTTCAGGTCGAATACAGGGAGAAGTTCGCCTCGGCAGGAAAGATCCCCGGAGGGTTCTTCAAGCGGGAAGCGCGTCCCTCGGAGAAGGAGGTCCTTTCCTCCCGACTGATCGACCGCCCTATACGGCCGATGTTCCCCGATTGGTTCCGGTGTGAGACGCAGGTGATCGTCACGGTCTATTCGTCAGACCAGGAACACGACGGGGACGTGCTGGGCGCTGTGGCAGCCTCAGCCGCGCTCATGCTGTCTGACATCCCATTCGAGGGTCCGATCGCCGAGGTTCGGGTGGGGAGGCTGAACGGGGAGATGGTCATCAATCCCACGTTCACGCAGCTCGCCACGAGCGACATGGACGTCACAGTCGCGGGGACGCAGGACTCGATCGTCATGGTGGAGGGGGAAGCGCGCGAAATCAGCGAGCAGGACATGCTCGCGGCGCTCGAATTCGCCCATGGCTACATCCGGGAGATGTGCCGGGTCCAGAGCGAGCTTGCGCGGGAAATCGGGCGGGCGAAGCGCGTGCCGCCCGAGCTGGGATCGAAGGCGGAGCTCATGGCGGACGTCCGGGCGGCAGTCGGGGAGAGCATCACGGTGCTCGCCGAGACGCCGATGCTGAAGGAGGAGCGTGCGCGGAAGACCGAAGAGATCCACGCCGGCGCGCTTGCGGCGCTCGCGGAGAAATACCCGGAGCAGGAGAAAGCCATCAGCGCCATCGTGCACGATATGGAGTACGCCGCGATGCGCGAGATGATCCTCGCCAAGGGAAAGCGCCTGGACGGGCGCGGCCTGAGGGAGATCCGACCGATCCATATCGAAGTAGGGCTGCTCCCCCGTACGCACGGCTCCGCCCTTTTCCAGCGCGGGGAGACGCAGAGCCTGACCACGCTCACGCTGGGGACGAAGATGGACGAGCAGATTATCGATGGCCTGCTCCCCGACACCACGAAGCGCTTCATGCTACACTACAACTTCCCTCCCTTCTCCGTCGGAGAGGTGGGGAGGCTGGGCACGACCGGCCGCAGGGAAATCGGTCACGGCAACCTGGCCGAGCGGTCCATCAAGAACCTCATGCCCCCCGAGCCGGAGTTCCCCTACACCGTCCGCATCGTGTCCGATATCCTGGAGTCGAACGGCTCCTCGTCGATGGCCACGGTGTGCGCGGCGACGCTGGCGCTGCTCGACGGCGGCGCGCCCTTGCGCCGCTCGGTGGCAGGGATCGCCATGGGCCTGGTGAAGGAGGGGGACCGGGTTGCCATCCTGAGCGACATCCTCGGGAACGAAGACCACCTGGGCGATATGGACTTCAAAGTCGCGGGGACGCGCGACGGCATATCGGCATTCCAGATGGACATCAAGATCAGGGGGATCTCCCTCGAGATCATGCGCCAGGCGCTCGAGCAGGCAAAGGAAGGGCGCATGCACATCCTGGGAAAGATGGAAGCGGTGCTCGACAAGCCGCGGCCCGACCTCTCGCCCTACGCCCCGCGGCTGACGTCCTTCAAGATCCCGGTGGATCTCATCGGCGCCCTCATCGGCCCCGGCGGGAAGAACATCCGGGCGATTGTCGCGGACAGCGGCGCGGAGATCAACGTGGAAGACGACGGGACTGTCGTCGTGGCGGCGACCTCGCAGGAATCCGCCGACAAGGCGATCTACGCCATCAAGAGGATCGCAGAGGTCCCCGAAGTGGGAAAGGTCTACCACTCGACGGTGAAGAAAGTGACCGATTTCGGCGCGTTTGTCGAATTCCTCCCGGGGAAGGAAGGGCTGGTCCACGTGTCGCAGCTCGACACGAAGCGCGTGGAGAAGCCTTCCGACGTCGTCAAGGTCGGGGACACGTTCGATGTGAAGATCATCGACCAGGATGACCAGGGGCGCTACAAGCTGAGCCGGAAGGTCCTCATGAAGGATTCCGGTCAGGCTCCGGAGGGGCGCCACGGCGAACACCACGGGGAGGGGAAGGAAGGGCACAAGCACGGCTCCCACCAGGGGGAGGGAAAAGAAGGGCACAAGCACGGCCACTGAGCGGGAAGCTCGCCTGCCCGCTTCCGGCCAGACTCCGGGGGCGGGCATGTTCCTGCCCGTCTTCAGCCGCACCCTCATCTTACCGGGCTAGCACACCGCATGATCATCATGAAATTCGGCGGCACGTCGAACCGGGATGCCGCCGCGATGAGCAACGTCCTTCGCATTATCAAACACCATCTCAGCGAACGCCCTGTCGTTGTCATTTCAGCGATTGCCAGCGCGACCAACGAACTGGAGGAGGCGGCGCGCACGGCGGCGGCGGGGGAGGAGCCGGGCGCGCGCGCGGTGATCGAAGGCCTGTGCGCACGGCATGCCTCCATAAGCTCTTCCCTCGTTCATGACCGGGCGCGCGCCGACAGTATCGCAACGGCCTTCGATGCGTACCGCTCGGAGCTCTTGCGCCTTGTGCACGGGGTCTCCATACTCCGGGAGCTGACGCCGCGCACCATCGATGCTTTCTGCTCATACGGCGAGCGCTTTTCGTCGAGACTTGTGGCTGCGGGGCTCCAGGAAGAGGGCGTCGACGCCGTCTGGGTCGATGCCGCGGAGTTCATGGTGACGGACGGGAATTTCGGCCGCGCTATTCCGGTTATGGAGGCCGTGTGTTCGAACCTTGCGCGCGTCGTCATTCCACTCCTGGAACACTCGCAAGTACCTGTCACGCAAGGGTTTATCGGGGTGACATCCTCGGGCGCCTACACGACGATGGGACGCGAGAGCTCGGATTACAGCGCGTCAATCATCGGGGCAGCCCTGGATGCCGATCGCGTCCAGATCTGGACGGACGTCGACGGCCTCCTCACCGCGGACCCGCGCAAGGTGGGCGGCGCGCGCAAGGTGCGGCGCATGTCGTTCGAGGAGGCGTTTGAGCTTTCGTACTTCGGCGCGAAGGTCCTCCACCCGCGCACGATGCTTCCTCTCCTGGAGAAGAACATCCCGGTCGAGATACGGAATTCACGCAGGGAGGATGGGACAGGGACTCTCATTCTCAGGGGAGACGCGCTCCCCGGTGAGGGGCCCGGCGTCAAGTCGATCTCTTTCTCGGAGGATGTCACGGTCGTCTGCGTGTCGCCGCTGCGCCGCACCAGCCAGTACCATTTCTGGGAAGGCGTCTTCGGCGTTCTCTCGGGTTCCGGCATAGACGTCCGGTCGGTGGCGACGTCGGAATACCGCATCGCGTTCACGGTGACGGGAGCGTGTGACCTGGATGGCGTCACGCTCCGCCTGAGGGAGTTCGGTGACCTCCTGGTGATCCCCGACCAGGCGAGCCTCTGCATCGTGGGGAAGGGACTCCGGGAGTGCCCGGAGCTTGCGGGGCGGGTGTTTCGTGCGCTCGCGGGAGTGAAGGCGACGCTGATCGCGTACGGCGCTTCGGGATACAGCCTGACGGTCGTTGTTGACCGGTCCCATCTCGATCGTTCGCTGGGCTCCCTGCACGAGGAATTCTTCGGATCCGGAGCACCCGACGGTGAGTTCGATGTCCCACTCAATTGAGCGCAACAGTCCGGGACGCACGCGGGGACTGCAGGCAAAGACGCTCCGCGTCGCGCTTCTTCTGGAGAAGCACCTCGGCGTCCCGCACCGGAATCCCAGGAGACCTCCGCCGCTGGACATGCTCGTCGCGACAATACTCTCCCAAAACACCAATGACAGGAACAGTCACCGCGCCTACAGCGGGCTGAGGGAGAGGTACCCGGAGTGGAGCGGCGTGGCCGGGGCCTCTCCGGCGGCTCTCCGGGTTGCAATCAGGACTGCAGGCATGGCAACCCAGAAAGCCCGGCACATCCGGGGCGCGCTTGCCGCCATCAGGGAGCGGTACGGTACATACGACCTGGCACCGATTCGCCGCAAGTCCAGCGACCTGATCCTCCGTGAGCTTACAGAACTGGACGGCGTGGGCGTCAAGACCGCGGCGTGTGTCCTCCTCTTTTCGCTCGGAAGAGACGTTTTCCCCGTGGACACGCATGTCCATCGCCTCTGTTCGAGGCTCGGGCTCGCTCCCGGGTGCAGGACGCCAGAGAAGACGTTCGAGGCGATGCGCGGCCTCGTTCCAGCGGGGCGCGCGCACTCGCTCCATACAAACATGATCCGTTTCGGCCGAACGCTCTGCCGTCCGACGAATCCCGGCTGCGGGCGCTGCCCCCTGTACGGGGAGTGCACGTATGACGGGAAGGCGCGCCGGAACGGACGCACCGCGCGGCGCCAGGGGGCGGACAGATCATTCATGCTCCTGGATAACGTCTGACAATGCTCCTTCCCCCTCCCGTCGATGACGTCCGTCGGCTTCTCGTCGTGAAGCTGCGCGCCATCGGCGACATCGTCCAGTCAACGGTGGTGACGAAGAACCTCCGTATCGCATTTCCCGGAGCCGCCATCCATTTCCTGACCGAGCCGCCGGGGAAGGAGGCGCTGAGAGGGAACCCGTATATCGACGGGGTGATCGTCTACGACAGGAGCCTGATGAACGGCCTCGACCTGATACGCGAGGTGCGCCGCGGGCACTACGACACGGTGATCGATCTCTTCTGCAACCCGCGGACCGCGCTCCTGACGCGCCTGAGCGGCGCCGCGCGGCGGGTCGGCTTCCGTTTTCGGGGAAGGACGTACGCCTATAACATCGTCGCCGAGCCGCGGGGTGACCGCGTGCACAGCACGCAATTCAACCTCGATGCACTGGTGGCGCTCGGCGTTGCTATTCAGGACCGGGGAATTTACTTTGTGGTCGATGACGAAGATGCCCGGTTCGTGGAGGGGTTTCTGCCACCGCGCCGGGCAGGCCGTCCGTTCCTGGTGTGCATCAACAGCGGGGGGGGATGGTATACCAAGCGCTGGGGCCTGGACCGTTATGCGGCGCTGGCGGACCGGATTTTCGCGGAATGGGATGCGAAGATCGTCCTTGCGTGGGGCCCGGGGCAGAGGGAGGAGGTGGAGGAGATCCGGCGCCGGATGTCTTCGGAGCCGATCGTCCCCCCGCCGACGACGCTGGGGCAGCTCGGCGCATTGCTCAAGCGCTGCGACATCGTGATCACGAACGACTCCGGGCCGATGCACATCGCCGCCGCTGTGGGGACTCCGGTCCTGGGGATCTACGGCCCCACGGATCCGCGCCTGCAGGGACCCTACGGTGAAAAGCACGTGGTCGTCCGCAACGAATCGATCGATTGTCTCGGGTGTAACCTGACAAAGTGCCCGATCGGGCATCCCTGCATGCTCGGGCTTGACGTCGAGACGGTTTTCGCAGGGGTGCGGCAACTCCTGGCAAAGAACCAGATCAGGCCATGAAAAAGAAACCCGCGCGCCGAAGACGCGCCGCCTCGCTCAGCAGGCCTCCGCGCTGCAAGCATTTCACAGGGTACAAGCCCTGTTTCCCGGGGACGCGGTGCGACGAGCAGTGCGTGGATTTCGATCCGATCGGGACGCGGATTCTGCTGATCAACCTTGACGCGATGGGGAACGTGCTGGCGACGACGAGCATACTCCCGGCCCTCAAGCGGAAATACCCTCACAGCACAATCACCTGGATTACGGAAAAGCGGACGGCGGCGCTCCTGCAGCACAACCCCCACCTGGACAGGATATTCACCTGGGAGCCTGAATCCTGGCTGGTTCTCCAGCAGCTCACGTTCGACGTGGTCCTGAACGTCGACAAGTCGCGCCGTTCGGGTGCGCTCGCGATGTCTGTCAGGGCGAAGACGAAGCTCGGTTTCGGCATGAACGCAGACGGGCAGATTATCCCCCTCACGAAAGACGCGCACCTGAACTACAGGATGGGGCTTGACGACGAGCTGAAATTCCACCGGAACACGAAGACGCTCAATGAGCTTCAGTGCGGGCAATTCCGCCTCCCGTTCCGGCGGGATGAGTACGTACTCGCGCTGACCACGGAGGAGCGGGAGTTCGCTGCCAGGTATGCCCGGGAACAGGGGCTGACCGAGGGCTCCCCGCTCGTTGTCGGGCTCAACACCGGGTGCTCGGAGCTATACCCCAACAAGAAGATGACCATCGATCAGCACGTCGCGCTGATCGGCCTTCTCGGGAAGATTCCGCGGGTGAAAGTGCTGTTGCTGGGAGGACCGGAGGACACGGTCAGGAACGCGGAGATCGCGCGCCAGGCGGGATCGCGCGTTCTGAGCACGCCGACTACTGAAGGCCTCCGGCGGGGACTCTGCTACGTCGATCTCTGCGACGTGGTGGTGACAGGGGACTCTTTCGGCATGCACGCCGCGATCGGTCTCAGGAAGTTCGTCATCGTCTGGTTCGGGGTAAGCTGCGCAGCCGAGATCGATCTGTTCGACCGCGGCGTGAAGCTCATCCCGGAAGGACTTTCCTGCTCGCCCTGCTGGAAGCATGAGTGCCCGTACAACCTGGAATGCGTGCAGCTCATCGATCTGGAGAGGATCGCGGAGGAGGTCGGGCGGTTTGCCGACAGGAGGACTAGAAATTGAGCGAGAGCGAGATCGTGTGCGCGTCGCCGAGATCGGATGAAATCCGCGCATACGCGTAGTCCAGAACCACCAGCCCGTACGCAATGCCCGCGCCGAGCGTGAGGCCGCGTCCTTCCGACCCGAACTGGTATCCCCCCCTCACAGCGACCGTCCGTGTGAGCGTCAGCTCCGCCCCCGCATCAACGTAATTCCGTTTCTCAGGAAAAATCCGCAC
>Ga0335081_10003979_pt1 | contig 23307 bp, 23 predicted proteins | sample Lox_Sample_35_FD_206713 | JGI IMG/M metagenome (GOLD analysis project Ga0335081, IMG submission 206713) | Soil microbial communities from Loxahatchee National Wildlife Refuge, Florida, United States - Lox_Sample_3.5 | ecosystem: Environmental > Terrestrial > Soil > Wetlands | place: USA...
AGGAGACGCGGGAAGTTGATGAACATGCCCTGGGCGGTCTCGGGGCGCAGGTAGCCCGGGGTCTTGCCACCGGGACCGATCATGGTCTTGAACATCAGGTTGAACTCATAGACCTCCGAGAGCTCACCCCCGCACTCGGGGCAGCCGATCTCATTCTCCTTGATGGTCCGATAGATCTCCTCGTTGGAGAGGGCATCTGGGACCTCGACGATGTGCTTGATGAGGTGGTCTGCCCTGTATATCTCCTTGCACTCCTTGCAGCCGGTCAGGGGATCGGAGAAGCCGCTCAGGTGGCCAGATGCCTGGAAGATGCCTTCCACTCCAATGGTCGGGGCCTCGATTTCAGCAAAGCCCTCCTGGATCACGAAAAACTGCCGCCAGGTATCCTCGATGCGGCGCTTCAGGGGTGCGCCGAGGGGACCGTAATCGTAAAAACCAGCAGCTCCACCGTAGAGTTCGAATGCGGGCCAGAGGAAGCCCCTTCTCTTGGCGAGCTCTGTTACCTTTTCGTACTTGTCCATGCCAATCCTCGCAGTTTTAGAGCGCGGGGGTGATTTAATCTTTGTCGTCTTCGATATAGCCCATTTTCTGGCTAGCTCGTGGCGTGCGCGTGCAGCCTGCTAAAGTGCGAAGGGCAACTCGCTGGCGAAGATGAGATCGATCGCAACTCTTAAATAAGATATGTGTTAGCATGCTACATGTTAGCATTTATTAATTATTGAATTTAACGGGATGGTAAGATTTGAGCGAGATAGGCAAGAGAGTTCGGTTGGAGAGGATCATGGACAGGGACAGCGGGAACACAGTCATAATTCCCCTGGACCACGGCATATCCGTTGGGCCGATCAAGGGCCTGGTGAACCTGCCAGAGATGGTGAACAAGGTAGCCAAAGGTGGTGCAAACGCGGTCCTTCAGCAGAAGGGCATGGTCAGGCACGGCCACAGGGGCTATGGCCGCGATGTGGGACTTATAGTCCACATGAGCGCATCGACCACGCTTGGCCCCGACCCCAACAACAAGGTCCAGGTCTGCCAGGTCGAGGAGTGCCTGAAGATGGGTGCGGACGCTGTTTCAGTCCACATCAACATCGGCTCGGAGACCGAGTCGGACCAGCTGAGCATTATGGGCTGCGTAAGTGAGCGCTGTGATTTCTGGGGAATGCCGCTGGTGGCGATGATGTATCCTCGCGGCAAGGGCATCGCCAATCCAAACGACGTCGAGGTCGTTGCACACGCTGCACGGGCGGGAGCGGAACTGGGTGCGGACATCATCAAGACCAACTACACCGGCGACCCCGAGACCTTCAGGCGCGTGGTCGAGGGATGCCCGGTGCCCGTGGTAATCGCGGGAGGGCCGAAGACCGAGACAGATATGCAGTTCCTGGAGATGATCGAGGGCGCCATGAAGGGTGGGGCCCGCGGAGTGGCTATCGGCCGCAATGTCTTCCAGGCCGACGACCCCGTGAAGATGACCATGGCCCTCTCAGCCATCGTGAACCAGGGCAAGAGCGCGAAGGATGCCATCCAGATCCTGAAATAATCAGGATTTCAAGCAGGCAAAACCGGAGAATCGAGAGAAGAGACTAATAAAGGGATCAGAAAAGAAACAATCGAGATGGGATTGAACTAAGGGGATCGGAGACAAAAATTGGATCAGAGGGCGACAGAGTTTTTCAAAACTCCGATCCCCTCGATCTCCACCTCCACGACATCGCCCTTCTGCAGCGATCCCACTCCAGGAGGCGTTCCCGTGGCGATGACATCTCCAGGCATCAGGGTCATGACGCCGCTGATGAATTCGATAAGCTTCGGCACGTCGAAGATCTGGTCAGAGGTGTTGGAATTTTGCTTTATCTCGCCGTTGACCCGCGTCCGAATGTCGGCGTCCGATGGGTCGATCTTTCCGATCCACGGGCCAAAGGGAGCGAAGGTGTCGAAGCTCTTGGCGCGGGTCCACTGGCCATCCTTCTGTTGAAGATCGCGGGCCGTTACGTCATTGAAGCACGTGTAGCCCAGGACGTAATCCGCGAAGTCCTTCGTAGCGACGTTCTTGCAGCGCTTTCCGATGACCACTGCCAGCTCGCCCTCGTAGTCCACCCTGGAGCTGGTGGTCGGGTAGATTATCTCCTTTTCCGGATCCTGCACAGCCGAGGGCGGCTTCAGAAACAGGATGGGCTCTTCGGGAAGCTTCATCTTCAGTTCCTGGGCATGCTCCCTGTAGTTCAGCCCGATGCAGACGATCTTGCTCGGAAGACAGGGAGCCAGAAGCTCGACCGACTCAGGTGTAAGCACCTCTCCTCCCGAGACGATCCTGTTGTCTTCCGGGCTCAATGAGCCGCCGCGAACCTTGCCGTCGAGTTTGAATCTCACGATCATTTTCAACCTCTATTATTTCAGCTATTTCAGCTCTGTTTCACCCTCTGCAGGGGCCGCGGCCGCCTGTAGGCCCACGTCTGTATCTGCCGAACTCGCTTTCCAGCAGCCGCTCGGCAGAGACCACAGGCCCTTCCATGCAGACTCGTAGGCCCTCCGAGTCGAGACAGCAGGAGCCGCAGATTCCCACGGCGCATTTGAAGTAGCGGTTGATGCACGCCTGGATCTTGCCAGCGTGCGGCCTCGCCCGCGAGATTATGTCCCACATCATCGGCTCGGGGCCGCAGAGGTAGATCTGGCTGAACTCTGCAAGATCGAGTTGCTTCAGGCCTTCGGCCACTCGCCCCTGGATGCCCAGGGAGCCATCGTCGGTGGTGATAATGGTGCCCCCCAGAGCCTCGAACCTGGATTCGAAGATGATTTCCTCCGAGGACCGGAAGCCCACCAGGGATGTGACCTCCACGCCAGCGCTGCGGGCCTGCTGGCCCAGAAAGGCCAGAGGCGCCACGCCCACTCCCCCGCCAATGAGGAGGATTCTCTTACCCCGCAGCACGAAACCCCGTCCCAATGGTCCCCGCAGGCCGATGCTGCTGCCAGCGCCTAAGGAGAAGAGCGCCCTTGTGGCTTCCCCGACCGCCTGAACCGTGATGGCGTCGGGGCCAGAGAAGCTCATGGGGACCTCGTCCACCCCCCTGATCCAGATCATGGCGTACTGGCCGGGAGCCGGGTCAAGCTCCTTGTCTAGCCGCAACGTCCTGATCTGGGGGGCCTCCGACCTCACCTCCTGGATGACGCAGTCCATCGGCCTCATGAGAGCCTCCCTGCCGTGCCGCGAAGGTCTTCCAGGTCGAGAGACTTCCGCTCCAGAAAGCGCGCAAGGCCGCTGGTGATCTCCTCGAAAACTCCGTAACCCTTCAGCAGGGCAGTGCCCACCTGCACTGCCGAAGCTCCTGCCATCATCATCTCCACCGCGTCCTCCCAGGAACCAACTCCCCCCACTCCGATCACGGGAATCTCCAGGCGCGCTGCCAGCTCATAGACACATCGCACAGCTATGGGCTTGATGGCCTGGCCGGAGAGGCCGCCAAACCTGTTGCCCAGAATGGGGCAGCCGCTCTCGATGTCGAAGGCCATCGCCTTCAGGGTGTTTATGGCTACCACTGCGTTCGCCCCTCCTCTCTGGGCGGCCAGGCCAAGTTCCACAATGTCCGCTGTATTGGGAGTGAGCTTCACCCAGACTGGAGCATCGGCCGCAGCCTTTACGGCTCCGGTCACGGCCTCCACCATCGCAGGAAAGCGGCCCAGCTCCGAGCCGTAGTTCTCGGCATGGGGGCAGGAGAGGTTCAGCTCGAAGGCGTCAGCTTTCAGTCCGCGGGCGATCTGCGCAAACTCCTCTGGGCTCGAGCCGAAGATGCTCGCCACCACGGGGACGCCGCTGGTCCTGGCGATCTCGATCTCCTCCTGGAACTCCCTGTAGGAGGGGTTGGGCAGCCCCATGGCGTTCAAGAGGCCGCACTCGAACTGGACCACCGTCGGGCCGGGGTGGCCCTCCCTCGGGACTGATCCCAGGGACTTGGTTACGACTCCACCAGCGCCCGCAAGCGCCGCCCGCCGAAGCGATGCGCCAGTGGTGCCAAGGATGCCGGCGGCTAGCATGACCGGGTTCTTCAGCCGCAGGCCGCCGACATCGACGGAGAGGGATGGCATGGGCAAATGATTTCTCAGAGAAGTTAAAAGGCTTATCGGAATTTTTAGAGTTCAAAGATGCGGGTAGGACAGGCCATATTTAGTTACAATCCTTACAACATAACCATGAATGCCACTAAGCATATTCCCGTGTCGGAGAAGGTATGGGAGGAGCTTTCCCATCTCAAAATGCCTGGAGAGACCTTCAGCCAGCTTCTTGAGGAGATGATGGAGTAGGAAAAGAAAGCTCGGTTGATTCGCCACCTGAATAAAATTGCAGACGAGGGAGAGTTTATGAAGATGGAGTTTTGACCTATCGGGTTTTGAAAGATAGAAAGGCAAATGAATTCCTGAACGCATTGCCACATCAGAGCCAGGGAATCATAAAGGAAAAGTGCAAGATCCTTGTGAATGACCCGTTTCCAGGAAGCTCTGGGGATAAAGAGCAGCTTTATCTTGAATACAAGCTTCACCGCTTGCATGCAGGGAGATCCTATACTGTCTTTTATCAGATCCGCTAGAAGGAGATGCTGGTGAAAATTTTGGAGATCTTTGCCCATAGACGAGACTCACAAGATATATGATCGATGGTGACATATGATTGATGTTGAATGACTGATAGCGGCTCATTTCAGGACCAAAAATGATCAAATCAGGCGACTTCTTCCTCTCGGGGAAGACCGGCGGCGTTGTTGGTGCGGTCGTTCCCTGGCGCGGTGCCTTCGCAGGCGTCGCTCCCGCACACATCTTTCACTACGCTGGCACCGATGCACTTCGTATCGGCAACCATAGCTGCAGGGTTGCCTTCATTCCAGGGGACGCGGACCTGGCCTTCTTCCCCCTCCTCGCCGCCTGCAAACCCACTGATCTGGCAAAGCCGCGTCTGGGCGAGGCATTTCTGGAGAACGCAGCCCGCAGGAAGGCCTGCAGAATCTCCGACACTTCCTGGTCGGTGATCTACGTCGTCCTGCCGCCGGGAGACCTGCCAGGCCCCGGAGACAGTGGAACTCCGATCCTGCAGGACGGCAGGGTGGTGGGAATGCTCCTCTCCCTCAACATGCACACCTGCAAGGGGATCGCCATCTCCGCGGAGATGATCAAGAGTGTGGCTGAAAGAACGGATTAGTTTCATAAAATTGGCTTTATCAGTTTTTAAGTTGGGTAATTGACTGATGAAACAGTCATAAATAATCGTCATTAGAATTTTTATTCGATGAAATCCATAGGCAATTCTTGCTTGTTTCAGGAGTTCATAATTTTTCATAAATCTTATGAATAGATCTCAAATATCTATAAATCGCGAATTGAGAAAAACGACGCCCAGGAGGCTAGTTATGGCCATGCAAATAAAGACAAAAGATGATGTCTTCGCAGCAATAGATAAGTATAATGTCAGATTTGTAAGGCTTTGGTTTACAGATATCCTGGGAGTACCCAAGAGCTTTGCCATCAACACCAACGAGCTGGATGGCGCCTTCTCCGAAGGCATGGGATTCGATGGTTCCTCCATCATAGGCTTCGCCAAGATCCACGAGTCCGATATGGTCTATAAGCCGGACCCGGCCACCTTCAAGATCATACCCTGGAGGCAGCAGGAGAACGCAGTGGCCAGGCTGTTCGGAGATATCCTGAACCCGGATGGAACCCCCTACGAGGGCGATCCGAGGCAGGTTCTCAAGAGAAACCTGGCAAGGCTCAAGGATAAGGGCTACACCTACAATGTCGGCCCTGAGCTGGAGTTCTTCTACTTCAAGAACGACCAGGGAACCGAGCTTCTGGACAAGGGCGGATACTTCGACCTGACAACCCTTGATGCTGCATCCGACCTGCGTCGCGACACCGTCCTGGCGCTGGACGCCATGGGAATTGACGTCGAGTTCAGCCACCACGAGGTCGCACCTTCCCAGCACGAGATCGACATGCACTATGCCGATGCCCTAACGATGGCTGACCAGGTGATGACCTTCAAGATCACAGTGAAGGAGATCGCCACCAAGTACGGCTGCTATGCCAGCTTCATGCCCAAGCCCATCTTCGGCCAAAACGGCTCCGGAATGCACGTCCACCAGTCCATCTTCCAGGGCAAGAAGAACGTCATGTACAGCGCTGGCGACCCGTTCCACCTCTCCAACGAGGGCAAGTACTATGTCGCAGGACTGCTCAAGCACGCGCCAGAGATCACTGCAGTCACCAACCAATGGATCAACTCCTACAAGCGGCTCGTGCCTGGATACGAGGCTCCCGTTTACATCTGCTGGGCCAGGAGAAACAGATCAGCCCTCGTAAGGGTCCCGATGTACAAGCCCGGAAAGGAGGTCGCTACACGTGTCGAGTTCCGCAGCCCCGACCCAGGAGCCAACCCGTACCTCGCGTTCTCCGTCATGCTGGCCGCTGGCCTTGCCGGAATCGCCAACAAGTACGAGCTGCCTGAGCCCAAGGAGAAGAACATCTTCCACATGACAGAGGAGGAGAGGGCCGCAGAGGGAATCGGATCGCTGCCCGGCAGCCTGAACGAGGCTCTCCAGATTACTGAGAAGAGCGAGCTTGTCAAGGAGGCCCTCGGAGAGCATACCTTCGACGCTTTCGTCGCCAATAAGAAGGAAGAGTGGGATAACTACAGGATCAACATCACGCGGTGGGAGCTGGAGAGATACCTCCCCCTGCTTTGAGCCTCTTTCGGCTCTCCTTTTATCTTTTTTATCTCAGTCCGTGGATTGATTCCATGGATCACAGGGGAAATAGACAAGCATGATACGCACATCATTGGCGGCGAAGGGCGTTGTTCATAATTTTTATGAACATTTCTTAAATAGCTATAAAACGTATGTTGTCGCCTCTTCAGGCTTGCCCCCGATGGGATGAGTAGCGTTTATGTAGTTGTTCATTCTATGGCTGGAGTTCAAGATCATTATGCCGAGGAAAAGAAGGGAGCTTTACAACAAGGAGATCTGTGCCTGCTCCATCTTCGGGGCCATGAACCGCGATGGAGAGCGGTTTACAGCCGGGGGCGTCATGTTGGCGATCGCCAACATGCACGTCCGCGGCAATGGTCTCGGTGGAGGTTTTGCAGCCTACGGCATATATCCCGACTACAGGGATTATTATGCCCTGCATCTCATGTTCACTGGTAGCGATGAGGAGGCTAAACGAAGTGCCAAGCGGGACTTCGATGCCTTCCTCTGCGAGAACTTCGACGTGGTCTATGACGAGGAGATCCCCCACAGGGATGAGTCCACGGTCACCGATCCGCCTCTTATCTGGCGCTACTTCGTCCTCCCGAACAAAAAGGGAGACGAGGCACTGCTCTCAGACGAGGATTACTTAGTCAAAAAGGTGATGTGGGTCAACACGAAGATAGAGAAGGCCTTTGTCTTCTCCTCAGGAAAGGACATGGGATGCTTCAAGGGCGTGGGCTACCCTGAGGAGATTGGCGAGTACTTCATGCTTGATCAGCTCTACAGGGCCTATACCTGGACTGCTCATGGCAGGTTTCCCACCAACACCCAGGCATGGTGGGGCGGAGCCCATCCCTTCAGCCTCCTGGATACGAGTGTGATCCACAACGGCGAGATCTCATCCTACGGAACCAACCGCTGGTATCTGGAGATGTATGGGTACGCCTGCACCCTACAGACGGACACAGAGGTGATCGCTTACGCTGCAGATCTGCTCATGAGGAGGCAGCACCTTCCAATAGAGCTGGTTGCAAAGATCCTGGCTCCGCCCATTTGGAACTTCATCGACAGGATGAACGTATCGGAGAGGAAATTGTTGACGGCTCTGAGAATGGTTTATGGGCCACTGCTCATGAACGGCCCCTTCTCCATAATCATAGGTCAGACGGGGAAGATGATCGGCCTGACCGACAGAATAAGGCTCAGACCCCTCACTGCAGCCACAAAAGGGGCGATGTTCTACCTTTCATCTGAAGAGGCTGCGATAAGGATAATATCACCGCAACTCGATGACGTCTGGACGCCCAATGGTGGAGAACCGGTCGTCGGCGAACTAAAAAACATAGGGATGGTCAAGGATGAAGTCATTCGTCTTTCCTGAGTTTCAGATTATACGGGACGAAGAGAAGTGCGGCCAGTGCCGGGGCTGTGAGCGTCAGTGCGCCTTCGGCGTCCACAAATACGATGAGGCTCAGGATCGATTGATCTCTGACGACTACAAGTGCGCCGGATGCCAGAGGTGTGTTATCTTCTGCCCAAAGGATGCCATAGTTGTCAAGCCCACTCAATCATTCTACAGGCCCAATGCCTCATGGTCGCGCGAGAAGCTGGAGGACCTGAAGCGTCAGGCCGAGACGGGGGGCGTGATTCTCACAGGCTGCGGCAACGACAAGCCTTTCCGCATCTACTGGGATCACATAGTCCTGAATGCATCGCAGGTTACCAACCCCTCCATAGATCCCCTTAGAGAGCCGATGGAGCTTCGGACTTTCCTTGGAGCCAAGCCGGATTTCATGGATGTCAAGACTGAGAACGGTGACGTGGAGATAGAGACCAAGCTCTCCCCGAATCTAATGGTGGAGACGCCCATCCTCTTCTCGGCGATGTCCTACGGAGCCATCAGCTACAACGCCTTCCGGGCTCTTGCCACTGCTGCATGCAAATCTGGGATCTTCTTCAACACGGGCGAGGGTGGCCTGCCAAGAGAGATGCGCGATGAGTTCGGGCGGTGCGCTATAGTCCAGGTCGCCTCAGGACGCTTCGGCATAGACGCCGAGTACCTGAACTGCGCTGCGGCGGTGGAGATCAAGGTGGGCCAGGGAGCCAAGCCGGGAATTGGCGGCCACCTCCCAGGAGAGAAAGTATCCGCGGAGGTCGCGGCCACTAGGATGATCCCCGTCGGGACGGATGCCATCTCTCCTGCGCCTCACCACGATATCTACTCCATCGAGGACCTCTCGATGCTGATTTATGCGCTGAAGGAGGCCACGAACTACGAGAAGCCGGTCTCTGTCAAGATCGCGGCTGTTCACAACTTCGCTGCCATCGCCTCGGGAATCGTTCGCGCCGGGGCTGACATCATCGCGATCGATGGGCTGCGCGGCGGAACCGGGGCAGCTCCCAAGGCCATCAGGGATAACGTGGGGATTCCCATCGAGCTTGCCATCTCGTCTCTCGACAGAAGGCTCAGGAACGAGGGAATAAGGAACAGGGCGTCCATTATCGCAGCGGGCGGGATTCGATGCAGCGCAGATGTCATAAAGGCCATAGCGCTTGGCGCTGACGCGGTCTACATCGGCTCGGCCGCGCTGATAGCCATGGGATGCAACCTCTGCCAGAAGTGCTACACAGGAAAGTGCAACTGGGGAATATGTACTCAGGACCCGCGTCTGGCAGGCAGGCTGAACACGGAGATCGCGGCCACGCGCCTCACAAACCTGATCCATGCCTGGTCTCACGAGATATCCGAGATGCTGGGCGGCATGGGCATAAATGCCCTGGAGAGCCTGCGCGGGAACCGCGATCATCTCCGCGGCGTCGGCCTGTACGAGTGGGAGCTTGAAGTCCTCGGAATAAAGGGCGCTGGAGAGTGAGCGGCTCATGGCGAAGGCTTATCCCGTCGAAGCTCGATCTCGGCAGCAGAAGAGTATCAGGAGCGTGGAGGACACCGAGGACGCAAAGGAGACCGAGCCTGCTGAAATAGATGCCTCGGAGCTGGCGACGAGGGAGCTGAACGATCACCTCTGGGACCTGATGCGCTCTGGAACGCAAAAGGTGGTGCTGACTAATGTGTGCGGACAGAGATACATCGGCACCAGGCTGTACTCTCCTGAACATAGAAAGATGGAGATCGAGATCTTCGGAACACCAGGAAACGACCTGGGAGCATTTCTCTTCGGCCACAGGATAAGGGTCCACGGCAACGCCCAGGACGGTGTGGGCAACACCATGGACGACGGGGAGATCGTGATCGAGGGTAGGGCCGGAGACGTCGTGGGCTTCTCCATGCGCGGCGGCAAGATATTCGTTCGCGATAACGTGGGCTACAGAACTGCGCTGCATATGAAGGAGTACAAGGAGAAGAGGCCCGTTGTTGTCATTGGCGGAACCTCCCAGGACTTCCTCGGCGAGTACATGGCTGGTGGGATCGTGATCCTTCTAGGCCTCGGAGGCAAGCCTCACAAGGGCAACTTTATTGGAACAGGGATGCACGGAGGAGTGATCTACCTGAGAGGGTCCGTGGATAGGACCCAGGTTGGCGGCCAGGTGGAGATTGCGCCCCCGGACGAGGCAGACAAAGATATCCTGGAAAAATACATATCCGAGTTCATCGAGTGCTTCCCGGAGCTGGGCCTGGACAAGGAGCAGATCATGAACGCAGATTTCGTCAGGCTCTCGCCCAGATCCAAGAGACCCTACGGAAAGCTTTACGCCTATTGAGAGACCGAAATAATGAATCGCTAGGGATTAAGATGCCAAAAGTGCTTGTTCCAACTGTCTGTCCTTATTGCGCTGCGGGTTGTGGTTTTTTCATCGCGGTCGAGAAGGAGCGGGCTACAGGGATAGAGTACATGCCTGCGCACCCCACATCGGAGGGCGCTCTGTGCTCCAAAGGAAATGCGGCTCTGGAGGTCCTCTATCACGAAGATCGCCTGCTCCATCCGTTGAAGAGAAAGGGCGACTCTTGGACCAGGATCTCCTGGGACGAGGCGCTGGAGCTGGTGGCCCGCGGCATACAAGGAGCCACAAAGGAGCACGGACCGGAAAAGGTCGGATTCCTCGCCTCCTCCAAGTGCACTAACGAAGAGAACTATCTGATCGAGAAACTTGCTCGCAGCCTCGGCTCTGCCAACATAGACAACTGCGCCCGTCTCTGCCATGCACCTTCAGTTGTCGGCCTGAACAGGACTCTGGGCGCCGCGGGCATGACCAATCCCATAGCGGACCTGGCCAACTCCAAGTGCATCTTCGTGATAGGATCAAACCTGGCAGAGAACCATCCAGTGATCTCGCGGTGGATTCACAGGGCCAAAGACGCGGGGGCAGTCGTGATCGTCGCAGATCCGCGGCTGACGCACACCTCATGGATGGCGGACATTGTCCTGCAGCTGCGGCCCGGGACGGATGTGGCCCTGCTGAACGGCATGGCCAAAGTGATAATAAAAGAGGGCCTAGAGGACGATCTTTACATAAGCAAATGCACGCGGGGATACGAAGATCTTGTGGAGGCAGTCAAGGATTACACTCCCGAGAAGGTCTCCGAGATCACAGGCGTGCCTGTGGGAGACATCATCCGAGCCGCACGCGCCTTTGCCATCTCCCCTGCCTCGGCCATTGTCTACTCCATGGGAATCACCCAGCACACCACTGGCACAGATAACGTTCAGGCTGTCGCGAACCTGGCCCTGATCTGCGGCCACGTCGGGCGGCCCGGCACGGGCGTCCTCCCCCTGCGCGGCCAGAACAATGTGCAGGGCGCCTGCGATATGGGCGCTCTGGCCGAGTTCTATCCGGGCTACAGGAGGGCCGACGATCCAGAGACTGTCAGGTTCTTCTCCCAGGCATGGAAATCCAGCGCTCTGCCCCTGGGGCGCGGGCTCACAGCGACGGAGATGATCGATGCTGCTGCCTCGGGCGAGATCAAGGCCATGTACATTGTGGGAGAGGACCCTGCCAACTCGGACCCCAGCAGCAACTTCACCCGCGATGCCCTGGAGAATCTGGAATTCCTGGTTGTCCAGGACATCTTCATGACCGCCACGGCCCAGCTGGCGGACGTGGTGCTGCCTGCGGCGGCATGGGCTGAGAAGGAGGGGACCTACACGAGCACCGAGCGGCGCGTACAGTGGAGCCACAAGGCTATCGAGCCGCCGGGAGAAGCAAGATCGGATCTCGAGATAGTCTGTAATGTGGCGAAGCGGTTGGGCCTTGATTTCAGTTTCAGCTACGCAGGTGCGGCAGACGTTTTGGCAGAGATCAACCGCATGGTGCCCGCATATGGGGGCATCACCCGCGAGCGGCTCGGAGCCTTCGGCCTTATCTGGCCCTGTCCCACAGCTGACCATCCGGGAACGCCCATCCTTCACTCGCAGGGATTCAAGCTCAAGGACGGCAGGGCATCGATAGGGCCCGTAAAATATAAGCCGGCTGCAGAGGATGCGAGCTGGGAGTATCCCTTCGTCCTCACGACAGGGAGGGTGACTGTGCACCACAATGCAGGGTCCATGACCCGCAGGAGTCCCTCTCTGATAGAGCGCGAGCCTGATCTCTTCGTGGAGATCAATACAGCGGACGCTGCAAAGCTGCGGGTTGCTGACGGCGACGAGGTGAAGATCACCACGCCCAGGGGCGAGACGACGGCGATCGCTCGATTGACGGACCGCGTGAAGCGCGGGGTGGTATTCATGCCCTTCCACTTCCCCGGCACGAACATTCTTACGGCCGATGTAACGGACCCCGAGGCGAGGATTCCTGAGTTCAAGGTCTCTGCCTGCAGGATAGCGAGGAGGGACTAGCCATGCCCGTTTACGTTGACATCAGCAGATGCATAGGATGCAGGTCGTGCGAGGTGGCGTGTAAAAGGGTTCACGGAGGAAAAGGCCACGTCAATGTTCACATGGCAGGGGACCACGCCTCCGTTCCCATCTTTTGCCATCACTGTGAGGAAGCCACGTGCACGATGGCATGCTTCAGCGGGGCCCTGTATAAGGACGGCGAGCGAACTGCCTTCGCAGTGGAAAAGTGTACTGGCTGCGGGCTATGCAGGCTGGCCTGCCCGTTTGGCGTCGTCTGGACGGACAAGCTGGCTCACAAGTGCGACCTGTGCCAGGGCCGCGAGACGCCTGCATGTGTCATGACCTGCCCGGCCAATGCCCTCTCAACAGACTTTGAGGCTGCATCGAAGCGCGCAAGGGCGAGGGCTGCTCTGATGGTGGCCCACGGAGGTAGAATATGATCAAGGTTGACGCGAGCAAATGCCTGGGCTGCTTTTCCTGTTCGAATGTCTGCCCCAACCAGAACATAGTACGCGAGGAGACCCAAGATAAGAGGTCGATTCACTGGAAAAAGTGCAAGGAGGAGTGCGATCTTTGCGTCGAGTTCTGCCCGGGCAAGGCGCTGACCCTGGTGCCCTTCGACCCTGAAAGCGAGGAGCCGACGCTCACCTTCGACCTCGTGGCATGCAAAATATGCGGGGCGCGCTACGCCACAGAGCCGATGCTTAGAAGAATCGAGGCATCCCTGCCTGCAGAACTGCAGAAGGATTCGACCGGCCTCTCCTGGATCTGGGTCTGTCCTGTCTGCCGCCGCAGCGTCGAGGCGGAGAGAGCAGCGAAGCAGATGGTGCTCGGGAGAAGCAGGAAGAACCTCTAGGGTCAAGCCGCGAAGCGATCGCAGCAATGGGAATTAGATTTTCAATGCTATATCTGCATTATTCAGCAATTTGCAGAAGCATTAAGCAGCAAATAGTAGGAGGCGAGGGCGCGTTTTGGAAGACACCCTCCACCTTGTGCTTTTCTTAGGATAATCGATATTTTGCAGATCTGGAATTCAAAGATCGTGAATGACCTTCACCCTCAGCTTGGAGAAGTCCTCCTTGATCTCCACCAGGAAGCCCATCCCCGCGAAGATCTCCTCCAGCTCAGCCTTCACGAACTTTTTTGGAGCATCTGAGCCGAATATCAGGGTGAACTCATTCTTGGATGTCTTGCTCAGCTTGAAGAGGTTGCAGATCTCCAGGCGCTTTAGAATGCTCTCGGCGTTGTACAGCTTGTGCTTGAACTGCTCTGCGTGAGCCAGGCAGACCTCCTTGTGCAGCTGCCAGAACTTCTCCTTCTCAGGGTGAGTGTCGATGAAGCTCAGGAAAAGTATCCAGTGATCGATGTCGAGGATCACATGCTCACCTGCAGATAGCATCTCCGCGTGAGTGTAGACCTTCTTGTCCTCGGCGAAATCGAAGAGGGACTTGTGCTTGCTGAAAAACTTCAGCGACTCTCGCATCAGCTCGCTCTGGGACATCCCCAGGTCCTCCTTCATCTTCTTGAATAAGCCAGCGGTCTCTTCATCCAGGGCAATGGTAATCCTTTCCGGTGACTTCATCTCGTCCTCATCGCTACTTGTCTCTGCCTTTATTCAGCCCTATTCCAGGCCTTATCATCGAATCTTCGCTCTTTTGCTATATTACCTTTTTTCCAGCATCATCTTTTTATGCCTGAACCGGAAACCGACTTCCGCTCTAATAGCCGAATCTTTGCGGATCTTCCACGACCCCTTGATCTCCAAACGCTCATGCGATAGGGTTTGGACCCCCAACATATTTGATAAAAATGCTCTCAGGTTCGATTGCCGAAAGCATATCGATGACGATCCCTCGCGGCCCGTCATCAGTTACCTGACCGCCGAACGTGATATTTCTATACCATGAGCGACAAACCGAAAGTCAGGCAAAACATGGGAGCAAGAAATCAAGAGCGACGTCGAAGGTTGCTGGTCCTGATGGCCCTGATCCTGACAGCTTGCCTATCCGGGGCTGGGGTTCAGTGGCAATACGTGACGAGTTCAGACGAAGCTTCGCAGCCACATTCCTCTGCCGCAAGCACAGGCTCAGCCATCGAGCCCGCCAGCCAGACCACCGCCCCTGCCGAAACCGAAGCCGCGAGCGGATCGACAGCGACGGAGGGCGGCCTCTGGAGCTGGGGCGGCGCTCCCAAGGGCTTTAAGATATCGAACGGATCTTTGCAATATCCTCCTGGCTACTATTATCCTTGGACCTACAATCCTGGATATTATTTCCCCGGATATACCTTGAGCGGGCTATATCCTCCGGACAATGAACCCCAGGTCTATCACGGCTATTCCTTCGGGTTCTCCACCGGAGTACATCCTGGATTCACCATCATGGGCCTGCTTTATCCCAACGACAGCTCGGGATATGACCCATGGAACAATTACCCGGGATACGATCCTAGATTCCCGTACACGTTGGTAAATAATACGATATATTATCCCACCTATCCCACTTATTCCACGGGGACCCCCTCCGGCGAATCATCTATTGCGTGATCGCCCCTCATTTTCTATCGCGCGTTACCACACCGGGGCCACTTAGAAGCCATTGGCCATCATCTCCACAAGCTTCGTCGCCTCCACCACTCCAAATCCCCCTCGTTTCACAGAAGCCTCATCGAACCTCTCCACTGAATCTGGCTCGATCCCGCTGCCCATGATGGTGAAGGGCACCGGGTCCCGGGTGTGCGTCCTGATCGAGATCGGCGTGGCATGGTCGGGCATGAGAAGCACCTTGAATGGCTCTCCTCGCGAGCGCAGCCCTTCAATCATGGGACCTACGACCCTGCCGTCGAAGAGCTCAATGGCCCTGATTTTCTGCTCCACATTTCCCTCGTGCCCCGCCTCGTCAGGGGCCTCGATGTGCAGGTAGACGAAGTCCAGCCGCCCAAGGGCATCCAGGGCAGCCCCCACCTTGCCTTCGTAGTTGGTGTTGATGTCGCCCGTAGCCCCCGGCACGCTGATCACCTCCATCCCGGCATAAACCCCTATGCCCTTCAGCAGGTCCACGGCTGAGATCATGGCTCCGCGGAGGCCGTGCCTCTCCAGAAAGTTGGGCATGGCGGGCGCAGGCCCCTGGCCCCACAGCCAGATCATGTTCGCTGGACGCTTGCCCTCGGCGATGCGCCTGAAGTTGACGGGATGGCTCGCCAGGACCGGCTTCGCGGCCTCCATGAGCCCGATGATCTGCTCGGCGTCCTTGCCCCGCGGAAGGTAGTCCTCGATGGGCTGGTCGGAGATGTCGTGTGGCGGAGTGCAGATGGCGTCAGCTCCAGCCTTGAGGATCAGGAGGTTGCGGTAGCCTACCCCAGCGTAGAGCCTTCCGGCTGGCATCAGCGGCCTCAGCGCCCTGATCAGTTCATGCCCTTCCTCGCTCGTGATGTGCCCGGCGCTGTAGTCCAACATGATGCCGTTTTCCACAGTCACAAAGTTGCACCGAAAGGCGATGTCGTCCGCCGAAAGGGCAATGCCCATCGCTGCCGCCTCCAGGGGGGCCCTGCCTGTATAGTATCTCGAAGGCTCGTAGCCTGCTATGGAAAGGTTGGCCACGTCGCTTCCTGGCGGCATGCCCTCGGGTACAGTCCTGGCCAGGCCATTTCTGCCATCTTTAGCCACTCGATTCATATTCGGGATGTGCGCAGCCTGCAGCGGGGTTCTGCCTCCCAGGGTTTCAACCGGCAGGTCCGCCATGCCGTCGCCAAGAATCACGACAAGCTTCATCGGCCATTCATCCTCAAAAATAGTATTAATGACCTTCGTATGAACGCGGCACAGAGGTGTAGCTTCCGCAGGGTTGGGGGTGTTGGGTGAAGGTGAAAATAGGCAGAATCAGATTGGTGCGCAAATAAGGCCAGCGGAAGGTCCAGTCATCATTTCCTCTTTTTCTTTGCCTTCGCAGCCTCTTTCGTCTCTCGCTCATTGATCTCTGCAAGGTGCCTGTTCAGGACCTTGGCGAGGGTGTTCAGCTTGACACGGGTGCAGGTGGCACCTCTTGTCACGCCCGTAACGATGTCCACGACCTCGCCCTTCGTCTCAGTCTTCTGTCTCGGAGGTTTGACCAGCCTCGTCTTTATTCCCTCGCGGGCAAAGTCCTCGAAGTCCATGGGACATTGGGCCACGACGACCGCCGGTATTTTCACCTGTGCCAGAATCTCCTTGGTCTTGTAGATTACGTGGGATCGAACGTTGCCTAAATGCAGGACAGCTATTTTGTGCCGCGCGATTTGCTCCAGCTCCCTCTCATTCAATCCGAATGTAGGCCCGTAGCCACGCGATGCCTGGGGAAAGCTATCGGGAAGTCCGGTTCCAGCCTCCAGAACCAGCACGCTCGTCTGGATGCCTTCTCTCCTGAGGCCGTAAGAGATCTCGCAGACGGGCTTTGTTATGTGACGGCGGCCTGGCGACATGGCTATGGCTATGACGTCCGGCCTTGTCGCCTCCGAGAGGGTCCCCCTCTGTGCGAGGCCGCCTCCTTTGGCAAGCCCCATGCTCTCCCGGCAATCCACCACCTGTGTTGCCCTGCCAATCATGCTCTTACCTTCGTGGGAAGGAATATAGATCTAACGAGAAGATCCATAACCCTAAAGTCGATAGGACTAGCAAGCGCCCTATCCGAAATCTACCAATGGAAAGAGGGATCTTTTTAACCTGTCGCGTTGAAGGAGGGTCATGCTCGTCTTCATCGGCCTCGGGCTCTATGATGAAAAGGATATATCAGTGAAGGGCCTGGAGCAGCTTCGCGCAGCGGACATAGTATACGCCGAGTTCTACACCTCCAGGCTGATGGGCTCCTCGCATGAGAGGCTAGAGAGCTTTTTCGGCAGAAAGATTCGACTGCTCTCAAGAGAGGAGGTGGAGGGCGATCCCATCTGGCTGGAGGAGGCGCGGGAGAAGGTCGTGGCCTTCCTCGTTGGCGGCGACCCCATGGTCTCGACGACCCACCTCGATCTGCGGCTCAGGGCGCTGGATATGGGCATCAAGACTGAGGTGATACACTCGTCGTCGATCGTCACTGCTGCCTCAGGTCTCACAGGCCTTCAGAACTACAGGTTTGGTAGATCCACCACGATTCCCTTCCCTTACATCTCGCGGGGAAAGCGCATCACCCTTCAGACGCCCTACACCGTCCTGAAGGAGAACCTGGCGAGGAATCTACACACCATGCTTTTTCTGGACATTCAGAACGAGAGGTTCATGACGGTGAAGGAGGGTGTATCGCTGCTCCTGGAGATGGAGGCTGAATCGGGCGAAAAGCTCCTCGAAGGCAGGCTTGGAATAGGGATAGCCAGGGCAGGATCCGAGGATGCTGCTGTGAAGGCGGACCTTCTTCCCCGTCTGGCGCTCTACGACTTCGGCGGGCCTCTGCACATCCTCATCGTCCCTGCCAGCCTCCACTTTATGGAGGCGAAGGGTCTGGTTGTCCTGGCGGGAGCGCCCATGGAGGGGGCCAATGATGAATGAATGCAACCGAGGCTGAAGGTATGTGTTGCCTCACCAGTTGCGAAATCGATTTGCCGGATCAAAGATAGTCTGCACAGCAATTACGAGCAGTCTCCGACTCCTCGGAAGGGCAATGCCCGCGAAAGGTATTAATAAGGCCCTGGTATTCCTCCAGCCATCCTGGAGGACGCATGCCCAAGGTGACTGTGGAGATACCCCAACACATCGTCGATGATGTCAACGCTCACGTGGGCGACGGAAAGAAGTTCGTGAGCTTCTCTGATGCCGTTCGCACCGCTCTTAGAAAGATGCTGGACCAGCTGGATGAGATAGACCGCCGCCGGGGGCGCTCCCCGGAATGATGCTGGGCCTCATTGAGGAGTTCGACGCAGCCCACAGCCTGCCAGGCTACGAGGGCAAGTGCGCCAACCTGCACGGCCACACCTATATGGTCGAGATGGTTATAGAGGGGCCTGTAGGCGAGGATGGCTTCGTTATCGACTTTTACCGCCTCAAGAAGATCCTGAAGGCTGCCCTGCAGGATCTGGACCACCACTGTCTTAATGATCTTATGGCGAATCCAACGGCCGAGAAGATCGCTGAATGGATTTCAAAGCATCTGGAAAGGGATCTTGCGAAAACGCCAGTCGATCTCGTCTCCCTGAAGCTCTGGGAGGGGAAGAACAAATGGGTTCTGATCGATGCAAGGAGGGAATGAATATCGAGATCGGATAAAGGAGGTTATCCGGATGCCCTTTCGCGTCGCTACAACATTTCGGCTGGCAATCTGAGCGGTCATGCTGGTCGATCTTACCGGAACCTGAAATCAATTCAGGCTAGGTGGAAGTTAGATCCCAGTTCTTCGCTGCCTCCGGGTTCTCCCTAAGCTCCTTAACCCTCTCGGCTACCTTCTCTTCGTAGTATTTCTGGTATTTCTTCTTCCGCTCGTCGCTCTGCCACTCGGCTGTCTTTCTATCCAGCGCCTCGAACATGTACTTCTCGGCAGCCTTCACGGTCTCGAGATCCCCTCTCAACACCAATATCTCCCTTTCCATCACCTCTCCGGTCATGTCCATCTTGCCCTTTCGCCTCACGGCGTCAAGCTCGAATCTATCCACCAGCTCGCGGATGACTGAGACAGGCATGCCTAGCGGGATAGCCAGATCGTAAAGGCCAGTTAGATCGGCTTTTTCCTTCTGATTGCCTTTATTCTCGGTTGTAGGAGAGTCCATAGAAACCACCATACCTCTTCTTCGGGGGCTGATTTAAGACTATCGAGGGTGTTAATTGCAGTTTGCGCTTCTTTATTCGCGATTCTTCATCGAGAAATTCGCAGAGAGTCCGATCGCCTGAGATGTATTATTGCCAGAGGGGCATAGTTGAAGGGCATGGTGCATGTGAGTAATCGACATGGATTCCAGGCTGATTATTTGATGCGCTGCTCAGAAAGGCAGCAAGATCACACACCAGCGAGCTTCTGGCGTCATGAAACAGTTAAAAGCAGCCGCACTGCAGGGAAACAGTTATTAATGGGATCATCCTTCCAAAAAAGCGGACCGGGCCCGTAGCTTAGCCAGGTTGAGCGCACGGCTGATAACCGTGAGGTCACGCGTTCAAATCGCGTCGGGCCCACTTTTCTCGAAAAAGAGCTTCTGATATCTTCGAGGCAAACCTCCTCGAAAATTAACCCTCGAATTTAACCTTAAGATTCGCCCTTCAGATCGGCCATTCAGCATCTATTCGGGTCTTTACTTAGAAACGTCTCCCTCTACGATCACGTTCATGACGTAGTCATAATCCAGCGCCTGACACCAGCCCGCCTTCTCGAAGATGGACATGAAGCAGACCCCGAGGAGCTTCTTGTACTTTATTTTGGTCAGGAACTCCTTCATCTCCTCGTGCTTCACTCCGATCTTCGGCATGGCCATGCCTCCGAGGATCACCACCACGTCCGCGTCGGCATCGGCTGGTCCTCCAAGCTCCAGGCCGTACTCTGTTGAGACGATCTTGCGGGCCTTCTCCTTCGCCAGACCGGGCACGAAGACCAGCTCCTTTTCCTTCACGGGATAGCCCATGAAGAGGGCAAAGGGGGTACAGAATCCTGGAGACCCCACGAAGGTTATCTTCTGCTCGTCCTTAACAAGATCCCGAAAGCCGTTCAGCATTCCGCCGAGGCCCCTCACGTCCTGAACTTTCTCCATAAAGATCAGCAAGAATTTGTCTTCTCAGGAATTAACCTTTGGGCATCCTTCAGGCGTTATGCTAAATAGCATCAGGATAAAATAATAATCGTATGGCCAGAGCGGTCATCGTGGGAGCGGGCCCCGCCGGGCTCTTCGCTGCCCTGGAGCTTTCGGGAAGGGCGGAGGTCGTGGTCATCGATCAGGGCGGAGACGTCTCGGAGAGGTTCTGTCCTGTGAAGGATCGAGGGCACTGCCTTCACTGCGAGCCATGCAACATCATGTGCGGCGTCGGCGGCGCAGGGACGTACTCTGACGGCCTCCTCAACCTTCACCCCTCCATCGGCGGAGACCTGGAGGCCCTGGCGGGAGAGAGGGCCTGGAGGCTCGTGGAGGACGTGGATGCCGCCTTTCTCAGATACGGCGCGCCGGATAAGACACAGCAGCCAACCCCAGTTGAGGCCGAGGAGCTTCGCCGAAAGGCAGCCTCGGCCGGCGCCCGCTTCATCGCCATCAATCAGCGCCACATGGGCTCCGACAAGACACCATTGATCATCCAGGCATTCAAGAAGGACCTCGAGCAAAGAGGCGTCCGATTCCTGCTCCATGCCTGCATGGTCGATCTTATTGTGGAGGAAGGCTTTTGCCGTGGCGTTAGGCTGGCCGATGGAACAGCCGTTCGGGCCGACAGGACCCTCCTGGCCATGGGCCGTGTCGGTGCGGCCCTGATCGGCCATCTGGTGGAGAGGTACGGCATAAAAGCTCGCTTCGGGCCGCTTGATGTGGGAGTGAGGGTGGAGGTCCCATCGGTGATCATGGACCCTGTGACCCGCATCAACCGAGATCCCAAGTTTCACATCGTGACACATCGCTATGACGACTTCGTCCGAACCTTCTGCACCAATGCTGGCGGGTTCGTGGTCAAGGAAGAGTACCCGAAGTTCATAGCCACCAACGGTCATTCTCTCCTGACAGTGCAGTCTGACAATACCAACTTCGCCTTTCTCGTACGCCTGCAGCTGACGGAGCCGCTGGAGGACACGACTGCATACGGAATGTCCATCGCGGAGCTTGTGACCACGCTCGGAGGCAGAAGGCCCGTGATTCAGAGGCTCGGAGATCTTCATCGAGGCCGCAGGTCCACAGAGGAGCGAATAGCCCGCAACCCCGTGAGGAACACCCTGGAGGATGTGACGCCTGGGGACCTCTCCATGGCCCTGCCTCACAGGATCGTCATGGATCTCATCGAGGGGCTGGAGGTCCTGAACAGGATCATTCCGGGAGTCAATGCGGATTCGACTCTGCTCTACGCTCCTGAGATCAAGTTCTATGCCAGGCAGATTGATGTGAATGAAAAGCTTGAGACTTCCCTCCCTCATCTGTTTGCAGCAGGGGACGGCGCCGGCCTCTCCCGTGGAATTGTGACAGCAGCAGCCACTGGTCTGCTGGCAGGCAGGGGCATGACGATATAGGCTGATGCACGCAACCCGCAGGACGATAGGAGATCGTCCCGCGATTTGCGGTATGGTTTTTCGGCCATGGGATTCAAAACGTTTATGAGGATTGAGCTGTCTCTCTGGCGAATGATGTCTAAGAGATCTGCGGATAAGGGAGATCGGGGCAAGAAAGCCCAGGCGCAGGTGCCCGAGACGGGGTCAGAGGATGCGTCTTCGGTCTCCCTGGTGCAAAAGGCCAAGGGCAAGAACGAGGCAGGTTTTTGGCAGAACAGCGAGCACTATTGGCATGCCGGGTTGATAGTAATAGCTCTGTTCTCTTTCTACTTGCGTGCTATAATTCCATGGAATGCAGTCTTCGTCGGCGATAAAGTCGTTTTCAGCAGCGAGACCGACGCGTGGTATCACATGATGCTTGCCAAAGGCACTGCGATCAATCTACAGAGGCTCTGGTTTGATCCCATGACCTATTTCCCACACGGAACGCCGATACCCTGGGGCCCCTTCTTGGATTGGGCCATCACGATCTTTTCCTATATCTTCGGCCTTGGCCATCCCAGCATGCACACCGTCGAAGTTGTAGGCGCTCTCGCACCTGCAGTGCTCGGGGCCCTGGTGGTCTTCCCAGTCTACTTCATCGGAAAGGAAATCGGCGGCAAAAGTTGTGGAATCGTGTCGGCACTGATCATAGCCGTTCTTCCCGGGCAGTTCTTATCGCGTACCACCATTGGCTTCTCAGATCATCATGCTGCTGAGAGCTTACTCTCTGCCCTGACCATAATGTTTTTCCTGTTGGCACTGCACTACGGCAGGTCCATGACCCTTGAAGCTGTCCGGAAGAATCTGCCCTCCCTGAAAAAGCCTCTCCTCTACGCAGCTCTCGCAGGGGTCTCGCTTGGCCTATATATCGATGCATGGGCTACAGGTTTTCTCTTCGAGGGCATAATCCTGGCCTTTATCTTCCTCCAGAGTATATCAGATCACTTGAGGGAGAGGAGCACAGAATATTTGAGCATCGCGGGAGCCATCACTTTCTTCGTAGCCAGTCTTCTGGTTCTTCCCGTTGTGAAGCCCTTTTATGGCTTCAATTACTATCTCTACTCCTTCTTTCAGCCCACCATTCTCCTTCTTGGAGTCGTTGCCGTCATCTTATTCTCAGCCCTCTCTAAATATCTGAGAGCAGGGGGCTATAGCAGGTACTACTATCCAGGCGCAATGGTTCTAGTGGCTCTGCTGGGCACTTTGATCCTGATGCTGGCAGTACCTCAGTTTATCTATCCCGTCTTCACAGGGTTGAACATTTTCCAGCCGAAAACCGGCGGAGCCGCAACGGTAGGCGAGGCTGCGCCTCTTCTATACTCTCAGGGTGTGTTTTCCTGGGACGGCCTTCTCTCCAACTTCCCAGCCTTTGGCAACATCGTCTTTCTATCTTCCTTCTTCCTCGCGCTGGCTGGCCTGGCACTGCTGCTGTGGCGCTACACTAAGAGCCAGAAGCCGAGTGATCTCCTGATCGTTGTCTGGTCCCTGACAATGCTCGTCTTGACTCTTGCCCAGAACAGGTTCTCTTACTATTATGAGATCAATGCTGCTTTGCTCACAGGATTCCTGGCCTTCTGGATCATGCGGAGGGTTGGCGTACTGGAAGAGGAGAACAGG
>Ga0335081_10003980_pt1 | contig 23307 bp, 19 predicted proteins | sample Lox_Sample_35_FD_206713 | JGI IMG/M metagenome (GOLD analysis project Ga0335081, IMG submission 206713) | Soil microbial communities from Loxahatchee National Wildlife Refuge, Florida, United States - Lox_Sample_3.5 | ecosystem: Environmental > Terrestrial > Soil > Wetlands | place: USA...
CGCGGACGTGGATGACATTGTGCATTGCACGCTGCGCAGCCTGGACTCGCTGGCCTCTTCCCAAGCCGCCTGATTGGTTTTTTAGAAGCAAAGATCCCTCGCGCCCTGCGAGGGTTTTTTGTTCTTACCATGAGCTATGGGTTCTTAATCCGCCCCGGGTCCGAACACCGGTCTTCGCCGGCGCTGCCAGTTGCAACTGGCGAACGGAACCCGCACACTATGGGCATGAAAGTTGTCCCCCGCTTTCTGCTGGCAGCCACCGACATGGCGCACTTCCCGGCGATGTCGCTGCCGGAGGTGGCCTTTCTGGGGCGCTCCAACGTGGGAAAATCCAGCGTCATCAATTCCCTGCTGGGCGCCAAGATTGCCAAGACCAGCTCCACGCCCGGGCGGACTCGCACCATCAACTTCTACGAGGTGCGCTGGCCGGGTAGACCGCGCCCGGCGCTGCTTTTCGCCGATTTGCCCGGATATGGCTACGCCCGGCTGCCACGCGAAGTCACCGCACAGTGGGTGCACTTCATCGAACCCTACCTCCTGCAACGGGCCACGCTCGGCCTCTCCATCGTGCTGGTGGACTGCAACGTGCCCCCCCAGGAAAGCGATAAACAACTTGTGCATTGGTTGAGGGGGCAGCAGCGAAATTTCCTGGTAGTCGCCACCAAGGCCGATCGCCTCTCTGGAAACGCATTGCGCGGGGCCCTGGCGGGATTGCAGGCAGAGCTGGAGGTCGACCGCGTCGCGCGCTTCTCCGCCCGCACCGGAGAGGGACGCGATGAGCTGTGGCGGGAAATCCGCAGCGCCTGCAATGCGGGCGCCGAGGCGTAACTCGCTAGGTCTCCGCACCCTTGACGATGACCGCATGGCAGCGATTGCCGGCCATCCAATAAGAAATCTCGCGATAATCGGCGACATCGAAGATGACCAGGTCGGCGTCCTTGCCGGGCTCGATGCTTCCCTTGCAGTCGGCGAGGCGGAGCGCGTGGGCGCCGTTGATGGTGGCGGCAGCCACGGCTTCAGCGGGCGTCATCTTCATTTGGGTGCAGGCCAGCGAGAGTACGAAGGGCATGCTGGTGGTCGGCGAAGTCCCGGGATTGTAGTCGGTGGCCAGGGCCACTGGCACGCCAGAGTCGATCAGCCGGCGGGCGTCGGGAAAACGTCCTAGCCCGAGGAAATAATTGGCGCCGGGGACAAGAGTGGCCACAGTCTGGTGCGCGGGCGAGATGGCGGACTGGCCGGCAAGGGCGGCTATGTCGTCCTCGTCTATGTGATCCACGTGGTCGAGTGAGGCCGGATCGTATTTCAGCAGCGCTGCAATCTCGGAGCGGGTGAACTGGCCAACATGAGCGCGCACGCCCAGCCCGCGCTCGCGCGCCGCCAGAAACACCTGCTCCGTGCTGGCGAGGGTGAAAGCGCCGCGATCGCAGAATACATCCACAAAAGACGCCAGCTTGCGTTCGGCCGCGCGCGGAATCATCTCCTGGCAAACGATGCGGACGTACATGCTCTCGCGCCCCTCATACTCGCGCGGCACCACGTGCGCCCCCAGCAATGTGGAGACAACCGTGCCGGGCCACTGCCGGGCAGCGTCGGCGATGGCTTCCAGTGACTTCAGTTCCGCATCGAGGCTCAATCCGTAGCCCGACTTCGCCTCAACCGTGGTTGTGCCCTGTGCCACCATGGCCCTGAATCCGGTGAGCACATGCTGGACCAGCGCCGCGCGCGTAACTTTGCGTACGCCTTCGACGCTGGAACGAATCCCGCCGCCGGCCTCGGCGATCTGCTCATAGGTCGCGCCGGCGATGCGCTGCTCGAAATCCACCAGGCGCGGCGCGGTAAATACCGGATGGGTGTGCGCATCGACGAATCCAGGAAGCACGACCTTGCCGGTGCAGTCGATCTCGCGAATCTGCTTGCGGTTCCTCTTCACCCAGGAGTCGCAGAGCGCGTCTTTGGTGTTGCCGACCGAGACAATCCTGCCGCCAAGGCACAGAACAGCGCCGTCTTCGATCAGGCCAAGGTCGCTGAGTTCGCGCCCGCGGCGGGGGCCGGTGCTAGAGCGCAAGGTGAGAAGCTGGCGAATGTTGAATAAGAAAAGCGCCGTGCTTGGCTTGGACGCTCTTAATCTCACCGAGTAAGCCTTACTGTGACCGATGCGTTCAAGGTCCCCCCGAGGATAGGCTCTCCAAGCTGCCGCAGTTCTTCTCGGTCCGCTTCAGTAAAGTCGGTTTTTTCCCAGGCGGTAAGCCGGGCAGTTACTTTGTATAAGCCGGGCTCTAGCCCCCTCGTATCGAATGTCTCCTCGGGAGCATACTGCTGTCCCGGAGACAGCAGCTTGGAGTCGGCCTGGATCTTTTCCAGTATGCTCACGAAGTGATGAGGGCTGCAGTCGCCGATAAGCCCGCCCGCTACCGCCTTTCCACTGTTGTCCTGCAAATCTGTGATTAGCCGCACTTTTGGTGGGCAGTCCGACGAGAACCTGACTGGCACAAAGAGCTTCCCATTGCCAACATTTTGCAGTCGATAGGTAGCAACGATTTTTTCACCGACCCTGTAGGCCCGTTTGTCTGTCGAGACAGCCAGCCGCGCAGCCTCGGAAGATTGAAATAACTGCGCACTAAGCGAGCTGGCGGCAAATGTTATTATGCAGCAACACCATCTCCAGCTCATTAGCGTTTCCTGTCAGCCATGGGAATCCTGATGCCGGTTTTCCCGGCAAAATCGATGGCCTCCTGATAGCCGGCGTCGGCATGGCGCGCTATGCCGCTGCCCGGATCATTGGTCAGTACACGCTCAATCCGCTTGGCCATCGCGTCCGTTCCATCCGCCACAGTTACCTGTCCGGCGTGCTGCGAGTATCCGATGCCCACGCCGCCGCCGTTGTGGATGGAAACCCAGGACGCACCGCTGGCGGTGTTGAGCAGCGCGTTGAGCAGCGGCCAGTCGGCGATGGCGTCGGAGCCGTCTTTCATGCTTTCGGTTTCGCGGAAGGGCGAGGCTACGGAGCCGGTGTCGAGGTGATCGCGACCGATGACGATGGGCGCCTTGATCTTCCCGTTCTTGACCAGCTCGTTGATCGCCAGGCCAAACCGCGCGCGCTCACCATAACCCAGCCAGCAGATGCGCGCCGGCAGTCCCTGGAACTTGATCCGCTTGCGCGCCAGCTCGATCCAGCGGCTGAGCGTGCGATTCTCGGGAAACAAGTCCAGCACGAGCTGGTCGGTGACCGCGATATCAGACGGCTCACCCGAAAGCGCTACCCAACGGAACGGCCCCCGGCCTTCGCAGAACAGCGGACGAATGTATGCCGGCACAAACCCCGGAAAATCGTAGGCGTTCTTGACGCCGCGCTGGAACGCCATGGTGCGGATGTTGTTGCCGTAGTCGAAGGTGACGGCGCCCATCTTCTGCAGCGCCAGCATGCCCTCGACGTGGCGGGCGATGGAATCGAGCGAGCGTTCAAGGTATCCCTTGGGATCGCGCTGGCGTAGATCGGCGGCCTGCTCCACCGAGAGTCCCTGCGGGATGTAACCGTTCAGCGGATCGTGCGCCGAGGTCTGATCGCTCAAAATGTCAGGCAGAACGCCGCGCGCGGCCAGCTCGGGAATTACGTCGGCGCAATTTCCCACCAGCCCGACCGAGACCGCTTCCCTTTTGCGCACCGCGTTCTTCAGGATCCGCAAGGCTTCGTCGAGGGAGTTGACCATGAAGTCGCAGTAGCCGCTCTTGAGGCGCTTCTTGATGCGCTCAGGATCGACCTCGACGCCGAGAAATGCCGCGCCTGCCATGGTGGCCGCCAGCGGCTGCGCGCCGCCCATGCCGCCCATGCCGCCTGAGACGATCAACTTCCCTTCCAGGCCGGAATGAAAGTGCTTCTCGCCCGCCGCCGCGAAAGTTTCGAACGTCCCCTGGATGATGCCTTGCGAGCCGATGTAGATCCACGAACCGGCAGTCATCTGTCCGTACATGGTCAGGCCCAGGCGCTCGAACTCGGTGAACTTCTCGAAATTGTTCCAATGGCCGACCAGGTTGGAGTTGGCGATCAGCACGCGTGGAGCGTATTCGTGCGTGCGGAAGATGCCGACCGGCTTGCCTGATTGCACGAGCAGGGTCTCGTCGTTCTCCAGCGCCTTCAGCGCGGCGACGATGGCGTGGTAGCACGGCCAGTCGCGCGCCGCCTTGCCGCGCCCGCCATAGACTACAAGATCCTGTGGACGCTCTCCCACCTCCTCATCGAGATTGTTCATGAGCATGCGCATGGCGGCTTCCTGCTGCCACGACTTGCAGGAAATCCGAGAACCGCGCGGCGCTTTGATAGGCGTGTAGGCGCTGATTTCTGTCTCGACCGGCATGCAGGAATGGTAGTGCGCGGAGGCCGGCGGACGCAATCAGGGGGCAGGGCCAGGAGCAGGAGGCGGGGAGGATGTAGCCGGCGCTACCTCACCACGTGCTGTACGCGGTGCCGTCGGCGGAGACGCCATTCGAGCCGGAATGAACGTCGGTGATTCCAGGCTCTGTCTGGGAAGGGTCCATCAGCGTGTCATCGGTGGTGACCTGCCAGGTGTCCGAGGAACCGGTAAAGGGGTCCTTGGGCAGGGCTTTCAAATATCCTGCCGAGACCAGATCCTCGAGCGACTGAGGGGCTTTCTGCTTGTCGAGCGTGTACTGGTCGATGACGTTGCGCAGGGTGAACAGGTCGTCACGCAGCACGGCTTCCTTGGCGTGCACGATCGAGTTCATGTAGATGGGAATGGAGATCGCCGCCAGGATCATGATGATGGTGATCACGATCATCAGCTCGATCAGCGTGAAACCCTTGTGGTTGCGGTTGGGAATGGTCACTATTACCAGTCCGAATACTTGGTTCCGTCCAGGGCCGTGCCGGTGGACTTGGTGTACACATCGAACACGTTCTGCCCGCCCCAGGAAGTGGACTGGGGGTCGTCCTGCATGGAGCGCAGCCCCCACTCCGTCGAGCCGGTCATGGGGTCCACGGGAACCCGGCGCAGGAAGCGGATCTTCTTGCCCTGTGAGTCCACACCCTTGACCAGGGTGTCCAAGTCAGGAGGATAGCCCTGGCTGTCCACCTTGGTCTGGAAGGCGTTGCGGTCGGCCAAGTCCTTGTAGTGGTCAATGGCGTCGCGCATCTCCCACAGGTCGCGGCGCAACTCGGCTTCTTTCTCGCGCTTGATCTGCACGCGCACGATGGGCACGGCGGCGCCGGTGAGGATCAGCAGAATGGTGATGGCGACGATTAACTCGATCAGCGTTACCCCGCGCCCCCCGCGCTGAGAACCAGCGCGGCTGCGGGACCGCCCACCAGGGATTCCAAGGAAAAACAACTGCATGAAGTTATTCTAACAGCCCCTCGCGACGTAAGTAGTTGCCGGAAGGTGACCGAAGCCCGTGGCCTGCAAGCTTCACCTCAGTGGACGGACACGCTGGCCTGACCTCCTGAGGCCGGAATCACCTGGTTGCTTGAGTTGCGCGCTCCCGGCCGGGTGATGGATATGACCCCTTCTCCCGGGGCTTTGGCCAGGAAGGTCAAGGTCAGCACCGTGCCCTGGCCGGAAGCGCCGCCGGACGAGGGCGGGCGCGTGGCCGTCACCTGCAGCATGCCAGTGGAGGGATCGTCGCGATGCACCAAGGCCACCGGCTGGCCGTCCTGCGACAGGAAGGAACCATTGGAGACGTTCACCAACTGCAGCAGCTTGGGATCGTAGTTGATCTGCAGGGGGACGGAAAAGACGTCCCGCCCACCGGCGAGCACCACGTTCACGGGGAAAGTGGCGCCGGTTGCCGGCGAAGCAGCCGCCGGGTCGAAGGTGAAGGCAATCGAGCCCGAAGGCGCCGTGCTCGGACTCGCGGGTTGTGGCGTTGCCGACGGTTGCGCGGGGTTCGACACCGGCATCGGCGGTTTCTGCGCGCTGCCGTTTCGGGACGGGAACGCGGTAGCCTGGGGCGCCCCGCCGCCCGGACTTTCAATCTTGCGGCGCAGCTCAATGGAGGTGCCCGTGCCCACGTCCAGCGCCTTTTCGTTCAGCTCCGACAGTTCGTAACCACGGACGATGTGCGGTATCAGCGCGAACACGATCTCGTTTTCATGCTTCTCGGTGTGGGTGCTGGAAAACAGGTATTTCAAAATCGGGATCTGCCCCAGACCGGGGATACCGGCCAGGTTTTTGATGTCCTGATTCTCCAAGATTCCGCCCAGCAGGCTGACCTCGCCTTCTTTGAGGCGGATTTCATGTTCGATCTTGCGCTGCCCGATCACCGGCTGCTGGATGCCGCCGATGTTGACCTGCGAGGTGACCGACGAGACATCGATGGTCACCTTCAGGGAAACTTCGTGATTGGCATGCACCTGCGGCGTGATGTCCACGTTCACGCCGACGTCGATGTACTGGAACTGGGTATTGACCAGCGGGTTGATACCCACGCCACCGATGCCGGGTTGAAATGAACCCGTGGCCACCGGCACGCGGTCCCCGATTTTTAGCGAGGCTTTCTGACCGTCGGACGCCCGCACCTCGGGACTCTGGATAATCTTCGTGTTCGCATTGCTGAACACGAAATTGGCGGTGGCTTGCGGAATGGTCACCAGGAAATCGGTAGCGTTTAGGTTGTTGAACTGGTTCAGCGTGAGCGTGTTGGGCGTGCCCGTGCCGGTGCCCGTGGTTGTGGTGCCGGTGGTGGTGGTGGTAGTCCCGGTGTTGACGCCCTGCAGGGCCACGGTGGCGCTCGCGGGCGGGGCAATACCCAGGTCGCGGGTGAAGTCGTGGGTCACCTGCATCACCACCACGTCAACGACCACCTCCGGCTTGGCCCGGTCGATATCGCCGATCAATTTTTCCGCCAGCGCCACTTGGTCGGGAGTGCCGCGGACCACAATGGCCTTCTGTGTCGGCAACGGCTGGATGCGGCTGACCTCCAGAATACTGCGGATGGTATTCACCATGTCCTGCAGTTCGGTGGGCTGCGCGAGGTTGCTCAAGTAAAAGGTCTTAATGACGTTCTGATCCAGCTCCTTGCGCTTGGCAATGGTGTCGCTGGCCACGAAGACGGTGTTGGAGGTCACCGGCCGCCAGAACGTCTTGGATTCCAGCGCCAGCACTTCCAAGGCCTGATCGAGCGTAACCGCGTTGAGTTCCACGGAGATGCGCCGCGAGGTGTAATCGGGATCGAACAGCACATTCAGACCCGCAAGCTTGCCGATCGTCTGGTAAATCACCTTGCTGTCTTCGGTCAGCTTGAGCGTGATGGGGACGTTGGAGATGGGGGCCAGCTCCACCGGTCCCTGGGCACTTTCCAGGAGTCTGTGGATGGGCGAGGCGTTCTCGGACTTGGGGCCGGCTCCCCCCTTGGCCTTATCGATCATCGCCTTGGTCTTCCTGATCTCCTGCTGTGCGATGTCGCTGGAGGGATCGATAAGGTAGGCCTTTTCAAATAGCACGAGCGCATCTTCCAACTTGCCCTCATCGCGCAGCTTCTGCCCGCGATGGACATAGGAGGCGCCCGCCAAAAACCGCATGCGCGTGACTGCGGCCTTGTAACGGATGTCGAGCGGCTTCAATTCGAAGGCCTTGCTGTAGAGGTCGTAGGCCGCCTCATAGTTGTCGCGCGCCTCAGCGATTCGGCCCTGATCAAAGAGCTTCTTGGCCTGGTCAGCAAGCGCGGCTGCGGGGAGCAATAGGATGAGAGCGAAGATCAGAATGGCAGCCCGTTTCAGGCGACTCATTGGACTCCTTGGCCGGATTGGCTTGCCGCTCTCCTCTGCGAGAGAAGGAAGTCCATCGTCCGGCTAAAACCCAGCTACTGCGAATGGCGCGAGGGTCAAATTATAGCATCACTGCAGCAGCCGCTTTCTGGCCGCTATCTCCTTCTGTGTTAGCATCATAGCTTTTGGAGTGGAAGACCATTCCGCATGGCACGCCAGGTTACGCACCAGGTCCGGCCCAACCCGGAGAAACAGCCGCGCCGCGACCCCAAGGCTGCCGGGGAGCGGGATGCCGCCGTCAACCGGGCCGCCGCCCATAACTATCACCTGTTGGAGCGCTTCGAGGCCGGCATTGTCCTGCATGGCACGGAGGTTAAAGCAATTCGCAACGGACGAGCCAACCTGAAAGACGCATACGGGCTGGTGAAAGACGGAGAACTTTGGTTACTCAATGCCCACGTCGGGCCCTACGAGAATGCCGGATACGCGCAGCATGAAGCCAGGCGCACCCGTAAGTTACTGGTGCACAGGGAGCAGCTCCGCAAACTCGCAGGCCAGACCCAGCAAAAAGGGCTGACGCTCATCCCCACCCGCCTGTATTTCAAGAGTGGTAGGGTAAAAGTAGAGCTGGCGCTGGCCCGCGGCAAGCAACTCTGGGACAAACGCGAGACCGAGCGCCGCCGCACCGCTGAGCGCGAAGCTCGCGAAGCCATCGCCAGGAGCCGGAAGTCAGGAAATATTTGATGATTCATTTCACCGCGGATGAACGCCGATGGGCGGAAATCATTCCTAAAACCGGCGTCCCTCCGCGGCGGAGAAGTTTAGACTTTCACTTTGTCCAAAGGGCAGACTGCCCAATCAGCTTGAGGTCGACCCCATGAAGATAACGCTCTCCCGCTCTGATCCTGCTGAACTCGAGACCGAGTGCCTGGCCGTCGTGGTGGTTGACCAAGGCGAGAAAGACAAGCCGGCGCCGGTTGTGCTCGGGGGCAACCAGGCAATCCAAACTGCGGTTTCGGACTTGCTGGCCAGCGGCGAGGTCTCCGGAAAGCTGTTGGAGACGGTCCTGGTCCACCGGCCGCAGGGCCTTAAAGCGCGCCGGCTGCTGCTGGTCGGGGGCGGCAAAAACAAGGATTTCTCTTCGTTCGAGCTGCGCAAGCTGGCGGGCACGGCCGTTCGCTTCCTCAAGCCTAAGCAGATTCGCTCGCTGGCCTTCCTGCTTCCGGACCTGCCGTCGGGAGCGGCCGATGGGGTGAGAGCAGCGGTCGAAGGAGCCTATGTCGGCGACTTCGATCCCGATACTTACAAGAGCGATCGCAAGGACCAGCGCATCGAGGAGCTCTCGCTGCTGGCGCCCGCCAGCGCTGATCGCGGCGCCCTCGACAAGGCGCTCGACGAAGCGCGCGTCATGGGCGAATCGCAGAACTTCACCCGCGAACTGGTCAATGAGCCCGGCAACCGCATGACCCCGAGCATGCTCGCCGAGCGTGCCCGCAAGATGGTGGCGGAGATCAACTCACCGCATCTGACCATCGAAGTGCTCGGCCCGGAAAAAATCCGCGACCTGAAGATGGGCGCTTTCTGGAGCGTGGCCCAGGGCTCCGACGAGCCGCCGCGCTTGATCGTGATGCGATACTCGCCGCCGGGTGCGCCGGAAACGCCGGTGCTCGGCCTGGTCGGAAAGGGCATCACCTTCGATTCCGGAGGAATTTCCATCAAGGCCGCCGACGGCATGGAGAAGATGAAGTACGACATGGCTGGGGGCGCAGCCATGCTGGGCGCCATCCGCGCCGTTGGCCTGCTTCAGCCCAAGGTCAAAGTGATCGGCATCGTCTGCGCCACCGAGAACATGCCCTCGGGCAAGGCGCAAAAGCCGGGCGACGTGCAGATCGCCATGAGCGGCAAGTCAATCGAGATCATCAACACCGATGCCGAAGGCCGCCTGGTGCTGGCCGACGGGCTGGCCTACGCGCGCCAGCTCGGCGCCACCCACCTGATTGACGCCGCCACCCTGACCGGTGCCGTCGTGGTAGCTCTGGGCGTGGTGAACGCCGGCGTCTTCGCCAACAATGATGAGATGTACTCACGCTTCGAGCAGGCGGAGCGGCGCGCCGGCGAAAAGATGTGGCGCATGCCGCTGGACGAGGAATATCGCGAGCAGATCCGCTCCGGCATCGCCGACATCAAGAATACAGGCGGCCGTTACGGCGGCGCGGTCACCGCCGCCATGTTCCTGAAAGAGTTCGTCGAGGACACGCCCTGGATTCATCTCGACATCGCCGGTACCGCCTGGACGGAAGAGAACAAGAGCTGGATCGCGCTGGGGCCGAGCGGCATCGCGGTGCGCTCGATTGTCGAATTCGTGAGAGACATGGCAGGGTAACTTTTCCGCCGCGGATACACGCGCATGAACCCTTGAATCCGCGGCGAAAAGAATTCACATCACCGGCGGCACCGCAATCCCCATTACGGCCAGCGCCCGGATCAGCTCCCGGCGCACCACCGCCGCCGTCGCCAGCAGGAACTTCTTCCGGCCTTCGTCCGGCTCGGTCAGGATGTGGTGGCGGTGATAGAAGTTGCTAAATACCTGCGCCAGTTGAAACGCGTACTTGGCCATGTGGGCCGGCTCGGTGGTGGCGATGCATTGTTCGACCACCTGCGAGAAGCGCGACGCCGCCAGCCAGAGTTCCCAGATCTCGTTCCCCGTCTCGCCTGAGAAGAAGCTTGCGTAATCGATACTCTCGGCCAGCGCCGCTTCCGGCTCCACGCTTGCCTTGCGGAAGATGTTGGTGGCGCGCACGACCGCGTACTGCGCGTAAGGACCAGTCTCACCCTCGAAGCTGAGCGCCTCGCGGAAGTCGAAGGCAATCACCGAATTCTTGGTGAACTTGAGCATGAAGTAGCGCAGCGCACCCACGGCGATCTCGGTGGCGATGCGTGTGCGCTCCGCTTGTCCCAGCGCCGGATGCCGGCTGTCGACTTCTTTTTGCGCGGAAGCGATGAGGGTGTCGATCAGGTCGTCGGCCTTGACGCCGAAGCCGCGCCGGCCGGAGATCTCGATGTAAGGTTTGGACCAGTCGTCCTCCGCAAGGCCGTAGCCCAATTCCTGCGCACAGCGCGGCGTGAGCGCCACCATGTCGTAAGAAAAATGGGTGTAGTGGTTAGCCTGCTCGGTCGCGCCCAGAGCGCGCAGCGCGTCGATCACGTTGTTCTGCGCGTCCTGCTGCCGCGAGTCGATGACGTTGTAAATCTCGGCCACGTCCCCGAAGTGGGGATGGTCAGCCTCGCCCTGCTCGGCCGAGATCCAGCACTGGTGCCCATCCGGATAGCGATAGAAGCGGCGATAGCCGAAGTCGCGCCCCAGCAGGCCGAACTTCCACAGGTGATAGGCGATGTCCTTGCCGACGTAGGTGACGGTGCCGTTCGAGCGCACGATCACCTTCTGGTTCTGCTCAGCCTCTTCCGGCGTTTCCGCTTTGCGCTTATCGAGTCCGCCGCGCTCCATCACCCAGCAGCCCTGGTTCTTGCCTTCGGTCTCGAGATACAGCACGCCCTTCCTTTTCATCTGCTCAAATGCGAGGTTCCAGAAATGCAGGTGCAGGATCTCGCTCTCGCGGGGCAGGAAGTCGTACTCAATGTCGAGCCGCTGCATGGTCTCGAGGTGGCGGCGCAGAACGGTGGTCGAGATTTGATCGGCGATCGCAGCCAGCTCGTTGCCGCCCTGCTCGATGGCGTGCAAGGTGTCCAGCCGGACCTTCTGGTTTTTCTTATCCTCCTCGTACCACTGCGTCACATGGGCATAGAGATCCCAGCAGGTGTAATCGAAGCGCGGCTCGGAAGCGATCAGCCGCTCGATCTCTGCCCGCGACTTCTTCTCCAGGTGGACAAAGCCCACGATAACGTCTGCCACCTGCACACCCGTGTTGTCGATGTAGTTCTGCACGTCCACCGAACGGCCGTTTGCGCGCAGCAGACGCACAAACGTATCGCCAAGGATGGCATTGCGCAGGTGCCCGATGTGCGCCGCCTTGTTGGGATTGATGCTGGTGTGCTCGACCAGGATCTTCCTAGGCCGGATGAACCGACCAGTGGCACTGTCTCGTACCTTGGCGCGGCCGACAAATCGTCGACTGAGCGCGGCGGCCAGTTCACCTCGGCTGACATGGGCATTGATATATCCTGCGCCCGCGACCTCCAGCTTTTCGAAGCCGGAAACGGCGCCCAGCCCGGCGACGATCTCTTCTGCGATCTTGCGCGGCGGCTTGCGCAGCTTTTTGGCGAGCTCGAATGAAAGTGGCAGCGCATATTCGCCAAACTGAGTGCTGGGCGGCTGCTCGACCACGATCGTGGGCAGATCGAGCTGGTATTTTTCGCGCAGAAAGAACCGCACGCGTTCTGCCAGACGCTTCTGGAATTGCAAATACACTCTCGGGAAGCCTTCGTAAGTGGCTGAGAAAAAGCCGATTATAACAAACGCGTTTCAGCGCCCCGGTTTGACCGCGAGGCACCGGCTTCCCTATTATCAAAGTTTGTCTCCTGCGAGCGAAAGCGGAGTGTGAGGCCATGCGCATCGCTTATCTGGACTGCTTCTCGGGCATCAGCGGCGACATGTTCTTAGGGGCGCTGCTCGACGCCGGCCTGCCCGCGAGCGTGCTCGAGGAGACTGTGTCCGCGCTCGATGTCAGCGCCCGGCTGGAGATTCTGCGGATCACGCGCGGCGGAATTGCGGCCACCAAGGTGAATGTCTGGATCGGCGACGAAAAAGATCTTCCGCGCGAGCAGGTCTCGCACGTGCACCGGCACGAGCACCATCATCACGAGCATCCTCACCGGGGCCTGAAAGAAATCCGAGAGATTGTTCGTAACGCGAAGATCGCGCCCGCGGCTCAGGAGCCTGCCCTCGCCATCTTCCAGGCGCTGGGCGAGGCAGAGGCCAAGATTCACAACACCGATGTTGAGAAGATCCACTTCCACGAAGTCGGCGCGGTGGATGCCATCGTGGACATCGTTTGCGCGGCCGTCGGCAGCCTGGCCCTGGGCGTGGACGAGTGGGTCTGCTCGCCGCTCAACGTCGGCGGCGGAACGGTGGAGTGCGCGCACGGGAGGTTTCCTGTGCCGTCGCCCGCAACCGTCGAACTGCTGCTAGGCGCGCCCGTGTACTCTTCGGGCGTCGACGTCGAGCTGGTCACGCCGACGGGCGCTGCCATCGTGAAGACGCTCTGCAAGCGCTTCGCGCCATTCCCGGCCATGAAAGTCAGCGGCACCGGCTATGGCGCCGGCTCACGCGATCTACCTGGACAGCCTAACGTCGTCCGGCTGACGATTGGCGAGCATGCAGAGACGCAGCTTGCTGCGTCTCCGGCAATTCCGGAAGACACGATCGCGGTTCTGGAAGCCAATCTCGACGACCTGAATCCGCAGGTCTTTGGGTACGTCATGGAGCGCGCACTGGCCGAGGGCGCTCTGGACGTTTTTGGAACACCCGTGCAAATGAAGAAGAATCGTCCTGGCATGCTGCTGACGGTGCTGGCGCGACCGGAGGATGCGCCACGGCTGGCCAAGCTGGTCTTCGGCGAAACCACCACCTTGGGCATCCGCATGCGCCAAGAGCGCCGGCAGACCCTGCTGCGCCGCACCGTAGCGGTCGCGACACCGTGGGGCGAAGTGCGGATGAAGGTTGCCAACCTGAACGGCTCGATTGGAAACTACGCGCCGGAGTATGAAGACTGCCGCCGCATTGCTGACCAGCACAAGGTCCCGCTTAAGCAGGTGATGCAGGAAGCCACACGTTGCTACCTGGAAAGCCAGCATGGCTGATAAGTTCTACATCACGACTCCAATTTATTACGTGAACGCGCGTCCCCACATCGGGCACGCGTACACGACCATCGCCTGCGATGCCATCGCGCGCCGCCAGCGCATGCTGGGTTCCGACACGTTCTTTCTCACTGGCACTGACGAGCACGGGCAAAAAATCGAGCGCTCGGCAGCTGAGGCCGGCACCACCCCCAAACAGCTCACCGACCGCATTGCCGGCGAATTCCGCGGGCTTTGGGACCGGATGAACATCAGCTACGACGATTTCATCCGTACTACTGACGAGCGCCACAAGCGCGGTGTGCAGGAGATGTTCCGCCGCATCCGCGACAATGGCTACATTTACAAAGGCTCCTACAGCGGCCAGTACTGCGTCTTCGACGAGCTCTACGTGGACGCGACCAGTCCCGGCGCGCCCTGTCCTGAGTGCGGACGGCCCACCGAGACGGTGAGCGAAGAGAACTATTTCTTCAAGCTCTCGGCGTTTGAAGACAAGCTGCTCAAGCTCTACACCGAGCAGCCGAATTTCATTCGTCCGGAGACGCGCCGTAACGAGGTGATGGCCTTCGTGCGCAGCGGCCTGCGCGATCTCTCCATCAGCCGCACCACCATCAAATGGGGGATTCCCGTGCCGGATGATCCCCGGCACGTGATCTATGTGTGGCTGGACGCGCTGAGCAACTACTGCACCGCTATTGGCTTCGGGTCCCCCGACAAGAACGACCAGCAGAAGTTCGCCCGCTACTGGCCGGCCGACGTGCACATGATCGGCAAAGAGATTGTGCGCTTCCACTGCGTGTACTGGCCGGCGTTCCTGATGGCGGCGGGGCTGCCGCTGCCAAGGTCAATCGTCGCCCACGGCTGGCTGCTGTTCGAGGAAAGCAAGATGTCGAAATCGCGCGGCAACATCGTGCGCGCTGAAACCGTGATCGACGTCCTCGGCAACGACGCGCTGCGTTACTTCCTGCTGCGCGAAGTGGTCTTCGGACAAGACGGCAGCTTCTCGTTCGACGCGCTGGTGCAGCGCTACAACTCCGACCTGGCCAACGATCTCGGCAACCTCGCCAGCCGCACGCTCACCATGATCGCGCGCTACTTTCGCGGAGGAGAGGTGCCCTACCCCTCGTCCGGCGGCTCGCGCACCGCGGCGGATGACGCCATCGCCCGTGCCGCCGAGGAGACCATCGCCAGCTTCGCTTCATTGTGGGACGATTTCCAGTTTTCGCGGGCGCTCGAAGCCGTGTGGGCGCTGGTGGGCGCCGTCAACAAATACATCGTAGACAACGAGCCGTGGGTTGTCGCCGAAAGTGCAGACGAAGGCAGCCGCTCGCGCCTGGCAACCATTCTCTACACCACGGCCGAGGCTCTCCGGATCGCCACCGCGCTGGCCCATCCGGCGATCCCGGAATCGACGGCGCGCATCTGGGCGCAGCTGGGACTGGGCACAATCTCCGAATTCCGCCTGAGAGAATTGAAGTGGGGTCAACTGCAGCACGGCACCAAGCTCGGCAACGTGGAGCCGGTGTTCCCGCGCGCCGACAAATCGGCCATTGAAAGGATGCAACAGATGGAACAGCAGCGCGCGATGGCTTCGGTGGCACCAGCCACGCCGGCAGGCACGCACCCTCCAGCCGGACAGCCGGCAACCCAGACAACCGTGGGTCCGGCGCCGGCAGCAGCGGGCCCCGCTGCCAGCCCGGATGGACGCATCAGCATCGACGATTTTGCCAAGGTTGAAATGCGCGTCGGGCTGGTCAAGGTAGCCGAGAAGGTGAAGGGCGCCGACAAGCTGCTGCGTTTGGAAGTGGACATCGGCAGCGAAGTCCGCCAGGTAGTCGCCGGCATTGCCGAGGCTTACGCGCCGGAGTCGCTGGTCGGACGCAAAGTGGTGCTGGTCGTCAACCTGCAACCGCGCAAGCTGCGCGGCCTGGAATCGAATGGCATGATCGTGGCTGCATCGGTCGGTGAAAAGGGCTCGCCGGTACTGGTGGGGTTCCTGGAAGACGTGCCCGTCGGGGCAAGGTTGAAATAGCCACGGAGGCACGGAGACACACAGGAGTTTGGATCGAGTTTTCTCCCTTCCTCTGTGTCTCTGTGGCAGAGGTTTTATGTTCGTTGATTCCCACGCGCATCTTGAGATGCCCCAGTTCGACGCCGACCGCGACGGTATGCTGGCGCGGGCGCGGGAAGCCGGCATCGGTACCGTGGTCGCTATCGGCAGCGGCACCGGTCCGGGCTCGCTTGACTGCGGGATTCAGCTTGCGAATCGTGAGAAAGCCGGGGAGCCGCTCATCTACGCCACGGTTGGAATTCATCCGCATGAAGCCAGACTGGCCACCGATGCGGATTTCGACGAGTTGAGCGCGCTCGCCCGCAATCCCAAGGTCATCGCCTGGGGCGAGATTGGCCTCGACTACTTCTACGACCACTCGCCGCGCGAGCTGCAGCGCGCGGTTTTTCTGAAGCAACTCGAACTGGCACGCGCGGCTGAGCTGCCGGTGGTGATCCACTGCCGGCCATCGGCGGACGGTCAGAACGCATGGGATGAATGTCTGGTGATTCTGGCAGAGCAATGGGCGGCAAGCGGGCTGGGCGGCATCCTGCACTGCTTCACCGGACTGATGGAGCACGCCCGGCGGGCGCTCGATATGGGATTCATGATTTCGTTTGCCGGCAACGTCACCTTCCCCAAGGCGGCGAATATCCGCGATGCTGCGCGGGAGCTGCCGCTGGATCGCATACTCATTGAGACTGATTCTCCATTTCTGGCGCCGGTTCCGCACCGTGGCAGCCGCAACGAGCCGGCATTCGTGCGGGAGGTGGCGCGCCAGATCGGCGAGCTGCGGGGTATCTCGCCGCAGGAAGTGGGATTTCAAACCGCGCAGAACTTTTCCCGTTTTTTCCATCTTCCCTTGCCCGGCGAAGGCGGAACGCCGATTCCTTCCCAATCCCGCGCGGTGGCAGGGTAATCTATTGGATTGCTGAGACCATGGCCGAATCCTTTGACATCGTGAGCAAGGTGGACCTGCAGGAGGTCTCGAACGCCATCCAGCAGGCGCTCAAGGAAGTGCACACCCGCTTTGACCTGAAGAACTCGAAGTCAACCATCGAACTCGAGGGCAAAGAGGCGATCGTGCTGCACTCCGAAGACGAGTTCAAGCTGAAGGCGGTCAATGACGTGCTGCAGCAGCGGTTGGTCAAGCGCGGCGTGCCGCTCAAGGCGCTCACTTACGGCGCGATTGAGCCGGCAGCCGGCAGCACGGTCAGGCAGCGCATCAGCATGCAGCAGGGTATCCCCACTGAGAAAGCGCGCGAGATCGTGAAGCTGATCAAGGACTCGAAGAAAAAGGTCCAAGCCTCGATCCAGGGCGACACGGTGCGGGTGAGCGGGAAGGACCGCGACACGCTGCAGGAGATCATTGCCCTGCTTCGCAATACTGACCTCGCCATCGACATGCACTTCACCAACTACAGGTCGAACTGACGTGAGCGCATCCGCCATCAACGGAGTAAAGGCGAAGGAAGTCTTCGAACTTCTGCGCGACGATTTGGAAGCCGTGGAGCGTGAATTCGGTCGCGACACGGTCTCCGGCGTGCCCGCGATCACAGACATTGGCGAGTACCTCCGCGCGGGCGGCGGCAAACGCATCCGACCCGCCCTGCTGTTGCTCTCGGCCAAGATGTTTGATTACAGCGGACGCGGCGCCATCCGCCTGGGCGCAGTGGTGGAAATGATCCACACCGCCACCCTGGTCCACGATGACATCATCGACGAAGCCCGCACCCGCCGCGGACGCCCGGCCGCCAACACAAAATGGGGCAACTCGAAGTGCGTGCTGGCCGGCGACTGGCTCTACATGCAATCGTTCAAGATCGCTGTGCAGGAGCGCAACTTCAGGATTCTTGACGTGCTCATCGATCTTACCCAGCAGATGGTCGAAGGCGAGCTGCTGCAAATGGAGAAGCTGGGCCGCTTGATCACCATCGAGGAGCATTTCGACCTGATCCAGCGCAAAACTGCGTGCCTGTTCTCCACTTGCACGCGACTGGGGGCAATCGTCAGCGGTGCTTCCGCAGCCAACGAAGAAAAACTGGCGCGCTACGGCCGCAGCCTGGGCATGGCGTTCCAACTGGTCGACGACGTGCTCGACCTCACCGCGTCGGAGGACGTACTCGGCAAGCCCGTAGCCAGCGACCTGCGCGAGGGCAAAGCTACCATGGCTGTGATCCACGCGCTGGCCCGCTGCAAGCCGGAAGAGCAGGCGCTCGTTCAGAAGGTGCTGGAGGAACGCGCGTTCCTCTCCGTGCAGCACCAGGAGATTCTCGCCATCCTGACCCGCCACGGCTCTGTGGATGCCGCCACCGCCCGCGCCCATGAGTACGCTTCCGACGCGCGCAACGCTATCTGTGATCTTCCCGACTCAGAGATCAAGCGCGCCCTGCTGTGGGCGCCGGAATTTGTGGTGGCGCGGGAGAAATAGCTGTCAGCACTCAGCATTTGGCAATAGCCTGCATCTCGAAGCGTGCGCCCCGCAGCAGCGATCCTGCGCCGAGGAATGCACGTGCCGGCAAATCCTTCTTGAAATACTTCCGGTAAGCCAGGTTGAACTTGTCATAGAGGGACAGGTCCGTGCAGTACACCTGCACATAGACCAGATCGTCCATCGTCAGTCCGGCGGACTCGAGCGTGGCGCGGACACCAATGAGCATCAATCGGATCTCTTCGTCGACATCGGTTGCCGCCTGCATGGTGCGCGGATCGATGCCGATTCTGCCGGAAAGAAACAGCATGTCGCCGGCCAGCACTCCGTCGCTGAACGGCAGATCGGCGGGACGTCCGCCGATGTTGATGTACCGCCGCTGGCGCTTACTGGGTGTCTGCTTCATTCCGTCCTCCAAAAAAACGGAATCCTAGCATGCGTCTCAGGGGCTAAAGCCCACAATGTTTAAGCTGGTTGCGGCACGACTGAAGTCGTGCCCTGACACGTGATCTTTCACGAAAGAATCTCCCTAAACAATCTCCGCGCCTCCCTGGCTCGCTGGCGGGTTCTATACTTCCTCCGATGCGGAACGAGGTCGAGATCAAATTCCTGGTGGCGGACGCAAAGGCGCTGGCGCGGCGGCTGCGTGCCTCCGGGTTCCGGCTGGTCACGCGGCGCACGCACGAGATGAACGTGCTCTACGACCTGCCCGGGCATCCCCTGCGCCAGCGAGGGGAGATCCTGCGGCTGCGGAAGTACGGCGAGCGCTGGACGCTGACGCATAAGTCCAAAGGTACGGCGAAGCGACACAAGTCGCGTCAAGAGCTTGAAACCGAGGTGGCTGACGGTCCCAGCCTCGACCGTATCCTGCGAGCCGTGGGATTCACCCCCAGTTTCCGCTATGAGAAGTTTCGCGGCGAGTGGACGGACGGCGAGGGCCACGTCGTGATTGATGAGACGCCCATCGGCACCGTGGCCGAGGTCGAAGGCCCACCGCGCTGGATCGACCGAACAGCCCGGCAGCTCGGCATCCCCAGCAGCAGCTACATCACGCTCAGTTATGGCGCGATGTTCGAGGAATGGAGGGAGCGGACGGGAAGTTCGGCAAAGGATATGACATTCGCGGCTGTAGGGCGCAGCTGAGAATTGCCGGCGCGACTTAAAGCCGCGCCCCTTCAAGGCAGGCTGCTGATAGCTGATGTCGCCCTACGCTCCGCAGCACTTCTTGTACTTCTTGCCGGAGCCGCAGGGGCAAGGATCGTTGCGGCCGATCTTGGCGCCGGAGCGCACCACTTGTTGCACAGGCTGATAATCGCCGGCTCCGGCCATACGCGCCTGTTCGAGTTCGCGGCGCTTGCGGCGCTGAAATTCCTCTTCCAAGTCGTCCACCGAAGTGGAAGCGCGACGCGGACGTCGGCCATTGCCATCGCCAGGCGCAGCGGGCACTCCAGCAGCCTCGGGCGGGACCTCCACCGGCGCAGCGGGCTCGATCACTTGCATCAGGTAGAGGTACCGCACGGTATCTTCCTGGAAGCGCTGCATCATGGCTTCGAACATGTCGAAGGACTCGCGCTTGTACTCGACCAGGGGATCGTGCTGGCCGTAGCCGCGGAGGCCGATGCCTTCCTTCAGGTGGTCCATTCCAAGCAGGTGGTCTTTCCACTGCTGATCGAGCACGCTGAGCATGATCATGCGCTCGTGATAGCGCATGGCCTCGGGGCCGATCAGCTTCTCCTTGGCGTCGTAGCGTTCTTTGAGCTTGTCGAAGACGGCGTCGCCCAGCTCCTGGCGGTTCAGCTTGTCGGCCTCGACGCCTTCGGCCAGGATGTCCACGCCGAAGCGGGTGAAGATCTCGTTCTTGAGCTGTTTGACGTTCCAGTCATCGGCGTGCGCGTCTTTGGGACACGCCTTCTCCATCAAGTCGGAGAGGATGCCGGCGACGTAATCCTCGAGGATGAGATCCTTCTGATCGACGCCCTCGAGCAACTGGCGGCGCATGCCGTAGACCGCCTCGCGCTGCTTGTTCATCACATCGTCGTACTCGAGCAGGTGCTTGCGGGATTCAAAGTTCTGGCCTTCGACTGCCTCCTGCGCGGACTCGATGCGGCGAGAGATGAGCCGCGATTCGATCGGCACCCCTTCTTCCATGCCCAGCCGCTGCAGCAGCTTCGACACCCACTCCTTGGCGAAGATGCGCATCAGGTCGTCTTCGAGCGACAGGTAGAAGCGCGAGCTGCCGGGATCGCCCTGGCGTCCGGCGCGTCCGCGAAGCTGGTTGTCGATGCGGCGGGCCTCGTGGCGTTCGGTGCCCAGGATGTGCAGGCCGCCCAGATCGACCACTTCGTCGTGCTCTGCGTCAGTCTGCACCTTGTGCTTGGCCAGGATCTCTTCCCATTTCTGCCTGTCGACGCGGAACTCGTTGCCCTGGTAATACCAGGTGACGATATTCTCGTCGGTTGCCGCATCGCCCAAGCGGCCTTCGGCGCGGCGCACCGGCTGGGCCAGGCCCTTCTTGAAGCACTCCTGCTTGGCCATGAATTCGGGATTACCGCCCAGCAGGATGTCGGTGCCGCGGCCCGCCATGTTGGTGGCGATGGTGATGACGCCCTTGCGTCCAGCCTGGGCCACGATCTCGGCTTCCTTTTCGTGATACTTGGCGTTCAGCACCACGTGCTTCACACCTTTCTTGCGCAACAACTCGGAGAGCCGTTCAGATTTCTCAACCGATGTGGTGCCCACCAGCACCGGCTGGCCCTTCTGGTTGAGCTGCTGAATCTCGTCGGCGGCCGCCAGGTACTTCTCTTTCTCGGTGCGGTAGACGGTGTCGGCGTTCTCGATGCGCCGCAGTTCTTTGTTGGTGGGAATGACCATCACATCGAGGTTGTAGATCTTCTGGAACTCGCCGGCTTCCGTCTCCGCAGTACCGGTCATACCTGCCAGCTTCTTGTACATGCGGAAGTAGTTCTGGAAGGTGATGGTGGCGAGGGTCTGGTTCTCGGCCTCGACCTTGACGTGTTCCTTGGCTTCGACGGCCTGGTGGAGTCCGTCGGACCAACGACGCCCGGGCATCAACCGGCCGGTAAACTCGTCCACGATGACGACCTCGCCGTCCTTGACCACGTACTCCACGTCCCGGCGGTAGAGCGCGTGGGCTTTGATGGCGGTTTCGACGTGGTGCTTCAGGTCCCAGTTCTCCGGATCAGCAATGTTGCTGATCGCCAGCAACTGCTCGACTTTTTCCCAGCCCTCATCGCTAACGGTGATGGTCTTGTGCTTCTCATCGACCACGTAATCTCCGGTCAGCACCACGGGCTCGCCCGGTGCGGTATCCAACTGCTCGCCTTTTTCGAGCTTGGGTATGATGCGATTGACGCGGTCATACTTGTCGGTGGATCGCTCCGCCTGCCCGGAAATGATGAGCGGGGTGCGGGCTTCATCGATGAGGATGGAGTCTACCTCGTCAACGATGGCGTAGTTGTGGCCGCGCTGCACGCAGTCAGCGACATCGAACTTCATGTTGTCGCGCAGGTAGTCAAAACCGAACTCGTTGTTGGTGCCGTAGGTGACGTCGGCAGCGTAAGCCTCGCGGCGCTCCGAGTCGTCCAGTTCGTGGACAATCACGCCGACGCTCAGGCCGAGGAAGCGGTAGATGGCGCCCATCCACTCCGAGTCGCGCTTAGCCAGGTAGTCGTTGACGGTGACCACGTGCACGCCATTGCCGGTGAGCGCGTTCAAATACACGGGCAGGGTGGCGACCAGCGTCTTGCCTTCGCCGGTTTTCATTTCGCTGATCTTGCCTTGATGCAGCACGACGCCGCCGATGAGCTGCACATCGAAGTGCCGCATGTTCAGCGTGCGCCGCCCCGCTTCGCGCACCACGGCGAAGGCTTCGGGCAGGATCTCTTCCAGGACTTCCTTTACCGCGCGGTCGCGCTCGGTGGGACCCCGGCTGCTGCGGTTCTCATCCTCTGCCTCGGGGTCGGCCTGCACCTGGCTGAGGCGCTCGTTGATGCGCTGGCGGAACTGGTCGGTTTTGGCGCGCAACTCGGCGTCGCTCAGGCGTTGCATCTCCGGCTCAAGAGAGGTGATCTTCCCGACCAGCGGCCGCAGACGCTTGACTTCACGCTCGTTTTTGGTGCCGAATACTTTGGCGAAAATCGTGTCCAGCAAGAACTTATGTCCTTATGGAGGGACGAAGCAACCCACCTCTAACTTCAGAAAGCCTACCATATTGGATGCCCGCGGGTGGGGAGGGTCGCAGTCATCGGGTGTAGGTCGGCGGGCGATTGCCACATGTGCCCTAAACCGGTATCTTACATGCGCCTGTCATGCACCGGAGGAGGCACGATGAGAAACAAGATGTTGTTGGCGGGGACCATCGCAGCCCTGGCTCTCGGTCTGGCGCTCCCGCCAGCCCAGGCTAAGGGCGGCAAGACCATCGAATTGAAGGACGTCAAGGGAGAGAGCGTCGGCACCGCAACCCTCAGCCCCAAGGGCACAGGCATCGAGATCAAATACAATTTCAAGAATCTGCCGCCCGGCGAACACGCTATCCACATTCATCAGAATGCCAAGTGTGAGGCCGACCCCGCGGCGCCGGCAGATGCCTTCAAATCCGCTGGAGGCCATTTCAATCCCGAACACAAGCAGCATGGACTGGAAAACCCGCAGGGACCTCATGCCGGCGACATGCCCAACTTCACCGTCAAGGCGGACGGCACCGCCAAGGGGACGGTCGATGACCCGCGCGTGACACTCGCCGAAGGCGCTCCCAATTCCGTGTTCGCCAACGGCGGAACTTCGCTCATGATTCACGCCAAGGCGGACGACATGAAGAGCGATCCCGCCGGAAATGCTGGACCACGAATTGCCTGTGGTGTGATCACCAGGTAGCCACCGGCGCCGGCTTGCGGACAAGCCATCAAGAGGAAGGGGCAGCAGTGCTGCTGCCCCCAAGGGTGATACTTCTACTTCCGCTTACTGTTTCGGCAACGGTTTCTGCGGTTGTGTTTCGGCCGGAGCCGACTGCGACGGCGGAACGCTTTCGTTTGTCACCGGACCGGCGTCAGGGTACATCATTCCCGGCCCCATCGGACCATAAGCGCGCCGACCGTTGAAGTTGCCATTTCCCCTCCAGCGGGGTGCCGGCATGTTGTTATACATGTAGTTTGTCCAGCCCTGGCCCATCATCGGGCAGTACCAAGAACCGGCAGCATAGTCCGTAGCCGTGTTCTGCTGCGGCTGTACCCTGTGGGAAGATTCCTGTTGCGCAAAAACAATTCCGACGAGCGC
>Ga0335081_10003982_pt1 | contig 23297 bp, 12 predicted proteins | sample Lox_Sample_35_FD_206713 | JGI IMG/M metagenome (GOLD analysis project Ga0335081, IMG submission 206713) | Soil microbial communities from Loxahatchee National Wildlife Refuge, Florida, United States - Lox_Sample_3.5 | ecosystem: Environmental > Terrestrial > Soil > Wetlands | place: USA...
CTCATTTAGGGGATTAGCAAACGGGGTCCAGGGGTGCTGCGTCGTCCAATATAATACCGGAGAAACCCTAGGGTGCCCAGGCTAGTTATATCGGGGAGATTTCCACCGTTGAAGGTCTCAGAGGTACATGTCCGTCGCCAGCTCGAACATCGGGTTTATGCCGTAGCGGATATACAGGAAGGACCTGAGAGGATCTCAGGTCCTTGGGGGAACAAGCTTCGGGGCAGTGGTCGTTCCTAGGGCAGAAAAGCCACCGTGCTGGCGCAATACACGCCCGCCGGTGCAGTCGTGTACCAACTCGCCTGGTGCGTGCCTGCACCAGCGGCGTTGTCGGTAATGTGCGCCCAGCCATTTCCATTGGTTGTGAAGTCATCAGTGAAGTCGTTGCCGCTGGAAATGGCGCTGAAACTCGCCGTGCCGGCAAGCAGGACGGAGAGCACGAAGTCTCCGGTCTGCGACGTGGTTACTGCGGGTCCAACCGTGTTATTTGAAGTCACGTTGCCAAACGAGGTGGCGACCGCATCGGGCGCTCCCGTAGCCACTCCTGAGGCTTCCCACTCCGACATCTCGACATGATTGGGGGAGCCGGCAAAGGTGGGAATCACGACCGTAGCCCCCGACTTCGAGTTCACCGCATACCAGATTTCCGTCGAGTACTGGTTGATGGTGGATCGGGCATGCGCCGAGACATAGGTATTGCCCGCGTTGTCGCTGACGCCGGAAACCGACGTCGTCCCGTTGAACATGAGGGCGATGGCGATCATGTTTCCAGAATGTGTGGCGGGGATCGTAAGACTGGTTAGAGGATTCCCCGCACGGGAAGCTTTGTTCACCACAGACCAGCGATTCGTGGTGGTGTAAGTGGCTGTGGGAGTCAGATTGCTGTTCATCACCAGGCTGCAGGGATTCCCTCCGGTGCAGGGTCCGCTCCAGCCGGCGAACGTCCATCCGCTCGATGGGCTCGCGTTCAGCGTCGCCGCGCTGCCGGCTGAATATACTGCGCTACAGGTGCCACTTCCATTGCTGCAGTTGATCAGGCCGTCCGTGCTGGTTACCGTTCCGCTTCCTGATTGGTTCACCGTCAGTGTGTACGTCGGCGCGGAACTGGTGCACGACGGGAAGCTGAAAGAAGCAATCCGCGTAGCCCAATGGTTGTTCCCGTTGTTCGGCTGATACTCGGTTGTATACCAGAAAGTGCAGTCGTCGGTCGGATCAATCGCCATGCCGCTGTAGTCACCCCAACGGAAGGTATTGGTTTGCGAACCATGGGCGACATTGGCCGACGACAAAACATCCGTCTCGCTCTCCAGCGTGCCGAGCGGATCGCCGATCAGGCGGCCGGTGTAGCGAATCGAGGGGCTCATGCCGCTGCTGGAAGCGCTGTAACCCAGCGCAATGTCACCAGCCTTGTCCATGGCCATGCTGCCCATCCAGCGGTAATTGGAATCGGGGGCGTAGGTCCCTTGCTGGTAGAGCCCGAATCCCGATCCGGAATTCTGCAATTCATACCAGCGGACGCCGGTCTGGCTGCTGCTGGTGCTGATCTGTACCGTGTGGTTGACATACAGGGACTGATACGATCCGAGGTTCCGGTAACCGAGCCGGTACATCAGCCGGTCTCCGTAGGAGTCGAGCCCCTGCGAAGTTCCCGACTGGGGGATGCAGGCTCCGGTCGTGTAGTTCAGTTCAGTGACGGTTTCGCCGCAAGGCTCGTTGAAGGCGGCCACCGGGATGTTCGCGGGTCCGGTCAACGTGGAATTGGACGGAGTGTCCCAATCGACGTGGAACTGCCAGAGATCCAGCGACTGGTCGTTGCCGTCAAAATTCAGCAGGTAGTTCGGAGCCCCGCTGGGTGGCGGAACGGTGCCGTCCAGATCCGCCGGCAGCAGACTGCCATAAGCCGTACCGATATTCTGGAAACACTGCATGGTCGCGGCGTTGCCCGCCAACATCGCGTTACGGTTCACCACACACGCCGCGGTTCCTTCGAAGTTCCCATTCCAGCCCTGGTCGAGAGTGATGTAGTAACCGTCCGGCCATACGCCCACCTTGGGATAGTCGGGCGTCATTCGGCAGCCGCAGATTTTGTTGGGAGGTTCGGGAAAGGCATAGAGATTCCAGCTGCTGTTGGTTGCGTCCGAGGTGGTGGAGACGGCGACACATATGTAATTGGGCGACGTGAAGACCGGCATCATGATCACCCAGACGTTGGCCAGTTTGTCGAATTGGGCTATTTCGTCAAGATTCGGGCTGGTCGAGCAGGGCCCCCCCAAGGCCTGCCACAGCGTGTTTCCGTTCGCTGGACCGTAGAGCAAATTGCCGTTGGATTTGTTGAACACCGCAAACGACTCGTTCACGATCTGAACGTATTGTGTGGGCCCGACTGCGCCATTCGCGTCCGGTACGATGGCTTGAATCGAGTAGCCAGAGAAACCGGCGCCCAAGCCGAGAATGTCGAGTCCAGCCGTGGTTGACAGCGAGGTTACCTGGGAGCCAGTGTTCGCGGCAGGCGATGCTTGCAGCGCCGCGTCCTGGACCAGGCCCCTGGGGTTCGGCGTATACGTCGTGGTCCGCTCGTCCTCGTTCTCTTCCGCGAAGGCCGGCTGCGTCTCGGGCGGGATGGGCGCCATCTGGCTCAGCGGCGGGGCGTAGGCATGCCGGGTGGCTCTTACAACGACGGGATTGGAATGGCCCTGAGCCCAACCCAGAGGTGTGGTAGTGCCGAGAATTCCAATAAGAACGAACAACACGAACAACGAAATTCGAGTGCTTTTCACGTGAGTTTTCCCCAAGGTTTTGGTTTTAGCTTTGGACAAGATCTGAAGATCATGAAACAAAGTCGCCGGTGGAGGTAACGCTATTAAAATGCCCAGCCTGCGGCAACAAAATCTCAATCTGGCGTGCCGCGGACTGTTTACACCACAGCTAGGCGCATCGGCACCACGTGATTGCGCTCATATCTGGATTACGGAGCCGGATCTGAGAGATTCCATCACGGCGAATGTCACGCGGGAGGTGGCAGCGAGCGAGTCGATGCCGATGGGTGAACCGGCGCCCGACTCAAGACCGTCGAGCAGAGCCTTCATCTCGGCGGCGTGGCCTTTGTCACCAGAAAAAGAGGTGGTTGATTTCTTCCGGCCGTTCGCGCATTCGAGCTTCCGGAAGTTCCACATGCACGCTGTTTTCGATTCGCCGAATACCTCCAGATACTCCTTGTCAACGGCGCTGGCCCCATTGGCCAGGTAGTGAATCGTGCCCGCCGAGCCGTCGGCGAATGTGATCGAAACCAGAATGTTGTCGTGGTTGTAGCGGCCTCCGCTGTCGGTCGGAGCCACGGCATGAACACTGACGGGAAGCGCTCCGCACAGCAACTGCATGACGTCGACGAAGTGTCCCCCTTCGCCGATGAAGCGTCCGCCCTGGTCGGGCTGCTGCATCCAATGGGTCGGCGGCATGAGGCCCGCGTTCACGCGATAGTGCATGACCAGCGGCTCGGTCCGGCCGGCGAACAGTTTTTGGATGGCGAGCATCGGCGCCGAGAAACGCCGGTTATAGCCCACCATCAGCAGGGGAGCGTTCCCTGCCTGTCCGGCTTCGGTGTAGGCGTCAAGAATGGAGTCTAGTTCTTCTTGATTCAGCGCTGGAGGCTTCTCGACGAAGACGCTCTTGCCCGCGCCCAGAGCCGCCGTCACGTAACGCGCATGCGAGTCATGCCGCGAGGTGACGAAGACCAGGTTCACATCCGGGTCGCGAATGACCTCGCCCGCATCGGTAGAGCAAAACTCGAAGTTATATTTCTTCGCGATATTCTTGGCGTTGACCGGCTTCCCGGTGGCGAGACCGCGGAGGCGCGCCCCCAGCTTCACCAGCGGCGGCAGCAACATGGATTGGGTGAAGTTCCCTGCCCCGATCATGCCCAGAACCGCTCGCCGTGCTGCGAACGGTGCGCTCGCCGGTCGTAATTCCACGCGCCGCGAGAGCGTGATGGGCGTGCTCGGATCGGCATACTGAATCACGATTCCGAGGTAGGGCTCCTCGACCTTGCCGGTGATGATGTCGTAGGCGCGAAGGCCGTCCTCGACCGGAATGCGGTGCGTGATCAGCGCGCCCACGTTCAGCTTCCGCTGCGCCATCATGTCGAGCACCGCTTCCATGTTGCGGTTCTCGGTCCAACGGACGAAGGCGAGCGGATAGTCCTGGCCGCGCTCTTCGTAGTCGAGGTCGTAACGGCCCGGGCCGTACGAACACGACATGCGGAAGCTGATTTCCTTCTCGTAAAAGGGAGAGCGCGGTATATTCATCCCCACCGCGCCGACTGCCACGACCGTGCCCCGCTTGCGCGCGCACTGAATCGCCAATTCGACCGGCTGGTTCGACGGAGTGGCCGCGGTGATGAGCACAGCGTCGGCGCCATAGCCGCGGGTGAAGTTTTCCACTGCGAGAGCTGCGTCGTCGTTGCTCAGGACGCAGCGGTCGCAGCCCAAAGTCTCGGCCACGTGAAAGTTTTTCGGGGAGACGTCCGTGCCGATCACGCGGCAGCCGCTGGCTTTCAGCAGCTGCGCGGTCAGCAACCCGACCAGTCCCAGCCCGATGACCACCACCTGTTCGCCCACGCGCACGTCCGCCTGGCGTACGCCCTGCATCGCAATTGCGGCGACCGTGGTGAATGCGGCTTCGTCCAGCCCGACCTCATCCGGAACTTTCACTACCAGGTGCCGCGGCACGGAAATGATCTCGGCGTGCGCGGCATAGCCGACACCGCCGCAGGCGACGCGGTCGCCGACTTTGATGTCGTCCACACCAGACTCAACTACTACGCCAGCAGAGCTATAGCCAAGATCCTTAAAGTTATCCATTCGGTCACGGATTTTTTGGTAGGTGGCGACGAATCCTTCGCGATGGAAGTTATCAATCACCTGCCGGACCAGGTCCGGCCGCATGCGCGCCTTCTGGATCATGGACGCCTGCGCAGTCTCAACCGATGTGCGTTCGGTTCCGGCGCTGATCAGCGAGAATGCGTTGCGGACGAGAACATATCCCGGCCGCAACTTCGGCGCCGGCAATTCATCAACGTAAATCTCGCCCGTCTTCTGATACTGGATGATTTGCTGCAATCCGACAGTCCTTTCGAATGAGAGCTCTTATGATTTGACCACAACTTAGTTCTGAAAAAATGTCCGAAACCAGATCTCGTTGGTCAGCAGCGTCCAGATCTGATAGGAGTTGTCCTCCAAGCCGCTCTTGTCGCGGGCAATCAAACCCGAGACATATGCGGGATCATACAATCCCCGCGCCCGCAGCGCCTCCTCGGAAAGCAGATCGGCGATCATGGGGGAGAGCGGTCCGCGCACCCATGACCGCAATGGCGAACTGAAGGGAGCCTTCGGCCGGTAAACGATGTTATCCGGCAGGTATTTCTCAGCGACCTTTTTCAGCAGATATTTCTGGGTGAGGCGGCGAATGCGCTCGCGCGGCGGTACCGAGAACATGAACTCGACGATGCGATGGTCGGTGAGCGGCGGGCGGCTTTCGATGCTCGCCGCCATTGAGGCCTTGTCGGAATAGGTCAGATTGTGCTCGGGCAGAAACACCAGCGTATCGTTCAGGCACATCTGCGTCAGATACGAAATCCCGTTGCCGTTGAAGCGCGGCCCCTGTGCCTTGAAGAAATGGGAATCGTAATACGACATGCGGCTGGCGAACATCTGCGAAAACTGGCTCGGCGCTACGGAAAGATCCGACATCAGGTAGCGGTCGCTGCGCGGCGCCGAAGCGAACGACAGGAACCGCTTGCCCCAGCGAATCTGCTTCAACCCGCGCGATGAAGTGGCCACAGGGATGCGATCCGCAGCGTATTGCACCATGCGCCGCACCGCGCCCGGCACGACGGCCTGATAGCTTTCGGCCGTCAAACAGGCCAGATGCTTGCGGTAGCCACCAAACACCTCGTCGCCGCCCACGCCGTTGAGCAGCACCACAATATTCAGATCTCGCGCCGCCTTCGAAATCAAATAAGTATTGATAGCGGCCGGATCCGACAGAGGTTCATCCAGATGCCACACCATCTTCGGCAGCAATTCCTCGACCTGGGGATGAATTTCGATTTCGTGATAGGTGAAGCCGAATTGCTTCGCCACTTGCCGGGCGTAATCCCAGTCCGGCGTCATGCGCTCGAATTTCTGGTCTTCGCTTGAAAACTTGATAGTGAAGGAATGGATCGTCTGCTCGGTGTTCACTCGCATCAGCGCGCTGACGATCGAGGAATCCAGCCCGCCGCTCAGGAACACGCCCACCGGAACGTCTGCCCGCATCTGCAGGCGCACTGAGTCCTTCAGCAATTCATCCAGTTGCTCGACGAATGCCGCCTCGCTCGCCTCCTGCTCGGTCGGATGCAGGCTCCAGTACTGCCGCACCGTCAGCTTGCCGTCTTCGAGGGTCATGCAGTGGGCGGGAGGCAATTTCAAGATGTCCTGAAAACCCGTCCACGGCGAAACCTGGAAGCGCGCCGGAGTGTGCAGCGCGTTGAGATCGGGCCGCTTCGGCACCAGCGTGGAGTTCAGCAGCGCCTTGATCTCCGAGGCGAACACCAGGCATCCGTTTTGGAAGTTGTAGTAGAAGGGCTTGATCCCCAGCCGGTCGCGCGCAGCAAACAGCTTGCGTTTTTGCGAATCATAAATCGCAAACGCGAACATGCCGTTCAGCTTTTCGAGGCAAGCCTCACCCCAGATCTGATACGCGTACAGCAGGATTTCCGTGTCGCTGGTCGAGCGCAGCCGCACGCCCTTGGCCCTCACTTCCTCGCCCAGTTCCTTATAGTTGTAGATTTCTCCGTTGAAGATGATCCACAGGTCGCCGGTTTCATTCGTCATGGGCTGATGCCCGCCGGGCGAAAGGTCGATGATCGAGAGCCGGCGCTGCGCCAAGCCGGACGACGAGTCGTCAAACCACTTCATCCCTGCGTCGTCGGGCCCGCGATGCGCGATGATGTCGTTCATGCGCCCCAGCAGCTGCGCATTTCCGCCGTTAATGATTCCTGCGATTCCGCACATAGTTAGCCGTGATTGCCGACGCTTTGAAAGGACGCGGCTTCCAGCCGCGCCGCAGGCAGGCCAAAGCAGACGTCCTTTAGGCCCTGCGGGATTGCCCTCAGCGGCTAAAGCCGCATTCGCAAGCGCCCTCCACGGCACGCCTGAAGGCGTGCCCTTTCAAGGTCATGATCCAGGTCACTTTTCGAAACCAAGCACTAGCCTTAGTCCGCGCTCGCGCTCACATAAGCCGGCACGCGGCCGTTGAACAGTTGCTCGTACGTCGCGATGAGCCGCTGCTCCGAGTTTTCCCACGCCAGGGCTTCGCGGAAGCGAGTTCGCCCGAACTCTGACATCGCTCGCCGACGATCCTCCTCGAGCAGCAACTCGCGGATCGCCCGGGCCATCGCGGCGCAATCGTTGTCCTGGACGTACGCCGCCGCCTGCTCCGCCGAGCGGCGGTTTTCGACCAGATCAAAGGCCACGATCGGACGCCCAAACGCCATGTACTCGATGATCTTGTTCATCGTAGACATGTTGCTCCACTCGGTCAGCGGATCGGGATCGACACAGACGTCCGCAGTTGAGAGATATTCCCAGAGATGTTCGTCGGTAACGCGGCCGGGAAAATACGAATACGGGCCGAGGCCCATTTCTTCAGCCAGAACTTTCAGCCGCGGCTGGTCGGGTCCACCGCCGACGAAGGCGAATAGCGTGTCGTCGGGGGCGATCTCAAGATATTTACGGGCGGCTTCGAGCAGGTAGTTGACGCCGTCCTGTTCGCACATTTCGCCGAGATAGCAAACCATGTATTTGCGGCCGCGTTTCAGCTCAGGGACGGTTGCGTGAATTTCCGACCATCCGCGGCGCGGTCCGCTGCGTACTACTGTTATCTTCTCGTCGGAGATTCCGCCCCGCTCGAGCGCAACGCGGCGGTGAGATTCGTTGACGGCGATGACTGCGTGCGCGGACTTCATGGTCAGGCGTTCGAGCATCACCAGCCCGCGGTACAGCATGCCTTTACGCGGGCGTCCTTTGGCCACATACATTTCCGGGCACAGGTCGTGATGATCGAAAACGAATTTCACGCCCAGCGGCCGGAACAGCATGGCCAGGGCGAAAAACGTGTCCGGAGGATTGCAAGCATGAATCGCATGAAACGGCCGGTGCGCGTAGGCTTTCAGCGCCAGCCACAGCGACGCGAGCCAGCAATACACAAATTCCACGAAGTATCCGATTACGCCCTGGTTGGCTTCGTAGATCAGCGGGTAGCGGTAGATGTCCACATCTTCGAGCCGCTCATAACTCGCCGTGCACTTCCCTTTCTTGGGACAAATTACGGCCACACCGAAACCGTGGCGGCGCAGGCTGGTGGCTTCCTGCCACACGCGCCGGTCGAAGGGCACAGGAAGGTTTTGCACGATGATCAGGATATTGCGGTTCGCTCTCATATTTCGAAGACCAGTTCGCGTTCCAATGTGCCCGTCTGCGTGGCGCGCTGACGCGTGGTCAGTTCGATGACGTGCGCGCGTGTGGCTTGAAGCAACGCATCCACTCCTTCAAAATGGTGGCCCACAATCAGGACCTCGGCGTCAGTGAACTCATCGAGTGTCGGCACCAGCAGGCGCGAGAGATGCGGAATGACGCCATCAATGTATTCTTTGTTCGCGCCGGTCAGCCGCGCCGCGATCACGTTGGGATCGTAGATGCTCAGGTCGTATCCCTTGCCCAGCAGCCGCTCCGCGAGCTCGACAAACGGGCTCTCGCGCAGGTCGTCGGTGTTCGACTTGAAGCTGAGACCGATCATGCCGACGCGCTTCTTGCCCGTCGCGCGCAGTCTCTGGAAGGCGCGCTCGATCACTTGTTGGTTGCTGGACAGGATGGCGGAGATCAGGGGCAGCTCGACGTCCAGCATTTTTCCTGCGTAAAGCACCGCGCGGACATCCTTGGGCAGGCACGAACCGCCAAACGCGAAGCCAGGCATCAGATAGCGGCGGGAAATGTTCAATTTCGTGTCGCTACAGAAGACGTTCATCACGGCTTCAGCGTCCACCTCTGCAGGCTGGCAGACGGCGGCGATTTCATTTGCGAAAGCGACCTTCAGCGCGTGGAAGGCGTTGCTGGCATATTTCACCATCAGTGCTTCTCGCGGCTTCAGCACGAAGATCGGCGCTGACTGGTCGGCATAGAGCGAGCGCAGCGCGTTTTCAGCGGCTTCGCTGTCAGTGCCGAGAACGGTGAACGACGGGTCTTCGAAATCGCGGATGGCCGTCCCTTCCCGCAGAAATTCCGGATTGGCGCACAACTCGACCAGCCCGGGCGCAGCCGAATCGAAGATTCTGCGGCATTCGTCGAAGATCGCGGGCAACACGCTGCTTCGAATCACGATGATCTGCGTCTTGCCGAGCTTCGCCAGAGCCGTCGCAATTTGCTTGCAGGCGCGATACAGGTGGGCCGGATCGATCTGTCCGTTCGGCCGGCTTGGTGTGGCCACGGCCACGAAGCACAACTCGGTTTCACCGAGCGCGTGCTCGATGTCCACGGTGGCGTGCAGACGCCCGCCATTGCGGCCGTCGGCAATCTTCTCGGCGAGTCCGCTCTCCACAATCGGCGACGCGCCTTCGTTGATCATGCGGACCTTTTCAGCGTTGATGTCAACGCCCCAGACGTGGTGTCCCGCGTCCGCCAGGCAGGCGGCCGAAACCGCGCCCACGTATCCGAGACCGACGATGCTGATTTTCATGAGTTGACCCTCAGATGAGTACGGATGGTGCTCGTTCCGTTGATTTCCGCGGTGATGCGCAAAGTGGCGATCGGTTGCTTGTGATTGAAGCGGCGCGAGCGCCAGCCGAGTTTCGGATCTTCGGAGCCGCGAATGATCTCCCAGCGCGCGTTGCGGTCCGGTGAGGAGAACAGGATGTTTCGCCCGCGCCAGCCGATCTGGGCGTGGCTGTCGCTGACGGCCAGAACCAGCGCGTCCTCGTGCATGTGGAAGAACAGTTCGACCTCATGCCGTCCGCGGCATTGGAAGTGGTCTTCGATCGTCAGATCGCCCGTTGTGCGATCGAAGCCGACTTTCCGCCGGTGTGTGACCGGATCGTGGAGGCGCGTGTAGCCGTCGTGTTCAGCCTCGATCATGGCCTGCTCCGCGCCGTTTTCGAATTGCAGCAGCCGGGCGTTTGCCTTCTCCTTCCACAAGAAGCGGCCGCCGATCTCGGACTGGTTTCGCCCGTCAACCCGGGCCGTGTTGTGCGCGCTGGTTCCGCGGAAGAAGTTGCGCCATTCCGGATGCGAGTGGTAGGCGTAGGTGCCGGCGTCGATCAGAAAGTATTCGCCGTCGAGCGCCAGCCAGATGGAGAGCGCATCGGCGTGTCCGTGCGCCGCCGTGCTCGGATAACCGTGCGGACCAAAGTCCATCAGGAGGCTGACGCTGCCGTCGTGGGTGCGCACGCTGGCCAAACCGGCATCGGAGAACAGGTGCGTGGCGCTTGGTTTGCTGCATGGCTCGGTCGAAGCCAGCTCAACCCGATCAAAATCGGCAACCAAATCCGGAACCAGCGCGCGCGCCGCTTGTGTCGCGCCGCGACTGAAGCGCAGCCAGCGCGGCTCATTGAACAACAGTCCCGCCAGCTGTGTTGTGACCTCGAGCCCGCTCTCGTCTTCCGACAGCACGAATCCTCGCGCATCGTCGGAGTCGCCGTACCAGGGTAAGTCTCCATCTGCCGAGGCAATCGTGTCGAGAAACGCGGCCATGGCCCGCAAGCGTTGCGCATACCCTTCGCTGAATTGCCGGCCGATGTTTCGCCCGATGGCAAAGACGAGCAGGAACAACTCCATCGCGAACAGGTGATACGACATCGCCTGCTCGCGATCTACGCCGTCTTCGCCCACCTGGAGCCGGATTTCGCGCTCCAGCGATTTCTGGGCAAACTCCCGCCAGGCGTTCGATTCCGGCCAGAAGTCAAAGCATGACGCTCCCGCGAACAGCCCGACCAACTCGCCGATCAGGTGATTGTTGGCCGAAGAATAGAGGCTCAACTTGGCTCTAATCCGCGCCAGGTGCTGGTAAATCGAGTCGAGCCAGCGTTGCCGAAAATTTCCGTCGCGCTCCACATGGCCGGCAATCCGCGGATACAGCAGCGCCCACGAGACCACCCTCTCGGCCAGTTCCAGGCTGCTCGTCCAGTGCACGCCGCACAGGTACGGGTTCGCCTCCAGCCACGAGTCGAGCGAACCAACGATGTAGTCCGCGTGCTGTTCCGCATTCGCCGCAAACGCCAGCGCAGACAGATGCTGGAACCGGCTTGGCTCCCACACATACTTGATATCGCTGACGACCGCTGTATTACGGATGTTCAGCGTGCCCGCGAAACTCCTTTTAACCTGGCGCTCATTGCAATAATCGCGATGCCAATCAAATTTGAATCCCAAGGGAAACTCAAGATCGAATATGGGGATGTGCTCCGTCGGAGCGCCATTGCTGTGGAGTTTGATCGGATAAGAGGCGGCATCGAACGGTCTCCACCGCGGCTCGGGCGTCGGCGATTGCCGCTTCCACTGCGCCCAATCGAGAGGCAAGGTCGCGGCCGTGCGGGCGCGCCACACGATCTCCGCCGGCTGCATTGAAGTTAGGCGCGAGAGATACCAGCGCAGGTTCTGCCAACGGCTGTGGTTGCCGTTGGAAGCATTCTTTTCGCCGACAATCGGGATCATTGTCGGTGACACATTCACCTGATCGTGCGTATGTTCACCAAGGCGCTCCAATGCCCTCGCTCGAGGCGTGGCGGATTCGTCTGTGGTGGGAATATTGGCGCCCAGATTCACCGCGCAACCTCAGCCAGTTCGAGTGTCGAAGGGGTCGAAGTGGAAGTTCGGGAAAGGGCGCGGTTGTAGATATCCATCAGGATTGGGTAGTTGCGCTCGGGGGTGTACCGGGTCTCGTATTCCGCGCGCGCCGCCCGGCCCATCGCATCCATCTCATTGGGATGCGCCCAAGCCCACTTTATCTTGGCCGCCAGGTCATCCGCGTCGCCGTAGTTGAAATGCAGCCCGGTTTCGTGGTCGCGCACCATCTCCTCAGCGACTCCAATACGCGACGCGACGACCGGAACACCGCAAGCGAAGGCTTCCACTGCGACGTAGCCGAAAGTCTCGTAGTAGCCTTCCGAAGGCCAGATCAGGAAGCGGGCGCCGGCCATCACCTTGTTTAGGGCAGCGCGGTCCAGACGCGGCAGCATCTCGATCATCCCCTTGGATTTCCTCGCAACCTCCTCCACTTCGGCCAACAAGGGACCATCGCCTCGAATCTTAATTGGGACGTTGGTCAACTCTTCACACGCCCGCAACAAAGTCGGCACACCTTTCTCGGGGGCCAGGCGGCCGACAAACAGCGCGTAGCCGTCGTCGCGGTGAGGGACTCCCGGGTCCTCCACGAAATGCGGCTTCAACATGATCTTGTCTTCCGGAAAACCCGCCTGGACGAACTTGCGGCAGTAAAACGGAGTCGAGACGATGTAAATCGAGACCACGTTCTCCCACGTTTTCAGTATCCGGTGAACCCCCAACATAGCCGCCACCACGCCGGTCTGGGTGTGCGATTGGCGGTAGCAGGCGTGCACGACCGACGGCCACGCGAAGGTCTTGCCCAGGCAATCTTCGCAGATGCGATGGTTGCGTTCGAGATTGCCGCCCGGACAGAACAGCCGCGGATTGTGCAGGGTCTGAATGACCGGCAGCCCGGCATCACGGCACGCGTAATACACCGCCGGCGACATCAGCGGAAAAATGTTGTGAAAGTGGACCAAGTCCGGTTTCTCTTCTTCCAGGAAGGCGGCCATCGCCTTGCGATTGTCCTGGCTCCAGACGGTCTGCGCGGCCAGCACCGCTTTGGCCACGAAGTCACTCCGCGTGATGTCGCTGTTCCGGCGGATAAACTCTTTCACCTCGTGGCCGGCGGAGGTCAGCAAGTCATGCTCCCGCCGCAGAGTTTCGTCTTCGCCGCCCGGAATCCGGTAGTAATTGTGGGCAAGAACAATCTTCAGATGCCCGTTCTTCTGCAGGGCGGGCACCGGCGCTTCATAACCGACGTCTGCATTGCGAGACAAGGTGGGGATTCCCGGGGTTTGTGTGATGGTCCGCGCGGGTATCTCAGCAATTACCAGGCCAGACGTGCTGCGGCCTGCAGTCTGCAATTCGGCGCGAGTCTTCCCTATCGCATGCTGGTAAATTTCCGTCAGCCGCGGAAGATTTTTCTCGGCTGTGTAATTGCGTTCATACTCGCGGCGGGCGGCGTCTCCCATTTCTCGCATGCGATCGGGATGATTCCAGGCCCACTCGACTTTTTCTGCCAGGTCCTTGGGGTCACCAGGATTAAAGTGCAGGCCGGTCCGGCCGTCTTCCACCAGCTCCCGCATGGCGCCCATGCGGGAGCAAATCACCGGAACGCCGCAGGCAAAGGCTTCGACCATGGTCAAGCCGAAGGTCTCGTACCACTCGCTGGCGAAAATCAGAAAACGGGCTTCTTTGATGGCGGCTACGGTCCGGTCGTGCGTCAGAAGACCGGTGAAGGTCACCATGCCCAGGTTGTCGCGTACGACTCGCTCTTCCAGGTGCTCGCGCTCTTCGCCTCCGCCGACCACTACCAGAGGAATGCGGTTGCTCAGCCGGGTCCACGCATCCAGCACGGTGCTGACGCGCCGCTCCGGCGAGAGCCGGCCGGCAAAGATGGCGTAGCTTCCGTCTCCCGTCCGCGGCTGGGGATCGGGATGTACGAAATTCGGCTTGACGAAAATCTTGTCCGCGGGCAATCCACCCCGCAGGAATTTGCTCCTGGCAAATTCGGTCAGCACGATAAACGACGTGACTTCCCGCTCCCAGGTGTGGCGCGTGCGGTGTACCGCCAGCATCATGCCCACGGCCGCAGTTTCTGCGCGCGAGTTGCGATAGCAGCGGTTCCGCAGACTCCGCCACAGACTGTGGTCTACGCATTCTTCGCAGATCTTGCCGTCACGGAAGAACGTTCCCACCGGGCACAAAAGCCGGTAGTTGTGCAGAGTCTGCACCACCGGGACGCCCGCTTCCTGGCACGCCGAGTAGATCGAGGGCGAAATCATGATCCACGTGTTATGCACGTGAACCACATCCGGCTTCTCGGCGCGCAGCACGTCGGCGAAGGTGTCTTTCGTGTCCTCGTTCCAGATCGCCTTTTTCAGCAATACCAGCCGCTGAACTCCGGGATATTCATCAACCTCGAAGTTGGTCCGGCGGAAGACCGCGACGGTGTGTCCGGCGCGCTCCAGAAGCTGCCGCTCCTGTTCGAAGACGACGTCTTCGCCGCCGGGGTGCTGATAATGGCAGTGAACCAGGAGTATCTTCACGAGTGACCGTTTCCGTTGCGGCTGCCGCCCGCGCTGCGCAGGCGGATCAATTCGCTGTTGGGAACGTACTGCACGCCTTCCCGCTTGCTCACGTAGTCAAGGATTTCTTCGAGTTCCCCCCACAGGCCGAGCTTATCGATTTCGTGCGAATGGCCGTACATGTGCCAGACGCCGCCGTTTTCGAGCACCGAATCGAACAGTCTCTTGCCGAGTTCGAGCCAGTTGTCGAGAAGCGGCAAGTTGGCCAGGCAGACTCGCAGGCTGTCGAGTCGCCGCGAACGGGCGACGTTTTTGAAATAGCTGGCCCGCGGCTGGGGAATGATCTGCACTGTGGTCGGCATTTCGAACGGATCGAACTCAAAACCTGTCACCAGCATGCGCACCGTGCGCGCGCCCCAATAGCCCGCATTCTTCAGGCTGCGCACCACGTTCGCATCATAACGCCCGCAGGGATAGCAGAACATCCGGACTTCTTTCCCCACGATTCCTTCCAGAGTCGGCTTGCACGGCGCGATTTCGCTCGCCAGCTCCTTAGCCGACAGTCCCCACAGCAGCTGGTGCGTGACTCCATGAGCGCCGATTTCGAAACCTTCCGACGAGAGCGACCTCAGATTGTCGGTGCTCAGCGACAGGCGGCCGCCGTAAGGACGCGTAGGCACGTAGAACGTGCCGGCAACACCCCGGCTGCGCAGCATCTCGGCCAGCCGCATGTCGGCGTAGTCGCCGTCGTCCCAGCTCGTCGTTACGATTCGTTGCCGTTCCATGTCTTGCGAGTGGTCTTTTCGCTTCAGTCGTGAGTTACTGCGTTCGTCACGGCTTTACCCGCGATGGGTGACCCCGGCTCACATTCCTTCAGCAGGCTCTCAACCATCGGCGCCAGATACATGGCTCCGTGAACACTAAGATGAATGTCGTCCCAGTACAAAGGCCATTGCTGATTCATGACTGAGCATTCGGACGTATCACACAAACTCTGGTGGGGATAAACGATCTGATCGGAATACTCGTCGGCCGCGCTCTGCAGCACCTGGAAGGCGCGTTCCTGGCGCTTCATGAATTGATCACGCCGAGGTGCGAGGTCCATCGGTTTGCCCGAAATGGCCATGCGGGCCAGCGCTGTCGGAACGTCTTTTGACACCTCAGGAACGCTGGCGATAATGACCACTCGCACGCCCAGGCTTCGAAGTTCGCTCAAGGTCTGGTGAACGAGTTGGACAAATACGGGGTAATTCTCTTCCGGCCGCATGTCCGGCGTCAGCAGTACGGGAAGATCCTGCTCGTGCCACGATGATTCGGTGTACCGCGCCCACCGGCCGTGCAGAAACACATTCTTGATGTGATGCGTCTTGATGTAATCGAGCACGGTATCGCCATAGGCGACGCAATTTCTGCCGTAAGCGTCGTAGCGCTTCAGTTGCAGAAGCGGTGCACAGGAGGACTGGAAAGCCACTGCCCCGCCCAGATTGTCCGACCACGCCAGCTTTTCAAATGCGGGAGCAAGAGCGCCGGCGTAGGAGTCACCCCACAAAATGAAACTCTCGGGAGCATCGGCTGCCCCGACGTGGCAGACCTTGCCGTCACATTCGTCGCGCCGCTTCCAGAAGTCGCGCTGCGCGTCCACCAACCGCCGCGCTTCTCCGCTGAAGCGCGAGGGAAATCCCTTGGTCACCAGGGCGCTGAAGCCGAAGACCGCGAACAACATGGCCATGGCCGCCGCGCCCGAGAAGATGGCGGTGCGCGTGCCAATCGCTCCTCGCCCCCGGAACGGATTTTCCACGTACTTCCAGACCAGGGTGGAGACGATCACGGGAGCGATAATCACCGCCGCGGTTTCCGCGCCGGTCAGAGGACGGTCCAGATAATACCTGGTGAAAACGATGATGACCCAGTGCCACAGATACAGAGAGTACGAGATCAGGCCGACGAAGACCATCGGGCCGGTACTCAGCAGGCGGGCAACCAGCGTGTCCGCCTCCATGCCGCTGTAGATAATCAGCGCCGCACCAATGCACGGCGGCAGCGCATAGGTGCCGGGAAAGGGCGTCGTCGCAGAGTAAGCAAAAATGCTGTAGACGATCAGGCCCAGCCCGAGAAATCCGAGCACGTTGGCCAGGATCTTGTGCCGTACTTTCGGAAGATTTTGGATCGCCAGCAGGCCTCCGATCAACAGTTCCCACGCACGCGTGGTAGCCAGGTAGAAGCTGGTGACCGGCTGCGTATGCACGCGCCAGATGCTGTATCCGAGCGAGACGACCAGCACAGATCCAATCGCGGTGGTATATCGTTTCTTGAAGAATCGAGTGACCAGGTATAGAAAGAGCGGGTAAACGATGTAAAACTGCTCTTCGACCGCCAGCGACCAGGTGTGTAACAGCGGCTTCATCTCTGCCGGGCCGTCGAAATAACCCAGCTTTCTCGAGAACCACACATTTGAGGCGAAGAACAGCGTTGCCAGCAGGGTGCGCCCGTAGTCATGCGCGTCGTTGGGAAGCAGAAACTTGTACGCCGCCAGCGAGGTGAAAAAGAGCAGCGTGAACAGCGCGGGCAGAATCCGGCGCGCGCGGCGCTCATAGAACATCGCGATCGAGAAGCGGTCTTTCCGGATGTCTGCGAGGAGAATCCCGGTAATCAGAAAGCCGGAGATGACAAAGAAGACGTCCACCCCCACGAAGCCGCCGGCCACCTGCACAATCCCAGCGTGAAACAGAACGACGGGAATGATGGCGACGGCTCGCAGGCCGTCGATGTCTGGCCGGTGCTTCATGCGGTCCTCTTTGATGTCATCTGCAGTTTCTTAAGGAGCCTTGCGGTGAGAATCTCGCGGGATTCTTACGAGTACGCTTTCTCGGTTCTGGCCGGGAATACGATCACCTGTTCTTCGGCTTTCCTCTTCACGGGAAGGTGCCAGCGCATCACTCCCAGAGCGAAACCGATCAGGAAATAGAACGGCACTGCGCCGGAGGGAAACTCGAACAGCGGTTCGACCAGGCTGCTGATCATAAACAGAACATAGAACAGGAAGGCCCACAGCACGAACGCCGCCGCATGCTTGTCTTCGAACGTACTTCTCCGCCGGATCGTGCGCAGGAAATCCTTGATCAGAAAAAACTGGAAGGCAATCCAGAGCATGAATCCAATCAGCCCAAGGCGCGCGAGATAGCTGATGAAGGAGTCATGCGGCATGCGAGTGACTGCACCGTTGGTGTTGTCGATGATGTCGGTCAGCGGCTGGCCGAATCCATCGCCGACGATCGGGTGGGCGCGGAAGTGCTGGAAAGCCTCATTGCCCATGATCACGCGGCTCTGCGGATCGCTGCCGGGCGTGTCCTCGGCTCCCGAGATACTGCGGATGTGGTCTTTGAAGAACTGCAGGTTGACCGGCCCGATGCGCCCGGAAATCTCCAGACCTCCAAAGCTGGTCGCGAGCACGATAACCGCGATCGCCGCCGGCAGCAGAATAAACAGCTTGGCAAACTTCCTGGCTTCGCCGATCAGAACCAGAATAACCAGCAGCACGACCGTCGCGATATACATGCGTCGCACCTGCGTGATTGCGATGCCCAGGAACTGTCCCAGCGCCAAGGCCAGCATCAGCCAGCCCGGCCGCTTGATCACATAACTGCCGACACAAAGGCAGAACACAACGCCCGTCAGCAGCCAGTCGCCTGAGCCGGCATAGTTTCCCAGGATCGGCACTTTAAGAAAAACGCCGCTCTCGGGAGACCAGGCCCACAGTTTCTCGGCCCAGGGTAGCGTGAAGCTGTAAAACATGTTCACGACAAACAGGCCCAGCAGCCACTTGCTGAGGAAGCCGACGCTCTTTCGTTCCATCGCCCAGGCCATCCCGACGAACATGAACAGCCCGTCGAGGCACATGGTGGCGTCGCGGATCGCCCACAGCCCGTACGAGGGCAGGTCTACGACGAAGTGCAGCAACGTCAGGCCCAGCAGGGCCAGCATGCACAGCACGGCCGGCTCTTTCAGCCCTATTGCGATCACCTGCCGCCGGGAATAAATCACCCCTGCCAAAGCGGTATACGCCAGCCCATAGCTGATGATGATGGGGAACCCGCCCACGTGGATGGCCAGGTTTTCGAATCCATAATTCAGCAGCATGTAGCCGGTGAGAGCCGTCAGCACGAGAATCTGCCACAGCTCCAGGCCTGCGCGACGCAGACGCGAGAATCCCCACCAGCACAATCCCAGAGCGGCGACGGCTCCAACAAAGGCGGCTAGATACACCGGCTGCAGCACCGCCAGGCCGCCGGCAACCGCCAGCAGTGAAAACCAGCCGACTGCCCGGAGATCAATCCGTCGCACGCGCGGGCTGGCGAGGGTGCCGCCGGTGTTCGTTATTGCGCTGGCTGATTTCATGGAAGGTAACGGCTTGTCCCTGCCGGACAACTAGATGCTAAGAGTAACTTCCGCCTCCGGGTGCGGCTCTTCGACCATGCCGCGCTCGTATCCGAGCGCGTCGAGCACCTCGCCTGCGTATTGGTCAATCAGTCTCACCTGTGCGGGGGAAAGTTTGCTGCGCCATCCTCCAACGCTGCCCTTGCGGACGAAGCGTCCTTCTTCGCTGGTGCCTTTCTTGTGCGGCCCGAGCAGGACAGATTGTTCGCCGGTCTGCTTTTCCTTGTCTTCCCTTTTGCGCATCTGCTGCAACGTGTTGTTTTCGACCGCCTTGCGGATCACCGACAGGTTCGGCCTGATGCCGACAAACTCGAGCAGTTGCGCCAGAACCGGCTCCGGATTCTTGCGCATGTCCTCGTACTTCACGACCATCAGGTTTCCGTTCTTGGCGATGGGAGACTCCAGCCATGAACGCGAGTGCTCCTGCCACGAGCCCATCTGCAGAGCCCGGCCCGTCATGAAGGACTCGAGGAAGCTGTCCATATCGCCGTTCGAAAACAGTTCCACGATGCCGTCCTCGTTGCCTCTCGCGAAGGCGGAAAGGAAAACGTCTCTCACGTCGCGCACCAGGAATACGGCCCGCGTGTAGTCTTTGCGATACTGCTCGTGAGTCTTGATCAGGCGGCCGCCGTTCGGCAGAATGGGCGCCTTCCCGCGCTGCCATTGAATCTCGGGCAGGCGATCTTCGAGCTTTCGGAACCCCGGCTCTTCCCCGCACAAGATCTCGAACAGCATGAAGCGCAGCCAGGTGCTGCCCGAACGGGGATAGGAGGCGAGAAAGACATCCTGGGGTTGGAGCCCACGATGCCACGACCACACCAACGGGATGCGAATCTTGCTTCTTGCCGCTTTGGCGTGAAGGAGCCGGTAAGTCTTCATCATTTTCGTTTTCCTTAAGTTGGATTCTGACGATCTGGCTGCGAAGGGCTGGTGACGCGCGCAGTATTAGTCGTTTGCTGAGACCGCGATGAGGGCTGGCGCCGTCTCTGATGCCTTGTCCGCCTTGTGGCGAAGCAACACGACCGCCGCTACAAAGGCCAAAGTTTCAGACAGAGCGATACTCCATACCGCGCCGCTAAGGCCAAAGGCCCAGGTCAGCGGAACGCCGATCGCCACCGCCACGCAGCTTGATACCGAAACCGCGGCGAACACCAGGCTGGGCGCCTCAAGCGACCGCAACACAATCGAGGGTCCGAAAAACGCGCTGCCCGCCACCGATGCCAGAGCCACGACCGGCAATAGATACGCGACTTCCGTGTAGCGGCCGGAATAAAGCAAGTGGAAAGCTGGTCCCCGGAATGCGAGCAGCACAACCCAGTACGGAATCGCGCAGGCCACGCAAAGGAAAGTCATCCGCCGAAGAATGATGCTCACGCCGTCGCTGCCTCTCTGCGCCAGCACGCGCGCCGCATAAGGAAGCATCAGCGTGTGCAGCGCTGCGCAGGCCTGCAACATGGGAGCCGCAAAATTCATCAGGGCTTTCAGTTCGCCCGCCCGCGCCATCCCTGAGAACCGGCTCAAAATCGGATAGAAGGCGTTAATCGGAACCCACATCATGGCGTTCGCGCCCAACGCCCATCGCCCGTAGCGCCAGTGCTTCAGCCAGGTATCGGCGAGGCTCGGGGAATCCTCGACCCGCGGCAGGCGCATGTTCAGATACACCAGCAGGACGAAGCTCGCGCCCAGTCCGCCAAAGCCCATGAGCAGGAATGCCGCCAGCGGAGAAAGCTGATGACTGTACTTGTAGAGCGCAGCCAATCCGCCCATGGTCAGAATGCAGTACAGTACGGCGGCGGCGGCCGACGGCGCGGGGGAAAGCTTCAGGTAGAACGTGCGCTTGGTCAGCCAGAACAGCAGGACGGTCGGGGCAGCGAATGCAATCCCCAGAAGCGCGCCCGGGAGGCTGCCTTCGTGGCCCAGTTTTACGGTGACCCCCGCCGCCACACCCAAGCCGATGACCATGGCCGCGCTCATGGCCAGATGTGCCAGCAGCAACGCCTTCATGTAGCCGCGCAGACAGTTCCGATACAGCGAGCTGCCGAACACCAGCATCGGCTCCAGCAGCAGAGCCTGGTGGAAATTCAAGAGAAAGAGAAAAACGGCGAACGCGACCGCGTATGCGCCATATTCCTCTGCCGGCATCCAGCGCGCCAGCAGGATGCTCATCACGAAGTTCGATCCCGAGAAGACGCCTTGATCGAGCAGCGCCAGCCCGCCCTTCATCGCCCAGGGAATGAGCTTCCGTTGCACGCTCGCCGCGTCGAAGGCCAGTATTTTCTCCAATGAGAATCGGCGGTCCGGGTTCGTAGTTTCCCCGGGCACCGGCTCGATGCCCGGCTCTTGAAGTTGCGCAGGATTCACTTAGTTCGCCTTCTCCAGTTCCGCCGCATTTGCAGGAATTTGCGATTCGTCCAGGCAGGCTTTCAGCTGCTCGGCCACAAATCGAACCTGCGGTTCGAGAAGAATGTTCTCGTGATTGCTCTGCACTTCGCGGATTTCCAGCCCGCGGGCCGCAAACGTCTTCCATGCCGCGCGCGGATCAACTACTTGTCCCAGCGGTTTGTGGCTGGAACGAAACAGAATCACGCGGCCTGAATACTTCTGCGGATGGTATTCCTTCTCCGCCTGCAGGCACGCGCTGCGGACCCGCTTGCTGTTCTCCGGCAATCGGGCGACGTGCCGTCGCCGTTCTATTTCCCGCACCGGGATTGTCAGCACTCGCCAGAAATACGCCGGCCACTGCGCCAGCGGAGCCCGGAGGATTTCGCGCATTGCCGACGCGCCAGACTTGGAGTCGCCATTGCGCACGGGCAGGTTGGTGTCAAACAGCACCACCGTCGCTTCCCCGTGTCCCGCGGCGGCCAGTTGCTGAGCCATCTCGAAGGCGATCGTCCCGCCGTAAGAGTATCCGCCGAGAAAATACGGCCCCTGCGGCTGAACCTTGCGAATCTCACTGATGTAATGCTCCGCCATGTCTTCGGTGCGGGTGTGACACGCCTGTTCCGCACCCAGCCCATTTGCCTGTATGCCGTAGAACGGCTGATCCGCGCCCATGTATTGCGCCAGCGCATAGAAGCGGACCACCGCTCCGTTCGCTCCGTGAATGCAGAAAAACGGCGGCTTTGTCCCAGTCGTCTGAATCGGAACCAGGCACGACCACGCCGGAGGCAATCCATTCCGCAGAATCCCGGCCAATTGCTCGACAGTCGGAGCCTGCAGCAGCGTTGCAATCGGCAGATTCTTCCCGAAAGCTTCCTCGATGCGGAGCATCAGCTTGACTGCCAGCAGCGAATGTCCGCCTAACTCAAAATAGTTGTCGTTGATTCCGATCGGCTTTACTCCGAGCATCGCCTCCCAAATCGCAACCAGGCGTGACTCGACTTCATCTCTCGGAGCGGCAAACGCGGCCTGTGGCGCCAGGTCTGCCTGGCCGGGTGCGGGCAGGGCGCGGCGGTCCACCTTCCCGTTGGGAGTCAGCGGCATGCTCTTCAGCGTGACGAACACGGAAGGCAGCATGTACTCCGGGAGTTTCTCTTTGAGGAAGGCGCGCAGCTCCGCGGTCGTGAGCGTCACGTTGTTGGTGGGAACGAAATAGGCCACCACGCGCTTGTCGCCGGGAATATCCTCGCGCGCAACGACTACGGTGTCGCTGATCTGCGAGTGCTGCCGCAGGACGGTCTCAATTTCGCCGAGTTCGATGCGAAATCCGCGAATCTTCACCTGATGATCGATGCGGCCAAGAAATTCGATGTCTCCATTGGGCCGGTAGCGCACCAGGTCTCCGGTTTTGTACAGGCGCGCCTTCGGATCGGAACTCAGGGGATGCGGGATGAATTTCTCAGCGGTAAGTTCGGGGCGTTTGAGGTAGCCGCGCGCCAGGCCATCGCCGCCAATGTGCAGTTCGCCCGCGACTCCGATGGGAACCGCCTGCAGCAATTTGTCGAGAATGAAAATCTCCGTGTTGCCAATTGGCCGCCCGATCGTGACTGCGCTCAGCCCGGCCTCGAGCTTCGAAGTCGTCGACCAGATCGTGGTCTCGGTTGGCCCGTAAACGTTCCACACCGAGGCCGAACGTTCAATCAACTGGCTGGCGAGCTTCTGCGAAACTGCTTCCCCGCCGATGAGAATCTTGAGCCGCCGGTCGCCTGTCCAGCCGGCTTCGAGCAGCATGCGCCACGTGGCTGGAGTCGCCTGTAGAACCGTCGCGCCCGAACTCTTGAGTTTTTGGAGCAACGCGTTGCCGTCGGAGGCCATCTCGCGGCTGACGATCTCGAGCGACGCTCCCTGGATCAGCGGCAGATAAATCTCGAGTCCGGCAATATCGAATGAAAGCGTCGTCACTGCCAGCAGCCTGTCCGTCGCCGCCAGTCCGGGCCGCTGCGCCATCGTGGTCAGGAAATTCACCACCGCCCGGTGCGGAATCTCCACGCCCTTGGGTTTGCCGGTCGAGCCCGAGGTGTAGATCACGTAGGCGCGGTTTGCG
>Ga0335081_10003983_pt1 | contig 23295 bp, 19 predicted proteins | sample Lox_Sample_35_FD_206713 | JGI IMG/M metagenome (GOLD analysis project Ga0335081, IMG submission 206713) | Soil microbial communities from Loxahatchee National Wildlife Refuge, Florida, United States - Lox_Sample_3.5 | ecosystem: Environmental > Terrestrial > Soil > Wetlands | place: USA...
GGCCAGGGACTCGGAGTTCCAGGCGCTGCTGCCGATCCGCGGCAAGATCCTCAACGTGCAGAAGGCCTCGCTGGCGGACATGCTCAAGAACGCCGAGTGCGCCTCGATCATCCAGGTGATCGGGGCGGGCTCGGGCAGCTCGTTCGACCTGGATTCGGCCCGGTACCAGCGGATCATATTCATGGCGGACGCCGACGTCGACGGCGCGCACATCCGCACCCTGCTGCTGACGCTGTTCCACCGGTACCTGCGGCCGATGATGGACGCGGGCCGGGTCTTCGCCGCGGTTCCCCCGCTGCACCGGATCGAGCTGACCAGCACCCGCAAGGGCCAGGACAAGTACCGGTACACCTACTCCGACGCCGAGCTGAACCGGACGCTGCTGGAGCTCGAGCGGCGCGGCCAGCGGTGGAAGGAGCCGGTGCAGCGCTACAAGGGCCTGGGCGAGATGGACGCGTCCCAGCTCGCCGAGACCACCATGGATCCCAGGCGCCGGACCCTGCGCCGGATCAGGATCGAGGACGCGGCCGGCGCGGCGGGCATTTTCAGCCTGCTGATGGGGACCGAGGTGGCTCCGCGCCGCGATTTCATCGTCGGCGGCGCCGCCGAACTCGACCCGTCACGCATCGACACGTAAGAATCAGGGCTATCGCACGGAAGTCCTGCTAACATCACCTTCCGTGACCAAGGCGATACTCGTTGCGCAATTCTTGCAGGCACGTGCGTGGTGGCGGCTCGACAGCGCGGGCGCCAGCGCGTTGCACGTGGCGCGCAGCGTCGTCTCGCTCCTGGATGCGGCCGCTTACCTGCAGGGCATGCCCGAGGACGACCCCGACCTGCTGGCCCTCCAGGCGATGGGGTGTTTCCGCACCGGCGCCTTCGATCCCGGCCCGGAGGGCGCGGAGATCGTCAAGAAGTGGCAGCTCGCCGACGAGGCGTCGGCCGGCCCCCGCGACCTGCTGACCGAGCTCGTCCGGGCCGCGCACGGCAACCCCAGGGCCACGCCCATCGGCATTCCCCATCAGGTGACGGCCCCGGGAATGCCGACCTCGGCGCGCTTACACCCCGCACGCTACACCACCCGGGCCGAACCCCCGAGGACGGCGAGCTGCCGCCCGAGCGCGGTACCCGAGCCGTCGCGCTTCCCGACCGGGTCCGGCAGCGGGACCGGAGCGCCCGTGTCGGTCGCGGCCACCGCCGGGGCCGGCCCGGCCCACGCCAGGACCAGCATGTCCTCGCCCTTGAGGAACCGGTGGCAGCGCACCCCGCCGGTGGCCCGGCCCTTGCTGGGGTACTCGTGCAGCGGGGTGACCTTCACGCTGGCGGCCCCGGTGCCCGGCAGGGCACCCGCGCTGCCCGCCACGGTGACCACCACGGCGGGGGAGTAGCTCCCCGGCGGCCCCGACGGCGTGCCCGACGCCGCGCCGGCGTCCGCCGCGCCGAACCACACCACGGACGCGCCCGCCGACAGCCGCACGCCGGCCATGCCGCCGGCCGCCCGGCCCTGCGGCCGGACCGAGGAGGCCGCGTACCGCAGCAGCTGAGCGTCCGACGTGATGAACACCAGTTCGTCCGGCTCACCGGACAGCTGAACCGCGCCGACCACCCGGTCCCCGGCCTTCAGCGTGATCAGCTCGAACTCGTCCCGGTTCTGCGGGTAGTCGGGCAGTACCCGCTTGACCACGCCCTCCGCGGTCCCCAGCGCCAGGCCTCCGCCCGCCGGGCCGTCCACGGAGGCGAGCCCGACCACCGTCTCGCCCCGGTCGAAGGACGCGAACTCCGTCACCGGCGTACCCCCGGCCAGCGACACGGCGCCGGCCCCCGGCGGCATCGCGGGCAGCTCGAGCACGTTGAGCTTGATCAGCCGCCCGGCGGAGGTCACCAGCCCCACGGTGCCGCGCACGGTGGCACGCGCCGCGGCCACGATCACGTCGTGGGCGGTGCGTGAAGCCTCCGCGGGGGGAGGAACCAGGGCCCGTTCGGAATCATCACCCGATGAAAGGGCCGCCCGGGCGACCAGGCCGGTGCCCGACATCAGCACCACGCACGGGTCGTCGGCCACCTCGAGCGGGACCGCGGCCGCCGCCGCCTCCGAACCGCCCTCAAGCAGCACCGTGCGCCGCGGCGTGCCGAACCTCTTCGCCACCTCCGCCAGCTCCCCGCCGACCACCTCGCGCAGCTTCTCGTCCGACTCCAGGATCGCCGTCAGGGAAGCGATATCGGCCCGCAGCTCGTCCTGCTCCCGTTCCAGCTCGAGCCGGTCGTAGCGGGTCAGCCGGCGCAGCGGCGTGTCCAGGATGTACTGCGCCTGGATCGCGGACAGCTCGAAGACCTCCATCAGCCGCGCCTTGGCCGCCGCCGAGTCGTCAGAGGACCGGATAACGGCAATGACCTCGTCGATGTTCAGCAGCGCGATCAGCAGGCCGTCGACCAGGTGGAGCCGCTCGGACCGCTTGCGCCGCCGGTACTCGGTGCGCCGCCGGATTACCTCCAGCCGGTGCGCGACGAAGATCTCCAGCAGCTCGCGCAGCCCAAGCACCCGCGGCTGGCCGTCGACCAGGGCGACGTTGTTGATGCCGAACGTCTCCTCCATCGGCGTCAGCCGGTACAGCTCGGCCAGCACCGCCTCCGGGTTGAACCCGCTGCGGACCTCGATCACCAGGTGCAGCCCGCGGTGCCGGTCGGTGAGGTCCTTCAGGTCCGCGATGCCGTTCAGCTTCTTGGCCTGGACCAGGTCCTTGATCCTGGTCATGACCTTCTCCGGGCCGACGCTGTACGGCAGCTCGGTCACCACGATGCCGGAGCGGCGGGGGGTCAGCTGCTCCACGGACGCGGTGGCCCGGGTGCGGAAGATGCCGCGCCCGGTCTCGTACGCCTCCCTGATCCCGTCGAGGCCGACGATCCGCCCGCCGGTCGGCAGGTCGGGCCCTGGCACGTAGCGCATCAGCGCGTCCAAAGACGCGTCCGGGTGCTTGATCAGGAACCGCGCCGCCGCGATGACCTCGCCCAGGTTGTGCGGCGCCATGTTGGTCGCCATCCCGACCGCGATCCCGGCCGTGCCGTTCACCAGCAGGTTCGGGATGCCCGCGGGCAGCACGTCGGGCTGCTGCTCGCTGCCGTCGTAGTTCGGGATGAAATCGACGGTCTCCTCGTCGATGGAGGCGACCATCTCCATCGCGGCCGCCGTCAGCCTGGCCTCGGTGTACCGCATGGCCGCGGGCGCGTCGTCGCCGCCCAGGCTGCCGAAGTTCCCGTGCCCGTCGACCAGGGGCAGCCGCATCGCCCAGGGCTGGGCCATCCGGGCCAGCGCGTCGTAGATGGCCGAGTCACCGTGCGGGTGCAGCCGGCCCATCACCTCGCCGACCACCCGGGCGCATTTCACGTGCGAGCGGTCCGGGCGCAGGCCCATCTCGTTCATCTGGTACAGGATCCGGCGCTGCACCGGCTTGAGGCCGTCCCGCGCGTCGGGGAGCGCCCGGGAGTAGATGACGCTGTAGGCGTACTCGAGGTAGCTGCCGCGCATCTCCTCGGCGACGTCGATGTCGACGATATTCTCTTCGAAATCCTCGGGGGGCGCGGTGGTACCGCCTCGTCGTCCTGCCATACCGAACATTCTGCCGTGCCCCGCCGGCAGAAAAGGCCAACGCCGCGCTATGTCACGGAGAACCCGCCGTCCACGTACAGGGTCTGGCCGGTCACGTAGTCGCTGGCCGCCGACGCGAGGAACACGGCGACCCCGGCGAAATCCTCTGGCGATCCGTTCCGCCCGGTCATCGTGCGCGCCGCCATCGCCGCCGACCGCTCCGGGTCGCGGGCCACGTGCGCGTTGAGCCGGGTCGGCACGAACCCCGGGCACACCGAGTTGCAGCACACCCCGGAGGGGGCCCACGCCTCGGACTGGGACCGGGTCAGCGCGGCGAGCCCGCCCTTGGATGCCCCGTAGCCCCCGCTGTTGCCGAACGCCCGCGCCGCCTGCTGCGAGGTCACGTTGATGATCCGCCCCCAGCCGCGCTCGGCCATGTCCGGCCCGAACCGCTGGCCGAGCAGGAACGGCGCGGTCAGGTTGACCGCCATGGTCGCGTCCCAGTCCTCGACGGTGAGTGACCCCAGCGGCGGCCGCAGGTTGATCCCCGCGCAGTTGACCAGGATGTCCGGCGGGCCGAACGCCTGCGCCGCCGCGGTCGCGGCCCGCGCCACCTCGGCCCGTCCGGCCAGGTCCGCGCTGACCCATGCCGCCTCGGCGCCGCAGGCGCGCAATCCCGCCGCCGACTCCTCCAGCCGTCCCGCGTCCCGCGCCACCAGCACGACCCGGGCCCCGGCCCGCGCCAGCGCCGCGGCCATCCCCTCGCCGATCCCCGAGGACCCGCCGGTGATCACGGCGACGCGGCCGTCGAGCGAGAAGAGCCCGTCCAGGAATGGTGGTTGAGCGCTCACAAGACGGTGTTCACAGGACTGGGCGCGCGCCGATGAGGCCGAGCGCGTGCGCGGCCAGCCGGCAACCGCCGGCCAGCGCCTCGCCCGGCGGCTTCTTGTCCAGCCAGGCGGGCAGGAAGCCGGCGATGAACGCGTCCCCGGCCCCGGTGCCGTCGACCACCCGGTCCACCGGCGGCGCGGGCACCCGTACCGGCGGGCGGCCGTTGGCGTAGAACAGCGCGCCGTCCGCCGCCATCTTGACCGCGACGTGCGGATACCAGGCGGTCAGCACGCGGGCCGCCTGCTCCGGGTCCTCCCGGCCGGTGAGCACCTTGGCCTGGGCGGCGTTGACGAACAGCAGCACGGCCCCGGAGGACAGCTCGAGGAAGGGCTCGGCCCCGGCCCGCTCCAGCGGGGCGGCGGACGCCGCGTCCACCGACGCGGTCATGTTGGTCCGGCGGGCGTAGTCGATCGCGGCCAGCCCGGCCGCCCGCGCGCCCTCCGACAGCAGCGTGTACCCGGAGACGTGCAGGTGCGCGCCTGGCACGAACAAGTCGTGCGGCAGGTCGTCGGGGGACAGTGCCGCGTTCGCGCCCGGGTCGGAGAGCATGGTGTGCTCGCCCTTGTGGGTGACCATCACCACGCACGTGCCAGTGGGCCGCTCGGGGTCCATTACCAGCCGGGCGTCGACGCCGTAGCCCATCAGCTCCATGTCGCGGTTACGCCCCGCGATGTCCGCGCCGCGTCGCCCCACGAACGCCACGTCGCCGCCGTCGGCCGCCATCCAGGCGGCGATGTTCGCCCCGGAACCGCCCCCGTGCATGGTCACGTTCGCGGGCGTATCGCTGCCGCGGGCGAGCGGCAGCGTCGCACGGGCGACCGCGTCAGTCATCAGGTCGCCAATGACCACCACGCGTGCCATACTCGTCATCACCTCATCGCCGGCCACAGGTCCTACTACCGTAGCGGCCCGCGGGCCGGGCCCGCCAGCGGCCGGAGCAGACATCAGGGCAGGATGCCGTGTAACACGCAGCCCGGGCACAGATTGTCATCGGACTGTTATCCGGCTCTGTTCAATTGCCGGGTTCACTGCTATTCCCCCAGGGGCAGGACGCGCCCGGCCACGACCAGCTCGGCCTCTTCCGACTCGGCTGCCAGCGCCTGGTTCAGCCGCCCGAGCTCGTCCCGGAACAGCCGCCCGGCGGTGGTCGCGGGGACCACGCCGAGCCCGGTCTCGTCGCTCACCGCGACCACGTGACAGCGGGCCTGGCGCCACGCGCCGACCAGGTCCGCGATCCGGGCAGCCAGCTTGTCCCGCGCCGCGTCGTCCCGCGGCTCCCAGCCGCACTCGTCGAGGACCGCGGCCAGCCAGGTGCCGATCCCGTCGATCAGCAGCGCCCCGCGGGCGTGGCCGAGCAGGCCGGCCAGGTCGGTGGTCTCCGCCGTCCGCCACCAGGCCGGCCGGCGCGCCCGGTGCGCGGCCACCCGCGCCGCCCAGTCCGGATCACCCGCGCCGCGGTTCCCGGTGGCCACGTAGGTCACATCCGGCTCGCCCGCGAGCCGCAGCTCGGCCCGTTCCGACTTGCCCGAGCGGGCCCCGCCCAGCACCAGCACCCGCCGGGTCCCGCCGGTAACGTCCCGGTCCTTAGGTACCGAACGGGCCGGGTCGATCGCCTCCCGGTCGCCCGCCAGCCGCACCCGCCAGAACCCGCAGCGCCGCGCGAGCTCCGCCTCCGACGGCACGCGGTGGTCGGCGAACGCCACCACGGCGACCGTGCCCGCGGTGATCAGCCCCCGCGCCCGCAGCCAGCCGAGCTGGGCCGGGTCACCGAGCAGGTCAAGGAACGCGACATCGTATGGCGCCGAACCCTCCGGTGGCGCCGGCCGCGCCCCCGGCCCGGCCGGATAGAGCAGCCTCCCCCCGTCCGGCACCGTGACATCCCAGCCCCCGGCCCCCCCGTCCCGCAGGTCCGCCACCCGCCGCACCCGGTACCCTGCCTCCCCGCCGGCCTCCCGCGCCCCCGCACCGGCCACCCCTGCCTCCCCGCCGGCCACCCCCGGCCCCAACCTAAGCCGTTCATTGACGACTATGGTCGACCTCTTTCGTGTGTTCCCGGCCGCTATCTGACGCAGGCAGGAGGCGCACCGGCAGCCCGGCTGCGGCCAGCCCGCGCTCCCCCCCGAACCCTCGACCAGTATCCGCATCAGCCCAGGAAGGACAGGCGCACCCGGCGATCCGGGTTGTCCGCGTTGAGGTCGACCAGCGCGATGGACTGCCAGGTGCCGAGGGCCAGGCGGCCGCCGATCACCGGGATGGTCGCGTACGGCGGGATGAAGGCCGGCAGCACGTGCGCCCGGCCGTGCCCGCGGGACCCGTGCGCGTGCCGCCAGTGGTCGTCGGCGGGCAGCAGGTCGGACAGGGTAGCCAGCAGGTCGTCGTCGCTGCGCGCGCCGAGCTCGATCAGGGCCAGCCCCGCGGTCGCGTGCGGCACGAAGACGTGCAGCAGGCCGTCGCCCCCGCCGGAGGCGGCGGCGGCGAAGTCGGCGCACTCGCCGGTGATGTCCCTGACCGTCTCGCGGCTACCGGTGCGGACGTCGATGATCTGCGTCTCCATGCCCCGGATCATAGGCTGCGGGTATGCGCCCGGGTCCGGAAGTGCTCGCTTCCTTCGGCGCCAGCGCCGATCCCGTCTCGCTGCCCGGCGGCGAAGGCACCGCCTGGCGGGCCGGTGAGGTGGTGCTCAAGCCGGCCGGCGATCCGCGGATGGCGCGCTGGACCGCCGACTTGTACCGGGACCTGGTCTCCCTGGGCCCGGCCGGCCCCCTGGACCCTTCGGCCGGCCGCCGGGATCCCGGCTTCCGGGTGCCGCGGCCGCTCCGCACTGTCGCCGGGGACGGGGCCGCCGGGGACTGGGTGGCCCAGGACCCGCTGGCCGGCGCCTGGGTGGCCTGGCAGTGGCTGCCCGGCGAACCTGCTTCCTGGGCTGGCGTCTCCCCGCTCTGGCCCCGGCTGATCGCGGCGAGCCGGGCGTTCCACGCCGCGCTGGCTGGCAGGTCCGCGCCGCCCTGGCTAGGCCGGGACGGCAGCCAGTGGACGGTCGGGGACCAGGTGGCGTGGGGCGAGCGCGAGCCGGGGAGCGTCCTGGCAGCGGCGCCCGCGCCGCTGGCCGGGCAGCTGCGGAGCCTGCTGGCGGCGCTCCGGCCGGTGCGCCTGCCCGCCCAGCTGATCCACGGCGACCTCGGCGGGAACGTGCTCTTCGCCCTGGGCCAGCCCCCCGCCGTGATCGACTTCTCGCCCTACTGGCGGCCCGCCGGCCTGGCCCTGGCCGTCGCCGCGGTGGACGCGCTGACGTGGAGCGGCGCCGACCCGGCCATCCTCGGCGACCTCGCCGATCAGCCGGAACTGGACCAGCTCCTGGCCCGCGCGCACGTCTGCCGCCTCGTCACCGAAATCGTCTCCCGGCGCGGCGGCCCGGACCCTTCGGCCGCCCTCGAGACGGTCACGCGGACCGGCCAGCCGGTGACCAGCCTGATCCTGTCCCGCCTTGCCTTATGCCCGCCTCGGCCCATTCGCGCACCCTCTCGCACGAAGCCCAGGCCGTCGCGCAGCGCCAGCAGCAGCACGATGTGATGACAGTGAGCCCGCGGACAGCGGGCTGAGTAGTCAGGAGCGCTGCGCTCGCTGCCGGTAGATCCCCTCGGCAGCATGAGGCTGTTCGGCAGGTGGTGCCGGCGGCCGCCGCAGTGAGGTGCCTTCGATGTCGAGGTCGGGCAGGACCCGGTCGAGCCAGCGGGGGATGTGCCAGGCGTGCTGGCCGGCCAGGGCGAGCACGGCCGGCACGATGGTCATCCGGACGGCCAGCGCGTCGCAGGCGACTCCGATGGCCAGGGCCAGGGCGAGGGATTTGATGGTGGTGTCGCCGGACAGGAGGAAGCTGGCGAAGATGCAGGTCATGATCACTGCCGCCGCGACCACCACCCGGGCTGCGGCCCCGCCGCCGGCGATGATCGCGTGACGCGGGTCGTGGCTGCTGGTGTAGTCCTCGCGGATCCGTGAGACCAGGAATACCTCGTAGTCCATGGCCAGGCCGAACAGCACGGCCATCAGGACGATGGGCAGGAAGCTGGCGACAGGTCCCGCGGTCACGCCGAGCGGTCCGGCCAGCCAGCCCCACTGGAAGACCGCGACGGTGGCGCCGAAGCTGGCGCCGACCGAGAGCAGGAATCCGATGGCCGACTTGACCGGGACGATCAGGGACCGGAAGACCAGCGTCAGCAGCAGCAGCGACAGGCCGACGACGATGCTGGCGAACGGCAGCAGGGCGGCGGAGAGCTTCGCGGAAACGTCGACGTCGATCGCGGTGGTTCCGGTAACGGCGACGGTAGCGCCGGTGGCGTGGCTGATCGTTTCGGCCTGGTCGCGGATGGAGGTGACCAGGGTGGCGGTGGCGGCGGCGGAGGGGGCGCTGGCCGGGACCACGTCGATCAGGGCGGCGGTGTGAGCCTGGTCCAGCCGGGGCGGGGTGACCGCCGCGACGCCGGGGAAGCCCTTCAGCTTCGCCGCGACCGCGTCGGCCTGCTGCCCGGCTGCGCCCGGGTCCTTTCCCGGGGCCAGGTTGGCCAGCACCAGCAGCGGGCCGTTGTAGCCGGGGCCGAAGGCGTCGCTGATGGTGTCGAACGCGGTCCGCTGGGAGGTGCTGCCAGCGGCCGAGCCGTTGTCCGGCAGCGCCAGGGTGAGCCCGAGCGCCGGCACGGCCAGCAGGAGCAGTCCCGGGACCCGGGCCGGGGCGCCAGCCGAGGGCCGGCGATGCCGAAGATGGCCGGCAGCAGCGTTGTCGCGATGAGGACGGCCGTCAGGACAGTGCCCGCGGCGGTCAGCCCCATCACGGTCAGGAACGGGATGCCGACCACCGACAACGCGGCCAGGGCGATGATCACGGTGCAGCCGGCGAACACCACCGCGGTGCCAGCCGCACCGACCGCCACCGCCGCCGATTCCACCGGGGGGAGCCCGGCAGCTAGCTGAGCGCGGTGCCGCGTGAGGATGAACAGTGCGTAGTCGACGCCGACAGCCAGTCCGATCATTACGGCGAGGGTCACGGACGTGCTGGAGACCGACAGCGCCGCGGCCAGGCCGTGCAGGCTGAGCACTGACACGGCCAGCCCGGTCAGCGCGGTCAGCAGCGGCATGCCCGCCGCGACCAGCGAGGCCAGGGCCACGGCGAGGACAGCGAAGGCGATCAGCAGGCCGGTCGCTTCACTGCTGCCCGACCCGCTGGACAGCGACGAGAAGGCTTGCCCGCCGACCTGCACCGACAGCGTGCTGCTGTCCGCGGCGCTGGCGATGCTGCTCAGCGCGTCCAGCGTCCCGCTGTCCAGGTCGGCCGCGCTGACCCGGTATTCCACGGTGCCGATCTCCGTCGTACCGTCCTTGGTCACTAGGTGCGATTTCTCCGCCGGGATGACCGCCGCCACCTGCGGCGCCGCGGCCGCCTTCGACAGCGCCTGGCTGATCGCCGCGGCGTTGGCCGGGCTGGTCACCGTCGTGCCTCCGCGTGCGGCGAAGACCAGCTGGGCACTGGTCCCGCCGGCCATCGGGAAGTCCCGCCGCACCTGGTCCAGCGCGGTCTGCGACTGCGAGCCGGGAATGGTGAACGTGTTATCGAGCTGGCCCCCGCCGATCTTCATGCCGACCCCGGCGGCGACGACCACCAGCAGCCAGACCGTCACCACCAGCCACCTATGGGCAAAGCATGCCCGGCCGATCCGGTACAGCATCCGTGACATCTGGAACATCCCTTCCGGCCAGCCGGCCGTCTCCGGGTATCGCACCCGGTAAGGTGCGGCCTGTGACACCGAATGCATCCGAGGCAACGTCGCGCAAGGCGCTGCGATGGCAGGAGCACAAGGAGCGCACCCGGCATGACCTGCTCGCCTCGGCGCGCACGTTGTTCGCCGAGCGCGGATACCACGCCACCAGCGCCGCGGACATCGCGGCCGGCGCGGGCGTGACCGAGCGCACGCTATTCCGTTACTTCCCGAACAAACTGGCCCTCGTTCTCGACGAGTTCATCGGCCTGCTGCCGGAGATGGCCCAGTCCGTCAGGGAACGGCCCGCCGCCGAACCTCCCTACCAGGCGGTCTGCGAGGGAATCCTCGACTTCGGCCTACGTCACCTGGACATGATGGCCCTGGTCATGACCGCCGAGGGGGAACTCGAGATTCCCCTGGACGGACGGCAGCGCCCGCTGATCGACTTCGAGGACACTCTCGCGGAGGTACTCCGAGAGCGTTACGCGGTGCCGGCCGAGGACCAGATAAGCCCGGCGGTGTGGGCCCGCGCGAGCATCGGCGCCCTGCGCACGGCCCTCGTCATCGCAGCGCGCGGCCCGAGCGCCGCGACGCCCTCGCCCGCGGGAGCCCCCGGCGATCCGCTCCGCGCCTGCTTCGCCGCCCTGCAGCGGGGTAACGACGGGCCCGGTGATATGCCGCTGCGCGGGCCATAACGGCAGTCACACCAGCCTCGCCGGAACGGGGCACAGTGGCCAAAGTGGATCATTGACACTCAATCGCAGAAGCTGTGAAAGCTGTGACGCCTGATGCGGGCACCATCCCGGGAGCGGTGCGAGCCGGGCTCGACGCGCCCAAGCCGTTCCGGACGTGCTCGGCCAGTAAAGAAGCTCTCGAGACGCACCATAAGGTAAGGAACAGGTAACCCGCGAAGGGGAGGTCGGGCATGACCGAGATATCCCAGCCGGACGGAACGCGGCTGCGGCTGGCCCGGCAGGCGCGCGGCCTGTCCCAGCAGCAGCTGGCCGGCGTGGCCGGCGTCACCAGGCAGGCGGTGTCCGCCGTCGAGTCCGGTCATTCCGATCCTTCGCTGCGAGTCGCCCTGGGCCTGGCCAGGGCTCTCGGCATGACGGTCGAGGAGCTGTTCGGCCCCGGCGAACCCGGCGATCCGGTGCTGGCCCGGCCGGTTGCCCCGGTCAGCGCTCCCGGTTCCCGGGTCGCGCTGGCCACCGTGGGCGATACGTTCGTCGCACTGCCGCTGGACTCGGACCTGGCCGCCCGGCTCGGCTTCGGCGCCGCGGGCGGCCTGACGGTCCGGGGCGGCGGGGGTCAAGGGGCCCAAAAAGTCCAGGGGGCCCAAGGAGCCCAGGGGGCCTCAGGCGGTCAGGTCGCGGTGCGGCCGATCGGGCCGCCGCGGCCCACCGTAGTGGTGGCCGGCTGCGACCCGGCCCTGCCGTTGCTCGAGACGCCGCTCGCGCTGCTCGACCCGCCGCTGGCGTTCGCCTGGTGGCCGTGCGGCAGTGCCGAGGCCCTGCGCCTGGCCGCGGCCGGCCTGGTGCACGCGGCCGGCGTGCACCGCGTCGGGCCGGGAGAGGGCGCGGATGCCTCGGGTATCCCCGGCGGCGCCGAGGCGGTCGGGTTCGCCTCCTGGCGCGAAGGCCTGGTGGTCCGACCCGGAGCCGGGGTCCGCGGGCTAGACGACGTGGCCCGGCAGGGACTGCGGCTGGTCAACCGCGAGCCGGGAGCGCAGGCGCGCACGCTGCTCGACCGGGAGCGCCTGCGGCTCGGCCTCGAGCCCTCCCAGTTGCCCGGCTACGACAGCCTGGCCGCCGGCCACCTGCAGGTGGCGGCGGCCATCGTCGGCGGCCTGGCCGACGCGGGCGTGTCCAGCGAGCCGGCCGCGCTGGCCTACAGGCTGGACTTCATCCCGCTGGCCGAGGAACGCTTCGACCTGCTGCTGCCGGCCAAGAACGCCGCGTCCCGCGAGGTCCAGGGCCTGCTGAAGGTGCTCACCTCGCCGTGGCTGCTGGCCCAGCTGGCCAGCCTGCCCGGCTATGACGCCGCCCGGTGCGGCGAGCGCCCGTCCTGATCAGAGTCCGATTACCGGGATCATCACGGCCCGGGCGATGGTGTGGAAACGCAGGTTGAAGCCTGCCACGGCCGGCGAGATCTCGTCGTTGACGTCCAGCGACTCCACGTCGAGGGCGTGCACCGCGAACACGTAGCGGTGCGGCGGGTCCCCGGCTGGCGGGGCCGCGCCGCCGAAGTCCTTCACGCCGTAGTCGTTGCGGACGTGGAACGCCCCCTTGGGCAGCCCAGAGCCGTTCGTGCCCGCCGCGCCGGTCTCCAGTTCGGTCACCGAGGCGGGAATGCCGAGCACGATCCAGTGCCAGAACCCCGAACCCGTCGGCGCGTCCGGGTCGAAGCAGGTCACCGCGAAGCTCTTGGTTTCCGCGGGGAAACCGGACCAGTACAGCGACGGGGAGATGTTTCCCCCGGTCATGCCCCACTCGTCGTAAACCAGGTTGCCCGACATCATCTCGCCGTCGGCGACGTCGTCGCTGCGCAGGCTGAACGACGGGACCGGGGGCATGAAGTCGTAGGGGAGCGGCGGGCGGCTGGGGCTGGACATTGACTACCTCCGACTGGGTTCCCTCAGATGAACGGTCCCACGTTATCGGTAGGCCCAGCGGCCGCTCCGGCGGACCAGCACCGTCCTGGTTACGTTTGGGGCGATCGGGGTCATCTGTCCGCCGGAGGTCTCCTACGGTGGTTAGCGTGAGGCAGCAGCGGGGGCGCACGATCTCCGGCCGGCCGCGCCGCGGGTCCGCCCGCCGGCACTCCGGCCGGCTCCTCGGCCAGCTGCGCCGCCGGGCCAGGCGCGGCGTGCTCGGCCGGATCCGCCTCGGCACGGCGGGGAAGTCTTCCCGGCTGCGGCGCTGGGTGCTGGCCGCGGCACTGCTCGGCGTGGCCCTGGTGCCCTACCCCGTCCAGGGCGCGGCCGGGATTCCTCCCGCGATCGCCTGCCGATCCGGCTGCCGGGCCGGGGTCCCCAGCATGGTCAGGTGGACCACCCCGCTGTCCGGTGCGTGGAACGCGGCCCCCGGCCTGGCCGGCACGGTGCCCGCCTCCGGCCTGGCCTACGCGGCGGTCGGCGGCGGCCTCGCCGCGATCGGCGCCGGGCTCACCGTGACCGCGTACTCGTCCCGGACCGGCGCCCTGGAGTGGCAGGACACGCTGACCGGCTTCCCGGCCGGGGCCGCCATCGTGTCGGTGCGCGCCTGGCCGGGCGAGGTGACCGCGGGCGTCTCCTACCGGCCGGCCGGCGCAGATCAGCACGGCGGCGCCGCGCGGCGCGCCGAGGTCGTGCTCTCCGGCGCGGACGGCGTCCAGTCCGGCCGGTACCCGGCCGCGACGTTCGGCGGCGCGGTCGCGGCCAGCCTGAAATACACCGTGGTCGTCGGGGCCACGGCGGTGACCAGCTACGACAACGCGACCGGGCACGTCCGCTGGCAGCGTCCGACCGGCCCGGTCGCGCAAGCCTGGCGGACCGACGAGAACCGGCTCTACGTAGCCGAATCCCCCGGCGGGTTCGTGGACTCGGCCCCGGCCTCCGCGCTGCACCGGATCGACCTGGCGACCGGATCCGAGCTTGTCGTCCGCCCGATCGAGGGCCTGTCCTTTCCCGGCACGCTGAGTGGCGCCTTCGACGGCGTGGTGCTGTTCTCCTCGGCGGCCGGGGTGACCGCGTACAACGGCAGCACCGGAGCGCGGCTATGGACGGCTCACGGGGCCGTGCCGGAAGGCGTCGATTACCGGCCGCGCAGGATCTACCTCACCGAAGGCTCCAACCTCGTCGGCGTCGACCCGCAGACCGGCCGGGTCAAGGCGACCGCCTCGGGCTCCGCGGTCAACGGGGCGGCCGGGGTGTACGTGGTCAGGAACGGCGTGGCGCTCGGGCTCGACCAGGGCGCGAGCGGCGACGCCTGGGGCTACGCCCTCGCCCCGCAGCGGGTCACGCGGGCCGCCCCCGGGCTGCCCTGGCCGCACTACTTCGTCGACCTGAGCGGCCTCGGCGGCAGCGCCGACCAGGACGGCAACCTGGTGGTCATCGCGGCCTGCCGGCAGCTGGGGCCCCGCTCGCCGGCCCAGCCGAGCACGTCCGCGCCGCCGTCGGGACCGGCGTCCGCGCCCCCCTCCGGCACCGCCACCGGCTCGACCTCTTCGTCCCCTTCGAGCACTTCCATCCCTCCCGCCTCCGCCACCACGGCCACACCGGACCCCGACGCGAGCCCGTCGGTCCCGGCCGGGACCAGCGAACCCGCTCAGGGGTGCATGCGGCCCGAGCTCGTCGCCCTCAACTTGTAGCACCTGCCTGTAGCACATCCCCGCAATACCGTAATGTCCTGCGATAACGCGATCGGCGTTCCGGCGGATGGATGCGCTGAGCCAGGGTAAGTTTTCCTCGCGATGGACAAGCTGAAAAGGCTCTTCCGGGCCGTGGACGAGTACCAGCAGCAGCACGCCTGGCTGGCCTTCCCGGTCGCGGTGTGGAAGAAGTTCGGCGACGACCAGGCGGGCAACCTGGCCGCCCTGATCGCGTACTCCGCCCTGGTCGCGATCTTCCCGCTGCTGCTTCTCCTGGTGACCGTGCTGGACATCGTGCTCAAGAACAATCCCGAGCTGAAGCACAAGGTGCTGAAGGCCGCGATCGACCAGTACCCGGTCATCGGCCCGCAACTCCAGCGGAGCATCGGCCACCTGGGTGGGCAGGGGATCGCGCTCGCCGTCGCCGCGATAGGGATCTTCATCGGGGCGCTGGGGGTGGCGAACTCGCTGCAGAACGCGCTCAACTCGGCATGGGAGATCCCCTTCGTCCGCCGCCCCGGGTTCCCCTGGTCCGCGCTGCGCAGCGCCGCGCTGATCATCGTGATCGGGGTGGGCTTCATCGGCACCACGATCATTTCCGGTATCGCGGCCGGCGCCGGCCGTATCCTGCCGGGCGCCGGCCAGTCCGTGCTGTTCTACGCGGTATCGGTGGTGCTGAACTTCGGCCTGTTCTGGCTCGGCTTCAGGCTCGGCACCGCGAGCGAGATCACCTGGCGGCAGCTGTGGCCCGGCGCGGCCATCAGCGCCGTCATCTGGCAGGTACTGCAGGCCTTCGGCAGTTATTTCATCTCGCATCAGCTGGCCCACGCCTCGCCGCTGTATGGCACGTTCGCCCTGGTGCTCGGCCTGATCGCCTGGCTCTACCTGCAGGCCCAGCTCACCTTGTACGCCGTCCAGATCAACGTGGTCCGGGCCTACCGGCTGTGGCCGCGAAGCCTGGCCCCGCCGCCGTATACGGAACAAGACCGCCATGCGTTCCGGCTATACGTAGAGAAGCGCGGGGACCAGTACGACATCGTCGAGGGAACTGGAGGTGAGGACGATCGCAAGAAGACGCCAGGCTGACCCGGACGCGCCGCAAGTGGTCATCTGCGGCGCGGGGTTCGGCGGCCTGTCCGCCATCTCCAGGCTCACCCGCGCTGGCATGCGGGTGACCCTGGTCGACGGCCACCTGTACAGCACCTTCCAGCCGCTGCTCTACCAGGTCGCGACCGCCGGGCTGAACCCCGGCGACGTCGCGTACCCGGCCGGCGGCTTCGCGCAGCGATACGGGGCGATCTTCCGGCGCGGGGAACTGGCCGCGATCGACCCGGCGTCCCGCCGGATCAAGCTCAGCAGCGGCCGCGACATGGGCTACGACTACCTCATCCTGGCGACCGGGGTGACGACCGCGTTCTACGGGGTCAAGGGCGCGGCGGAGCACACGTTCGGCCTCTATACCAGGACCGACGCCCTCGTGCTCCGTGATCACCTGATGGCCGGCTTCGAGCGGCTCAGCGTGGACAGCGGCGACCTGAACGTCACCGTGGTCGGCGGCGGGGCCACCGGCGTGGAGCTGGCCGGCACGGCGGCCGAGCTGCGCCGCACCGTGCTCGCCTCCACCTTCCCCGACGTCGACCCGGCCCGGGTGCGCGTCCGGCTGGTCGAGATGGCGCCGCACCTGCTCGGCCCGTTCCACCCGAAGCTGCAGGAGTACGCCAAGGCCCAGCTGCTGGCCCGCGGCGTCGACGTGCGGCTGGACACCCGCATCGGCGAGGTCACTGCGGACCAGGTCCGGCTCGCCCACGGCGAGGACCTGCCCAGCGACATCACCGTGTGGGCGGCCGGCGTGGCGGCCGGCCCGGGGGTGGCCGGCTGGGGCCTGCCGCAGGGCAAGAACGGCCGCATCGTGGTCGGGCCGGACCTGCGGGTGCAGGGCCAGGACCGGATCTTCGCCGCGGGCGACATCGCGGTGAACCCGGACGACCCGACGCCGCAGCTCGCCCAGCCCGCCCTGCAGATGGGAAAGCACGCGGCCGCGCAGATCGTCAGGCTGGAGGGCAAGCAGGTCACCGAGCCGTTCAAGTACCACGACAAGGGCATCATGGCCACGATCGGCCGCCGGTCGGCCGTGGTCCAGCTGGCCGGCGGCCTGACCGGCGGCCTGCGGCTGCGCGGCACGCTCGCCTGGCTCGCCTGGTTCGCCCTGCACCTGGTCTACCTGCTCGGCGGGCGCAACCGGGTGACCACGCTGATCAACCTGGCCTACCGCTACCTGTTCTGGGGACACGGCGGGGCGGTGATCGTGGGCGACGAGCCAGTCAACGCGCAGGAACTCCCGGTAGCCAGCAAAAACTAATTCCTACAGTCTGTAGTAGTTACTGCGGCCAAACCCAATTGCCCGCAGTAGGCTGATTATCGCCATGAACAGGTTCCGCGCGCGCACCGCGCTGTCAGCGGTGGCCCTGATCGGCGTCCTCGGCGGGCTGCCGGGCCTGGCTGCCTGTAGTTCCAGCACCCCGCCGGGCAAGGCCGGGGCCTCATCGTCGCAGGGGCCGAACACGGCCGCGATGGACAACCCCAACCTGGACCTCGGATCCTCGCTCGGCAGCAAGCCGGCACCGGACTTCCGGCTGCGCAACCAGTTCGGCCAGCCGATGTCGCTGAGCCAGTTCCGCGGCAAGGTCGTCATGCTGGCGTTCGAGGACTCCGAGTGCACCACGGTCTGCCCGCTGACCACGCAGAGCATGCTGGAGGCCAAGCAGCTGCTCGGCCCGGCCGGCAGCCAGGTGCAGCTGCTCGGCGTGGACGCCAATCCCGACGCCATCAGCACCGCGGACGTGCTCTCCTACTCGCGCACGCACGGCCTGGTCAACCAGTGGAACTTCCTGACCGGTTCGCTGGCCGAGCTGAGGGCCACCTGGGCCAGGTACGGCATCGCCGTCCAGATCGAGAACGACGAGATCGACCACACCCCTGCCCTGTTCGTGATCGACCAGCAGGGCCGCGAGCGCAAGCTCTACCTGACCCAGATGGCCTACTCCAGCGTCGGTCAGTCCGCCCAGGTGCTGGCGCAGGAGATCTCCGGCCTGCTGCCCGGTCACCCCAAGGTGGCCAGCCAGCAGTCGCTCGCGTCCATCTCCGGGCAGGGTCCCTCGGACCACCTGACGCTGCCCTCCGCCAGCCCGCGGGGCGGCACGGTCACGCTCGGTCCCGGCCAGCCGCGCCTGGTCATGTTCTTCGCCACCTGGCTGTCCGAGGTCGCGAACCTGAAGTCCGAACTGACCGGCCTGAACGCCTACGTGACGGCGGCCCGCCGCGCTGGCCTGCCGCCGCTGACGGCGGTGGACGAAACGGTGGTGGAGCCCTCGGCCCAGGCCGTCCGCTCGTACCTGGCCGGCCTGGGGACCAAGCTCAGCTTCGGGGTCGGGCTGGACACCAATGGCCGGGTGGCCGACGGCTACCAGGTCCAGGACCAGCCGTGGTTCGCCCTGGTCTCCGCGGCTGGCAAGATCACCTGGTCACACGACGGATGGCTCCCGCTGCCCGCGCTGCAAGCCGCCGTCAGGCAGCACGCGGCGGGGTGATCCCCAGCCGGGTGATCACGAGCCCGGGACGCAGATGCCGCGTCACGCTCCTGCGAGCGTGACGCGGCATCGTTATCGATACGGCCCCGGACCAAGCCCCCGCCGGCGCCGATAACCCCGAACCCCCCACCGAGTCCGCGGGTCCCCCCCGGCCCCGCGAACTCAGTTGCCAGTACGGAGGGCCCTGCGCCCGGTTTGATACGTATCCCCGCAAAATTCCTGCCGTCAGAAGCCGAACGAACCTCAGATCGTGATCCACCCGGTCAGCACGTCGGTACCGTCCGCCGAGTGGCAGCGCAGCCGGAACGGGCTGTCCGGGATGGGGTCGACCGAGAAGCAGCCGATCTCGTCTACCTCGGTGGTGCTGATCTCGCCCGCCCTGGTATGGATCTCCAGCTCACCCTCCCGTGCCGGGAGAAGCTGGCCGAGCAGCGAGTTCCCGGTGACCTCGAGCTCTACGCTCAGATGGGCCGAGGTGAAGGTGAGCGCCCGGATCGAGGCCGTCTCCGACCGCATCACCGCGGCCTGAAGCCGGTCCTGGTTGGAGTCGTAGGTGAGCTGCGCCAGCTCGGCCTCGATGTTATGCCAGGCGAAAGCGTTCCTGCCCGTCTCGATGAACCACGAGGGAACGGCCTGACGAGCCTTCAGCGCCTGGCCCAGGGCCCTCAGGAGCTGGTCATCGTCCCAGTCGTTAAGCACCTGGCTCGCCTCCCCGTATGTCGATCTTTTCCTCGCCCTCTCCGAGGGCGGTGAGAGCGCTCGACCGGCGCATGCGCTCCAGGCAGCGAGCCCGCTGCGGCCCGATGCTGCCCACCGGGATGCCGAGCTCGCGGTGGATATCCGCGTAAGAATGCGGCGGGTCGGACAGGAGCATCGACAACAGTTGCTGGCAGCGCGGCGGCAGCTCGGTGAAGGCCGCGCGCAGCGCGGCGTTCCGCTCAGCCACCAGGATCTCCTCGTCGATCACCGCGCCGTCTACGAAAATCACCGAGTCGTCCAGGCCCGTCCCCAGCCGTTCGGCTTTGCTTGCCGCCGTCACGACGCGCAGGCATTCGCGTGCGGTGGTCGTCGCCAGCCAGCCCGGCAGCGCGGCGGGCTCGCGGAGCTTGCCAAGCTGCTCCACCAGCAAGAGCCAGACATTCTGTCCCACGTCCTCGATGTCATGATTGCTCAGCCGGTACCGGGTGCAGATTGTATACACTAGCGGTGCATAGCGGTCGACAAGCTCGTGCCACGCGCCCTGGTCCCCCCCTGACGCGCGGGTCACGAGCGCGACGACATGCGGGTCGTCACGCATAGCCGGTTCCGGCTAGCTTGTTCTCCACCATGATCAACACCTCGGTCGGGTGATAATCATCTGTTTCTAACTCAGAGAGCGGCTCGGCGCATCTGATACACCTGTCAACTGATTTTTCTTTCCGTGAGCTGGCCTGGCCGGAGAAAATTATCCGGCGATAGCCCTATCCAGCAGGACTTTTCTCGGACTGCGCCCGCGGCCTCCGACATTAATTTTCATCCCGAACGGGCCGGGTGCGTGCCCCGCCGCCCTACCCGGGCTCGCCTGGGTCGCCCGCCCGGCTGGGTCCCTGGGCCCGGTCCGCCACCCAAGCGGCGATCTGGCTGCGCGAGTTGAAGCCCAGCTTGGCCATGATGTTCGCGACGTGCCGGGCCGCGGTGGTGTGGCTGATGGACAGCTCTTCCGCGATGGCCTTGTTGGACAGGCCGCCCGCCACCAGCTCGGCGATCTCGTACTCCCGCTGGGTCAGCGAGCTCGGCGGCGCCGCCGCCACCCGGTAGCGGCCCACTACGGTCAGCGCCGGGTTCTCGCCCGCCAGGCCCTTCCCGCTGGGCAGAGCCGCAGACGGCGCCGGCGTGACCGGCGCGTCCAGCGCCAGCGCCAGCGCGACCGCGGCCTCGCTGGTCAGCGCCTGGCCGCTGGCCCACAGCCGGGCCACCGTGACGTCGCCGAGGCGGCGCGCCGGGGCCAGGTACGCCTCGACCCGCGCGCCGGACAGCGGGGGCAGGCCGGCCGCCTCGCGCAGCGCCGCCGCCGCCGCGGCCAGCTGCACGGCCAGCTCGGGCTGGCCCTCGTGCCCGGTCAGGGCGGCGAACGCCTCCAGGCCGCGGGCCACGCCGATGCGCGCGCCGGTGGCGTGGCTGAGCCGCAGGCTCCTGGTCAGGTGCCGCCGGGCCTGCTCGAACGCGCCGAGGTCCATGGCCACCCGGCCCAGGCCGGCCAGGCAGCGGGCGATCTCCGGCCGGGCGCCGATCTCCCGCAAGATGGCCAGCGCCTCCACGTACCAGCCGTGCGCCTCGCCCGGGTGGTTGCGGAACCTGGCCAGGTCGCCCAGGCCGAGCAGGGCGCGGGCGGCGCCCCACTGCTGGTCGATCCGCCGCATCACCGCGACCGACGCGGTGGCCAGCTGCTCGGCCTCACGGAGCTTGCCATGGCGGGCCGCGATGGCGGCCCGGGTGCCGAGCGCGTAGCCCTCGTTCCAGCCGTCGCCGGCCGCCTGCGCGATGGCCAGGGCCTCGTCCGCGCTGGCCGCCGCTTCGTCGATCCGCCCGGTGTGCAGCGCGATCTCGGCGAGCAGGTTCAGCCCGACCGCGACCCAGTACTGGTCGTCGGCCTCGCGGCACAGCTTCAGCCCTTCAGCGCCCAGTGCCCAGGCGGCGGCCGGATCGCTGGACAGGCTGAGCTGACCGCGCACGACCGTGGCCGCGCCCTGGACCCGGGCCGGGACACCGGTCATGTCCAGCGCCAGGAACGAGCGCAGCCACTCGCCGCCCTCGCCGAACGTTCCCCAGACGATCCAGCACGGGCTGACCGCGGCGCAGATCCGCAGCCCCGCTTCGGCGTCGCCCTGCTCCAGGCACCAGTTCAGGATCTGGATCACGTTGCCCGCGTCGACGTCGTAGCGGCGGAAGACGTCCACCCGGTCCGGCCACGAGGCCTCGATACGGGTCATCCCGAGTTCCAGGTTGTGCTCGGAGGTCCGGATCGCGTAGTCGCGGAACCTGCTCCGGAATGCCGCCGCTTCGCCGGCCTGAGACAGCCGCAGCGCCGCGTACTCCCTGATCGTGTCCAGCATCCGGTACCGGGCCTGGCCGAGCAGCTCGGGATCGAGTACGACCAGCGACTTGTCCACCAGCGCGGCGGTCAGGCCGAGCACCTGCTCGGCCGGGATCACCTCGTCCGCGCACACCTGTTCGGCCATTTCCAGCGACCACCCGGTGAAGATGGCCAGCCGCCTGAACAGCGTCCGCTCGGGCTCGGTGAGCAGCTCATAGCTCCACTCGATGGCGGCGCGCAGGGTCCGCTGCCGGGGCGCAGCCGACCGGTCGCCCGCGGTCAGCAGCCCGAACCTGTCATCCAGGCGGCCCACGATCTGCTCCACCGACAGCGCCCGGACCCGGGCCGCGGCCAGCTCGATGGCCAGCGGCATGCCGTCCAGCGCGCGGCAGATCGCGATGATGGCCGCGACGTTGTCCGGGCCGACGGTGAACCCGGGCTTGGAGGCCGCGGCCCGGTCGGCGAACAGCCGGACCGCCTCGTAGCGCTCCGCGCCCGGGAAGGTGTCTCCCCCGGGGGACGACCCCCCGGTGACCCCCCGCACGGGGGGCTGCCCGCCCCCCGTACCCCCCGGCACCGACAGCGGCGGCACCCGCCAGATCGTCTCGGCCGCTACCGACAGCGGCTCCCGGCTGGTGTTCAGCAGCCGCAGCCCGGGCGCGCTGGCTAGCAGGTGCCGGCCGACCTGGGCGCACGCGTCCAGCAGGTGCTCGCAGTTGTCCAGGGCCAGCAGCATCCGGCGCGGCCGCAGCGCGTCGCCCAGCGTCTCGAGCAGCGGGCGGCCCGCCTCCTCGGTGATCCCGATGACCGCCGCGATGCGCGAGACCACCAGCTCTGGCTGCCGCAGGTCGGCCAGCTCGACGAACCAGACCCCGTCACCGAACTCCGCCGCCGCCGTGGCCAGCAGCCGCACCGCGAGGCGGGTCTTGCCGATGCCCCCGGGTCCGCTCAGGGTCAGCGCGCGCGTCCGGTGCAGCAACTGGCGCAGCTCGACGAGTTCCCGCTCTCGGCCGATGAAGGTATTCGGTTCCTCGGGCAGATGGGCCCGGATCTCGTCCACGTCAGTTTCCCTCAGGCGCCGGCAACACCCTCAGGTTAGACCTGAGGGACCGGTTCCCGGGGGCAACGAGCCTAAGTCACGCAAAGTAAGCCCCGGGAGCGCGCCTCATCACCGGGACCTGGAAGAGCGGCGAGGCGGGCTGCCCTCCCTGCCAGAAGCGCTCTTAGCAGCAACAATATAATGCGCGCTGGCACAGCCCGAACCTCGCCGAGATCTCAAGGTATGAGATCCGCGACCGCCCCGCATCGTATGGATTATGTAGGTCGTTATGTATTCTCACTGCTGCACGCCGAGTATCGCGAGCAGGTCGCGGAGGTCGGTAATCGTGTAGTCGGGGACGCAGTCCCGGTAAGCCTTCTTGCCCTGGTCGGAATCGAACATCACCGTGGTCAGGCCGGCCTCCCGGGCACCGAAGATGTCCCGGTGCATGTCGTTGCCGACGTACATCGCGTTGGCGGCGGCCACGCGCATCCCGTCCAGCGCGGCCTGGAACAGCCGCCGGTCCGGCTTGCGGTAGCCGCGGTCGCCGGACACCACGATCGGGTCGAAATAGTCCAGCAGGCCGACCCGGTGCAGTTCGGCGCGTGCGTACGCGCTCTGCGCGTCGGTGACCAGCGCGAGCGGGTAGCGCTCGGCTAGGACGTCGAGCACCTCGCGGGCGTGCGGGTACAGGCTCAGTCGGCGGCGCGAGATGCCGCGGCACATCTCGGCCAGGAACAGCGGCATCTGCTTGAGCTTGGCGGCGGGCAGGGCGCGGGTGAAGGCCGTCTGGTGCTCGGCGATGACGCGGCGCCAGATGCCGACGGCGTCGAACTCGGGATGCTCCTCCGGGCTGGCCTGCTGCTGCTCCGCCATGATCGCGAAGTACAGATCCCTCACCTGGTCCCGGCACAGGTTGATGCCCTGGTAGGAGAGGAAGTGCCCGGCGGCGCGGAAGATCTCCTCCATGCCGTCCTCGGTCAGGATCCGGACCAGGGTGCCGTTGGCGTCGAACGCGACCGCTC
>Ga0335081_10003984_pt1 | contig 23293 bp, 16 predicted proteins | sample Lox_Sample_35_FD_206713 | JGI IMG/M metagenome (GOLD analysis project Ga0335081, IMG submission 206713) | Soil microbial communities from Loxahatchee National Wildlife Refuge, Florida, United States - Lox_Sample_3.5 | ecosystem: Environmental > Terrestrial > Soil > Wetlands | place: USA...
GAAGCCTGTTCTCTCGCCAGCGCTATGGCTTGCTCGAGCGGAGTGTTCGTTCCCCGCACGAATCCCATCAGAGGTAGCACGGTCTTTCTGCCCATGGCTGCTCGGCGAAGTCGCGCCACGTGAAAAGGACGACCCACGTCGAAAGCGACCATCGCACCCGCCGCCACCGGAAGTGGCCATCTCGCCACTCGCTCAGGAGAGGGAAGATCGAACAGGACCTGCAGTGCTGACTGGACGAAGAGCTTCTGCTCCCCCACCGCAACCATCATCTGCGACTGGGCCACGCGCGCCGCCTTCAACGCTGCCTCGGCACTCACCATGTGGCGCGGTATCTGCCCATAGAGATAGAGCCCGATAAATCCGCTCACCGAGACCAGGATCATGAGCCAGAACGCGATTCCCGCCAGGCCGCGAAACTTGAACGACGAGTGAAACGCGATAAACACCGGCGCTGCCGTGCCCAGCACTACGTGGTAGTCCAGCCAGTGCTTTGAGTGGCCGCGCTTTCTCAGCCATCTCCAACGTTTTCGCAGGGGATATAAGAAGATGCCGCCGAACATCAGAGTGCCCAGCAGACCGGCATTGATCCCCACGACGCCGCTGGGTTTCAGAATGTGATGCCGGGGCGAAAACGGCCGCGCACTCTGGCTTAGCGTGTAGTAGTGTCCTCCGTAGAGTGCCAGGACAATCACGGAGGCGATGACGAGAGCCCACACAATGCCCAGAGCCTGACGATGTTTCTCCTCCGTTCTGCGCGCCGCAAGCGGAACGACTTGCCTGGGGGCGTGTGCGGGTGCTGTCGTTCGGGTTGCCGCTGGACGCTGAGGCGCTTGCACAGGCGGCGGAAGCATCGGCCTTGCCGCGGCCACGGAGGATTTTTCCTGCGGCATAGCGCTTACCGCGCCCGCCTGTCGCGGTCGAAACCCGCCCATCCCGATGACCGTCCCGTCGGGGAACCAGAATGTCCAGTTTCTTTCGTTGGGTGAATTCATCTCCCAGGATCCTTCACGTCGAAGCGGTATCCCAGGCTCACGTACCACTGGTCGTAGTTCAGCTGAACACCGCGCGAAATGGTGTAGCCGCTTTGCAGAAAAGATCGTCCCCAAATATTTGTGTCAAACGATGTATCCACAAACGTCGATTTATTACTCAGTGTGAATGCGGAAGCAATATCCTGGTTTCCTACTTGTGCGTCCCAGGACAATCTCTGCCCCAGTTGGCGCGAAAGCGACAAGACGCGGTAATCGCCACGGGCAAACGAACTATCAAACTTCGAATAGTGGAGGTCGGCGCGAATGCCGGTGCGCCAGATGTCGCTCCAGGTCGCGCCGTACATCTGGTTCAGGCTGCGCTTCACATCGCCTGTGCGATCGCTTTGCCCGATCGTTGTATACACGGCAAAGTGACGTAGGGGTTCGACCCTTACTCCGGCGTTCACACCCTGATATAGCAGCTTGTCTACCAGGCCGGTGCCGATCAGCTGCGTGGCGGCGGTCGGGACGTCGCGAAAATAGTTGTGATAGACATCGAAAGAGATCCAGCGTTCCGGCTGGATATGGAAGGTCAGATAACTGCGGCTAATGCCCGCGCCCGGCTTGATTCCATCCGTGCTGACGCCCTGCGGGGAGTCGATGATCAGCGAATGATAGATCGACATAAATTTCCTATGCGAAATTCCGTCTTCCAGGAACATATAAGGACGGTCGAGAGCCCACTTCAACATACTGAACGCCATCCCGGCAGTGCTCGTGTAGTGGAAGGTTTCGTAGTTACCGCCTTCGAAGTTTACGAAGGATCCTGTAATCTGCTGGTCAGGACGGTAGTGCCATGAGGTTGGGTCCGGCGTAGAACCGCCGAAAACTCCAGCGATCACGCCGCGAGCAAGGCGCCGCCCTACGTATCCACCGTCAATCGTATCCAGGCTCGGCGCCCACGGAAGATAGAGCCGCCCAACTCCGGCAAGCCACTTCGAGTTAGGATTGTCGTAGAAAAGCTGCAACGTGTAGGTTTTGTCCAGATAGTCCTGCATTGTCGGCTCATCCGGCTGCGAAGTGTTAGTAAGCCTTCCACGCCAGTAACCTTGTAAGTTCCAGTAAGTCCCTGCGATATGGGTGATGTCACTCTGAAATATGAACCCTCGGGCCAGGCTGTTGCCAGTCGTGGATCCGCTGCTGCGAATACCGCTGTAGTCCAACCCGAAACGCCCGCTTATCCGACCGGGCTCGGCCGATGGCCGGCGCACGCTGGGTGAGTCACCGCCCAGCGGATTGCTGTCGACGAATGCCTTGGCTCCTGGTTGCCCAGCCGATCCACTCAACGACCGTTCGTCCGAGGCGCGCTGGGCATCATCGGTGGAGAGATAGGCCCAATCGTCGCGCTTGACCTCGCGCTTCGCCATCCGAATCTCCGCGACTGCGGAAGTCTGCGCGACTGAGACGACATAAAGTTCGGCTACCGACTCTCTGGAGGAGTCGGCTGCAGAGTACGCCGATGAAGGATCGGAGTTCCGCACGACCAGTGTCATTCCTTCAGCAAGCCCGGAACTCGACCCGCCATTCAGGTAAGCGGCGCCGTCCGCCACGTATTTCACGTTGAATACGGTGCGTAACCCCGCTTTCCGCTCTTCGTCCGCCGCTCTTTTCGTGTCTGTCGTTTTCGCATTCAATGCTCGCGCTGGAAACTTCACCACCTTGGCGCTAATAGCGTTGGTGATGTCCTGATGAGATCCATGCCATAACCTTCCAATCATCGAGTTTGACGCCGCTGGCACAGCCGCGCGTGGTTGGCCGCTGCGGGAAACGCCCACCGGCTCCGGCAGGACCGTAAGCGTGATGACATTACCGGCGGTTGTGAACCCAAATGGCCGGGCGCGAGTCAGATCGACCACAACTCGTGTGATCGGGGGCTCGGCATTATTCAGGCCGATGCGCAATGCTTCGACGCCATCCTGATTCACTTCAATTCGCTCTTGCCTTGCATTCACCGCCGTGTTGGGCAACTCCACAACCAGCCGATCGGGGTTCGTCGCCGTCATGACCGTCGGAACTACGTGCGAAGTGAGCGTAACTTCAATCTTCAACTTGTCACCATCCGGAGCCACTCTGAGTTTTCGCACCACCGCTGGAGTCTTGCCGATGACCTGGCCCATGCCGATCGACGCCAGTAACATGAGTGCGCTCAGGTGCAGCAGCTCCCTAATCATTTTCTCGCACCTGGTCCACGATTAGTGTTCATCTTCACGACCTATCTCCTCACTTTCGCTCGCGTAACCATGCGCACCGTCCAGCTGTCCATCGACATATGGCACTCTTGGCAATCTCGGGAAAATCCCAGCGCCTGATGATTCGGCGAAGTTGCCCTCAGGAATGCCGGCAGATGACAACTTACACAATCGGTAGACAGCCCCTGCCGATTGAACTGGCCGACGGCTCCCACCTTGTGGCACGCATAGCAGTCAGCTACGGCGTGCGCACCAACCAGCGGAAACCGGTCCTGATGTTCATTGATCGAGTGAATCGACACCTCCCAACCATTGACCTTGTGGCACAGGTCGCATTCAGCGCCATTCTTCCTGCGATGAATGTCGGCATGGCAATCCTGGCAACGCTCTCCCACATTGCGAAACAGGGGAGTTCGATGGCATTCCTCGCAACGTACCTTGGTGTGCATACCTCGAAGCGGATAGCCGGTTTTGCTGTGGTCAAACTCCGGGACGTCGCGGATAGACTTCCATCCCGATGCGGTGTGGCACTTTTCACACGCCACCGTCATCGGACCATGCGGATTCTGCGTGGAAGCAGCCGGCACCCCATCCTGCCAAGCAAAGGCGGCAGAGCTGATTTGGATTACAAAGAACAATTTCAAAAACAGGCGATTCCGCACAACTTCTCGACCCCAATATGGATTTAACCTCTAACTTATGTCCCAGCGTCGCCGCTGTGTGCACATCCGGTTAGTTCACCCTGGAGTACAGCGTCGCACGTCCCATGCTTCACTGACCTTTGGGACACTGCCGGATGTACACACGACCACTCCCGTCCATCGGTTACCGTTCGACTGGAGTAGTTGCTGACTCAACTACCGATTGAACCCGTTTACGGAGTCACGTCGTTAGAATCGTCGTCAGCGTCGTCCTGTTTCTCTAGCGGAGCAAGATCCTGCCGGCACTTACGATAGGTGTCCTTGATCGTGGCTTTGATCGCGACACCCTGGGCATTTGTCGTCACTGATACTGGATCCGGCACATGTATCAGGTCGGCGCAGCCCAGAATCTCGTAACTCGCAACAAAACGTTGCGCCATGAAGGTGAACAGCGTGTCTCCCGCATCGGGCACGGGTGACGGGTTGGCCCTCAACACCGCTTCGTCCAGAAGGAGACGGTCGGGCGCGTGTCTGTACATGTGCCGGCAATAGCGGGTCGTGTTGGCTTGCCGTAAATATTGGACTTCGTATTGATCGACGCCGCGCCGGTAGGCGTTGACCTTGGCCATGTTCGTGTCTCCATCGCCATCGAGAACCATGGGATCACCGACCGGGATCCGCGCCACCGGCCGCCACTGGCGGAACTTTGCCTGCAGTTCGTTCAGTGCCAGGGACGGCAACATCTGACCCGGGTCGGCTAAGTCGGGAGCCTTCCAGGGAGTACACCCCAAAGCGACATCCAGAAACCTGTCGAGTAACCCCTCGTCGCTAGGATTTCCTAGCGTTATTGCAGCGGGAAAACTGGAAACGTTTATCTGTGTTTTCTGCGCCATGCCCGCGTCGGTCATGAGGTAAGTGACGGGTAAGTTATCGCTCTGGTCCTGATCGACCACATAGAAGTCTCTTACCGTCGGACAACGGCGCCCGTCGTTGGCGGTTCCGAGGGGCGGAACCACAAGCTTGCCAATGCGAATCGCCCGGTTCGCTGCATCAAAGAACTCATGGGCATTGCAGTACGCGAACTGCCCAAATTTCCCTTTAACTCCATTGACACATCGATTTTCTCTCAGGTTGTCGCCGTCTGCCTGCAGTGTCAGAGTGTCGCCGTTATATCCGAACCACAGCGCAACGATGGCATTGTCCGGAAGGACGGGCACGACCGGAGACACTGCCGGAGTTGAGTTTTGGTCAATGACCAGCGGGTTGTAAATGGAAATCTGGCCGGTAACTCGATCTAGTATGGCGGCTTGGACAAATGCGGCCTGATCCGGATTCGTCTCATGGCAGTCCCCATCCGCGGGATTGGTGGCCGTCAACTGGTAAGGCGTTGCCAGGCCCTGTGCAGTGAGTGGAGCGCTCGGCAAAATGATCGTGCAGTTAGGATTGGATGTCGCCTGTGCTATCAGCCTTTCAGGTGCAACCGCCAGCACAAGCGAACACAGAGCTACTACAAATAGACTCCAACTTTTCATGACACTCCTCCATGCGCGCGGAATGGGCACACTCCGGCGAATAATAGGAGCGGTTTAGGGGGAGGGCTGCGGAACTTCCGTTCCGATGTTCAACCGAGTCGGCTTAGACGCAGAGGCTGCTCGTGAGTCGGTCAAGAAGCACGACCCTGCGGCTACGGAGACTGTAGGTCAGTTTGAATGTTGTTCGAAGGGCGCTTGCGTTGATCGCAATCTAGAAGAGAAACATAACGAGGTCAACGTACGGAAGGTACAGGGCTCGTATCAAAATCTGGTTGCCCACGGCGCGCATTAGTACAGCAGAAAACTCTGATAGTTCAAGTTACCGTACTTCGGCATCAATCTCCACGATGCCGCTGCGCGCGGAAATCAGCGCAGTTTCACTCTGTTCAGGCAAAAGCAGGACGGCGTGGACTCCTTCGCAAACTCTGAGCTTCACTTCGTCTTGGCTGGTGCCTCTTTCTGGGAATCGATCCATGCATTCACTTCCTCCTCCAACACATCGAGAGGCAGCACGCCGTGATCCAGCACGACATCGTGAAATGCTCGAATGTCGAATCGAGCGCCCAATTCCTGTCGCGCGCGATCGCGAAGCTCGAGAATCTTCATCTGTCCGAGCTTGTACGCCAGCGCCTGCGCCGGCCACGCAATGTACCGGTCGACTTCCGTCTGGATGTTCGGCTCATCCATGGCGGTGTGCTGGCGGAAGAACTCCACCATCTGCTCCCGCGACCAGTGCTTGTAATGAACGCCGGTATCCACCACCAGCCGCACCGAACGCCACATCTCGTTTCCCAGGCGCCCGTACTCGCTGTACGGGTCCTGATAGAACCCAACATCTTTTCCCAAGCGCTCCGAATAGAACGCCCACCCTTCCGAGAATGCATGGTAGTCGACACCGAACTTTCTGAAAGGAAGAAGGTCCGGCAACTCCTGCGCGATCGAGAACTGAAGATGGTGTCCAGGCACCCCCTCGTGGTAAGCGATCGCTTCCACATTCAGAAGCAGCCGGTGCTGGGGATCGTATTCATTTACGTTGATCCGGCCCGGCAGGCCGTTCCCGGGCGATCCGATGGAGTAATCCGCCGGCACCGCGTCGGGGGCCCGATAAGCCTCCATGGGAACCACCGCTAACTTGTTCTTCGGTAAGTTCCCGAAAAGTTGTGGCAGCTTCGTGTACATCTGGTCCGCGTAATGCTGATATAGATCCAGCAACTGTTGTCCCGATCTGCCGTAAAGGTCGCGGTCCTTGCGGATGTGCTCGTTGAAGCTTTTCAGATCGTTGAAACCTTGTTGCCTAGCGATCTTGAGCATCTCGCTTTCGATCTCCGCAACCTGCCTGAGTCCAAGCTGGTGAATCTCTTCGGGCCCCAGGTTGGTTGTGGTCATCTGGCGAACCGCAAAGCGATACCGGGCAGCTCCGTCGGGCAGCGCCCAGGCACCGAAGTCGGCTCGGCCTTTGGGCGCATATTCGGTCCGCACAAAGGCGGCAAACTTCGCGTATGTGGGGGCGACTTCATCCTTCACGGTCGCTGCGATGGCGCTGCGTAGTCTCTGCTGGTCGGTTTCCGAAATTCCTGCGGGAAACTTGAGAGCGGGCTGCATGAACGGACTCGTTTCAACGCTGTCGTCGGCGATGCTCTGTGCTTGCATGGCTACTTTTTCCAGCAGGTACTTTGGAGGCATCAAGTGATCCCGCATTCCAGCGCGCATGTTGGCTGTGACCTGACCGAACACACGCGGGAGCTGGTGCAGGCGCGAAATATAATTCTCATAGTCTTTCGCCGACCGGAACGGCGTGTTGGACGCTAGTGAGGCGTATTCGAGGTGGACTCCCCCGAACTGACTTACGGGCATTTCCCACCGCTTGAATTGTGAAGCCTCAATTTCTTCCTTCAGACTGCGGACCATGAGAGCTTTGTTCAGCTTTTCCTGCTCAGGAAACCCCGCGGTATCGATGGGCTCGATGCGGTGGAGTATCTGTTTCGTATATTCAATCTCGGAAGCGAAAAATTCGGGCGAATAATCTTGCAGCCGATCGTTGTAACGGTCATCGCCAACGTGGGTTGCCATTTCAGGCTCAGCACGCAGTTGGTGCTCCCATTCTTCCTGCAACACGGATTTCAGCTGCGCGCGGCGAGCATCCAGACCGGGTTGGCCGAATGCCGTAATGGTTGCAGCCGAGCAGATCACAGCGACAAAAACGGCTTGCGAAAGCAGTCTCATTTTCCCGGACCCCTGCAGAAGTTGTATGTCTCAATGCAACCGGTGCATGTAACTATGACCGGCTCACGGAATTCACCTTCCAGTAGACCGCGTAGCGTTCCTGAATGATCTTGTAAAGCGGCACCATACTCATCGGTTGTGTCTGTCCCACGGCGCGGAAGGTCAGCGGCTGCCTGGAGTCCGGCTCCACCCACGCCAATGGCCGGTCAAAATCGGCTGTGATGTCAGCCACCTTGAGCCGATCGGCTTCTTTCGGAGCAGCCTCGCCGTACATTTTGTCTCTGGTAACGGCGTCGAACTTTCCAGCCAACACCAGCGGACCATACATCACTGCCTGAATGGTTTCGTCGTCAGGCATGCTTTGAATCCGAAGTCCCATCGGCAAGCTGAGTTCGATCTTGTCTCCAGTCTTCCACGCGCGACGAAGCGATAGATAGCTGCTCGGACTCGCAAAGGCCTGCAACTCCGCGCCATTAATCTTCACCTTGCCGCCTTGCGCCCAGTAAGGGATGCGCAGATTGATCGTCAACGGCGTGGGAGCCTTGGCGGAGATCGTCAGCGTAGATCCTTCCTGTTCCGGAAACCTGGTCTCTTGCTTCACATGCACACCTTTCTCCGGCCACTCCAGGTCCGAATCGATATAGAGGTTCACGTAGAGCGACTCGTCATCGTGGAAATAGACAGTGTCGGTGAGCTTGGCATACTCTTCGGATCCGGTTCCGGTGCAGCACCACAAAGCATCGAAAGGCTTGCCGAAGGTCTTCCAGTAGCCTGACGCGAGAGGCAGGTAGTACATCATCGTCCCGTCCTCTGGATTGATCGTGCCCAGCCGATGATTGAAAAGGGTGCGTTCATAGTAGTCCATCAGACGCGCATCCGGTGACCATCCGAAGAGATGCCGCGTCAGCTTCAACATGTTATAGGCGCAGCAACATTCCGTGGTGCTGTTGCTTAGTTCCGTGGAGAGCTTGCCGGGATCGGTGTTCCACGACTCACCATTGCTGGTGCCGCCGGTGCAATAAGAGCGTTCGCTCACGACTTCATCCCAGAAATACTCCGCGATATCGCGATACCGCCGCTCCCCGGTAAGTTCGTAGTAGCGGGCTGCGGCGATGACCTGCGGAATGTGCGTATTCACATGCAGGCCCTTCAACTCATCCCGATGCGCGGCCAGCGGGTCAAAGAACAGCTTCTTGTCGAACCGCTGCGCAACTTCCAGGTAGCGTTCCTTTCCGGTTACCGCGTACAAATTCGAAAGCACCTCCCCCATGCCGCCAAACTCCGTACCCAGCACGCGCTGCATGTGGTCGTAACTCAGCGGCTGGGTATAGCCGGCAACCCATCCTGCCATTTTTTCTGTGACGTCGAGAGCTTGCTCGTTCCCGCAATGGACGTACATGCCCAGATTGCCGGCCATGATCTTGTGAATGGTGTAGAAGGGCGCCCACACTCTCTCCCGATTGCGAAGGCGGTCGAAGAATTCGATGGGAAATGCGCTCAGATATCCGCCCTTGAGCGCCGACTGGCACTTGGCAAGTTCCGCCACCACGGCATTCGCGTTCGCTTTGAGTTCTTCGTCGCCCGTGCTCGCATACATGAGCGCGCTGGCGGAGAGGTAATGACCGCCCGCGTAGTGGCCGCGCAGTTCGCAATCCGGCGCCTCCCATCCTCCCAGCGGCTGCGCCGACGAGGGAAGGCCGGCATTGATACGAAATGTATGCAGCAAGCGGTCCGGAGGAAGGGAATGCAGATATCGCCGGTCGGCTTCCATTGCTGCTTTACACGGGCCCTCACCGAGGCGAACTTGCTTCATGGGAAAAGGGCGCGCCTTCCACGGAGCTTTTTCCCGGCTGACCGATTTCCCTTCTTTCTGGAGGGTATTCACAACCGGATCCTGCATCGGAGCAGCCAGCAGATGGTTGGGCAGAAACGCGGCTCCTGCCGCCGTCGCAGCCGTTGCGATGAATCGTCGGCGAGAGAGTTCGCTTAATCCCGGCATACAACCTCCATCCAGATCTTCCGCAATAGCGCGCGACAACTCAGCAGAGCGCAGGTCCCCGATGTGATGCGAGCACGAGTGGATATTGTATACGAAGGCGGCCCGGTCAAGCTGCCCTGGCGCAATGGTGCCTACAAGTATGTAGTGAGTATCGTGCGAACGGGGCGCGCTGCGGCTAATCCCGGAGCTTGCCGTGAGCCTTCGTCTTCGCCGACTCTCGCCTATCCTGCAAGACCTTCTTTAGCGATTGCCCGGCATACTGGATATGCTGCCGCAGTAATTTGCACGCGGCCGTGCTTTCCCGCCGGCGGCACAGCTCCAGAATCTTGATGTGCTCCTCATTGGCGCGCTTCATGCCGTGAGTCAGGAAGAGCTGAAGACGGGTGTATCTTTCGCCGTTGTTGTTGATGTTCTGCAGGACCGACATGAAATAAGGACGATTGGCCCGCGAATACAGAATGGAATGAAATTCCCAGTTCAACCTCCCCCAGTTGGACAGGTGGTCTTCACGGCGAAGTTCACCTACGAACTTGCGCAGCAGCCGGTCGGCTTCCGCAAAGTCTTCGTCCGTCAAGCGGGGAATCGACAATTTGAGCAGTTCCGGCTCGAGCAACGCGCGAATGGTGAACAGCTCCTCGATGTCGTCGGGCGACAGTGCGGGAACGACCGCACCCCGATTAGGAACAATGGCGATCAAACCCTCGGCATGCAGCTGGCGCAGCGCCTCACGCACGGGAATGCGGCTCACTTTGAACTGGATCGCGATCGCGTCCTGTCTCAGCTGCGCGCCTTCGGGGATTTCGCCTCGAATAATTTGATTGCGTAGCCTCTCGGCCACCGCCGAAGTCAGTGACTGTCGCGGAATAGCAGACTCATTTGCGCTTCCGATTTCCATTCAATTTCTACAATCGTCCATTCTGCGGAGCAGAACTTGTCAATAAATCCCGGCCCAACAAGCGCCACTACTATACCGCATGACCAAAAACCACGCCTGTCGCGTCAATACGCGGGTCTCCGCGATAAGTGTTCCTCCAGATACCTGGGCTGAAGACTGTATAAGTGGTGCTCTGTCCACCCACCTTCCGCAACCTACAGCATTTCTCGCCGGCATTCATTCCTCCGGAAATTTGAAGAACGAGACTACTCAGCGTTTCCGAAGCCATCAGTTCCGAGCTGGGGTGAGAAAGCAGCCGGATCGCCGCTGACCCACCGAATCAGAAAATAGACGGGTATTCCCAGCATCACAATCAGCAGTCCGGGCCAGGTGGTCGCCGGCCGGTACGCGAACAAGGCAACCAGAATGACGCTGGCCACAAGAATATACAGCGCCGGTACAAGAGGGTATCCAATTACTCGGTAAGGACGTGCAACATTGGGGGCGTCTTATGCGCAACCGGAAAACTCCCGCGACCGTGAGTACATAGAAAATCAGAAGCAACGCCCGGCAGGTCGTGCCGGTTCGAGGGATTGGTAGAACCCGGTGGTTGGCAACCTCTCCAGATCGCGGTTGACGATTGCATATTGTATACATAAAATCACAGCGTGCCTATCGCGAGAAAGCAGAAGCGCGAGATAGAGTAGTAAGAACCGTTGGCAAACGTTTACCGTGAAGTGACGTCCTGCTTGCAGCGCCGGCCCGACCACCGCTGTGTAATTCCTGGTGACCTTGTCCTGTCAGCGTCATGCTGTCGCGAGGTGCAGGTTAGCAGCGTTCATTAGAATGAGTCCAATGAAACGGGAAGAAACCCGACGCGTGCGCGTGATCGACTCCCACACCGGCGGAGAACCCACTCGCCTGGTCGTAAGTGGCGGACCGGATCTCGGAAGCGGCCCTCTGTCTGACCGCTTCGAGCGCTTTCGCCGCCAGCACGATGAGTTTCGCTCCGCAGTCGTGAACGAGCCGCGCGGTTCCGACGTCATCGTCGGCGCCCTCCTTTGTGAGCCCGTCGAAGCCTCCTGTGCTGCCGGCGTCATCTTCTTCAACAACGTCGGCTATCTCGGAATGTGCGGACACGGAACCATCGGGCTAGTGGTCACCCTCGCTCACCTGGGACGCATCCAACCGGGTCAGCACCGGATCGAAACTCCGGTGGGAACAGTGAGCGCCATCCTGCACGAAGGCGGCGAGGTCACCGTCAACAACGTTCCCAGCTATCGCGCCGCGAAAAACGTTCCTGTCGAAGTGCCCGGCCATGGCCCGGTTTGCGGCGACATTGCCTGGGGAGGCAACTGGTTCTTCCTGGTTCAGGACCACGGCATGGAATTGTCGATGAACAATATCGACGCCCTCACCGACTTTACCTGGGCTATCCGCCGTGCGCTCGGCGCCAACGGCATCACGGGAGCTGGCGGAGCGGAGATCGACCACGTGGAGTTATTCGCGCCTTCTACGGTCTCCGGAATCGACAGCAAAAACTTCGTGCTCTGTCCCGGCAAGGCGTATGATCGCTCGCCCTGCGGAACCGGGACTAGCGCCAAACTCGCTTGCCTCTATACTGACGGGAAAATTCGCGAAGGCCAGATTTGGAGGCAGGAGAGCATTGTCGGCAGCGTCTTTGAAGGAACAGTGAAGATACACGAGGGCCAAATCCATCCCAGCATCAAAGGCTCCGCTTTCGTGAACGGTGAGGCCGAGCTGATCCTCGATCCGCATGATCCTCTATGCATGGGGATCCGGGCATGAGCGTGGCTTCCTACGACGTTGCGATTGTCGGAGGTGGCATCGTCGGAGCGGCTTGTGCCGACGAGTTCGCGCGTCGCGGCATGCGGGTTGTGGTTGTCGAGCGCGATGTCGTGGGCAGTGGCGCCACCGGCGCCGGCATGGGGCACATTGTCACCATGGACGATTCCGATGCGCAGTTTGCCCTGACCCGCTATTCGCAAAAGTTGTGGCAGGCACTGCGGCCTGAGTTGCCCGAAGATGTCGAGTACGAGCAGTGCGGAACCGTTTGGGTGGCCGCCGATGATGAGGAAATGCACGAGGTTTGGCGCAAGCAGGAGTACTACAGCAGGCGCGGCGTTCCCGTGGAGGTGCTCGACTCGGCAAAATTGCAGGCGGCGGAACCCAACTTGCGCTCCGGCATGGTGGGCGGCCTTCTGGTTCCGGAGGACGGCGTCCTGTATCCGCCATGCGCCGCTCGTTTTCTCATGGAGCGCGCACAAGCTAACGGCGCCAAACTTTACCCCGGCGCTTCCGTGAGTCAGATCGGGCAGCGGCGCGTTCGCATGTCGGAAGGCGAAGAAATCGGCGCCGACATCATCGTCAACGCCACGGGCTCCTGCTCCCCTTCATTGACGGCGGGCCTCGAAGTGAGGAAACGAAAGGGACATCTCGCCATCACCGAGCGCTACAAGGGGTTTCTGCACCATCAACTCGTCGAACTTGGGTACCTGAAGAGCGCGCACACCCTCACCACAGAGTCGGTTGCTTTCAACGTGCAGCCGCGCCGCACCGGACAGATTCTGATCGGCTCGTCCCGCCAGTTCGGCGCCGAACACAAGGAAGTGGAAAACGAGATCATGGTGCGAATGCTGCAGCGGGCTCAGCAGTACATGCCGCAGCTAGGAGAGCTGTTGATCGTGCGTACCTGGACCGGATTCCGCGCCGCCACTCCGGACAAACTGCCCCTGATCGGCCCATCGACCCAGGACCAAAGCGTGTTCCTGGCCACCGGACACGAGGGCCTGGGAATCACGACTTCGTTGGGGACTGCACGACTTCTGGTCGATCTGGTCGACGGACGAGAGCCTGCTATTCCTGTCGAGCCGTACTTGCCCTCTCGATCAGTCAAGGAACACGCGCATGCCTGAGACCGTCGAACTCACGGTGAACGGCACCAGACTCGAGGTGCCCTTCGGTTCCACGGTGGCCGTTGCAGTTGCGATCGCCGGAGTCGCCTGTCGGACCTCGGTTACCGGCGAGCCGCGCGGCCCGCTTTGCGGTATGGGCGTCTGTTTCGAGTGCCGGGTCTCGATTAACGGTGTGCCGCATTCTCGGAGTTGTCAGGTCGTTTGCGCTGCTGACATGGAAGTCATCACCGATTGCTAGAGATGACTAGAAAAGCACAGAAACGATTCGACGTGCTCGTCATTGGTGGCGGTCCAGCCGGCATGGCTGCGGCTGCTACCACCGCCGAGTGCGGGTTGCGCACCGCCGTGGTTGATGACAACCTGAATTTGGGTGGGCAGATTTGGCGAGGCGATTCGCAGGCCTCAGCCCCTGCTGACGCCGCGCAGTGGGCGTCACGCGTCCAGAGTGCAGGGGTTACGATTCTGGCTGGAGCCAGGGTTGTTCATCAGTTGGAACCGGGAATCCTGATTGCGGAAACCGAAAATGAAGTTTACGAGTTGGCGTATTCGACGCTTGTTCTAGCAACCGGTGCAAGAGAACGATTCCTGCCGTTCCCCGGATGGACGCTTCCCAATGTCATGGGGGCGGGCGGGCTGCAAGCCATGGTGAAGGCCGGCCTCCCGATCCGTGGAAAGCGCGTAGTCGTCGCGGGCACGGGACCGTTGTTGCTGGCGGCGGCGTCCTATTTGCAGAAACACGGCGCCGAGATTCCGGTCGTGTGTGAACAAGCGTCCTGGGTAGATCTGGCGCGCTTCGGTCTAGCCCTGTTCGGGCAGTCGGGCAAGCTGAGGCGGTCGCTTCAGTTGAAGCGTGAACTAGCGCGCGTGCCTTTTGTCGTCGACAGCTGGCCGGTGGGCGCTCACGGGCAGACCGTGCTTGAATCCGTCCTCATCTCCCGCCACGGAAGAGTGGAAACCATCCCCTGCGATTATCTGGCGTGCGGTTTCCATCTCGTGCCGAACATCGAGCTCGCCCAGTTGATCGGATGTCAGATTCTGAATGGCTGCGTGCGAGTGGACGACTTGCAACAGACTTCCGTCCCTTCAGTTTTCTGCGCCGGAGAACCTACCGGAATTGGCGGCCTCGAACTGGCGCTCGTCGAAGGACAGATTGCGGGCTTCGCTGTGGCGAATCGTCCGGCTGACGCGCAACGGCTCTTTGGCTCGCGCGACAAACTACGGCACTTCGCGCGCGCTCTCGATCGAGCCTTCAGATTGCGCTGCGAACTCCGCAGATTGCCTCTGCCTGAGACGATTGTTTGCCGGTGTGAAGATGTCACTCACCGCAAGCTGAGCCAGCACAACTCCTGGCGGGCGGCAAAGCTCCACACTCGTTGCGGCATGGGGCCCTGCCAGGGCAGGATTTGCGGGCCCGCGACGCAATTTCTTTTCAGATGGAATCCAGACTCCGTCCGTCCGCCGATCTTTCCTGCGCGCGTGGAAAGTCTGGCCTCCATGTCTCCGCACTTGGAGCCTGAACCTGCGGAACCCATACATAGCGCCATGATAGGAGGGCAGTGATGAACTGGAAGGGCGTGATGCCCGCGATTACCACATGCTTCACCAATGATCTTCAGGTCGACCACGGGTTCATGACGGAACACAGCCGGTGGCTGCTCGACAATGGTTGCAGCGGAATCGTCGCTCTCGGTTCCCTGGGAGAAGGCGCCGCTCTCTCGTCGGAGGAAAAGCTGAAAATCCTGCGAACGCTCGTGGCCGCGGTCAAAGGCCGAGCGCCCGTGGTTGCTGCGATTTCCTCGCTTACCACGCCCGAGGCGGTTAGTATCGCAAAATCAGCCTCTGATATCGGCTGTGACGCCCTGATGGTGTTGCCGCCTTACGTTTACCAGGGCGACTGGCGCGAGATGAAGACGCATGTGGCGGCGATATTCCACGCCACCTCGCTCTCCTGCATGCTCTACAACAATCCCATTGCCTACGGCACTGATTTCCTGCCCGAGCAGATTCAGGAACTCGCGGCGGAACACGAAAATCTTCACGCGGTGAAGGAATCCAGCGCTGATGTTCGCCGCGTCTCCGCGATTCGTGCGTTGGTCGGTCATCGCCTTGAAGTTTTCGTTGGTGTCGATGATGCCATACTCGAGTCCATCGCGGTCGGAGCCACGGGTTGGGTCGCGGGCCTGGCGAACGCACTGCCGCGCGAGTCCGTCGATCTTTTCGACTACGGTATCAAAGGAGAAAGCGAAGCCGCATTCGAGCTATACCGCTGGTTTCTGCCCCTGTTGCGCATGGACACCACGCCCAATTTCGTTCAGCTGATCAAGCTAGTGCAGGCTGAGGTCGGCATTGGCAACATTTGCGTCCGGCCTCCGCGTCTACAACCAGCGGGGCATGAACTGGAACAAATACGCAAAACCATTCGCGAAGCGCTTTCGGCGCGGCCACAAACCTCAATCAGCTATGCCATGCCAGTCAAGAGATAATTTTTGGAGCATCTGTGAAACTCAGGGGTCGATCGATGATCGGATTGCGGGAAGGCGCGGCTTCGACAAGCCTCTTCTACGCCACCAATCCCGCGAATCGCGAGCGATTGCAACCGGGCTTTGCTCCGGCCACATCCGCCGAAATTGACCTTGCCGCACAACTCGCCGTGGAAGCCTTTGCTGTTTACGGACGCTCGCCGGGAAAGGAAAAGGCCAAATTCCTGCGCGCCATCGCGGCCAACATCGAATCTATTGCGGCCGAGTTGATCACTCGTGCGGAGCAGGAATCTGCACTCCCCAAGGCGCGACTCCAAGGAGAAACTGCGCGCACCTGTGGCCAGCTTCGTCTCTTCGCGCAAATCGTAGAAGACGGCTCCTGGGTGATGGCTCGCATTGACCGCCCCGACCCCGATCGCAAGCCTGCCCCCCGGCCTGATATCCGTTCCCTGCTTCGGCCGCTGGGCCCCGTCGTTGTCTTCGGAGCCAGCAATTTCCCGCTCGCGTTCTCTGTGGCTGGCGGAGATACAGCGTCCGCGCTCGCGGCGGGCAATCCCGTGATCGTGAAAGCTCACCCGGCGCACCCCGGCACCAGCGAACTTGCGGGGCAGGCCATCCAGCAAGCGGTTCGCGAGTGCAATCTCCCTGAGGGAGTTTTCTCGCTCCTGTTCGACGCCAGCACGAAAGTCGGTGTCGCTCTCGTCCAACATCCCCTGGTCAGGGCAGTTGGTTTCACTGGATCACGCGCCGGGGGGCGAGCCTTGATGGACATCGCCGCCGCTCGTCCGGAGCCGATCCCGTTCTTCGCCGAAATGGGTAGCACCAATCCCGTTTTCATCCTCCCCGGAGCTCTTCACGAACGGGGCGCTGCAATCGCGGCCGGACTACACGCATCATTCACCCTGGGAGCGGGACAGTTCTGCACGAAACCGGGCATGGTATTCCTTTCGCAGGGCGCGGAAGCCAGCTCTTTTTCCGCAAGACTGCAGCAGCTCGTGCTCGAAACACCGCCATTCAACCTGCTCACTGCCGGAATAGGTGCGGCCTTCGGTTCAGCGATCGCCCACCGCAAGCAAGACAGCAAGGTGCAGCTGGTTGCGGAAGCCGGTTCGCCATCTTCAGACCGCGCTTCCTGTGCGGTCACGTCGCTTTTTGAAACCGACGCTAAAACATTCCTCAACCATCCCCGCTTGGATGCCGAGATTTTCGGACCTACCACTCTCCTCGTCCGCGATTCGAATCGCCACGATATCCTCGAAATCGCTCGCAATCTCGAAGGACATCTGACGGCCACAATCCACGGAACTGAACAAGACCTTCGCGAGTTCGCCGACCTCGTTGCAATTCTTGAGACCAAGGTCGGGAGGCTCGTATTCAACGGTTTCCCCACCGGCGTCGAAGTCTGCCACGCCATGGTTCACGGCGGTCCTTATCCCGCCACGTCCGATGGACGCTCGACCTCCGTGGGCTCTCAGGCTATCTTTCGTTTCGCGCGGCCCGTCTGCTACCAGGGCTTTCCCGACCAGTCGCTGCCGGACGAATTGAAGAATGAAAATCCGCTTGGAATCTGGCGGATGGTGGACGGTGACTCGACGCGCGAGCCAGTTCCGCAACTAGTGCCCAATCGAAGCTAGCGCTCGGGCCCGCGCTGCCGCTCGGGATCCTCAGCGAACCGATCCTTGGCCCGCAGCGCTAAAGTCCGCCACGCCCACTTTGACTATAGTTCCTTGCCGTCCAACCGGCTTCTGTTCTCCCGATCCTGGCTTCGAACTTGTTGCGGGCTTTTCCGTCCACGCCCCGTACACGCGCCCACCGAACGCGGCAAGTCCTATGTAGTCGCCGAAGAAGACTCCGCTTGCCTCGAAGGGTTCGTTGGTCCAGGCATAGTTCTTGAAATGGAGCCCGCCGTCCAGCGAGCGCGCCAGCACCACGATCTGATTCTTGTTCTCGGCATCTCCGCGCCGGTCGTAGAAGATTACGTCTATCGAACCGTCTTTCGGATCGACCGCCAGCCACTGGAAAAACTGGTCTGCCCCATTGTGCACTGCGTCGTCATTGACGCGCACCGGCGCACTCCAGGTAACGCCGTGATCCGACGACATCGCGCACCAGATGTCCAGATCGCCATTCCGGTAGTCGCTCCAGGTTACGTACAGTCGTTCGCTCTTCGCGTCGATGGCGACTTGAGGAAATCCATTTGCTCGTTCCAGCGTCTGCACTGCGAACATGATGGGCGCGGTATGAATGACTTGCCGTGCGGCAGAAAACGTCCGTCCACCATCCCGCGAGGTCGCCAACACCAGATAGTCGTCCTGACTCCACACCACATACAGCGTGCCATCCGGCCCGACCGCTCCCGCGAATCCTTCCGCAGCGCCGTTGTCGTCGCGCGGCAGGCCGGGGTGGCTGTCGATTTCAATCGGCTTCGACCAGGTTTTGCCGTCGTCGGTCGAGCGCGAGAACAGCATTTCTGAGTCCGTGACCGTCCATCTCGTCCAACCCACATAGAGGTTTCCCGCGTGCGGCCCTTGAGTTGTGTCCGACACGATGTAAGGCTTGTCCTCCGCGGGAACCCCCGGCTCGGTTGCGTGTTCGATGATCGGCACGTGCAACGCCTCCCAGGTCTTGCCGCCATCCAACGACCGCCGCACAAACAAGCCGCCGCGCGATGCGTTGTGGCCCCAATAGTTGAATGTGCCCAGCTTGTCGAACGCCATGTAACAAATAAACGCATGCCCCTTGTTATCGTAGGCAACCGACACGTCTCCGGAGACTCGATAATTCTTCGGCGACACGCCCTCGGCCAGTTTCCAGCTGTGTCCGGCATCCTGCGAATACGCGGCCTGCGCATTGTCCTGGAACACAGCCGTAACCTGTTGCGGGTTTTGCGGATTAACCGCGACCGCTGGCTCGGTGAAGTAGCCCGGCTTTGCGGTTAGCGTAAACACGTCCGCCCCCGGCGCTTTCGGCATATCTTGCGCCCGGCTGAACATAACGAAGGAGACAAAACAGGCGGTTAGCGTAATCAGGTGCCGGCGAAAATTAGCTGGAGCGGTATTTGGCATAGCTTGAAGATTTCTCATCGCGCGCTTGGGCCGTCCTTCCCGGCGATCATTATTTCAGTTCGCAATCATTCATTCTTCTGGCTTGACAAAGTTCCCATATTGTATACAGTATCCGGCTCAGACCTTCGTTCGACAGGATCCGGAAGTGGGGAAATTGCGGTTCGGGAGGCGAGTCATGTCTAGCGTGCGCGTTTCTGGCTTGGGGCGGCTGCGTTTCCGCTTGTTCTGTTTGGCCTTGTTCACCCTTTGTTCCATCGGTATTTCCCGGGCTCAGGTTTCGACCACCGGCAAGATCACTGGAACCGTGAGTGACGCTTCGGGCGCCGCGGTCACGAACGCCACCGTGACGGTCAAGGGCAGCGCTCTGATGGTTCCCCGTTCCACCCACCCGCAAACCGACGGCAGCTACCTATTCGACTTGCTGCCGCCCGGCACCTACATGGTGATGGTGCAGGCGAACGGCTTCCAGACCCTCGAGCAGAACAACGTCAACATCATCGCCGGATTCACTGCCACGGTGAACGCTAAACTCCAGGTCGGCCAAGTCCAGCAGACCATGACCGTAGAAGGTGAGCCTGTCGTCGACGTCCAGACCGTCGAGACCGCCACCACGTTCGACCAGCAATTGCTGCAGGACATTCCTGCCGGCCGCGATCCTTGGTCCACCGTCGCACAAATGCCGGGCGTCACGCTGACCACGTTCGACGTCGGCGGCAACCAAAGCATGCAGCAATCCACTATGCAGGTCCACGGCAGCACGCCCGGAGAACAGATTTTCAGCTTCAACGGCCTTGACCTGAATTGGCCCGGCGCGAATGGCGGCTACACGCAGTTCTACACCGACCACGACTCGTTTGAGGAATTTCAGGTCGTCGCCGACAACGCTCCCGCGTCGGTTTCCATCAGCGGTGTCTACATGAACATGGTGACAAAATCAGGATCGAATCAGCTTCACGGCCAGGCGGCCATCTACTACGAAACGGCGGGGACGCAGGCCTCGCCCGAGTTGCCCACATTCAACGGCGCCCCGGTCGCTTCGGGTTCTCCCATCGTGATGGCTCGCGATACCACGGTTGGGCTGGGCGGCCCGGTGATTAAAGACAAGTGGTGGCTCTTCGGCTCCTACCGGCGCTACGACATTCGCGAAAACATTCTCACCGTGAAAGATCAGGCCGGAAACACGGCGCAGGACATCAACCACCAGACGAATACCGCCCTGCGCAGCGACTGGCAACTAGGCCAGAAGAACAGACTGGGCTTGATCTGGCTTTACAACGAGCAGAACCGCTTCTTTCGCCGAGACACCGCTTACCAGTTTGTGACACCGGAAGCCAGTTGGCTCCAGATCGAGCCCGCATACATTCTGCAAGCTCTCTGGACCAGCCAGATCACCAACAACTTCCTGCTTGATGTTCGCACCGGCTACAACAAGGAAGTTTTCCCGTTGGGTTATCAACACACCGTGCGACCTGAAGATTTCAACCGGCAAGATACAGTTCTCTCGACCGAGTCGGGCGCGGCGCCCTACGCATTCTCGAATCCGGCCTGGGTCTTTAAAATCTCCGCGGGCGCATCGTGGTACAAGGGTTCTTTGGCTGGAAGCCACAACTTCAAATTTGGATTCGAACAAGGTGAAAACTACAACCCGTATATCTATCAGGTAAACCAGGGCATCAACGCGCTCTATCAAAACGGTGTACCCTTCGCCGTGACCGCCTATAACACGCCCCTCATCGAGAAGACCTATTTCCACGACACCAGTGCTTATTTTCAGGATGCGTGGACGATCAAGAAACGGCTCACTCTGAACTTGGGCCTGCGTTACGATCGTTTCGCGAGTTTTTACCCATCGCAATCCAGTAGCCCCAACCTCACCTTTCCGCAGATTTTTCCTCCGCGGTCGTTTCCAGCCTCGGGAAACTTAGTGGATTGGAATAACGTTTCCCCACGTTTAGGCCTGGCTCTCGACGTGACTGGCAAGGGCACGTCGGTGCTTCGGTTCAGTTACGGACGTTTCTACAAGATGGAAGGCACGGGTCTTGTCGAGACTGTGAATCCGGTTGGCCTTAGCGGCGCAACCTTCCTTTGGAATGACACGAATACTGACGGAATTCCGCAAACCTCCGAATGGATAAACGGCACGAAGATCGCCGCCTTTGGAGGTGGTAGCGGCACCGTGATCAATCCCCACATGAGCCGTCCTTACTCCGATGAAATCAGCGCCTCGTACGAGAAGCAGATATGGCGCGATTTGCGCGTGAGTGCGTCCTACTACTACCGTACGAAGAAGAACCTGGTTGGCTTGATAAACACGGCCGCCTTACCGTCCGACTACACGCCTACCACAACTTACGTCAACGGCGCGCCCATCATCAACGGCCTAACACAGCAGCCTATAACTCTTTACAATCTCGATCCGGCGAAGGTAGGGAAATTCGCATTCGAACTCACGAATATTCCTTTGCTCAACGACAATGCCTATCACGGCGTTGAATTCGACGCCGTCAAGCGCATGTCGAACCACTGGCAATTGCTTGCCGGGTTTACTATCCAACGGCAGAAGGGCATGTATTGTTGCAATGGTTATTCCGACGATGCGCTCGCTGCCAGCGACAACGTCAACGATCCCAACCTGAACATCAACCGTGCCAACAACTATCTCAATAACGACGCGACTTATGTTTTCAAGGTCGATAGCACTTACGAATTACCCTGGAAAATCGGTTCAAGCGTCAACTTCCAGCACTACACTGGTTTCCCATTTCAGCCAAACCAGGTGTTCAGCCAGCCGGCGTTGCCAGATGGTACGCCCCAGGATTTCAATCAGGGCTCGGAGACCGTCATCCTTCAGCCTGCCGGCGTGCAGCGCCTGCCTAGCGTGAACCTGCTGAACGTACGTTTCTCGCGCGAGTTCATCATTAGTGATCGCTGGCACGTACAGCCGCTCGTCGATCTCTTCAACCTGACGAACGGCCAGACCGTAGTCTCTGAAGTAAACACCTTTGGCCCGAACTATAAGTTCCCGACCAACACCATCAACCCATTCCTGGCGAGATTTGGTTTGCGCTTCAATTTCTAGTCGCGGCCGGACGTCGGTCTCGTGAATTATTTCGGCGGGTGGAAGAATAGACAATTCCATCCGCCGAATCGCACGTTTGACGCAGTCTCATTCCTGCTCCACTTGGGGACGCAATGTTCAGACTGAAGGTGTTGTTCTTCGTTGCCGTCGCGCTCGCCGCGATTCTCGGTTCGCCCGCATGGATCATCGCTCAACCCGGCGCGAAACAACCTATCACTATCGAGCAGTTGATCGACATCAAGCACCCCTCGAGCCCGGTCTGGTCGCCCGACGGGCGCCACGTCGCCTTCGTATGGGACAGAGCCGGCGTCGGCAACATTTACGTTTCGAATCTCGACGGCCGCGCCCAGCCCACGGCCGTCACTTCCTATGCCGATGGCGGTGTTCGCGGCGTCTTCTTTAGCCACGACGGCCAGACGATCTACTTCTCTCGCAAAGGTGACTTGTGGCAGGTCGCCGTCAGCGGCGGTGAGCCTCGTCCCGCCTGGAGCACGCCCCTTGGCGATGGCGACTTTGCCCCCTCTCCCGATCGCAGTCGGGTCGCGCTCGTCCGCAAGAACGCAGCCGGGCAGGGAAGCGATCTACTCGTCCGCTCTCTCGCCGACAGTAAGGAATCCAAGGTTGCCCACGACGACGTTAATATCGACAGTCCTGCCTGGTCTCCCGATGGATCTCAGCTCTGTTACATCGGCGGCGCCAAGTTGATTCCGCATGATTCATCACCCTCGTACTCGGGGCAGAAGCTCATTTACGCCAATCCCGAGTACGTTCCCGGGGTTCTGTTCGCGGTTTCGTCCTCCGGAGGGAATCAGGTTCCCATCGGAACGCAGGGCGACTACGATGCGTTCGCTTGGGTGGATTCAACTCGGATCGTCTTTGCTCGCCAGTCGAATCAGTACAAGACGCGCACCATTTATGTCGCTGACATCAGCGACGGCAAACCCAAACCGATTCACGAAGACATGGAAGAAAAATTCTGGAGCCTCCCCGACTGGGAGACCGGAACCGAGCCGCAGCCCTCCCCCGATGGCCGCTGGATCGCCCTCCTCTCCGATCAGGATGGATGGGACCACATCTACGTCATTCCTTCGGCCGGTGGCAGCGCCGTGCAGATCACCAAGGGACACTTCGAAGCCTGGCGCCCCGCCTGGTCGCATGACAGCACGCGCATCGCATTCGATGCCAATGAGCCGGAGCATCCCGGAGATCGCCGCCTCGGCATCGCGACCATCGGCAGCGATCCT